>Ga0207747_1000078_pt1 | contig 105847 bp, 113 predicted proteins | sample HigsolmetaGSP11D_FD_184839 | JGI IMG/M metagenome (GOLD analysis project Ga0207747, IMG submission 184839) | High solid enriched microbial communities from the Joint BioEnergy Institute, USA - SP1-1-D (SPAdes) | ecosystem: Engineered > Bioreactor > SSF (Solid state fermentation) > Aerobic >... | reverse complement strand
CGACGAGGACGGCGTCGATGCCGGCCTCGGTAGCACCGCGTACGTCGGCCACGGGATCGTTGCCGACGTGGACGACCCTCCCGCGCTCCTCTTCCATCCCGCTCATCCTCAAAGCCTCCTCGAAGATCCCGCGCCCCGGCTTCTCCTCCCCCACCACGGCGGAGACCACCAGGCCGTCAAAGTAGTCCGACCAGCCCAGATCGTCGATCACCTCCTCGAGGAGCACGTCCCAGTTGGAGACCACGTAGAGCCGACAGCCGATGCGCCTGAGCTCCCCGAGCACCTCCTCCGTCTCCGGGTAGGGGCGGAACGAGATCCTGCGTTCCGCTATCTCCGCCAGCACCTCCACCGGGGCATCGACCCCGAGCGCCCGTGCGGTCCTCTCGGCGTTCGCGCGTTTGAAAGCCTCGAGCTCCTGCCTGGTCGGATAGTTTATGTTCTCCGAGATGTGCGTCCGCATGCTCTCCCGTATCGGACCCGCCGCCACCTCGACCGTGATGGGGCCGTCCTTCGCGTAACGTTCGAGGTCTCTCACGTAGCCCTCGATGTCGAGGTCGACCCACAGGAGCGTCCCGTCCACGTCGAGGAAGACCGTATCATAACGCACCTTCAAAACGCCTCCCTGAAAAATCTGCCTGCCCGGAGCGTCGCGGCAGAAGACTAGTATACGCCCCTCCCGGCGCGTCACAGGATCTCGGCATCGTACCCGTGACGTTCGGAGAGCTCGTCTAGCAGGTGTCCGAGGTGCTCAGAGGATTCGTAGGAGACGTAGAAGTAGACCGAGCGGGGATAGGAATCTTCTGGCTCCGAACGCACGTACTCGTAATCCAGGCCGAGCTCGTCGAGCAGGTCGCGCACGGTCTCGACGTCGGACTCCTCTTCTATGTTCCCCACCCGCAGCAGCCTGTCCCCGATCTCCATCGTCAACCCTCCAGGATCACAACTCGAAGCCCACGAAGCGTCCGTCCTTCTGCAGAAGCTCCCCGTCGGCGTAGAGCTCCCCGCCCTGCCGAAGGTCGCAGATCAGATCCCAGTGCACGCCGGAGGAATTCCTGCCGCCGGTCTGGGAGTAGGATTGCCCGAGGGCGAGGTGGACGGTGCCGCCGAGTTTCTCGTCGAAGAGGATGCTCCTCGTCGCGCGCGGGATCTCGTAGTTGGTCCCGATCCCGAGCTCCCCCAGATAGCGCGCGCCCTCGTCGGTATCGAGCATGCTCAGCAGGTACTCCTCGCCCTTCTCGGCCGAAGCCTCGACCACCCTCCCTTCCCGGAAGGTGAGGCTCACCCCCGAGACCTCCCTCCCGCCGACCGCCGTCGGGACGCCGAAGTAGATGCGTCCCTCGGCCGAATCTTCGACGGGACCGGTGAAGATCTCCCCGCAGGGCAGGTTGTGCTGGCCGGAGTCTTCGAGGAACTTCCGGCCCTCGACGGAGAGCGTGAGGTCGGTCTGCGGACCCACGATGCGTACCTCCCTCGCCCGCTCGAGCCTCTCCGCGAGCCTCCGCTGCTCGGAGGAGCGAGCAAGCCAGAAGGAGGCCGGATCCTCCCTGTCGAGCGCCAGCGCCGAGAAGACGAACTCTTCGTACTCGCGGAGGCTCATCTCGGACTCCTGCGCGAGGGCGTTGGTGGGGTAGAGCGTGAGGATCCAGCGGTCCCGCTCGATCACGAGGTCCGTCAGATGCTTGTCCCGGAGCGCCAGCGCGCGCTGTTTCTTCGGGTCGACGCCGGAGAGGGCACGGGTGTTCTCCGGGGCCATGATCTGCACGAACGCGTCGGCCTGCTCGTAGATGGACTGCATGATGGCGGGGGTCTTCTGGTAGTGGGCGTCCCTGGCGTGCTCGAAGAAGACCTCCTGCAACCCCGGGAGCGAAACCAGCGTCACCGGTACGGCGCCGGCGTCCAGCACGCTGGCGTAGACCTCCCGGATCAGCGGGGCGGCCGCGGCCCCCCCGGTGATGAGGACCTGCTCCCCTTCCCGAACCCCCGCGGAGTACCGGACCATCATGTCGGCGAGCTTCGTGAGCCTCTCGTCTCTCATACGACACCTCTCCTACGAACGAGAATCGGACAGAAAGAGAGGGTATCATCCCCCCGCGGGCCGCAGGGAAGGCGTGAGGGACATCCCCTTCCCCCGTGGCCGTCGAATCCGGGACTGCTACCCTCCGACATCTGAGAGGTGCCGGGCACATGGGCAAGGCGACCAAAAAGCGTTACACGAGGCTCACGTTGCTCGCGGGGATCGTCCTCCTCTCCGCCGGCCTGGTTGCCAGCGGGCTGCCCGGAAGCGGGCACGCGCCGCAGGAGCACCACCGCGGGCACAGGAAACCGGCGGCCGCGGGCTCTCCTCACCCCACCCCCATCGCGTCGTCCATTACCGGGGCTGCCTACTCGAGCGTCGCTCCGGAGCTGCCGGGCCTTCTCCCCGGCGGGGTCTACGGGGCGCGGCAGAGCGTGATCGACCCCCGCTGGGCCTCGGTCCGCGTCTCAGCGGACCGCCCGGACGGTTACTACGCCGTCTTCCTGCACCGGGAAGGCGGGCTCTGGCACGCCCGGAGATCCGTGCTCGTGCAGCGGAACCCCGACCCGGAGAAGGGCAACCCGAGGGACATCGAGGCCGTCCTCGGGAGCGTGCCGGAGGACCTCAAGCGCCCCCTGCTCGCGAGAGGTCCGCAGCCCCGGCCGACGAAACCCGGCGAAGCCGCGATCCGGGCCCTCGAACGGGCGCTGCCGAAGAGCCGCTGGGAGGTGGTCTCGACGCACGCCTCCGGCCCCTACCGGGTCGTGAGGCTCGCTGAAGCAGAGGGAGGGCGCTCCACCCGCGTCTACCTGGAGCGATCCCGGGGAGTGTGGAAGGTGCTGGGCATCGGCGAGAACCTGACCGAAGCGGACCTCCCGGGCTTCCCGAAGGACCTCGTCGCCTCCGCCCCTCCCCTCTCCCCCGAGAAGGCCCGGGTGGAGCCGGCCCGGCCGGTCTTCACGGGCCACCCGGACAGGGAGCGCATCATGCCAGGCCTCGAACGGGCGCTGAGACACGTCAGGAGGTACCCCGGCATAGCCGGCTTCTACGTCATCGACCTCGAGAACGGCTCGGGATACGGCATAAGGCCGGATGAACCGTTCTTCAGCGCGTCGGTCATCAAGGTCGCCGTGATGGTCGCCGTCTTCCGCCGGATGGACGAGGGCAGGCTCTCCTACGGAGAGGAGCTCGCCATCACCCGGGAAGACAAAGCCCCCGGCGCCGGCGGGCTGCGCTGGGAACCCGTGGGGACCAAACTCCCCGTAAGGGACTACCTGTGGCTCATGATCACGCGCTCGGACAACGTCGCGACCAACGTGCTCACCCGCGCCGTCGGCGGCCGCGGGTACGTCAACCGGGTCGCCCGCTCGCTGGGCGCCCGCGACACCGTCCTCTACCAGAAGCTGAGCGACAACCGCGCGGCCGTCCCCGCCCTGGACAACCGCACCACCCCCCGCGACATGGCGACCATCCTGGCGGAGATCTACGAGGGCCGGGCCGCGAGCCGGGAGAGCTGCCGCAGGATGATCCAACTGCTGCGGCACAACGACATGGAGTGGTGGATGGAGGCCGGCGTACCGCCGAGCGTCAAGGTCGCGAACAAGGGAGGCTGGCTGGACAGCACGTTCAACGACGCGGGGATCGTCCTCTACCGCAAACATCCCTACGTCCTCGCGGAGTTCACCAAGTACGGGACCAACGACCTCGGCAGAGGGGGAGCTTTTCTGGCCGACGTGTCGAAGGTCGTCTGGCGGGCGGAGTCCGGTGTATCCCTCGCCGCCTACGAGAAGCAGCGGTCTTCGGACGGGCGTACGATATCATCCCCCTCCCGCTGAAACTCACGCCGGGCCCCGCTACCGGCGGGCGCGGAAACCCTCCATCCCCTCGCGCACGTACTCGAGCGTGGCGCGCATCCGGTAGAGGATCTTCTCCTCCTCCGGTGCCCCGAGGGCTTCGGGATAAAGCTCCAGGCTCACGGCCCCGGCGTACCCGAAGCCCTGCAGCGCGTGCAGGAAACGCCGCAGAGGCAGCCTCCCCTGCCCGGGCAAGAGATGCTCGTCCCCGCCTTCGAGCCGGGAGTCCGAGAGATGGACGTGCCTGAGCTCCCCCGCGAGCGCCGGGAGGACCTGCAGGATGTCCACGCCGCTCGCGGCGCAATGGCTGGTGTCGAGCGTCACCCCACCCATCCCCAGCAGCTGCTCCGGCAGACAGCGCCCCGGCGTGCGCCGGCCCAAGGGGAACCGTCTCACCACCCGGGGGACGAGGTTCTCGACCGCCACGGCAACCCCCTCGGCCCGGGCCCGCACGAGGACGCGCTCGCGCCAGCTTTCCAGATCTCCCTCCTGCGGCGGATGGGCGACGAGCACCTTCGCTCCCACCTCGGCGGCGAGCGAGGTCGCGCGCACCAGGGTCTCGTCGCGGTCCACCCCCCATACCCCGCGCCCGAGCGGCGGGTGCAGCGCGCGGATCGGCAGGCCGTACTCCTCCGAGAGCGCACGGAGATACTCCGGCTGGTGCGTGTCCCACCTGTCGTCCATCATCACCTCGACGCCGTCGTATCCGGCCCCGGCGACCCAGCGGAAGATCCTCACGAGACCGAAGGTATGGAGCGAGCCGGTGCTGAAGAGGACCGGGATCACACGCCCCTCCCGCGCAGCCGGAGGAGCTGGTCGACGGTGCTCGGGGAGTGGTTCTGGTAGTGGTTGTTCGCGTAGAGGAAGACCTCACGTCCCTCGGCGAGGAAGCGGTCCATCCGCCGCGACCACCACAACAGATCCTCCGTCCGGTCACGCAGGGGTCGCGTGTGTCCGGAGGGGAACTCCCGCCGGTCCCCCAGGAGACGGATGTAGACGAAACCCGCCGTGGCCACCTCGAGCCGGGGCATGCCGGGGGAGTCGACGAGCACGAGCGCCACCCCGCGCCGTCGCAGCATCTCCTCGATCCCGTATTCCAGCCAGCTCCGGTGGCGCACCTCGACGGCGTAACGCGGCCCCTCCGGAAGCCGGTCGAGTAGGTACTCCAGACGGCAGGCAGCGTCGGACTCCAGGTAAGGTGGAAGCTGCAGAAGGAGGGGTCCCAGGCGATCGCCGAGCACCCCCATGACGCCGACGAAACGCTCCACCGGCTCCTCGCACCCCGCGAGCATCCTCTCGTGCGTGACCTCGCGAGGGAACTTCGCCGCGAAAGAAAAACCCCGCGGTACCGTACGTCGCCAGCGCCGCACGGTCGCTTCACGCGGAACGCCGTAGAAGGTCGAGTCGATCTCTACGGTGGCATAACGCCGGGCATACCGCGCGAGCCGGCCGCCGGGCGGAAGACCGGGCGGGTAGAGCGTTCCCTCCCAGTCGGCATAAGACCAACCGGAGGTTCCCGCGTAGAGACCCGGCTCGGGCGGATGTACCTCCGGATCTTCCTCGAACAAACTCTGCTGCACGGGCTCTTCCACAGGCTCCACCAGGTAGGGGATGCTACCACAGCCGGTGCGGACGGGGTGTATATACTCCTCATCCCGACAGGACACCACGAGGACGAACCCACGGAGGAGACCGCTTGAAGATATTCTACAGCGACCGCTTCGTCCTGCCCCTCCCCGAAGGGCATCGTTTCCCGATGCGAAAGTACGCGATGCTGCGCGAGCGGGTCGAGGCGGCGGGGATCTGCTCCCCCGGAGAGCTGCGTGTGCCACGCCCGGCCACCGACGAAGAGCTGCTGCGCGCCCACGCCCGGGGATACCTCGACAGGGTTAAGACCGGCACCCTCTCCCGCGATGAGATCCGGCGGATAGGGTTCCCCTGGTCTGAGCAGATGGTCGAGCGCTCGCGGCGTTCGTGCGGGGCCACGCTGGAAACCTCCGCAGCGGCCCTCGAGGAGGGCTTCGCTGCCAACCTGGCCGGTGGCACCCACCACGCCTTCGCCGACCGGGGTGAGGGATACTGCGTCTTCAACGACGTGGCGGTGGCGATCCGGGCCCTGCAACACGAGGGAGGGATAAGGCACGCGCTCATCATCGACACCGACGTCCACCAGGGTAACGGAACGGCGAGCATCTTCGAAGGGGACCCCACGGTCTACACCTTCTCGATCCACGGTGCGAAGAACTTCCCCTTCCACAAGGAGAAGAGCGACCTCGACGTGGAACTGCCGGACGGCACGGAAGACGGCGCGTATCTGGATGCCCTCGCGGAGGGTCTCGAACGGTCCCTCGATGAATCGGATGCCGAGATCGCCTTCTATCTGGCCGGAGCGGACGCGTTCTCCGGTGACCGCCTCGGCAGGCTCTCGGTGAGCAAGGAGGCCCTCGCGGAGCGAGACCGGATGGTACTCGGCGCATGCCACGAGCGCCACCTCCCCGTCGTCTTGACGATGGCCGGAGGGTACGCACGCGAGATAGAGCACACGGTCGAGATACACTTCAACTCGATAGCGAGCGCGGAGAAGATGTGGCGTCTCGCGAGAGAAGCGACCCGCGGTTGAGGTCAGATCCCCCCATATATGGCATGTAATAACCAAAAGTGGTACATATAGATTAGAATTTAGCCTCTATGGGAGAAGGTACCATGGGAAGCAGACGGGTGGCGCTGAAACCGCACGCGGACAAGATCCGCCGCTGGGTGGAGGAGGGGCGGGGAGACGAGTGGATCGCGCAGGAGCTGAACACGACCCCTTCGAGCGTGCAGAGCTTCCGCTCGCGCAATTCGATCTACCGGCGGGACCCGGTGCGTCGAGGAGAGCTCTCGGAGCATCGGGCCGTTCTGCGCGAGGTTGAAGGTGGGATCCTGATAGAGACCGACGCCGCCGGTTCTGACGTCTTCGACCGAAGATGGCGCGAGTATCTGGGGCACGGTCCGGCGGAGGTACACCTGGTGATCACGCGGGACAGGATCTACCTAGAGAAGGCGCGTTAGGGCGTGGGTGACGAACGGCGCGTGAGGCTTGAGATGCCGCTCGAGGAAGCCGAAGCGCTGCACGCGGCGCTCGAGGAGCTGCTCGAGGGCGAACGCGCAGACGAGCGTGTGGCCCACCTCTACAGGTTGCTCGGCTGGCGCATCCTCGCCTCCCGCCAGCAGAGCAGCGGCCTCACCGGCCACCTGGTCGAGCTGGCGCGCCGGGCGGACTCGCTGGAGGATTACGAAGCAGCCCGAGATCGAGAGCTGGGACCGCTCCTCGAGGTGCTCGAGAACGTCGAACAGCGTGACGCCTGAGAAGGCGTTATCAAACCGTTACCCGGTGGTAACCCGCGTGTAATTCGGATCGGGGAGAATCTTTTTGGGCCATCGATCCCCCTCCGGCCCGGAAAGAGCGGCCGGCCCGCAGGCGAGCGGGCCGGCCGTCTTCGTGTGCTAACCTTTCCCAGGTGCACCCCGAACCGATGGAGATCCTGGATGACGGCCGTCTCCAACCTGATCGCAGCCCTCATGGTCGGCGGGCTCGCCCTGTGGGCCCAGTGGGCCCGCAAGAGCCGGGCCGCCGAGATATCCCTCTGGGTTCTCATCCTGGCCCTCTCCTTCCTCACCCTGCTAGTCGGCGTGTTGCTCGTGGTCACGAGCGTCTCGGGCGCGGCCGCGTCCATCGTTCCGGGGCGTCTGATCCGGCTGGAGACCATCGGGATGCTGGTGGCCGGCGTGGCGGGGCTCGGCCTGTGCGTCCCCCCGCTGCTGAAGATAACCGGCAGGAGCCGGGGAGGGAAGTGGTCAGAGCCACCGGTCTTCCTCGCCCTGTGGCTCTTCGTGATGGTGCTGTTCACCAACAACCTGGTCGGAATCCTCGGTTTCGAACAGGTCACGAGCCTCGGGGCACGCTCGCTGGGTGAGGGAGCACGCCTCTCACCGACCACCGTACTGGGAACGGAGCTGCCGTTCGTGATCGTCGCCGTCTGCGGCGTCGGCCTCGGGGTCCGGCGCAACCTGCGCCAGACGCTGGCACGCCTCGGGTACGGGAACCTGAGCCTCAGAGGTCTGGCGGCCGCCGCGCTGTTCGTGGTGGCGGCCCTCGCGCTCTCCCCCGTGGCGGATCGCGTGTTCACCCTGCTGCAGCCGGAGCTCAGCCGACGAGTCGGGCATCTCTCCACGAGCCTCTTCGGAACCGGCGGGATGTCCCCCTCGCAGGCCGTGCTCTTCGCCCTGCTGCTCGGCGTAGGTGCCGCGCTCGGCGAAGAGACGCTCTTTCGCGGCGCGGTGCAGCCCGTACTGGGGATTCCCCTGACTTCGGTGCTCTTCGCCTCGATGCACCTCGAGTACGGCCCCTCGGTGATCCTCATCTACCTCTTCCTGATCTCGGCCGGGCTCGGCCTGCTGCGACGCCACTTCAATACCACGACGAGCTTCACGGCGCACGCCGCCTACAACACGCTGAGCGTGCTCATCCCCTACTTCCTCGGTAGCCCGTGATGAGCGGCGCCGGAGGCGGGCTCACGAACCCGGGACGGCACAGGGCAGGGCTCTACAGCCCCTGCGACAGGAGCTGCGGTCTCAGGCGGCGGCGAGGGACTCCGTAACGGGGAGCACGGGAGCGGGCTCCAGCGCGACCGCTATGCGGACGAGCAGTTCGCTCACCTCCATCTCGAGCCCGTGGGCCACGCTCTCGAGCACTCGAGAGGAGGGGTCCTTCTCCCCCCGCTCTATCTCCGCCAGGTAAGAGACGGAGATATGGGAACGCTCGGCGACCTCGCGCAAGGTGAGGCCGCGGGCGTTGCGCTCGGCGCGAAGGGTCTCGCCGATCGCCGCGAGAAGGTCGGTTCTCTCCCGCCTGGGTTGCATCTCCACCTTCATGGGCCAATTCTAACTTTAGCCGGACCGTTTTGGCAACTCGCGGGCGAGCCGCTTCACCAGGCGCACCTGTCCGATGTCCACCTCGGACGTCGCGTAGGGCGTCTCCATCACGACCGGTATGCCGGGCAGACCTGCGAGCAACCCCCGCCACGCCTCCAGTGGCACCCGGCCCTCCCCTATGCGCCGGTGCCCGTCCCTATGGCTGCCGCGCTCGTTGGCCGCATCGTTGAGATGCAGGAGCGCGAGCGAATCATCGAACAACCCGCGAACCTCGCCAGCCAGGCGATCAGCCGCCGCGGCATTCGAGAGGTCGTACCCGGCGGCGAAGGCGTGCGCCGTATCGACGCAGACCCCGACCCCGGCCCGCCGGGCCACGAGCGCGAGCTCCGACAGCGAGGAGCAGAGCTGGGTTCCCGCCCCGACGGAGTTCTCTATCGCGAGGTCGGCCGGAGAGGGCGTGAGCCGCAGAGACTCCTCCCGCGCCCTCTCGAGGCCCTCCACGAGCCGCTCCAGAGCCCGTTCATTCCCCTCCCCACCGTGGCTCCCGCAGTGGACCACCACCAGCTCAAGTCCCAGACTTCCGGCGGCGGCCAGCTCGAGCGCGAGCGCCCTTACGCTGCGTTCCCTCAGCGCGTCGTCGCGGGAGGAGAGGTTGATCAGATACTTCGCGTGTGCAACCGCCGGCCGGATCCCGAGCCGCCGTAGACCACGCACGAAATCGTCCGCGTCGGACCTCTCCGCGGGCGCCGCCCACGACTGAGGGTTGGAGACGAAGATCTGCAGCGTCTCCAGCTCCATCTCCCGCGCTCTCTGCAGGGTCTTCGAGAGCCCGCCGGAGGTCGGCAGGTGCCGGCCCACCCTGATCGTCCTCTCCTTCGAAGATCGCATGCCGGGATTGTACCGGCCTGAACATCACCCTTCGGCAGATATAATCCTTTCGTAGAATCAGCGAGAGACCCCAAGGAGCGATCCTGAGATGGCAGTCGAAGGCAAGGTCGCCAAGATACTCACCAACAACGAGATCGTCATAAACCGCGGCAGCAAAGACGGGGTCAAGCCGGGGATGCTCTTCGAGATCTTCTCACCCGGCGGCGAAGAGGTGTGGGACCCGGACACTGGCGAGACGCTCGGCACCGTGGAGGACGTGAAGGCCAGAGCCGAGGTCACCGAGGTCAAGGACCGGCTCGCCGTCGCCCGGCTGCAGGGCCCGATGACTCCGTTCGGAGATCTGGGCGAGATGCAGGAGAACCTGCAACGCATCTTCAGCCAGATGTTCGGCGAGAACGTCCAGGTACAGAGCTTCGGGACCAGCACGGGCGACGAGGACGACCTGGAATCGATGCTCGGCGGCCCCCTCAAAGACCTCTCCAAGGTACAGGTCGGTGACGCCGTGCGTGAGGTCGGACGCTCCGGGGGTCGCAGCGGCCGCTTCCCCGGCTTCTAGGGGAGGGAGACATCCAGCGTCTGCCCGCAACGACGGCCCTCATCGGGGCCAGCGTCCTGGCCTACCTCGTGGTGGCCTACCTGGGAGCGGTGCGTTACGGCTACCCGCTGAACGCGGGACTCGTCACCCAGCCGCCGCAGGTGCTCCGGGCCGGCGAGCTGCTCCCGGCGCTGGTCGCACAAGGACAGCTCTACCGGCTGTTGACGAGCATGTTCCTGCACGCAGGGCTCGTCCACATCGCCCTCAACATGCTCTCGCTCTACTTCCTGGGCTCTTTCGCCGAGCTCTCCTTCGGAAGGGTCCGCTACTTCGCCATGTACCTCCTGAGCGGCCTCGCGAGCGGGATAGCCTACCTCTACTTCGGCGGCTTCGATACGGCCGTGGTCGGGGCGTCCGGAGCCATCTTCGGTCTGGTCGGCGGCATCCTGGGTTACGCACTGCGGCGCGGAGCCTTCTCCTGGGAGAACCCCGTGGTGCGCCAGCTCATCATCCTCACCGTGCTCAACCTCTGGATCGGCTTCTCCATCCCCCACATAAGCAACACGGCGCACATCGGGGGTCTGGCGGGTGGGGCCCTCTACGGCTGGCTCATGGCTCCATCGCTCTACGCGAGAAAACCCGGGAGGACGGCGCTCCCGATCGTCGCCGTCCTCGGGATCGAACTCCTGCTGCTCGGCCTCTGGCTCTTTTCTACTTGACCGGGTCGTAGCCGCCCTTGCAGAACGGGTTGCAGCGCAGGAGACGCCAGACTGCCATGAGAGTCCCTTTGAAGGGACCGTGCTTGCGAATCGCCTGCACGGCGTACTCCGAGCAGCTCGGGTAGAAACGGCACGACGGCGGGAACGCCGGGGAGACGAACCGCTGGTAGAACCTGATGAACAGTATGAGGATACGCCCTATGAGATCGGCCACGAACTTCACGATTCTTCCAGATGAGTATACCGCGGCCCAAGCCCCCAGGGATACGCGAAACGCTATGGCACCATAGCGTTTCGCTCTGGCTCCGGACGCCCTTCAGCCCCCCTGCTTCTCCCCTGCACTCTTGCCGGAGCCCACGGCGTGCCGCAGGAAGATGACCAGCGAAAATCCTATCACCAGGGCGGCGCTCACCAGCAGGTTGCCGCTTATCCCTCCGACTATCGGGAACTCGGTGTCGACCCGCATCATCGTCGTGAAAAATCGCCCGAAGGAGTAGAGAACCACCCACAGGAAGAAAACATCCCCCTTCTTGAGGTTCCAACCGGAGCGCCGGGCGATCCACAACAGCGTGAGCCCGACGAAGAAGTCCCACACCGACTCGTAGAAGAAGGTGGGCTGAAACGAGGTGTAGTGAGCGTACTGGGGCGGTCGGTACTGCGGGGCTATCCTGATCGCCCAGGGCAGGTTCGAGGGGTGCCCGAAGAGTTCCTGGTTGAAGTAGTTGCCCCAGCGGCCGATCGCCTGGGCGAAGGCGAGCCCTGGCGCACCGGCGTCCATGAACCGCAGCAGGTCTATCTTGCGCCGCCAGCAGAAGAAGGCCAGCCCCACCAACCCTCCGGCGACCGCCCCGTATATGCCGAGGCCTCCGTCCCAGATCTCGAAGACCCCGGGGAACGGATGACCCCGGTAGAGCTCGTAGTCGGTCACCACATGGTAGAGCCTCGCCCCGATGAGCCCGGGTATGACGACGTAGAGCAGCGCGTCGAGCGCCGTCTCCCTGGGGTATCCCCGCCGCTCCAGCTCCTTGCCCCCGAGCCAGGTCGCGACCGCGACGCCCAGGGCGATGAACAACCCGTAATAGTGCAGCGTCAGCGGCCCGATGTGGAAGACCGGAGAGGGAGGGCTGGGGAAGGACAGCAGCAAGATCGTCGACATCATCGGCGCGAGATCACCCCTCTCGTCATTCAATCCTGCGGTGGAACGCTGGTCTGGACCGGGGAAGACTGCTGGCTGGACGTGCTCTTCTGAGAGACACCGTAGTAGTACTCGAGTATGTTGCGTACGGCCACGTCTGAGGTTCCCTCGCCGTTGCCCCCGTGCTCGACCATCACCAGCACGATGAGCGGCGGCTTGTCGTGCCTCCCGGCGGCCCACCCGACGAACCACCCGACCGGGTCCCCGCTGGTCTGTCCGGTCCCGGTCTTCCCAAGCACCTTGAGCGGGGAGTTCGCGAACTGCGGCCCGGCGGTGCCGCCCGGACCCGTCACCATCGCGAGGCCCTGCTTGATGGCCGCCAGATCCTGCTGGCTCACCCCCACCTTCCCGGCCGGCTTGGGGTCTATCCTCTTGACGACCTTGCCGTCCTGGTTGGTGATCTCGAGGCCGACGTGAGGCCTCACGAGCGTTCCACCGTTCTCGATCGCCGCGTACGCCCTGATCAGCTGCAGCGGCGTCACCTGGAGTCCCCCCTGACCTATCGCGAGGTTGACCCAGTCGGCCTCGGTCCAGGCCTCCGGGTTCTTGACCCCTACCTGCTTCTGGTACTCCTTCTTCCACTGGCTCGTGGGCACGAGCCCGGCCGACTCCCCGGGCAGATCGACGCCGGTCCTCTCGCCGAATCCGAACCTGCGGTAGAAGTGAGGCAGCAGGTTGACGTCGTTGGTCTGGTTCCAGATACGGTCCGCGACCATGTAGAAGTACTTGTCGTTGGAGTCCCCGAGCGCCTGCGCGAGGTCTTCCGTACCGTGGGTGGTTCCGGTTCCGTCGAACTCGCGCCAGCTCTGCCAGCAGCCGTTCGTCCAGCCCGTGGGACGCCAGCAGGCCCCGGTGTCGGTGTAGGTGGTCTGGGGCGTTATGGCGTGGTAGAAGAGCCCGGCGAGCCCGGTGAACGCCTTGAACGTCGAGGCCGCGGGATAGGTTCCGGCTATCGCCCGGTCGGTGAAGGGCGAGTTCGCCTGCGGAGACATCAGATACTTGTACTCGGCGAGCTTCTTGCTCCCGGTGATCCCGCCGGCGAAGAGCTCAGGGCTGAAGGCTGGACGGCTCGCCAGCGCGAGGATCTGACCGTTCTCGGGGTTCATGGCGATGACCGCCCCTCCCGTCCCGGCGTAGCCGGCCGCCCGAGCCCGCTGCATCGCGCCCTCGAGCTCCTTCTCGGCGACCTGTTGCAGCCCGGCGTCGATGGTCAGCTTGAGGTTGTCCCCCGGCTTGGGTTCCTTCACCGCGACCGGGGTGGGTGAAGAGGAGGAAGAGCCGCTCGGGACCACGCGTCCCATCGCGTCTATCTTGTCCCCCTTGCCCACGATGCGTCCCTGCGCGTCGACGTTGTACTTCTCGTAGCCGGGCTTGCCCCGCAGGTAGTTGTCATACTGGGCCTCGACCCCGGAGAGCCCGACGATCGCGTCGTTGGGCAGCCCCTTGTACGGCCCCTTTCCGACCTCGTTCGGCGGGATCGAACCGACATACCCGATCACGTGCGCGGCGAGGCTGCCTTTCGGATAGTTGCGGATGAAGTCGTCGGTGACCGAGACGCCGGGGAACTCGCTGGAGTGCTCGCTGATGTAGATGACGGCGTCCTTGCCCACGTCCTGCTTGACCGGGATCGGGCTGTAGACGTCGTTGATCTTCTTGGCCGCATCGTACCGGGCGAGCACGTCCTTGGTGTTGGCACCCAGAACCTCGGCGAGTTTCTTGAGGTGAGCGCGCGAGATCTTGGCCGGGACGACCGTGACGTTGAGCGCGGGCTTGTTGTTGGCGAGAACGTGGCCGTTCCTGTCGTAGATGACGCCACGCTCGGCGGGGATCTCGACCTTGCGGGTCGAGGTCATCTGGGAACGGGAGTAATACTGCCGCCCGGTCAGGACCTGCAGGTACCAGAGCCTCCCCACGAGCACGATGAAGACGAGCGCCACGATGAAGGCGAGCGAGACCACCCGCACCTGCATCCGGCCCTTGGGGACGGCGGGGACCTGCTCGCGCCCTTCTCTGTCACCCCATATACGCAAAGCCCTGCCTCTCGCCTCCCGACGATCTCAAGAAAGATGGACCGGAGCCCACCTAAGCTTACCAGCGGCGGACGGACGATCAAGCATCACACCCCTATACGCGCCCTCCGCGGCGCAGGTTGCACCTCACCGGACGAGGAAACTCTTCCACGCTTCTCCCCCTCCGGCTGAGCGCACCCTGACCTCGTACAGGCCCTCCGGCAACTTTCCGGAGTTCGACGAGACGACGAAGCGCAACACCCCTGAGACCCCCCGCCCCGCCGCGTAGAGCTGCCTGGAAGGCTGGCCGCGCACCCGCAGCCCCGTGGACGAGAGGCGCGAGAGGAGCGGTCCGCTCGTCTTGCGCGTGACGCTGGCCTCGACCCCGCCGCGCCCGGAGACCGAAAGGTCTCTCACCACGACGTAGACGTAGACCCTGCGCGGCCGGGTGCGGAAAAGGTCGGTATCGGGGGGCGGGTAGGCCCGGTCCTGCTCGCTCACGCTTATATCCGCGAACCCACCCGAAACGCTCTTCGTCTTCGCCGGGAGCTGTCCTTCGAAGAGGCGCCCGGCGAACGACCAGGCTCCGAGCACGAGCAGGGCCACCAGGACGAGCGCCGGCCATCGGCGCCCCTTCCTCCGTCTGCTTCCCACCCCGGTCTGCGGGAAACCCCTCACCGGTTCCACCTCGTCCGCTCGAGCTTCCACAGCGAGAGCATCACCCCGTTGTGCAGGGCGTGCGCGACCATCGGGGCCAGCAGCCCTCCCGTCGCCAGATAGAGCCAGCCGAATACGAAACCCGCGAGGGATGCCCACAGCGCCCAGGGCAGAAAGCGCCATCCCGGACCGAGGTGCATCAACCCGAAGATCAGGGAAGCCCAGACGATCCCGACCTCGGGCTGCAGAGCGCCCCTGAAGAAGGCCTCCTCCCCGACCCCGGAGAAGAGCGCGGTGGCGATCAGACCGCGCAACTTCACGCCGTCGATCAGACCCGGCGCCAGCTCGTCCGCCAGCGAGCGGAAGACCGGGACGAACCGGTAACAGAGCAACGCGGCTCCCACGGTCCCGGCGGCGGAGAGCGTCCCGAGCAGCAACGACCGGCCGGGCTCCCCGACGGGGAAGACCTCGTACCCCCGGTAGGCCCGCCACGAAAGCGCGACCACGAAAAGCGCCGCATAGGCGACCGCGGCGCGCTCAGCGAGCCGCATGCCCCGCGACATCCCGGGCCGGGAAGCGATCGTCGGATGGATACATATCTTTTCATTGTATTTCACGAAACGCCCCCCGGGCCTCGTGCAGGAGAGCCCACGAGCGGGTATCGTACGTCTCGCAGGCAAACGGAGCGCGGCCGAGAGCCGGAGGTACGAGAGGCAGATGGACGAATCGATCTTCAAAGCGTACGACATCCGGGGCATCTACCCGGACACGCTCGACGAGAACGTCGCCCGCGACATAGGCCGGGCCTTCGTCAACTATCTGGGGCTCTCCGGGGCGCGGGTGATAGCCGCCCGGGACATGCGGCTCTCGGGCGAGGCGCTGGAGAAAGCGTTCATAGACGGGGTGACCGAGGCCGGAGCCGACGTGCTGGACCTCGGTATGATCTCGACCGACGCGCTCTACTTCGCCGTCGGGCACCACGAGGAGCCCGCCGGAGCCATGGTCACCGCCTCGCACAACCCCAAGGAGTACAACGGGTTCAAGCTGTGCCGCGAGAACGCCATCGCGCTCTCCGGCGAGGAGGGTCTCTACCAGATAAGGGATCTCATACTCTCCGGCAAGATACCCGGACCCTCGGAGGTCCGGGGCTCCGTCGAGCACGGCGACATCACACAGGAGTACGCCAGGCACTGCCTGAGCTTCATCGACACCCGGGGCCTGAGGCCGCTCAAGATCGTCGTGGATGCGGGCAACGGGATGGCCGGCAAGATGCTCCCCCCCATCTTCGAGCACCTCCCGTTCGAGGTGGTCCCGATGTACTTCGAGCTCGACGGCTCTTTCCCCAACCACCCGCCGAACCCCATAGAGCCCGAGAACATGCGCGAGCTGCAGGAGCGGGTCCTAGCCGAGGGGGCGGACTTCGGGGCCGCCTTCGACGGCGACGCCGACCGTTGCTTCATCGTGGACGAGAAGGGCCGCACGATCTCCGGAGACCTCCTCGCCGCGCTCGTCGCCAAGAACGTCCTGGAGAAGGAGCCCGGTGCGACGATCATCTACAGCGCGGTCTGCTCGAAGGCCCTGCCCGAGCTGATAGAGCGCGAGGGCGGAAGGGCGATCCGAACCCGGGCCGGCCATTCGATCATCAAACCGCAGATGCGCAAGCACAACGCGGCCTTCGGCGGGGAGCACTCGGGCCACTTCTACTTCCGCGACAACTACTTCGCCGACTCGGGGATAATCGCGATGCTCACCGTCGCCGAGCTCGTCGCCCGTCAGGAGAAGCCCATCTCCGAGCTGCTCGCCCCGATAGACCCCTACGTTCGCTCCGGGGAGATCAACTCCGAAGTCGAGGATCAGCAGTCGGTGCTGCAAAGGGTGGAGGAACACTACGCCGGCCGCGAGGGCGCCAGCATAGACCACCTCGACGGTCTGACGGTGGACTTCGGAGGCTGGTGGTTCAACCTGCGCCCCTCGAACACCGAGCCTCTCCTCAGGCTCAACGTCGAGGCGAAGGACCGCGAGGTGATGGAGCGCGAGCGCGACCGGCTGCTCGAGATGATCCGGGGAGGCTGAGGCGGGGGTTCGGTCCCCCCTCACCTTCTCCGCCTCCGTCGGGAGGCCTCATGAAGACCGGTCGGACTCCTCTCCACCCTTCTGCCGTGTGGGGGCCTCCGGGTTCACGGTGATGAGGTTGCGCACCTCGCGCACCCCCTCGGTCGACGCGGCGATCTCACCCGCAGCCTGTCGGGCGTTCTCGGAGGGTGCCTCGCCGCGCAGCTCGGCCACGCCCTCATCGACCTCCACGTTGACCCGCGCCATCGTCGCGGTGCGCGGGTCCTCCCCTATCTGGGTGCGGATGCGCTGCTCGACGCTCTCGTCCCGTCCCGTCGCCACCTCCGTCCGCGGGCGGCGCTCCTCGCCGACGAGCGGCCCCTCCGAGGGCTCCGAGTAGCTCCACCCGGCCCCCGTCCGCGCGGGGGACTCCCCGACGGTGACGCCAGAACCCCAGCGCTCCGCGCCGGAGGTCCCGGCCTCGCGGCTCTGGATACCGCCGAAGGAAACCTCGGGACCTCGCCCGCTCCTCCTCGAACGGAAGATCATGACACCGGCCGCGAACCCCACGAGCGCCGCGAGCCCGTAGCGCAGAGCTCCGCTCCCGGCGAGGCCGCCTCTCCCGCCGGGGTTCCCGATCACCCCGAGATCCACCCTGGAGAGGCGGCGGGCCATCCCCGTGCGCCGCGGCCCCGGGGCGAACCGCGCGGCTCTGTCCTGCATCCACCCCACTCTCCTTAAGGCTCTGGACTTGCCGCGCCTGCTCCTGACCGCCAACTTCGGCACCTCCGCTCTCGCCGCTTCATGCCCTCGAGATAGGAGATACCCGCAGCGGGAGGGTCGAAAACTAACGCTCCCCGCGCAGCTTCGGGAGCAGGGTGAGCGCCCGGTAGCGCAGGCGGCGTCTGTTCAGAGGCTTCTCGAACTCGGCCTCACGCGCCAGGTCGAGCCGCCCCTCGGCCCCGGCCTCGACCAGGGCGGTCAGATCCTCCTTCTCGCTCGGCGTGAGAGTCCCTTCGGTGGTCTCTTCCTCCCGCTCGAAGTAGCGGATGCGGCGGGCGAACGAGATGAAGACGCTGCACGGCTCCGGGCAGGGTATCTCTCCCCCGCCGCGGTCCATCTCGAGCGGAACCCCGTCGTCCACGTCCCACAGGGTGCGCTTGAGGCAGACCTCGTCCCCGCAGCAGGCGCGGGCGGCGTTCTGCACCGCTTCGTCCGAGAGGTGCCGCACCCGCTCGTAGATCCCGCTCTGCCGCGCGGCACTCCGGCGGAAGCTGGTCGTCTTCAGCCTCCCCTCGCGCAGGAGGTACCAGTGCGCCACACCGGCCGGGTAGAGGTAGTTCATCGCCCGCACGAGCTGACGTTCGTCACGCAGCCGGAGCACCCACCCGCGGCGCAGGTTCGGCGCGCTCCTGAGCGGCCGGTGCTCCCCGGAGGCGGTGAGCCGGGCTATCTCCCGTGCATCCCCCGGGTCCGAGAAGGTTTCCAGATCCTCGCTCTCCCGGTCGTCCACGTGGCGCACCTCGAATTCTCCCCGCGGCAGGGCCCGCACGACGACCTGCCCGAAGATCCTTCCCTGCGGCTCCTCCCTCACCCACTCGGCGAAGGCCCGGCGGGAGGAGACCGCGACGTTCTCCTCAGGATACGCCGGCAATCGTTCCCTCGCTCTCCATCTCGCGGGCTCGGGCCACGATGAGTTCCGCCATCGAAGGGTGGGTGCCAACCGGCTCGCCGTAGAAGATGGTCCGATCCGGCCGGTGGGTCACCTCCCCGGTGAGCTCAAGGTCGGCGGGGATCGTCTCCCGGGTGTGCCAGCCCTCGGCGACGAAGACCGGGATCAGGATCACGTTCTCCGCCTCCACGGTGGAGACCACCCGGCCCACCTCGGGCTCCTGGTCCAGGAACGCCACCTCCACCCGGTCGTAGACGCCACGTTCGCGGATGCGCCCGGCGTTCAGGTAGATGACGCTCGAAGACTTCTGGTTGAGGTCGGTGCCGTGCCCGAGGAGGACGAGCGCCGTGCGTCCCTTGCGCAGCTCTTTGCCGCGCATGAGGTCGTCCACCCGTTCGAGGATCACGTCGGCCATCCTCTCGAAGGTCCCGAGAGGGCCGGCGTAGTAGATCGTCTTGCCGCGTCTTTCGGTGACGGGCCTCTCCAACCCGAGCTCCCTCGGGATGACCTGCTGGGTGAAGTACCCCTCGGAGATGAACGCGGGCACGACGTAGACCTCGTCGCTCTCGACGAGGTCGAAGACGTGGCGCATGGAGGGCTCCTCCTTCCAGAAGCACTCCACCACCTCGTCGAAGGCCCCCTTTCGCCTGATGCGCTCGGCGTGCTCGTACACCGGGCGGCTCGAGTCGCCGTTGAGGTGAGATCCGTGCCCGACTATGACAAGCGCCTTCATCCGTCTACCAAGTCCTTCCCGTACGTCTCCCATCCGGGTTGCACCAAAATTCTAGGCCAAGGAGCGCGACGGCGGGGTAAGCAGGGTCGCAAACGTCTCCTAGCGCTGCCGGGCCGGCTGCAGCCGGTAGCTCAGCGCCTCCGGACCGTGCTCCAGGCTCACCATGAACGCGGCCGCAGCGACGAGGGACTCGGTGGCCGTCGGGGCGAGGCGCGAGTCCGCACGCAGCGCGCCGTCGAGGTTGTTCACCGCCTGCAGGCCCCTGCGGGAGTAGACCCCCCCGCTCTTCTGGACCCCGCGGGCCATGCGCGAGACCTCCTCCGCCTCCCGCCGGTTCGCCCGGGCGGCGACGTCGAGGTCCGGGACCTCCGAGAGCACCTCCAGGTAGGTGTGCACCAGCGCCGCCCGCGCCGAATCGGCGCGGGAGAGGGCGGAGAGGAGGACGTTCCGGGCGAGCTGACCGCTGATCTCGAAGTTCCGGGCGTACTCCCGGGCGAGGGGATCCCGGTCGGCGGCGAACCGCACGACCTCCCGCAGGGTGGTCTCCTCGCCGGCCTCGAGCGAGATCTGGACGGCCCCCGCGAGCGCTCCTCCGGACCCGGAGACCGAGAGAGCCCGCGCGAAGGCCAGCAGGTCCTCCCGCCCGAGACCGCGCAGCACCGAGCGCAGCGGTTCCGCCCGCAGCGCCGCCCGGGCCAGCGGAGCGAGAAACCCTCCGGCCCTCGGGTCCGCGTACCCCGCCACCCGCCGCGAGGCGAGGACGGCCTCCAGTACGGTCTGTCCCACGCCCCGTGCCCCGGCTCCGGCCACCGCCTGGCCCACCGCGGGTGCGGAGAGCATTCTGCTCTCGTGCGCCACCCCGGCGTCCGTGTAGCGGGACCCCACGCCGGGCATGGGCGCGCTGTAGACGAGGGTGAGGGCGACCATCGCCCCGGCGGCGACGGCTCCCTCCGGAACCCGGCTTACGTCCTCCCGTTGCGCCAACGCCACCTCCCCTCGAGAGAGCCACACGCCATTAATTCTAACCCCGGTCCCCTCGAGCCTCCGGATAGCTTAATATACGGTCCACGATGAGAGACCAAAACAGAGAAGAGGCGCCCCTCATCCCGGAGGACGCCTTCGAGACCGGGGCACCCGAAGGAACGGTCGGGGCGGAGGAGGAGCTCTGGCTGGCCGATCCGCAGACGGCGAAGCTCGCGGGAGGGGCTCAGAACATACTCGCCTCCTCCCCAGAAGGCCACTTCACGGGCGAGCTCATCGACTGCGAAATCGAGAGCAACACGGGCGTGCACCGCGAGGCTCACGGGGTGGCCCGGGACCTCGTCGCCCGCCGAAAGGAGCTCTTCGACCACGCCGAGAGGCTCGGGAGGATGCTCGGAGCGAGCGGGACGCACCCCCTCGGCGACTGGCGGGAGCAGGAGATCATAGACAAACCCCACTACCAGCGGCTGAACCGGCTCCTGGGGTGGCTGATCCGGCGCAACAACACCTTCGCGTTGCACATCCACTACGCCGTCTCAGGACGCGGCAAGGTCGTCTACCTCTTCAACCGTCTCAGGGAATACGTCCCCCACTTTCTCGCCCTCTCGGTGAACTCCCCGTTCTGGCAGGGCGAACACTGCGAGATGCTCTCCAGCCGCATCCTGATCTTCTCGCGCTCGATGCACCGGGCCGGGTTGCCGGAGCCGCTCTCCTCGTGGGAGGAATACGTCTCCTACGTGGACTTCCTCAAGCGCTCCGGCACGATAAACGGGCTACAGGAGATCTGGTGGGACGTGCGGCCTCACCCGAGGCTCGGCACGATAGAGTTCCGCGCCCCCGACACCCAGACCGATCCCCGCCGCTCGGAGGCCCTCGTCGCGCTCGCCGCGGCGCTCTGCGACCGCCTGTGCGCCGAGTACGACTCGGGCGAGATCAGGCCCATCCGCCCGGTGCGGGAGATCGAGGAGAACAAGTGGAGCGCCCAGCGCTACGGCCCCTACGGGACCTTCGTCGACCACGACACCCACCTCTCCGTGGAGACGAAGAAGGTCCTCTACCACCTCGTCTCAGAGCTGGAGCGGGACGGCCGGCGCGACCTCTCCGGGGCGTGGAGGCTGCTCGACGAACCGACCGAGGCCGAGCGCCAGCTCGAGGTGTGGCGCGAAAGCGGCTCGGCCGGGGAGGTGGCCCGGGAGATCGCCCGTCGCACCCGCGAGGCCACGGAAGGCTACGCTAGCGACGGCGCAGGCGGCGGTTCATGACCCTGAGCGCCAGGTGCATCGCCGTGCGGCGGACGCGCTGGCTTCGCACCAGGGTGTAGACGACCTGCCGCCCGAGCGGGCTCCTGAGTATCCTGACGGCGATGCGCAGCTTGCCCATATCTCCCTATCCTCTCTCGCTTCAGCTCGTACGGTCTATCTCGGCGTGGTAGCGGCTACCGAGCCTGCCGCCCAAAAACCCGCCGAGCAAGGCTACCACGACGGCGCCGGCGATGGCGCCGATACCGGGACCACCCGCTCCGAGAAGCTCGTTGAGCCCCGGGAGCACCCTGCCCTCGATGAGGCCGCGGAGCGCGCTGCCGCCGCTCGAGGGCAGGAAGGGCCCGGCGGCCGCGGCGATGAACGCCACCACCACGCTCCAGAGGAGCGTGACCACCCCGTTTATCCCGCCGTCGAAGCGGGCGAGCCGCCCGGCGACGTACCCCCCGAAGAAGTAGGTGAGGAACAGCAGCGCCGCGACGACGGCGACGCCCGCGATGGCGGTGTTGCTCAGGGGCCAGGAGACGCTCGCCGGGAAACCCAGCGGCCGCAGCACGAAGCCGGCGACGTAGGAGAGAACCGCCCCGGCCACGGTGCAGAAGACGAACCCCAGGAAGCTCGCCAGCCAGTCGACCCCGCCGTAGAGCTCCTTCAGCCGCTCCTCCCTCTCTTCGAAGCCGAACCGGTACGACGCCGGACGGGGAGCGGCGGGCGGGACCTCGGCCGTATCCCCCCCGGCCGGGCGCATCACCCGGGTCTCGCCCTCTCCCCCGGAAGAGCTCGCAGGCCTCCGGTAGGGCCTCTCCCACTCCTCGGGTTCCATCCGGCGGGTCGCCCCCGGATCCTGCGGCGGGACGCCACGTCGGGTCTTCTCGGCATCCTCGGCTGGATCCTCCCCCAGCGGGCCAAGCCGCCGGCGCCTCTCGGGATCCCTGCCTGGCCCCTCGCTCATCTCTAGCCTCGCGCCTCCTGCTCTTCGAGTCCTCTCAGGTCTATGGATTCTAACCCGCCCGGTGAACACGGTATCCTTAGCAGGTGCGGCCCGGGCGGGCCACGGGTCATCTTTGGACATCAGGACAAAAATCCCGCGCCTTCCCGCTCTTCAGATTGTACGCGCGGCTATATCCTTCGCCAACGGCCTCGCCTAAGATTCGTCCGTCGAATGGAAAAGCGCTCGATTCGGAGGAAAAACCATGACGGTCCAGACCCGTGAAGACGTTCTGAGGATCGCCGAGGAACGCAACGTACAGTTCATCCGGCTATGGTTCACGGACATACTGGGGACGCTCAAGAGCTTCGCGCTCACCCGGGACGAGCTCGAGGACGCCCTCGACGGGGGGATGGGCTTCGACGGCTCCTCGATCACCGGCTACCAGGACATCGAGGAGTCGGACATGATCGCGATGCCCGATATCTCCACCTTCAAGATCATCCCCTGGAGCCCGCAGGACGCGCCCACCGCCCGCATGATCTGCGACATACAGACCCCCGAGGGTGACCCCTACGTCGGAGATCCCCGCTACGTCCTCAAGCGGGCGCTCGAGCGGGCGAAGGAGATGGGCTTCGACCACTTCTACGTCGGTCCCGAGCTGGAGTACTTCTACTTCAAGAGCCAGGACAACCCGGAGCCGCTGGACTACGGTAGCTACTTCGACCTCACCACGCTCGATGCGGCGACCGCGCTCAGGCGGGAGACGATCTTCGCGCTGCAGAGCCTGGACATCGACGTGGAATACTCGCACCACGAGGTGGGCGTCAGCCAGCACGAGATAGACCTGCGCTTCGACGACGCCCTCAAGATGGCCGACACCGTCATGACATACAAGACGGTGGTGAAGGAGATCGCCACCAACCACGGCGTCTACGCAACGTTCATGCCCAAACCCCTGCGCGACTCGAACGGCTCGGGCATGCACACCCACCAGAGCCTCTTCAGCGGGGACCGCAATGCCTTCTTCGACCCCAACGACGAGTACTTCCTCTCCAAGGAGGCAAGGTCCTTCATCGCCGGGCAGCTCAGGCACGCCCGGGAGATCAGCCTGATCTTCGCCCAGTACGTCAACTCGTACAAGCGGCTGGTCCCGGGATACGAGGCGCCGGTGTACATCGCCTGGAGCCGCCGCAACCGCTCGGCGCTGGTGCGGGTCCCGCTCTACCACCCGGGCAGGGAGAAGGCTACCAGGGTCGAGATCCGCTGCCCGGATCCCGCCTCCAACATCTACCTCGTCCTGGCGGCGCTCCTGCACGCCGGTCTCGAGGGGATAGAGAAGGGCTACGAACTGCCCGAGCCGATGGAGCGGAACCTCTACCACCTCACCCCCGAGGAACGGCAGAAGCTCGGCATCAAGAGCCTGCCGGCGGATCTCGGCGAGGCGATCCGTGAGGCGGAGAACTCGGAGCTGCTCTACAAGACGCTCGGCGATCACGTGTTCAACCGCCTCCTGAACCTGAAGCGGGAGGAGTGGGAGGACTACAGGATCCAGGTAACCCCCTACGAGCTGCAGAAATTCCTTCCGATCCTCTAGAGAAACTCGTCGGACGTTTCAGACTGGGAGGGGGCTCGAGCCCCCTCCCAGTCTCTCTGCGCGGGACAGGACCGAAGCGACTGCTCTTTTACCATATAATCTACGCGGCTCGGTGACGGCGGAGAGATAGGAGGACGTTTGGTCCGCATCACGATCACCCGGCGCGTACCGGAGAGGACTCGATGATCCTGGAGAAGCTGACGGTCGGCCCCTTCCAGGAGAACTGTTACATACTGGGAGACGAGACCTCCGGCGAGGGAGTACTCTTCGACCCAGGAGACGAGGCGGCCCGGATAGCGCTCGCCGTCGAGAAGACGAACCTCGAGATCTCCAAGATCGTGATAACCCACGCCCACATAGACCACGTGGGGGCGGTGGCCGCGATGGTAGACGAGTACGGCTGCCCGGTCTTGATGCACGAGGAGGCCGAGCCGATGCTCCAGCAGCTCCCAGCCCAGGCGGTCATGATGGGGCTCAGGTTCGGCAAGGTACCGCAGGTGGACGAACACATAGCCGACGGAGAGAAGGTCTCCGTCGGGAACCTCTCCTTCGAGGCGCTCTACACACCGGGACATGCCCCGGGGCACCTCTCCTTCTACTGCGAGCAGGAAGGCCTCGTCCTCTCGGGGGACGCGCTCTTCGCGGGCAGCGTGGGGCGGATCGACCTCCCCGGCGGCGACGGGCAGCTCTTGATGCGTTCGATCCAGGAGCGCCTGCTGACCCTCCCGGACGAGACGCGGGTCTACCCGGGGCACGGCCCGTCGACCACCATAGGGGACGAGAAGATCGGGAACCCTTTCCTGCAGGGAGGGGGACTGCTCCGATGAGCGAGAGCGTAAGCCGGCACCGGGAGGCGGCCCCGCAGAAGGTGAGGGCCGCCGTACTCACGATAAGCGACACCCGCACGAAGGAGACCGACACCGGCGGAGACACCATAGAGGAGCTGATGCGTCAGGCGGGCCACGATATCGTACACCGTCAGATAGTCAAAGACGAGGCGCACCAGATACGCTCGACGCTCACCAGCCTGCTCGCCCGCGCGGACGTGGACGCCGTGATCACCACGGGCGGGACCGGCATCTCGGCCCGCGACACCACCTACGAGGTCGCGAGCCGCATGATCGAGAAGAAGCTCGACGGGTTCGGAGAGATCTTCCGGATGCTCTCCTACGAGGAGGTCGGGGCGGCGGCGATCCTGAGCCGCGCCGTCGCCGGAGCCGTTGGAGCAAAATTCCTAGCCTGCCTGCCTGGCTCGCGCAACGCGGTGAGGCTCGCCACCGAGAAGCTGCTCGTACCCGAGATCGCGCACGTCGTCTTCGAGCTGAGGAGGCACACCTGATGGAGGAACGCGAACCGCTCACGCCGGAGACGGAGGCCCTCTGGCGCAGGCTCTGGGAGATGTGGCAGGAAAACGACGAGGACGACGTGATCCTGGACTCCTCGCGCCTGGAGGACCTCGAGGACGAGATCCCGGAACTCGAAGGCCGCATAAAGACGGCGCTGGCCTACCTACAGCGTGCCCGCTACATCCAGTACCGCACCGGGGTGAGCGAAGGGGAGCTCACCCCGGTCGTCTTCGACGTCTACGAGCCGCGCTAGCGCGCGGTCTTCTGCTGCAGCAGCTCCCTGGCGCGTCCCAGCTGCTCCTCGACCGAGGTCGGGGAGGTGGATCCTCGCGAGGACTTGTTCTCGACGCTGCCACGCGGGGTGAGGAGGTGCCCGGGGAATTCCCCGAGCACTGCGTGAAAAGAAGCCAGCTCCTCAGGGGTCAGCTCCTGCAGCGAGAGGCCCCGCTCCTCGCAGCGGCGCACGATCCCGCCGACCACCCGGTGCGCCTCCCTGAAGGGAACCCCGCGAGCTGCGAGAAAGTCCGCGAGCTCGGTCGCGAGCGCGAACCCGCCGGCGGCCTCCTGCATCCGCCCGGCGTCGAAGCGCGCGGTCCGCAGCATCTCCGGCAGCACCCGCAGCATCGCGAGCACGCTGTCCACGGCGTCGAAGATGGGCTCCTTGTCCTCCTGTAGATCCTTTGAGTAGCCGAGCGGGAGCCCCTTCAGCACGACGAGCAGGGCGTTCAAATCCCCGATCAGGCGCCCGGCCTTCCCGCGCATGAGCTCGTAGGCGTCGGGGTTCTTCTTCTGCGGCATGATGGAGGAGCCCGAGGAGTAGGCGTCGTCGAGCGTGGCGAAGGCGAACTCCTGGCTGGTCCAGAGCACCCACTCCTCGCCGAGGCGGGAGAGGTGCACCCCGAGCACCGCGCAGGCATACAGCAGGTCGAGGGCGAAATCCCGCTCGGAGACGGCGTCGAGGGAGTTCAAGAGCGGCTCCATCCCGAGCTCCCGGGCGGTCATCCCGGGATCGATCCGGTGCGGGGTGCCCCCGAGCGCGGCGGCTCCGAGGGGCGAACGGCCCGCCGCCTCCCGGGCGGCCTCCAGGCGCCGGAGATCCCGGGAAAACGCCCAGAAGTGCGCGAGCAGGTGGTGCGGGAGCAGGATGGGCTGGGCCCGCTGCAGGTGGGTGTAGCCGGGAAGCATTGTGTCTTTCTCCCTCTCGGCCACCTCGACGAGGGCCGCCATCGCTTCCAGCAGGCCGCGGATCATCTCTTCCGCCGCATCCCGGCAGAAGAGATGCAGATCGAGGGCCACCTGGTCGTTGCGGCTGCGCCCGGTGTGCAGTTTGAGCGCGACGTCGCCCACGAGCTCCCGCAGCCTGCGCTCTACGGCGGTGTGCACGTCTTCATCCTCTATGGACCAGGAAAACTCCCCCCTCTCGAACTCGCTCATCACCTCCTCGAGACCTCGCACCAGAACCTCCGCCTCCTCCCGGTCCAGTATCCCCTTCTCGCCCAGCATCCGGGCGTGGGCGATGGAGCCCCGGATGTCGTACGGCGCGAGCCGCACGTCGAAAGGAATGGACGCGTTGATCCCCTGGAAAGCCTCAGCCGGACTCTTCCCGAACCTACCGCCCCAAAGCGGGCTTCTCTTCTCCTCGCTCATGAGCCGCAGTTTATCCCAAAGGGCGATCACAAATGGGCCGATCAGCCCTGTATGACGCTTTGTATGCCTGTTAGCCTTCCATCTGGTCAAACCGGTAGAATAATGTTCGTAAAAGTGCAAACGTGGATAGAAGGGGGGTGAAACAACATGCAGGTTCAGCTGCATAGGGCTTGCTGGTAGTTTCATGTCCATTAAAGGTGCACAACTGTATTAAGAAAGGAGTTGCGGATGCTGTTCCATAGAGCTTGCTGGTAGTTTCATTCAAAGCGTTGGTTGAACGTACCTCAAGTGAGTAGGAGATGGGAATGTTGTTCCATAGAGCTTGCTGGTAAAAATATCCCGGCACGGATAAGAACAAAATAATATGCGGGCTTCCCTAGACTCTGATGTTGCTCTGCTTTATTATGTGCAGAATATGAAAAAAGCATTACAGGGTGCTGGGGGAAGTTACGTTGTCTATTAACGTTTCACGTGCTCAGGCGACCGTTGTGTACATTTGTACCCTCGCCATAGTCGCCGGAGTTGGTTTAGCGTTCCAGTTGAGCTCTTACGATCTATCCTTCAACTGGCTGAGTTTGGGAGCCAGTCTCATCTTGGCCGTCATAAGCGCTCTATCCCTGCGCTTCTCCATCAGCGTCGATCTCGGCAAAACCAACTTCGATCTCATAGATGCAACCCTGGTCGCGCTGGTTCTGGCAGGACCGCAATGGGCTCTCTTGGTAGCCCTGCCTGTGATGCTGCGCAAAGAAAATCTACGGACTCTTTTTGAAGCATCGAACCTGATTATACAAATCACTGCTGCAGGTTTTGTATTCAGGTTGTTCTCAGAACCACTACTCTACACGAAAGTTTTTAATGTCTCATTTATATGTGGTGTCTTGGCTGCAGGCTCGACCTTATACGTAATAGATATGTTAATAGGACCTATTTTACTCTTCATTAAGTACAAAGTTCCTGTGACCGAGTTACTCAGAGAAGTCGTTATTCCTCCCATTCCCTCTAATCTGATTTCAATACTTACAGCTCTCGCCACCTCCTACGCGGCGATCAGGCTCGGGCCCGTGGCGGCGATAACGCTCTTTGGCGGCGCGGCGCTCTCGCTGGGACTGATGAGCTTCACCGTAAAGCGTCAGCGGAGGCTCGCGGAGCTGGAGGAGGAGAACGGTCAGCTCAGGGAGAGGACCGGCGAGCTGGAAAGCAGCCTCTCCGAATCGCACCTGGACTTCGCGTGGCGGCTTCTCGAGAGCCTGGGACGCAGGGACGGGTACACCGCGAGGCACGCGGCGGCCGCGGCGGTGTACGCAATGGACCTCGCGGAAGAGTTCCGGATGGATGACAGGACCGCTTCCAGGCTCCGGGTGGCGGCGCTTTTGCAGGACGTGGGGATGGTCTCGGTGCCCGAGGAGGTCAGTGTCGCGCCGCCGGAGAGGCTGAACGAGCTCGGCAGAGAGAAGCTCGAATCGCACCCGGAGGAGTCGGAGAGAATCCTCTCTGGAATACCGGGGATGGATGAAGCAGCGAAATGGGTGAGGTGGCACCACGAGCGGGTGGATGGAACAGGCTACCCGGATGGGCTGCGTGGAGAATGGCTACCGCTCGAAGCCAGGATACTCGCGGTGGCCTCGCACTACGCCTCGCTGGTTCTGGAGCGCAGAAATTCTCCGGCGCTCGATCCCTCCGAGGCACGCCGGGAGATCATCACGCTCTCCGGTCGGGCCTTCGATCCTCTGGTGGTGAGGACGCTGCTCAGGGTTCTGGATCAGAACGGCGAAGATTACGCCTCCGCCACCGGAGAGCGCTTCGCGGGCGCTCTCTCTGATATGGATGGCGGCCCCATCGAGAAACACGGGGGTCTCAGGGTGATCGGAGGTGGCAAAACCCCGGCCTCCTGAGGGGGCTGGCCGGGCCATCCCCGCCTCAGCTCACCCGACTGCTTCGTCTGGCTTCTTCCTCCCGATACTTCCTTATGGCGGCCTTGAGGGTGCTCAGGCCTAGTGTGGCGTTGCGGGTTCTGCTCCCCACCACGTCCCGACCGACGCGGTCTATGAACTCGTCGTAGTCGAGCGCGAGCACCTGGTCCATGGTGAGGCGTTCGCGCATCACGAGGTCGAGCGCCATGCTGGTCGCGCCCATGCTGATCGTATCTCCCTCGCCGGTGAACGAGAGCGCCTCTATCTCGCCCTCACCCCCTCCCTTGAGGTAGATGACGACCGATCCCCCGCACTCCGGGCTGCCACCGGGCACCGCGACGTCGGCGTCGGGGAGAACCCCCTTGTAACGGGGGTTCTCCCTGTGGTCGACGAGAGCTTTTATGCGGCCGTTGCGGTCCAACGCGCTCGCGCGGGGCTAACGCTCTATGGGCGCTCTGACGGCATTGCCCCACTCAGTCCAGGACCCGTCGTAGTTCCTCACCCGCTCGTAGCCGAGCAGATACTTGAGCACGAACCAAGTGTGAGAAGAGCGCTCCCCTATCCTGCAGTACGCTATCACGTCGTCTCCTGAGCTGAGGTGAGCCTCTCCCTCGTAGATCTCCCTGAGCTCCTGCGCGCTCTTGAAGGTACCATCGTCCCGCACGGCCCTCGCCCACGGTACGTTCGCCGCTCCGGGGATGTGTCCTCCCCTCAAGGCTCCCTCCTGCGGGTAGTCGGGCATGTGCAAAAGCTCCCCCTTGTACTCCCCGGGGCTCCTGACGTCCACAAGCGGCCTGCCCGCCTTCACGTGCTCTTCGACCTCGGCTTTGAAAGCCCTTATCTTCGTGTCATCCCTCTTCGGGGTGGGATAGTCAGCTCTGGGGAAGGTGGGTACCTCCTGGGTCATCTCCCTGCCCTCGTCCTCCCACTTCTTCCTTCCCCCGTCCATTATCGCCGTGTTGGTGTGCCCGAAGAGCTCGAAGACCCACAGCGCATAGGTCGCCCACCAGTTGTTCTTGTCACCGTAGAAGATCACCCTGGTCTCGGGTGTGATCCCCTTCTCGCTCATCAGCGAGGCGAATTTCTCCGGATCGAGGTAGTCGCGGATGAGGGGATCGTTGAGGTCCTCGACCCAGTCTATCTTCACCGCGTTTGGGATGTGCCCCACCTCGTAGAGGAGCACGTCCTCGTCGCTCTCTACGATGCGCACGTTCTCGGTGTCGGAGAGGTGATCCGCCACCCACTGGGTGGTGACCAGCTTCTCCGGATGGGCGTAGCCCTTCTCGCGTATCTGCTCTTCGACCTCGGCCATCTTTCTCGAATTCCTCCTTCTTCCATTTAGCGATCCGTGCAGGTCCCATTGTAGAACATATCCCGATAAATTTTGTCGGATATGATGAGGTCGATGTAAGGGGGGACGCTCCGGGTTTATACTGCCCAAACCATGGAGGAGATTCACGTATACAGGGAGCTACTGGAGAGAGCGGCGGAGGCCTCGCTCGAGGCAGAAGAGGCCAGGGTGCTGGCGCGAATGGCCGTGGAGGATCCCGAGCCCGCGATGGCAGCGGCGGGGCGGGTACGAGACCGGGCGTACGGTCCGCGGATCTCGTACTCGCGCAAGGTCTTCATCCCGCTGACCAGGCTGTGCCGGGACAACTGCGGCTACTGCACCTTCGCCCATCCACCGCGTAAGGGAGAGAGGGCCTACCTCACGCCGGAGGAGGTGCTCGAGATAGCCCGGGATGGGGCCGAGGCCGGGTGCAAGGAGGCGCTCTTCACGCTCGGGGACAAGCCGGAGAAACGCTATCCTGAGGCCCGACGCGAGCTCAGGGAGATGGGCTTCGAGACGACCGTGGAGTACCTGGCGCACTGCTGCGGGCTGGTGGCCGAAGAGACCGGGCTCCTGCCGCACGCCAACCCCGGCGTGCTCTCGGAGGAGGACGTACGGCTGCTGCGAGGGGTGGCCGTCTCGCAGGGGATCATGCTGGAGGAGGTCTCGGGGAGGCTGCTGGGCCGGGGCATGGCCCACTGGGCCTCGCCGGACAAAGTGCCCGAGAGACGGCTCGAGACGCTCGAGGCGGCGGGGAGGCTCGCGGTGCCCTTCACGACCGGGCTCCTCGTCGGGATCGGGGAGAGCCCCGAGGAGCGGGTGGAGACTCTGCTCGCGATCCGCGAGGTGCACGGGCGCTACGGGCACATCCAGGAGTGCATCGTGCAGAACTTCCGGGCCAAGCCGGGGACCAGGATGCAAGACGCACCCGAGCCTTCTGAGAAGGAGATGCTCGCGGCGATAGCGCTCGCCCGGCTCATCCTGCCGCCCGAAGTCACGGTGCAGGCCCCGCCGAACCTGGCCGACGGCGAGGCCGGGTACCTGAGGTACATAGACGCCGGGATCAACGACTGGGGAGGCGTCTCCCCCGTCACCCCCGACCACGTCAACCCCGAGCGGCCCTGGCCGCACCTCGAAGAGCTCGAACGGGCCACCGGTAGCAGAGGATATCTGCTCCTCGAGCGGCTCGCGGTCCACCCACGCTACGCGCTGGAGGCGGAGCGGTGGGTTGACGAGGCCCTGAGGCCGAAGGTCCTCGCCGGGATGGACGCCGAGGGGTTCGCGCGCGTCGAGAGCTGGGCCCCGGGCAAGGACGAGCCGGTGCCGGGGAGGACGCTCGAGGAGATGAGAGGCCGGAGGCCCTCCCGGATGCGCCCGGAGTTCGTCGCCGCTCTCGCCGGGGCCGGGGAGAGGGATCTGGACGAGGAGGAGGTAGCGCTGCTCTTCACCGCCCGCGGTCGGGAGCTGGCGGAGCTGTGCCGGGTCGCGGACGAGCTCAGGCGGGAGGTCAACGGGGACGTGGTCACCTACGTGGTGAACCGCAACATCAACTACACCAACCAGTGCTACTTCCGCTGCCGCTTCTGCGCCTTCTCCAAAGGGCCGAAGTCGCTCAATCTGCGCGGCGAGCCCTACCTGATGGATCCCGGGGAGGTCGCGCGCAGGGCACGCGAAGCCTGGGAGCGGGGGGCGACCGAGGTCACGATGGTCGGGGGGATACACGGCAGGTTCACCGGCCAGAACTACCTGGACTACCTGCGGGCGGTGAAGGACGAGGTGCCCGGGATGCACGTCCACGCCTTCACGCCGCTCGAGGTGTGGCAGGGGGCGCACACTCTGGGCATCCCGGTCGATGAGTTTCTGGTGCGGCTGAAGGAGGCCGGTCTCGCGACGCTCCCCGGTACGGCGGCCGAGATCCTGGACGACGAGATACGCAGGATCATCTGCCCGGACAAGATCAACACCGCCCAGTGGGCGGAGGTAATGCGCAAGGCGCACGCGATCGGGCTGCGCTCTACCTCGACGATCATGTTCGGCCACGTCGACGGGCCGGTGAACTGGGCCCGCCACCTGCTGGTCCTGCGCGAGATACAGGCCGAAACGGGTGGGTTCACCGAGTTCATCCCGCTCCCGTTCGTGCACATGGCGACGCCCCTCTTCCTGCAGGGCCGCTCGCGGAGGGGCCCGACCTTCGCCGAGACGGTGAAGATGCACGCGGTCGGCAGGATCGCGCTGCACGGCTACATAGACAACGTGCAGGTCTCCTGGGTCAAGCTGGGCGTCGAGGGGGCGAAGGCGTGCCTCGAGGCAGGGTGCAACGACCTCGGCGGCACACTCATGAACGAGAGCATATCGCGCTCGGCCGGGGCGAGCCACGGGCAGGAGATGCTCCCGGAGGAGATGGAGCGCATGATCCGGGAGATCGGACGCATCCCGCGCCAGCGCAACACGCTCTACGGTGAGCCCGAACGTCACGTGAAGGCGTCATGAGGAGGCGTCGTGGGCCGCTTCAGGAGGTTTTTCAGGAGGTTCTCGGGGGGTGATGAAGAGGGTCGGGGAGTCTCCCACCTGGGAGGCCTCACCGACGAAGAGCTCGAAAGGATAGGCACCGAGGAGGATCCCCTCGCGGACTACGAGGAGGCCCTCCGGCGCAACTTCGAGGCGATGGAGGCCGAGGGGCGGGGTGACGTGGAGCGGGCCATTTTGCTCTACGAGCAGAACGTCGCGGAGCGCTTCGTCGAGAGCCATCCCTACGAGAGGCTCGCCATGATCTACGAGCGCCGGCGGCAGTACGCCGAGGCCCTGCGGGTGACCGAGAGCTTCATCGAACTCGCACGGAGCGGGACGATGCCGCGCGGCGCGCAGAGGTCCGCCGACCGCAGGCTCGCTGGCTTCGAGGAACGGGCCGAACGCTACCGCAGGATGCTCGGTTCGGGGTGAAGCTCAGCGGTCTTCCCCATCCCGTCCCCTGATCCGCTCCGCCTTTTTGAAGGTCCTCTCGCAGAGCCGGTAGACCAGGTAGGAGCCGACGCTACCCGAGACGAATATGGAGAGCGGGAAGAAGACGAACGCGGCGGCGGCGAGGATCAGCACCAGCAGGCAGGCGAGGGTCACCAGAGGACCGGTCATCGAGAAGAGGAGCGCGTTCCTTATCACGAGTGACCAGCAGGCCTCGAAGTTGACGATGACCGGGAAGATGTAGACCAGCGTGAAGACGTACAGGAAACAGACTACGAAGAGGACGACGTAGAGGATCTCGCTTACCGGGGATCCCATCCCGCGCACCACGGCGAAGTCGACCGCGAGGATGACCCCGACCAGCGCCCAGAGAAAGCCGATCCAGGTACTCTGACGGAAGTTCTCCCGGAAGAACGAGAAGAAGGAGCCGGTCACCCCGGGCTCCCTCCCCTTCACCCACTCCCGCACCACGCCGAACATCGCGGCCATGGAGGCCGGAAGCGTGATGATCGGGACGCTGCAGACCAGCCAGAGCAGGTTCAGGTACAGGAAGTTGGCGCAAACCTCGAGCGCCCGGTACCATCTGCTCTCCAGCATGTTCATTCGCCAAAGACTTCCTTCCCCGGCCGACTCTACCAGAGATCAGGTCCCCACAGCATTACACATTTGACAACAACCTTCCCGGCGGAATAAAGTGAGTACATTCTGTGGTGGGATTGGTGGGGCAAGGTGTGGGACCGCGTGTCCTGCACCGCTCCGTACGCAGAACCTCTTCGCGGAAAGGAGGGAACCATCTGGTGCACGACGGACGTGTCAGAAACGAAAATCGCAACAAACGCTGGTGGAACCTGCTCCTCATACTGCCGTTTCTGGGCCTTCTGTTTCCCCAGCTATACGCTTCGGACGCACCCCGGTTGTTCGGCTGGCCGTTCTTCTACTGGTACCAGTTCGTCTGGCTGTTCATAACGGCGGCCATCGTGACCACGGTATACCGGGCGACACGCTAGGGGGTCTGCAATGCCGCACACCTTCGACCCGGTCGCGCTGACGGTCTTCGCGATACTCTTCCTGCTGGTCACGGTGGTGGGGTTCGTCGCCGCCCGCTGGCGCAGGGGAGACCTCGGGCTGCTGAGCGAGTGGGGGCTGGGTGGCCGACGCTTCGGGACATGGGTGACGTGGTTTCTGGTCGGCGGGGACATCTACACCGCCTACACGTTCATCGCGGTGCCGGCGCTGGTCTACGGCGCGGGCTCGACGGGCTTCTTCGCCGTTCCCTACACGATCCTGGTCTTCCCGATCCTGTTCTTCATCTTCCCCCGGCTGTGGTCGGTGGCGAAGAAGCGCGACTACATAACCCCGGCGGACTTCGTCCGGGGACGTTACGGCAGCGGGCTCCTGGCGCTCATCGTGGCGTTCACCGGCATACTCGCTACGATGCCCTACATAGCGCTGCAGCTCGTCGGGCTGCAGGCGGTCATCGCGGCGATGGGCATCGGCGGCAGCAGCTCCGCCCTCGTCAACGACCTGCCGCTCATCATCGCCTTTATCATCCTCGCCCTCTACACCTACCAGAGCGGGCTGCGGGCCCCGGCGCTCGTGGCGGTCGTGAAGGACCTCACGATCTACATCACCGTGATCGTGATGGTCATCTACATCCCGTACAGGCTCGGGGGCTTCGGACACATCTTCGACGCGGCGGCCGCCGAGCTGCCCAAGCACAACCCGCCGGGCACCCTGATCCCCAGTGCCTACAGCGGCTACTCCTCGCTGGCGTTGGGCTCGGCGTTCGCGCTCTTTCTGTACCCGCACGCGCTCACAGGCGTCTTCAGCGCCAACTCGGGTAACGCGATCCGGCGTAACGCCACCCTGCTCACGGCCTACTCGATAGCGCTGGCCATCATCGCGCTCTTCGGGTACATGGCCATCGCGGCGAACCTCAAGCTCGAGAGCCCGAACTTCGCCGTTCCGGACCTGGTGCTCAGGTTCTTCCCCTCGTGGTTCGCCGGGTTCGCCTTCGCAGCGGTCGGGATCGGGGCGCTGGTCCCGGCGGCGATAATGTCGATAGCCGCGGCGAACCTCTTTACCCGCAACATCTACCGCGAGTACTTCCGACGCAACATCTCAGACCGGGAGGAGTCGCAGGTCGCCAAGATCGTCTCGCTGATCGTCAAGGCAGGAGCTCTGGCGTTCGTCATCGGCATCCCGACGCAGTACTCGATCAACCTGCAGCTTCTCGGGGGCATCTGGATCCTGCAGACGCTCCCGGCGGTGATCCTGGGCCTCTATACCCGCTGGTTCCACCGCTGGGCGCTCGCCATCGGCTGGCTGGTCGGGATGGCGACCGGCACGGCGATGGCCGTCTCGCAGGGGTTCTCCTCGATCTTCCCACTTACGATCGGCAGCTTCAGCCTCTCGGCGTACGCCGGGCTCTACGCGCTGTTCGCCAACCTGGTCGTAAGCGGTGCACTCACGCTGGCTTTCCGGGCGCTGGGCGCCCCCGAAGGGGAGGACGAGACCGCTCCGGGAGATTACAGCGACCTGGAAGTGGTACGGGAGGAGGGCAAAGAGCCCGCGGAGGGCCTGGCCCACTAGAGATCCCGGAAGATCACGAGCTCATCGAGCGCTTTTCTCGTACGCCGCCGGGGTGGATCCCCGGCGGCGTACCCGAAGGTGAGTAGCGCGTGCGGGATGAGGGACTCGTCCAGCCCCAGCGCCTCCCTCACCGCGCCGGGCGAGAACAGAGGGGCGCAGATCCAACCGCCGTCCAGCCCGAGGTCGTAAGCTGCGAGCAGCATGTTCTGCGCGGCCGCGCCGAGCGACTGCACGGCCATCGTGGTCTCGCACCGCTGCCTCTCGGGATCGGGATAGCGGTCGAGCTCCTCCAGGTACAGACACAGGAGCACGAGCACGGGGGCACCGAGCAGCCGTCTCTTGGAACCCTCGAGCCTCCTCTCGACCACCTCGGGTCCCTGCCCGTCCATCTCGAGCGCCCGCCGCCACTCCTCCCCCATCGCCTCGGCGAGCCGCCGCTTCGTCTCCTCCTTCCTCAGTAGAGCGAAGCGCCAGGGCTGCCTGCCGTGCGGGGAGGGGGCCCAGCGTCCGGCCTCGAGCACCTCCTCCACCATCCACCCGGGAACCCCCTTGTCCAGGTAGCGCCGCACCGAGCGCCGGCCGCGCAGGGCGTCGATGAGGTGTTCATCCTCCGGCGGCTCATCCACAGCACCCCAGGACGAGACCCGCTCGGGAACGATCCGGATGACGGGGTTCCTCTCTATCCTCATGCGCTCGTACTGGTGGTACTTGCCGCGCAGCAGGCGGATGGCGGCAGCATGTTCTCCGGCCCCGGGTTCGACGAGCCCGGCTTTCCCACGCACCATGACGTACGCGAGCAGGCTCCAGTCTTCGTCGTAGCGGTCGGCGACGAGCGCGACCCGCGGGTTCTGCAGGATGTTTTTGACCCGCTTGAGGCGGGTTGGGGGGACTTCCTTCGGTTTTTCGTCCAGGGCGATGTAGATGTGCTCCCCGTCGAAGGCGAAGCAGACCGGGACGGCGTGCGGGGCGCAGCGTGCGTCGGCGGTCGCGAGACGCGCCACCCGCCGGCGCACGAGGAAGGCGGCTGCTTCGGTGGTGAGAACGGCCGGGCTCATCTCTTCATCTTCCGATCAGGAGCGGGTTGAAGCGGGTGTCGCGGTCGTAGACGTCGAGGCCTTCGATACGCTTGAGATACCCCACGACGAGGTACGTCAGCGGTGTCGCGACGATCTCGTAAGCGCTCTTGAAAAACCACTGGGAGACGATCGCCACCACCAGAGCGTGCGCGGGTATCGTGGCGGCGAAGGCGACCGAGACGAAGATCGCGGAATCCAGCCCCTCCCCCACCACGGTCGAGCTTATCGTGCGGCTCCACAGCCAGCGTCCCTCCGTGAGCACCTTCATCCGGGCCATCACGAAGGAGTTGGCAAACTCCCCCACGAGATACGCGAGGAAGGAGGCCCCGAGAAGCCGCGGCGTGTAACCCAGGATGCGCTCGTACGCACCCTGCGCGTGCCAGACCGGAGCCGCGGGCAGCACTCCCCCGACCCAGATCGCCGCCACCGCGAGCAGGTTGCACAGAAACCCGAGCCAGATCACGCGCCGCGCCGCCGAGTACCCGTACACCTCGGTGAGTACGTCCCCGACGATGTAGCTGACCGGGAAGAGCACAACCCCGGCCGGCAGCACCAGCCCGAAAATCCCGACGAGCTTCACCGCCGTGACGTTCGCCGTGATGAGCGCGGTGACGAACACCGCCACCACGACCACGAACCACGTGCTGTATCTCATGCCACCAGAATCAGACGTCTCTTCGGACAGCGGCATCCTTCGACGGTCGACCTCCAGGAAACGGGAAACATGGCTCATATAACCATACACCCGACAACGGCGTCAATCCCGAGGCCAGCCGGTGCCTGGCGGGGAAAAGAAGAGCGCGGGAGGGGCCCCGCCGTCCGGAGCGTCGCCTTCAGCGAGTGCCGCTGAGCGTCTGCACGGGCCTGAGATATCCTCTCTCCTCGAGGTAATCGATGACCCGGCGTGCGCTCTCCTGCGGGCTCTCCTGGGCGGTCTTTATGTGCAGCTCCGGGTTCTCCGGCGGCTCGTAGGGGTCGGAGACGCCGGTGAACGCCTTTATCTCGCCGGCGAAGGCCTTCTTGTAGAGGCCCTTGACGTCGCGCTCGGCGCACACCTCCACGGGAGCGTCCACGTACACCTCTATGAAATCCTCGCCTATGTCTTCCCTGACCCTGTTGCGCGCCTCCCGGTAGGGGGAGATGGCGCTGACGATAACGGCCACCCCGTTGCGCGTCAGCAGATTCGCCACGAACCCTATCCTGAGGACGTTGGTGTCACGGTCCTCCTTGGAGAACCCGAGCCCCTTGGAGAGGTTCGTCCGGACGATGTCCCCATCGAGGACCTCGACCTTGCCCAAACGCAACCTGAGCTCCCGCTCGACTATCTCCGAGATCGTCGTCTTCCCGGCCCCCGAGAGCCCGGTGAACCAGAGGGTGAAACCGCGATCCCTGTCGTTACTCCCGTCCTGCACTCGAAAAACCTCCCTCCTGCGAAACTTCCTTCCGTAGAAATGCCCCGACCTCAGCCGTTCATGCCCTCCACGAGCACCTCGACGACCTCGGGCCTGGAGAACTCCGGCGGCGGGTACTCCCCGCGCCTGAGCATCTCGCGCACCTTGGTGCCGGAGAGCATGACGCGTGACTCGTCGTCGTGCGGGCAGGTCTTGGTGGTGGCCATCCCGCCGCAGTTGAGGCAGAAGAAGGCGTTCTCGAAGAGGAGCGGGGTTATCCCTATCTCCCCCTCCTCGAACTCGTCGAAGATGTGGTGGGCGTCGTAGATGCCGTAGTAGTTGCCGGGGTCCGCCGGGCTGCGGCCGATGATGAAGTGGGTGCAGCCGTAGTTCTGACGGCAGATGGCGTGGAAGAGGGCCTCACGCGGCCCGGCGAAACGCATCGTGGCCGGGTAGACCGCGAGCACCGTGCGGTCTTTGGGATAGTAACGCCTGAGCAGCACCTCGTAGGAGCGCATCCGCACGTCCGCTGGGATATCCTCCGCCCGCGTCTCCCCGACGAGCGGGCTGAGCAGGAGCCCGTCGACGGTCTCGAGCGCGCTCTTCTGGATGTACTCGTGCGAGCGGTGGATCGGGTTTCTGGTCTGGAAACCTACGACCCGCCTCCAGCCGCGGGAGGCGAAGATCTCCCTGAGCTCCGCGGGTTCGTGGTAGTGCTCGGGGAAGGGCCGCGGCGTGGGCTCTTCGACGAGCAAAGTGACCTTGCCGCCGAGAAGCACATCACCCTGCCGGAAGAGGTTGGCGACGCCGGGATGCTTCTGGTCCGTGGTCTGGTAGACCTCTTTCGCCTCCCGCTCCTTGTCGTGGTCGAAGACGTCCTCGACGGTCATCGAGGCGACCACCCGTCCCTCGCCGTCGGCGAGCGCTATCTCCTCCCCTTCCGAGAGATCCCGGGCCTCCTCCCGGCTCACCGGCAGGGTGATCGGTAGCGGCCAAGCGACGCCGTCCGAAAGGTGCATGTTCTCGACGACGCCCTCGTAGTCCTCGCGGGTCATGAAACCCTCCAGGGGTGAGACGACGCCGGTGGAGATCAGCTCCACGTCGGAGAGCTCCCGAGGCCCGAGACGGACCTTCTTCAACCTGGACGCCCGCTCTACCGCTTCCTCCCGTTCTTCCTCGGGGAGCCGGCGGTCTACCAGCACCCCGCCGTGCGGAGCGATGGTGGTGTAGCTCTGCTCCGTCTTCACCTGCAAACCTCCTCTGCTTCGGTTCTCTTCAGGGAAGACCGCGCCTCGGGTGGGATGCGCCTCAGAACCCTGCCGGCGAGCCCGGAGGCACAGTGCTCCCAGACGTGCTCACCGAAGACCCAGAGCCGGACCTCCGGTGCATACCCCCGCACGATCCGCCCGAACCGCTCACGGTCCATCCCCGCCTCGCCGAGCCGGGCTCCCCAACGTCTCCACAGATAATCCGCGAGAAAACCCCCCTCCTCTACGAGCCTCTCGCCCTCCGACGGGCGGTCTTCGAGGAGCTGCCGGACCTTCCGCCTGAGCTCCGCCGGCTCCTCCGGCACGCCGAGAACATCGTGTGCAACCACCCTCAGTACCTCACCGCGTCGTGCTCGACCGGAGCCCGGTCGGTGCCCGCATAACTATTGAGGTGCTCCTCGTAGTCGATGAACAGCGGAGCATCCGGGTCGAAGGCGCGTTTGAGGCTCTCGAACGCGATTCTCTTGTCCAATTCGTTCAGCTTATACAAAGCCTCCGGCTTGTCAAGCTCGCGCAGCTCGAGCTTCTCCCGGGCATGCTCGAAGGCCTCGAGCCCCTCCTCGCTGCGGATGAGCACCGAGGAGTACCCGTCGGCGCTCCCGACGCTCCCGACGGAGATGTCGGCGGCCCGCCCCATGAAGTCGGCGCACTCGTCGCAGCCTTTGAGCGCCGCGCCGTGGAAGTGCTTTATGGACTCCTCGAGGATCGTCTCGCCCGCGTGGTCCTGCAGGATGAGCTTGCCCCGGATCACATCGACCCGCCCCACCTCGTCGAGGTCTATACCGCGTTCCTCGCTTATCTCCTGCAGCATGAGCTTCTCGTAGTTGAAGCTCTTGGTGCACAAGAGCGCTATCGTCAGCACGACGGCCTCGACCCGCGAGGACCCCCAGTTCCAGGGCCTGGCCTGCATGGCCTTTATGCCCTCTATCTCGCACGGGGTCCCGACGACGGCTATCCTCGGGTTGGGCGGAAGATCATAACCCTTGAAGTCAAGGTGCCCGAGCGCGAGCGTCTGGTTGTAGAAGCTGCCGGCGCACTCGCGGACCTCCTCCGGGGTGCGGGCGAGGAACGCCTCCCCCTTCCAGGGCTCGGTCTCGCTCTCGCGCGCGAGGAGCACCCCGTCTATCTCGCCATCCTCGAGCAGCGAGGTGAGGATCGCGGTGACCACCCCGCCGTCCTGCACGCCGGGGACGTCCTCCCTGAGCCGGGCGGTGTAGCTCTCTTCGATGCGCCCGAGCCCGTCGATGCCGTCATCAGCACCGGTTATCTTCCAGGTCGCCTCGTGGCGCATCCCGCCGCGGGGGCAGAAGTCCCAGCACAGCGAGCAGCCGGTGCACATCTTGACCAGCCTGGGCAGATCATCCTCCGCGATACCGATGGAATCCGAGGGGCAGGCGGCCACGCACGCCCCGCACTGCACGCAGCGGTCGGCGTCTATGACCGCTTTCTCAAGATCCCAGAACCAGACCTTCCCGGGAGCCTCATCGATGTCGTTCATCATCTCCCGGATGTCGAACCCGGCCATCCTTTCAGCCAGCCTCCCCCCGGATGATCGCCCTGAGCTCGGCGTTGGGTTTCCTGCGGGCCCACTGGTGGAAGCGCTCGCCCCCACGCCGCTCCTGCTGGAAGCGCCGCAGCAGACGCTCGAGGGCCTCGGGCACCCCGTCCGCCGGCCTGGCCCCTTCGACCCAGTCTATGAAGGCTGCATCCACCCCGAGAGAGCCGCCGAGGCCGATGTCCACCCCCTCGACGATACCGTCCTCCGTCTTCGCCGTCTCACCCCGGAAGCCGATGTCCGCGATCTGGGGCTGGGCGCAGGAGGCCGCGCACCCTGAGAAGTGCATCCGGACCACGTCCTGCCCGACCCCATCGCCGAAGCGTCGATCCATCTCGTGCGCCCACTCGACGGCCCGGATCTTGGTCTCCACGATCGCGAACCGGCAGAACTCGCTCCCGGTGCAGGCGACGACCCCGCGCTCGAAGGGCTTGGGATTCGGTGAGTAGCGCTCCAGGAGCTTCTCGCGCAGAAGCTCATCCAGCCTCTCCTCAGGTACGCCGGTGATGATGAGGTTCTGGTCGTTGGCGAGCCGGATATCCCTCCCGTACTCCTCCGCGAGCCGCCCGGCCTCCTCGAGATCCTCCCCTCTCATCCGACCCACGACGACGTTGAGGCCGACGTAGTAGCACCCGTCCTTCTGCTCGTGCACGCCCAGGTGGTCGCCCCGGTATCTCTTCGTCAGCTCCTCCCCGGCCGGCTCGAGCTCGAAGGCGACCCGGCTCTCGAGCTCCTCCCGGAAGCGCTCGGGGCCGAGCTCCTGCACCAGGTAGCGCATCCGGCAGGTCCAGCGGTTCTCGCGGTTGCCGAGCTCCCCGAAGAGCTGGGCGATGCCGCGCGCCACCTCGACCGCGTCCTCGGGCCTGACGAACACGTCTATGTCGGAGGCCATCCTCGGCCCGTCCCCGAGCCCTCCTCCGACGCGCACGTTGAACCCGAGCGTGCCGTCCTCCAGCCGCGCCGGGACCATCCCGATGTCGTTTATCTCCGCCTGCGCGCAGTCCTCGACGCAGCCGGTCACGCTCATCTTGAACTTGCGCGGCAGGTTGGCATACTCCCGGTTCCCGACGAAGAAGTCGGTTATCGCCCGTGCGACCGGGTAGGCGTCGAAGGCCTCCTCCCGATCGAGCCCGGAGACCGGGCAGCAGACCACGTTGCGTGCCGAGTCCCCGCACGCCTGCACGGTGGTCATCCCCACCTCCTCCAGACGGCGCCAGATCTCGGGGATCTCCTCTATCTGGAGCCAGTGCATCTGGATGTCCTGGCGGGTGGTGATATCCAGGAAATTGTTGCCGAAGTGGGGGTTGGGTTCGGGCCCGGTGGCGAAATCCTGCGCGATGCGCCCTATGACCTTCGCCTGCTCGGGCGTGAGCCTGCCCCCGGGCACCTTTATGCGCTGCATGAAGTTGTTGCCGCCCTGGTTCTGCGGGTAGATCCCGACCCACTTCAAGCGTTCGTGTTCGCCGGGGATCTCATCTATGGCCCCAACACCCTTCTTCGAGTAGACCTCGAGCACGGCCTCGCGCACGTCGAGCGGATGGCGCTCGAGCTTCCACCGCTCGACATCGTTGAGCCTCTCGTTCTCCCTAAGAATCCGCACGGCGCACCTTCCCGTTGACGATGTGTATCCCGCACTCGGTCTTCTCCATCCCGGGCCACCTGCCCGCCCGCTCATCCTCACCCTCGGAGACGGGGCGGGTCTGCGGAGCACACCCTATGCTCCTGTACCCCCTGCCGAGAAGCGGGTTGAGCGGCAGATCATGCTCCTCGACGTACCGCATCACCTCATCCCGGCTCCAGGCCGCGAGCGGCGAGATCTTCACCACCCCGAAGAACTCGTCCCACCCCACCACCGGGGTGTCGGCCCTGAAAGGCGTCTGATCCCGCCTTATCCCGCTGACCCACGCGTCGTAGTTCTCGAGGAACCTCTTCTGCGGCTCGACCTTCCTTATCTGGCAGCAGAGGTCCGGCGAACAGCTCCTCATCCTCTCCCCGTAGCGCGCGACCTGCTCCTCCACGGAGAGCTCGGGCCTCACCACCTCCAGGCGCAGAGAGGGATAGCGCGACATCGTCTTCTCCCTGAACCTGACGGTCTCCTCGAAGAGAAAGCCGGTATCCAGCGTAAAGACCGTGGCAGACTCCGTGATCCTGGAGAGCATGTCCAGAAGTACGATCCCCTCGGCCCCACCGAAAGACACCGATAGCGCGAGCCTCTCTCCGAACCTCTCGGCAGCCCAGCGCAGCACCCGCTGGGGACTCTCGCCTTCGAGTTCGCCCCCCTCCCGCAACAGCTCCTCACGGTCCAAAACCGGGCTCGTCTGCTTGGATACCCGCGCTTCAGGCATAGAAATCCTCCCTACAAAGGCAGTGCTTGGGTGTCGACTGAAAGAAACCTGCCGGAGCGATGCGGTCTCAGCCGCGAACGCTACATCGCCCGCGCATTCGCCGCAAACCCGGCCCCCAGCCACCAGAGGAGTGCTCTGCTCTTCGGCTCCGTATCTCACGCGAAAAATACTAGGCTACGAGCCTCCGGGCGTCAATAAAAAATACGATAAATTTTGTCGGATTCGGAAAATTTCTATCTGAAGAGGTCTCTGCCGGGGTCCATGACCATCTCGGAGGCGGCGCCTTCGCCCGGCGTGTACGGGAAGCCGCGCACCAGGGCTGCGGGCACGGCGGCGGTCTTCCCCATCACGAGCTCGGCGGCGGCGGCGATCTCGTCGGCGGAGGCGAGGACGCTGGCGGAGAGTTCGTAGCCGTAGGGGTCGCGGTGGCCCCGGTAGTCCGAGAAGGGCTTCATCCCGGAGAGGCCGATGGCGACGTTGGTTATGCCGTTCCTCCAGGGCCGCCCGAAGGAATCCGAGACGATGACCGGGACGTCGATGGCGGTGAGCCGGGCGATCCGGTGACGGATCCGGGCGGCGGAGGCATCGGGGTCGAGGGGGAGCAGGCATACGACTTCCTCTCCGGGGACGTTCGAGGCGTCGACCCCGGCGTTGGCGCAGACGAAGCCGTGGCGGGTCTCGGAGATGATGAGCCCGCGGTCCATCCGGACGATGCGCCGGCTCTCGCGCAGGACCGCCTCGATCTGGCGGGGGTCTTTGCCGTGCTCGGCGGCGAAGCTCTTCGCCAGTGGCGAGGGCTCGACGGTGCGCAGGTCGAGCAGCCGTCCCTCGGCCTTGCTCACCACCTTGTGGGTTACGACGAGGATGTCCCCTGGCGCGATCTCGTCTCGTACGGCCGCGCAGAGCAGGGCGGCGAGATCGTCGCCGGGGTGGATCTCCGGGAGCCCTTCTACCGGGATTACGGAGATGCCGCTCAAGAGACCAGCCGCTCCAGATCCGCCGCGGTATCGAGGTCGAAGGAGAGGTTCGGGCGCTCGCAGACCTCTACGGGAAGCCCCCTCCCCCGCGCGAGACGAAGATGCCGGGCGAAGCTACCCTCCCCGAACGCGAACGGCATGGCATCCGGAGGGCGGAGCAACAGTGCGTTGGTGCCGGTGCGCGCGCGGTCCGGGGCGATCACGACCGGAGCCCTCCCGGCGGATCGGAGCAAAACCCCGACATCGTCCGGCTGCAACAAGGGAAGATCGGAGGGGAGCACGAGCAGGGAGCCGGCGCCCCCGGAGAGCGCCCACGCCCGCGCCTCCTCGAGCGCCGGGTTCAGACCCGCGCTCCTCTGGTGCAGGGGGTGGGCACCCTCTTCCCCTGCGACCCCGAGCACCCCCTCGTCCGGACTCACGACGCAGACCGGCCCGATCTCAGCCCCTCGCAGGGCGCCGAGGACCCGCCGCAGGGTCCTCAACGTCAGGGCGGCCCGCTTCTCCGCCGGCAGCACGCCACCGAGCCGGCTCTTCGCCTCGCGCAAGTCCTTGACGGGTACCGCGGCGAAGATCGGCTTCACGCGCCCAAACTCCCGCAGAAGTCGAGTACCTCCCCGGCGAGCCTCGCGCGGTCCTCCTCCGAGCGCATCACGGCATCCGTGACGAGAACCTCCATCCCGAGATCTTCTATACCGGCCCGCTCCCTCTCGTCGGCCCGGTCTACCACCATCCCCCCCACCACCCCCTCGTACTCCCGCGCGACGCCGAGCGCCGAGGCCTCCCTGCCCAGCGAGGACATCATCCTGTCGGCGGGACCCTTCAGCGCCCGGCCCCCGACGAGCGGGCTCACGGCCACCTTCGGCGCACCGCTCTCCGCGAGGGCCCGACGCATACCTGGTACGGAAAGGATGGGCCCGATGCTCACCACCGGGTTGGAAGGGCATATCACGACGGCGTCAGCCGCCGAGATGGCATCCTCAACCTCCCGGCTCGCCCGGGCCTCCCCGATGCCGCGCAGCTCCACCCCGAGCACCTCGTCCTTTTGGGCGCGTCGGACGAAGTACTCCTGGAACTCGAGCTTCCCGGCGGGCGTGTAGAGCAGCGTCGAGACCGGCTCGTCGCACATCGGCAGGATCCGGCCGGGCACGCCGAGCGCGGCAGCGAGGCGGGCGGTCACCTGCGTGAGCCTCTCCCCTCCGCGCAGCAGGCTCGTGCGCAGCACGTGGGTCGCGAGGTCTCTATCACCAACCCTGAACCAGGCGTACTCCCCATAACGGGAGAGCATACCCAGCGCACAGAACGTATCGTCCATCACGCCCCAGCCGGTCTCGGGGTTGGCGATCCCGGCGAGGGTGTACATCACGGTGTCGAGGTCCGGGCAGATGCGAAGTCCCCACAACCAGAAGTCGTCGGCGGTGTTGACCACGACGGTGAGCTCTCCCGGGGTAAGAACCGCCTGCAAGCCCGAGGCGAGCTTCGCCCCACCGACCCCTCCCGCGAGCGCCACGACCTTCACGACGGCTCCGCTGTGATCCTCCGCATCGTCACAGGCTGCTATCTTAGCACCGGAGTAGAACGCAACCTTCGGCAGGGAGCCGGAGCACAGGAAGAAGAGAGGAGCCGGATGGAGATCATCGCCGCCGGTCGGCTCGAGACCCCGGAAGAAGGGTTTGGGCTGCAGCAGGCAATCCTCGAAGAGGTGGGCGCAGGAAGACGCCCTCCGACGGCCCTCCTCTGGTCCTCCGGTCCCTTCGTCGCCGCCACCCGTCCCGAGGCCCGCAGGGAAGGTTTCGCCGCGGCCGTCAAGACCGCATCGGCTCTGGGGTTCCCCACGCTCGTGCGCAACTCCGGGGGCGGAGCCGTCGCCGCGAACGAGGGGACGCTCTCCTTCTCGATCACGTACGCCGTGGAAGACCTGCGCAGCGGGCTCTACGAACGCTACGCGGAGCTCTCCTCCCTCATCGTCGGCGCGCTGCGTCGCCTCGGGATCGCGGCGGAGACCGGTGAGGTCGAGGGGGCGTTCTGCCCCGGCGAATACTCCGTCAGGGTAGGGGGCTCGGGCGGCACGAAGGTCGCGGGTCTGGCCCAGAGGGTGACCCGGCACGCCGCGCGGGTGGAGGCGCTGATCCTGGTCGAGCGCACGCGGGAGCTCGTCCCGGTCCTGGAAGCCTTCTACGGGGCGCTCGGCCTCCCCTTCAGGCCGGGAAGCATCGGAGATCTCCCCGTGGGCGCCGCGGAGGTGAGCCGGGCCCTCGTGCGGGAGGTCGAACGGCGCTACGGCGCGCTGCGGTCCCCCCTCGAAGAGGAGCTCGCGCACCGGGCACGCTCGCTGGTCGGCACGTGGAGCCCGGCGGCGTTATCCTGAAGTGGAGGAGGCGGAAAGGAAGGAAAGATGAAGCAGAAGGAGCGAGAACGCGAGGAAAACATAGAGCCGGAGGAGGAGCCGGGGACCATCCTGCTCCCCGAGCCGGAGCAACAACCCGAGGAGGAACCGCAGAAGAACGCCTCCTGAGGCGAACCCGGCGATGACCTCCAGGATACCCGTCCTCGGCGTCCGACACGTCGGGGTCCCGCGGTCCCACGCCGAGCCGGAGTTGAGGCTCGGGCGTGGTCAGGGTGCGATAGCCCCCGGCGAGGCGGCGGTGGCCACCTGCCGCCCATACCCGCTGGAGAAGCTCCTGAGCGCCCTGCGCCCGCTCATGCCGGCGCTCGTCCCCGAAGAGGCGGCGGTGCTCCTCACGCCCCACACCTCACCGGCGCGCGAGTGCGTGTGCGGCATCTACGCCTACAACGAGATCGGGGAGAGGTTCAGGGACACCTACTTCTGCGTGTATCTGGGGTGGGGACGCGTCTACCACGGCAGACACTACTGGAGAGCACAGTACGCAAAGCCCCTCGCGCTCGGCAAGCTCGGCCACCCTGAAAGGTACGATCCGACTGGGAGGCGGGCCGCCTGGATAGAGAGGCTCGCACGGAGGTACGACATCCCGCTCCTGCCGCTCGACCGTCTGTACCGCTACGTGGAACACTTCGGGCGGTGGCCCGAAGTGTCCCGAGAACGCAGCGAAAGTAGCCGTTGACCGCCAGTCGATAGAGGCATATATTGGTCCTTGTTTTCCGGAGACCGGCGTCTACCGGAAAGATATTTTTAAACAATAGATTGTCCATTTCGGGGAGGGTGATCCCATGGCATCCGTTCCAGGAAACGGTTTACTCGCGCAGGCGAGAGGGCTCACGACAGATCAACGCAACGCCTTCATAGCGGCCTTTCTCGGCTGGACCATGGATGCGTTCGATTACTTCCTGCTCATCTTCGTGCTCTCCGAGGTTGCGAGCTCCTTCGGGGCCAGCGTCACGCAGGTGGCGTTCGCCACGACGCTCACGCTCGTCGCCCGGCCCTTCGGGGCTCTTTTCTTCGGGCTGCTCGCCGACAGGTTCGGCAGACGCCTCCCTCTGATGGCGGACGTACTCTTCTACACCATCGTCGAGTTCCTCACGGGGTTCTCCAATTCCCTGACGATGCTTCTGGTCCTGAGGACCCTCTACGGCATCGGGATGGGTGGAGAATGGGGCATCGGAGCCTCGCTCGCGCTGGAGAAGATACCGCCCGAGAAGCGGGGGTTCTTCTCGGGCGTGCTGCAGGAGGGCTACGCCTTCGGGTACCTGCTCGCCGCTCTGATGTTCTATCTGGTGACCCAGCTGCTGGGGCTGAGCTGGCACTGGCTGTTCTTCATCGGGGCGCTCCCGGCGCTGCTGGTCCTGTTCATCCGTGCGCGGGTGGGAGAGTCCGAAGCCTGGGAGCAGACCCAGGAGAGGATGCGCCAGACCAGAACCAGCCTCAGCGAGGTGGTGTTCAACCGGACGGTGCTTCGGCGGTTCATCTACCTGGTAATCCTGATGGGCTTCTTCAACTTCATGAGCCACGGCACCCAGGACATCTACCCCACCTTCCTCGAGGAGCAGCACGGATTCTCGTCCGACATGGCCGTACTCGTCGCCGTCATCTACAACATCGGCGCGATAATCGGCGGCATCGTGGTGGGGTCTCTCTCCGAACGCATCGGCAGGAGGAAGGCGATCATCGCCTCGGCCCTCATCGGCATCCCGATAACCCCCCTTTTCGCCCTCTCCTCTTCGCTCGGGTTCCTCGCGGCCGGGGCCTTCCTGATGCAGTTCGTGGTGCAGGGGGCGTGGGGCGTGATCCCAGCGCACCTCACCGAGATGTCCTACGACGAGATCCGGGGTTTCTTCCCAGGCGTCACCTACCAGCTCGGGAACCTCCTGGCCGCGCTCAACCTGCCGCTACAGTCGGCGATAGCCAGCAGCACCGGCGGCAACTACGCGATCGGTCTCCTCGCGATCACGGTTCCCGTCCTAATCGGGGTGGCGGTGGTGACGGCGCTCGGCGGCGAGGCACGCGGGGTACGCTTCGGCAAGGGTGAGGCGGGAAGGGTCTCTTGAGGTGGCGGAGAGCACCCGGATCGGGGATATAATCGCCGGGGTATGCTCGCGCTTATCTTCAACTCTCTCGTGACGCTTCTGGTGGTGGTCGACCCGCTCGGACTCGCGCCGGTCTTCGCCGCGCTCACCCGTGGTGCGCCCGAAGGCTATAGGCGACAAGCCGCCGTACGGGGGACGCTCCTTGGCGCAGCCATACTCTTCGTCTTCGCTTTCATCGGAGACGGGCTGCTCGCGGCGCTGGGGATAGGCATGCCAGCCTTCAGGATAGCTGGTGGCATCCTGCTGTTTTTGACCGCGCTCGACATGGTCTTCGGGCATCCCCTGGGCCACCCGTCCCAGAGCCAGGACCAGGAAGGGCAGGTGATAAAGAGCGACATCTCGGTCTTCCCCCTCGCCATCCCTCTCATCGCCGGTCCGGGAGCCATAACGACCGTTCTCCTCTACACGGGAGGGCGCAGCCTGCTGGAGACGGCGGCCTTCCTCGGCGTGCTCACGCTCGTGCTCGCCCTTGTCCTGGGGTCCTTGCTCCTGGCGCCGAGGGTGATGCGCCTGTTCGGCGAGACTGGTTCGGACGTGATCTCGCGGATACTCGGGGTGCTGCTCGCGGCGCTGGCCGTGCAGTTCGTCCTGGACGGGTTGCAGGCCGTGCTTCACCCTTAGGGGGAGAGAAAGCCCACAAACCAACGTATATACTCCGTACGGTATGAGCGGAGATCCGATAGTCGTGGTCGGTGGGTTCATGTCGTGGCCGTGGAGGTACAAACCCCTGGCCCGGGCGCTCCGGGAGGTCTCGGGCTCGCCGGTCTACGTGGTGCCGATGACGCCGCTCGACTGGATGATGGGCGCTTTCCGGGGCTTCGGCCAGCTGGTCTTCGCGATCGGCCGGACGGTAGATCGGGCATTGCTGGAGACCGGGGCGGAGAGGGTCACCCTCGTCGGGCACTCGGCCGGGGGCATAGCGTGTCGGGTCTACATCGGCGGGGATCATCCCTACGGGGGAAGACGTTACTCGGGACACCGCAGGGTCTCGCGCCTCGTCACGCTCGGCTGCCCGCACGTGGTGGCCGACAAGAGGGGCCTGGCGACGATCGCGGAGGTCAACCGGCTCTTCCCGGGGGCGCTGCACAAAACCGCAGGTATAGACTACGTCTCCGTCGTCGGGGTCGCGGCCGACGGCTCGAAGTCCTTCCGGGCGCGCCGGCGCTACGAGCGTGTGACCGACGATGGTCGGGTCAGCGGGGACGGAGTGATCCCCATCTCCTGCGCCTTCCTGCCCGGTTCAAAGAGGATAATGCTCGATGGCGTCTTCCACCACGTGGGCCTGGGACGCTGGTACGGCTCGGACCCGGAGACGGTCGCGCTGTGGTGGTACGGTGAGTCCCCCGGGCGAACTCCTCTTGCGGAGGACGGAAGCGCGCGGTAGCCTCGAACCAGCAAACGAAGATCGGAGAGCCATTGTCCCAGGGAAACGATCCTGGAAGCAGGAAGAGAGAAGACCCACTCTGGGAGATCCTTCCCCCGGAGGGTTCCTCACTGCGTGAGGCGATGCGCCACTTCCCCACGGGCGTCACCGTACTCACCACCGGCCGCGGAGAGCGGGCCGAAGGGATGACGGCGAACGCGGTGATCTCGGTCTCCCTCGACCCTCCCCTCATGCTGGTGAGCGTGAACCGGCAGGCCAGGATCCACGACCGTCTGCAGGAGGAGGGCTACTACGCCCTGAACCTCCTGGCCGACGACCAGGAGGGCCTCTCGAGGCTGTTCGCCTCCCCGGAGAGATCGAGCGGGCTTCAGGCCGTGAACTCACTCGGCGGCGGTTACGGATCGACCGGCGCTCCCCTGGCAGCCGGGGCGCTCGCCGCGATAGAGTGCGAGATAGAAGCGGTCTACCCCGGAGGCGACCACGACCTCTTCCTGGGGCGCGTCGTGGAGGTGCGGCTCGGCGACGTGCGCAAAGGCCCGCTCGTCTACCACGAGGGAACCTACCCCTCCCTGAGACCCACACCCTCCCCCGCGGAAGGGCCGGGGGCGTTCTTGGACGCGGTGCGCGGCTACGACGCCCGGGTGAGCGGCCTGCGCCGCAGAAAGCGCCGCTGAAGCCCGCACCCTCTTCGCCCCGCCGGGGTGTGAAGACCTTCTCTCCTTCACTCCCCCTCCCGGATACCCGGATGCTTGACAGACCAAGATGCCGTGGTCCAATCCCGATATATCATGTAGTGTTTTTCGGCGAAGGGGGGTTTTAAAAAGCGATGCAGAAGGTCGAAAGGAGAGTTTCGGGCGGCCCGGGAAGCCCTGAAGCCGGGGGGCTACCGCGGGTCCGCTTCGGGGTTCTCACCGGGGCTGTGGTCGTGGCCGCGGCGCTCGGTTACGGCGTCGAGCGGGTCGGTGAGACGAGGATGCTCGCCCTCTATGCGATCGCGCTGCTGCTCGGGGTGGCGCTCTACCACGCGAGGTTCGGCTTCACATCCGCGTTCAGGCAACTCGTGACGGTCGGGCAGGGAGCGGGCCTGCGGGCACACATGCTGATGATCGCGGCGGCGAGCCTGCTCTTCGCCCCGATTCTGGCCTACGGGATCGGCGTCGGCGGGATCCATCCGAGCGGGTACGTCTATCCGCTCGGGCTCAGCGTGGCGGTCGGGGCTTTCATGTTCGGGGTCGGGATGCAGCTGGGCGGAGCGTGCGCCTCGGGTTCCCTGTACACGGTCGGGGGCGGTGAGACCCGGATCGTCCTGACCCTTTTCGGGTTCGTCGTCGGCTCGGTGCTCGGGGCCTGGAACTGGGGCTTCTGGACCCAGGAGGCGTTCAACTGGAGGACCATCTCTCTCGCCGACACCCGCTTCGGATACGCCGGTGCGGTGGTCATCCAGCTCGCCATCGTAGCCGCGATTGTTGTGGTAAGCCGCGCCGTCGAACGCAGGAAGCGGCCCCCCAAGTATGCTCCGCGACCGCACGCAAGCGGCCTGGCCCGCACCGTGCGCGGGACGTGGCCGCTGTGGGCCGGGGCGCTGGCTCTCGCGGTGCTCAACGCCGCGACCCTCGTGCTCAGCGGCAAGCCCTGGGGGATAACCAGCGCGTTCGCCCTGTGGGGGTCGAAGGCAGCGCAGGCGGTCGGAGTCGACGTGGGATCCTGGAGCTACTGGTCCGGAGATAAGGCAGCCGCGCTGCATGCGCCCGTCCTCTCCGACGTGACCTCGGTGATGGACTTCGGGATCATACTCGGGGCGATGGCCGCCGCCGCGGCGGGCGGCACCTTCGCCATCCAGCGGCGCGTTCCATTGAAGGCGGCAGCCGCTGCCATCGTCGGGGGCATCCTGATGGGCTATGGAGCCAGGATCGCCTACGGGTGCAACATCGGGGCGTACTTCGGTGGGGTTGCCTCCTTCAGCCTGCACGGGTGGTTGTGGCTGGTGATGGCGCTCGCCGGGACCTATCTCGGGACGAGGCTGCGCCCGCTCTTCGGGCTCCCCAACCCGAAGCCGGAAGACTCTTCCTGCTGAGGGCTAAACGTCGGGAACGAGCGACCCCACCTCGGCGGCCGAAGGTAGCGAGCTTCTCGCCCCGGGCCGGGTAACGGTGATGGCCCCAGCGGCAACCGCGTGGGAGACCGCCTCCTCCAGCGTGTCGTCCGCAGCGATGCGGGCGGCGAGCGCCCCGACGAAGGCGTCGCCGGCCGCGGTGGTGTCCACCGCCTCCACCCGGGGGGCCGGGACGTGGCGTACATCACCGGGGGCGGCCACGACCGCCCCCGAGGCGCCGAGCGTCACCACCGCGGAACCGGGACCGCGGGCGAGGAGTTCTCCGGCCGCCCGCGAAGCTCCTCCGACGCTCTCGACCTCGCGCCCGAGCAGGAAGGCCGCCTCGTGCTCGTTGACGACGAGGACGTCGGTCGAGCGCAGCAGGTCTTCCGGGATACGGGACGGCGGGGCCAGGTTGAGCACGAACCTGGCCCCGCTCTTCCGGGCGAGGCGGGCCGCCTGCTCGACGCAGGCGAGGGGTATCTCCATCTGGCAGACGACGACCGAGAGCCCGCCGAGACGTCGCCAGGCCAGGTCCACATCGGTGGGGCTCAGGGCACGGTTCGCACCGGGGGCCACCGTGATGGCGTTCTCCCCGTCCGGGGTGACGGTTATGAACGCCGTGCCGGTGTGAACGCCCTCCGCGGAAGAGACCAGGCTCGTGTCAACCCCGGTCTCCCCCAGCTCCCGGACGAGCTCCTTCCCGAAGGCGTCGTCGCCCACGCGGCCGAGGAAGGCGACCCGCGCGCCGAGCAGGGCAGCGGCTGCGGCCTGGTTGGCACCCTTGCCCCCACCGTGCAGGGAGAGCTCGGCGCCGGTGACCGTCTCCCCGGGTTGCGGCCGGCGCTCGACCCGGAGCACGAAGTCCTGGTTTATCGAGCCGACGACCAGAACATCCGGCACGGGAGGCTACCCCGCGGCCCGGGCGAAGGCACCGGCCCTGTAGAGCTGCCCGGGAAGCTCCCTGCCCAGGTGCACCGAGAGCCAGCCGGCACAGGAGATCAGACGCTCGAGGTCCAGCCCGGTCTCGTACCCCATCCTCTGCAGGAGGTACGCGAGGTCCTCGGTGGCTATGTTGCCGGTCGCGCCCGGCGCGAACGGGCAGCCACCGACGCCCCCGATCGAGGAATCGAGCACCGAGACCCCGGCCTCCACCGCGGCCAGCGCGTTGGCGTACCCGGTGTTGCGGGTGTTGTGGAAGTGGCACCCGACGACGGGACCGAGGCCCAGGACCTCCCCGAGCAGGGCCCTCACCTGCGCGGGCGCGGCGACGCCTATGGTATCGGCGAGCACCAGCTCGTCCGGCCCGGCGGCTGCCACCTCGCGCGCGAGCTCCACGACCCGCTCCTGCGGCACGGTGCCCTCGAAAGGACACCCGAAGGCTACGGAGAGGGTCACCGAGACCCTCACCCCGTCGAGCCGGGCCCGCTCCACCAGATGGAGCGCGAGGTCGAGCGCTTCCTCGACGGTGGTGTTCTGGTTGTGCCTGGCGAACGATTCGGTCACCGGCAGGGCGTAGCGAACCTCGTCGACACCCGCACCGAGTGCCCGCTCGTAACCACGCTCGTTCAGAACCAGCCCGCAGTAGAGCACGCCGGGCTCACGCACCAGCGAGGAGAAGACCTCCTCGGCCCCGGCCATCTGCGGTACCAGATCCTCGTTGACGAAGCTCGCCGCCTCTATCCGGCGCACGCCGGCGGAGACCAGCCGCTCGCATAGCTCGGCGCGTATCTGCGGACGCATCACGGTCTTCTCGTTCTGCAAGCCGTCGCGTGGTCCCACCTCCACGACTTCTATGTGGCGCATCGGATTCACTCCTCTCACCCGGACTCCCCCTGAACTTATATCACAGGATGCTGACCCATCGTTCAGCGGCAAGATACACCATGAAAGCAGGGATATACTGACGCGGACCACACGACGGGAAGAGGAGGGCGGATGGCGACGGTGGTTCTCGTGGGAACGCTGGACACCAAGGGAGAGGAGTACGCTTTCCTGCGCGAGCGGCTGCGGGAACTCGGGGTGGACGTGATCCTGGTGGACGCCGGGGTGCTCGGCGAGCCGAAGACGCCCCCGGACATCCCCCGCGAGGAGGTGGCCCGGGCCGCCGGGACCAGCATAGAGACGCTGGCCGAGGCGGGAGATCGCGGTGCGGCCGTCGGGACGATGTCGCGCGGGGCCGGAGAGATCGTGCACAGGCTCCACGAGGAGGGGCGGCTCGACGCGGTGCTCGGGCTCGGAGGCTCCGGGGGTACCTCGCTCGTGACGGGCGCCATGCGGAGCCTGCCGGTGGGCGTACCGAAGATCATGGTCTCCACGATGGCCTCCGGCGACACCCGCCCCTACGTTGGGGCGTCGGACGTAACGATGATGTACCCGGTCGTGGACATCTCCGGGATCAACCGCCTCTCCGCCCGCATACTCACCAACGCTGCGGCTGCGGCGGCGGGCATGGCGCGCGCGGAAGCTCCGCAGGGGGCCGGCGAAGACCGCCCGCTCGTCGGGGCGACGATGTTCGGGGTGACGACGCCCGCGGTCGAGGCGGCCCGGGAACGGCTCGAGGAGCTGGGCTACGAGGTTCTGGTCTTCCACGCCACCGGGACCGGCGGGCGCTCGATGGAGGCCCTGATGCGTGACGGCTTCATCACCGGCGTTCTGGACCTGACCACCACCGAGCTCGCCGACGAGCTAGTCGGCGGGGTGCTCTCCGCGGGCCCCGACCGGCTGCAGGCAGCGGGCGAGCTCGGGCTGCCGCAGGTCGTCTCTCTGGGCGCCCTGGACATGGTCAACTTCGGGCCCAGGGAGACGGTGCCGGAGCGCTTCCGGAACAGGAGGCTCTACGAGCACAACCCCACGGTCACCCTGATGCGCACGACCCCCGAAGAGTGCGCCGAGCTCGGCAGGACGATCGCCCGCAAGCTGAGCGCAGCGCGGGGCCCGACGACCCTGTTCGTCCCGCGCGGCGGACTCTCCGCCATCGACCGCGAGGGGCAGCCCTTCCACGACCCCGAGGCCGACGGGGCGCTCTTCGAGGCCCTGCTGGAGAACCTCCGCGGGAACGTCGAGGTCGTCGAGAGCGAGGCCAACATAAACGACCCCGCCCTCGCCCGAGAGATGGCCGAGAAGCTGGACCAAAATTACAGGTCGTGGCGGAACGAAAAGCGGGAGGACACAATATGAAAAGAGAAGAGGCGCTCGCACGGCTGCGGAAAGAGGTTGAGCGCGGCAGGCCCATCATAGGGGCCGGGGCCGGCACCGGACTTTCGGCCAAGTGTGCCGAGGCGGGCGGGGCGGACCTGATCATCATCTACAACTCCGGGCGTTACCGGATGGCCGGGCGCGGTTCGCTCGCCGGCCTTCTGCCCTACGGGGACGCCAACGCGATAGTCGTCGAGATGGCCTCCGAGGTGCTACCGGTGGTGAAGGACACGCCGGTCCTCGCGGGGGTCTGCGGCACCGACCCGTTCAGGCTCATGCCCAACTTCCTGAAGCAGCTCAGGGAGATGGGTTTCTCCGGGGTGCAGAACTTCCCCACCGTCGGGCTTTTCGACGGCAACTTCCGGCAGAACCTGGAAGAGACCGGGATGGGTTTCGAGCTCGAGATCGAGATGATCCGGGAGGCCCACGAACTCGACCTCCTGACCGCGCCCTACGTCTTCGACGAAGAGCAGGCGCGCAGGATGGCCGCCGCCGGGGCGGACGTTTTGGTCCCTCACATGGGGCTCACCACCTCCGGGACGATCGGGGCGAAGACCGCGCTCTCGATCGAGGAGGCAGCCCGCAGGGTGCAGGCGATGCACGACGCGGCGAAGGAGGTGAACGAGGAGGTGCTCGTCCTCTGCCACGGCGGCCCGATCGCCACCCCCGAGGATGCGGCCTACGTGCTCGAGAACACCAGCGGGGTCGTCGGCTTCTTCGGGGCCTCCAGCGTGGAGCGGCTGCCGACGGAGGTCGCGATCACCGAGAACATGCGGCGCTTCAAGGGGATCGCACCGGGCTCCGTCTAGCGCGAGGGGGGCGTGTAGGCCCCGCTCTTCTCGAACGCCCGCGCGGCGCGCAGCACGGTCTCCTCGTCCCACCTCCGGCCTACGAGCATCATGCCCACGGGCAACCCCTCCGAAACCCCGCAGGGAACGTTCATCGCCGGGTGCCAGCTCACGTCGAAGGGGGCGGTGTTCGGGATCATCTCGAGCCCCCGGGCTATGATCTCCTCGCGCGGGGCGTCCGGAGCGGGTATCTCCGTCGCCTTCATCGGGAGCGTCGGCATCAGGAGCAGGTCCACCTCCCCGAGCGCCGCGTCGTAGGCGGCCCTGAGCCTGCGCGCCAGGTTCTGCGCCCTTGCGTAGTAGCGCCCTCCGTAGCGCTCGCGCACGTACTCACCGAGGAGCATCGTGAGCTTGACGGTCTCGGAGAGTTCGTCCGCAAGCAGCCGCCTGCCCCGCCCGTAGACCTCGAGCAGCGAGGTCGGGTAGTGACCGGACCAGTTGGTGCCGAGCGCGTTGCCCTTTACCATGAGCTCGGTCGCTCCCTCGATGGCGATCCCGTTCCAGATGTGGATCCCGTCGCGGTGCATCGGGATGGAGATCCGGCGCACCTCCGCCCCGAGCTCGCTGAACCTCTGCGCCGCGCTCCGCACCGTCTCGTCCACGTCTTCCTCGGAGAGGCCGGGTAGGCCGAACCCCTCCTCGACGACGCCCACCCGCAGGCCCTCCACGCCCCTCTCCAGAGCTCCCAGATAGTCCCCGACCCGCACGTTCCTCTGGCGCGGGTCGAGCCCGTCCTCCCCGGCGACCACCGCGAGGAGCAACGCCACGTCGTGGACGCTGGCGGCGATGGGGCCGGTGTGGTCGAGGGTGAGCTCTATCGGGAAGATCCCGGTGTAGGGGACCAGCCCGTAGGTGGGCTTGAGGCCGTAGGTCCCGCACCAGCAGGAGGGGATGCGTATAGAGCCTCCCTGGTCCCCGCCGATCGCCATGTCCACCTCTCCGGCGGCGACCAGCGCCGCGCTCCCGCTCGACGAACCGCCCGCCGAGCGGGCGTGGTCGTGGGGGTTTCGCACGGGTCCCGTGTCCGAGGTGTGGCTCCCCCCGGAGAAGCAAAGGTGCTCGCAGACGGCCTTGCCCGCTATCTCACCCCCGGCGTCCAGGATGCGGGTGACGATGGTCGCGTCGAACTCGGGGACGTACCCCTCCAGCGTGGCCGATCCGTTCATCATCGGCACCCCGGCGACGCAGACGTTGTCCTTTATCGCGAGACGCTTCCCATAGAGGGGGCCGCTCCCGACGCCTTTTATCGAGCACCTGTAGTACCAGGCCCCGAGAGGATTCTCCGCGGGGTCGGGGCGGTGGCCGCCGCTCCTGGGGTACTTCACCCGGGGTACGGGCTCGGCCAGCTCGTCGAGCCTGCGGTACGAGGTGGAGAGCGTCGCCTCCATCAACGCCGCGAAAGAGGCCGCATCCTCCCTCTCCAGATGCAGCCCGAAGCGGCCTCCGATCTCCTCTACCTGACCGACCGAAGGCTTCCTGCTCACCATGTGTACCGGTCCTCCTCTCCGCCACTCACCCTCACGGGCAAGCTAGCAAAGAGGAGGCGCCGGATCAACTCCCCGCAGGCACCCTCTCTCTGTCAACGCCGGCCTTCGCGATGCGGCCGTCCGTTCCGCTCGCATCCCCCCCTCCCGCGACGGCGAGCAGCCTCTCCCGCGCGTCGAGCAGGATCTCCGTGACCTCCTCCGTCAGACGTTCGTCACGACCGCGTGAGGCCCGCGTCCTGGCGAGCGCGAGATCGAGCAACTCCACCGCGTCCCTGATGGTCCCGTCCAGGATCAGATAACCCTCGCAGCGACGAAGTCGCGGAAGACTCATGACCTCCACCTCTACCCTCTCTTCCGAGATACGTACCGGAGAGGTCCGGCGTCCCGCCTCATCTCCTCTCGAGGCGGGACGCCGGACGCACCGGCTCGGGCGTTGCGACGACGCGAATCTCAAAGGGGGTCGACGCCCTCATATTATGCCTCAGGAATTCCATAATTCACGTATCCGGGGATACAACACGGTGCGCTCCGCAGCGGGGGAAGAACACCCGATACAACTCACGGGAGATCCTGTGGGAGCCACCCGGCGACGCGTCCCAGCGCCGGGAGGTCCTTCACCCGGATACGCCTGCGGCGCACCTCTATCATCCCGGCGCGTCGCAGGTCGCCGAGCGCGTTGGTGACGGCCTCCCGGTTCGCCCCTATCATCGCGGCCAGCTCCCTGTGGGTATAGGGGGTCGCGACCTCGTAGACGCCGCCCTTGACGACCCCCTCCCCCTCGACCAGCCGCAGGATGGAACTCGCCAGCCGGGAAGGCACGTCTTTGAGCGCGATCTCCGCGAGGCGCTCCTCCTGCGTCCCCAGCCTCTCGCCCAGCAACTCGACCAGGCGAAGTCCAACCTCCGGGTGAGAGAGGATGAGCTCCTTGAGATCATCCCTGCCGAGCACGCTGATCTCCGACGGCTCGGCGGCCTCGGCGAAGGAGCCGTGTACGCGTTGGGCGGTGAGCGGGATCTCCCCGAAGACGGTCCCCTCCCTGACCACCGCCAGCGTCAGCTCGCGGCTGCCGACCATCCTGTAGACCCTCATCCTCCCCCGCCGGAGGATGAAGAGCGCCTCGCTCCGCTGGCCGGGGGAGTAGAGGACCTCCCCCCTCTCCAGCGCTACGTCCTGCAGGCGGCGGCCGAGCTCCTCGACCTCCCGCCGGGAGAGAGGCTCGAGGATGTCCGTGAGGGAGAGCAGCCGCGCTTTCTCTTCCGGACCGCCCAAGTCGCTCTCACCCTTTCTACACCGGATCCCGGGTTCACGTCCGATCCCCGACGCCCCGGCATCCTCTTCCGGCGACCACGCTCCCTACAAAGGATACCAGCGCGCCGGCCGGGTCAACCCCCTTCCCGCTCCATCTCCGCCAGCACCGCCCCTCCCGGGACGACCTCACCCTCAGAGAACGGGATCCTCTTCACCCTGCCGGCGTACGGGGCGGAGACCGTCTGCTCGGTCTTCATCGCCTCGAGCACCAGCAGCGGCTGCCCTTCAACGACCTCTTCGCCCTCGGCGGCGAACACCTTGATCACCGTGCCCGGCATCGGGGCGGTGAGGCTGGTACGGCCGGAAGCGCCGGTCCCGCCCCCGCCGTCCGCCCGGAGCGGTTCCGGCCGTACGAACCGGTAGCTCTCCCCCTCCAGGGAGACGAAGAGCGCGCCGCCGTCCTGCGCGAAGCTGCCCCGAAGGATCTTCCCGTCACAGGAGGCGCTGATGCGTCCCTCAGCGACGCGCACCTCCTCCAGGAGGCTCACCTTCCCGTCCGACTCGACCCGCAGCGCCCCACCCGCGGCACGCCGCACCCCGACCCTGCGCTCCTCCCCTTCGAGCAGGTAGCGCAGCTCCCAGCCCCCGCCGCGCCAGGGACCGGAATCGAAAGGATCGACGCCGCCACGAGGAGAAGACGTCTCGGCGGCGGCTGCGAGCAGGACGGCCTCCTCGGGCACCCGGCGCGGCCCGGTGGGCGCACCGGTGAGCCCGTGCTCCTCCAGGAAAGAGACGTGGGTCTCCCCGGAGAGGAAATCCGGCTCCGCGGCTATCCTCCTCAGCAGTGGCAGGTTCGAGGCGGGCCCCAGGATCGTGTAGTCCGCGAGCGCCCGGCGCAGCCTCCTCACGGCCCGCCTGCGGTCCGGAGCCCAGACGATGAGCTTGGCGAGCATCGGGTCGTAGTTGAGCGGCACCACGTCCCCGGCCTCGAACCCCGCGTCGTTGCGGATGCCCGGGCCTTCGGGAAGCTCGCAGGCGAGCAGCTCGCCCCCCGATGGCAATCCGGCCTCGTCCTCGGCGTAGACGCGGGCCTCTATCGCCGAGCCGCGCAGCGTGATCTCCTCCTGGGAGACCGGGAGGCGCTCTCCGGCGGCGACGGCGATCTGCAGGTGCAGAAGGTCCATCCCGGTCACGAACTCGGTCACCGGGTGCTCGACCTGCAGCCGGGCGTTCACCTCCAGGAAGTAGAAGTTCTCACCGTCGAAGAGGAACTCCACGGTGCCCGCGTTGTGGTAACCCGCCTCGCGGGCGAGCCGGACGGCCGCGGCGCAGACCTCCTCGCGCTTCTGCGCGTCGAGCGCCGGGGAGGGGGCCTCCTCGACGATCTTCTGGTGGCGGCGCTGGATCGAACACTCCCTCTCGTAGAGGTGGATGACGTTGCCGTGCTTGTCGCCGATCACCTGCACCTCGATGTGCCGCGGGCGCTCTATGAGCTTCTCCAGGAAGACCGAGCCGTCCCCGAAAGCCGAGGCGGCCTCCCTGCGGGCGCTCTGCACCGCCTCCGGGAACTCCTTCGGGTCCGCGACGGCACGCATCCCGCGCCCACCGCCGCCGGCGGAGGCTTTGATCAGGACGGGGTACCCGATCTCGCGGGCCGCCCCGGCGAGCTTCTCGTCGTCGGCGTCCGGGTCCATGAAGCCCGGCACCGTCGGAACCCCGGCCCGCTGCGCGAGCTCCTTCGCCCGGGTCTTGAGGGCCATCGCCTCCATCGCCTCCGGCGGCGGCCCGACCCAGACCGCCCCCGCCTCCTCGACCGCCCGGGCGAAGGCGGCGTTCTCGGAGAGGAAGCCGTAGCCCGGGTGCACGGCGTCGGCGCCGCTCTTGCGGATCACGTCGGCGATGCGCCCTATGTTCAGGTAGCTCTCGGTCGCCGGAGCGGGGCCTATCGGGTACGACTCGTCGGCGAGCCGCCGGTGCAGGGAGCCGGCATCGGCCTCCGAATAGACCGCCACGGTCCTGATGCCGAGCTCCCGACAGGCCCGGATGACGCGCACGGCGATCTCGCCCCGGTTGGCGACGAGCAGCTTCTCGAACGGCGGGTTCAACGGCTCACCTCCTCCCTCCACGCGGGCTCGCGTTTCTCCAGGAAAGCACCGAGCCCTTCCTGCCCCTCCTCTCCCCCGCGCAGCCGGGCGATCCAGCCCGCCATCCTCTCGGTCGCCTCCTCCGGATGCTCCTCGAGCTCGCGCAGGAGCTCCTTGGTCGCCGCGAGGGCCCTGGGCCCCCCTTTGAGAAGCCGGGAGACCGCCCGCTCCGTCGCCTCGTCGAGCGCCTCCGAGGAGGATACCTCGTGTACGAGCCCGATCTCCCGGGCCCTTCCCGCGTCGAAGCGGGAGCCGCTCAGGAAGAGCTCCCTGGCGTGGGAGATGCCGATCTTGCGCACCACGAACGGGGCGATCGTCGCCGGGGAGATCCCGAGCCTCACCTCGGTGAAGGCGAACCAGGCATCCTCAGCCGCGACGACCAGGTCGCAGGAGGCGACGAGCCCGCACCCGCCGCCGACCACGGCCCCGAAGACGCGCCCGACGACCGGTTTGGGGCAGCGGTCTATCGCCCGGTACATCGCGGCGAGTCGCCTCGCGTCCTCTACGTTCTCCTCGTGGGAGAAGCGGGCGGTCTGACGCATGTAGCCCACGTCGGCCCCGGCGCAGAAGGATCTCCCCTCCCCGGAGAGCACGACGACGCGCACCGCATCGTCCCGTGCGGCCTCCTCGAAGCAGGAGGCAATCTCCCCGATCAGTGCCGGGTTCAGAGCGTTGTGCACCCGCGGCCGGTCGAGCAGGACGCGCAGCACCCCGCCGTCTATCTCGAGCCGCAGGTTCTCGTAGCCCAAGGTCTTCAATCTTCCTCCTCCCAGGCGTCTACGAGCAGGGTATCGTAGGCGAAGGTGACGTTCATCCCCTCGCCGCGCAACTTCTCCTCCACCTCGAGCAGATCGCCGTAGGAGAGCCCGTCCATCTCCTCGATGTGGGTGAGCACGGTGCGCCTCGCTCCGAGCCTGCGCACGATGCCGAGCGTCTCCTCGAAGGTGGCCTCTATCTTGAGCACCGGGTGACCCTCGGGGATGTGCCGCTCTCCCGTCAGAGGATCGAACTCCGCCAGCCCCTTCGGCAAGACCGCCAGGTCCAACCCCCGCACCGGCTCAGGCGGGTCCCAGCCCTTCAGCTCGTCCGGTGCGACGAGGGCGCGGCGTTCCCCCTCCTCTACCAGGAAGGCGTAGACCCCGTCTTCCGCCAGCTCTATGGGGGTGATGCGAAACCCGTTCGTCTCGATTTTTTCACCTTCCGCGAGCTCTATCAGCCGCACCACCCCGTAGACGTCCTCGAGGAAGGAGAGGTGCTCCCAGCTCCCCAGATACCTGCGGAAGTCGCGGGTGACCTTCTCCGGCAGGTAGACCTCGGTGAGCCCGCTCTCCGGCGGGCGTCCGAGCCAGTCCTGGTTCATCGTCTCGAAGAGGCGGCGGCCCATCACGTGGTCCGGATGCCAGTGGGAGTAGATGCAGCGGCACACCCGCTCGACGCGCGAGCGCTCGAGCTCGAGCTTTATCTCTTCGGGCGTGTCGACGAGCAGGTCGGGACCGTGCAGGTAGAGCGCGGGGCCCATCCTGCTGTAGGGGACGCCCCTCCTCCGCGCCTCCTCGCACACCCGGCAGCGGCACAACGGGCGCGGCGTGGTGATCGCACCTCCCGTCCCGAGGAACTCCACCCGCAGCATCGCCTACATCCTGAAGACGCCGAAGGTCGTCTCTCCGATGGGGGCGTTCGCTGCGGCCGAGAGCCCGAGCCCGAGGTACGTCCGGGTCTCGGCGGGGTCTATCACGCCGTCGTCCCAGAGGCGGGCGGTCGAGTAGTAGGGGTTGCCCTCCCGCTCGTACTTCTCGAGGATGGGCCGGCGGAACTCCTCGCGCTCCTCGTCGGTCATCGTCCTGCCCTCGCGCCGCAGCCCGTCCTCCCGCACGGTGGCGAGCACGTTCGCCGCCTGCTCGCCGCCCATCACGCTGATGCGGGCGTTGGGCCACATCCACAAAAAACGCGGCGAGTAGGCCCTGCCGCACATCCCGTAGTTGCCCGCTCCGAAGGAGCCGCCGATGATCACGGTGAACTTTGGCACCGAGGCGCAGGCGACGGCCATGACCAGCTTGGCCCCGTCCTTGGCGATCCCGCCGTTCTCGTACTGTTTCCCGACCATGAAGCCGGTTATGTTCTGCAGGAAGACGAGCGGGACGTGGCGCGAGGAGCACAGCTCGATGAAGTGCGCCCCTTTGAGCGCGCTCTCCGAGAAGAGGATGCCGTTGTTGGCGAGGATGCCGACCGGGTGCCCGAAGATGCGGGCGAAGCCGCACACCAGCGTCTCGCCGTAGAGCGGCTTGAACTCGTCGAAGCGGCTCGCGTCGACGATGCGGGCTATGACCTCCCGGACGTCGTAGCTCCTGCGGTAGTCCTGCGGGACGATCCCGTAGAGCTCCTGTGGATCGTAGAGGGGCTCCTCGGGGTCCGCCACCTCCCACGGGAAGCTCTTCTTGCGGTTGAGGTTCGAGACGATCTGACGCACCAGCGCGAGCGCATGCTCGTCGTTCTCGGCCAGATAGTCGGCGACGCCGGAGATGCGGGCGTGGACGTCTCCCCCGCCGAGCTCCTCGGCGGTGACTTCCTCGCCGGTCGCCGCCTTGACCAGCGGCGGGCCGCCGAGGAAGATCGTCCCCTGCTCGCGCACGATGACGACCTCGTCGCTCATCGCCGGGACGTAGGCCCCACCGGCGGTGCAGCTGCCCATCACGGCGGCGATCTGGGGGATCCCCTTCGCGCTCATCCTGGCCTGGTTGTAGAAGATGCGCCCGAAGTGGTCGCGGTCGGGGAAGACCTCGTCCTGCATCGGCAGGTAAGCCCCGCCGGAGTCGACCAGGTAGATGCACGGCAGGTGGTTCTGCTCGGCGACCTCCTGCGCCCGCAGGTGCTTCTTGACCGTCATGGGATAGTAGGTGCCGCCCTTGACGGTGGCGTCGTTGGCGACGATGACGCACTCGGTCCCCTCTACCCGCCCGATGCCGGTGACGATCCCGGCCGAAGGGACCTCCCCGCCGTACATCCCCCAGGCCGCGAGCGGCGAGAGCTCGAGAAAGGCCGTCCCCGGGTCGAGGAGCCGCTCGATGCGCTCGCGCACGAGCAGCTTGCCGCGCCCGGTGTGCCTCTTTCGGGCCCGTTCGCTCCCGCCGCGGCGCACCTCTGCGGTCCTCGCGTGCAGCTCCTCGACGAGCGCCTCGAAGGCTGCCCGGTTGTCCTCGAACTCCCCGGTCTGCGTATCCGCGAAACTCTTCAGCTCTCCCATCTCACCTCACGCTCTTCTTCTCGCTCTCACGCTCCCGCAGGACGTTGCGCCGGATCTTGCCGGTGGTGGTGAGCGGCAGCTCGGAGACGAACTCCACCTCGCGCGGGTACTCGTGGGCCCCGAGCCTCCTGCGTACGAGCTCTTTGAGTTCCTCCGCCAGGCTCTCGTCGCCCCCGCCGTCCCTGGTCACCACGAACGCCTTGACCACCTGCCCGCGCACCTCGTCCGGTTTCCCGACCGCCGCGGCCATCAACACCCGCGGGTGGCGCACGAGTGTCTCCTCGATCTCGGTCGGCCCGATCCGGTAGCCGGAGGAGTTGATCACGTCGTCCTCCCGGCCGACGAAGCGGAAGTAACCCTCCTCGTCCATCGAGGCGAGATCTCCGGTCTCCATCCACCCGCCGGCGAACTTCTCCTCCGTTGCCTCCTCGTTGTTCCAGTAGCCGATCATCATCGCCGGATCGGGGCGCCTCACCGCGACTTCCCCCACCTCGCCGGGACCGAGAACGTTCCCGCCCGCGTCGATCACGGCGACCTCGTGCCCGGGGACGGCGCGTCCCATCGAACCGGGCTTCACCTCCATCACGGAGGAGCAGTTGGAGACGATGAGGTTGCACTCGGTCTGCCCGTAGAACTCATTTATCGTGAGGCCGAGCTCCTCGCGTCCCCACTCGAGGGTCTCCTCCCCGAGCGGCTCTCCGCCGCAGGCGAGGCTCTCCAGCTCGATGTCCCACCGCTCGCGGGGATGCTCGACGGCGCGCATCATCTTGAGCGCCGTCGGCGGCAGGAAGACGTTCTTCACCCCCCAGCGTTCCATGAGGCCGAAGGCCCGCTCGGGATCGAAACGCCCCATCCGGCAGGAGAGCACCGGGAGCCCCCAGTGCAGCGCGGGGAACAGAACGTCGAAGAGCCCCCCGATCCAGGCCCAGTCCGCCGGCGTCCAGAACATGTCCCCCGGCCGGGGGGCGAGCTCGTGCGGCAGGCTCACCCCCGGCAGGTGCCCGGGGAGGATCCTGTGCCCGTGCAGGGCGCCTTTGGGCGGCCCCGTGGTCCCGGAGGTGTAGATGATGATCGCGGGATCATCCGGCGCGGTCGCGACCGGCTCGAAGCGGCGGGAGGCCCGCGCGAGGAGGTCGTCGAAGCGCTCCGCTCCGGCTCCCTCCCCGTCGACGAGCACGACGTGCTCGAGGGCGGGGAGCTCCCGGCGCAAATCGGATGCGACCCCGAGGTGCGCCTCGTCGGTGACGACGACCCTGGCCCCGCTGTCGGCGAGGCGGTAGCGCAGCGCGTCCTCCCCAAAGAGCGCGAAGAGCGGCACGGCGACCGCGCCCATCTTGTAGGCGGCGATGTGGGCGACGGCGAGCTCGGGCCTCTGCGAGAGCAGCACCGCGACCCTCTCCCCCCTCCCGACCCCGAGCCCCCTGAGCGCGTTCGCGAACCGGTCGGAGGCCTCCTTGAGCTCCCGGAAGGTCCACTTCTCGGCCGTCCCGTCCTCCCGGTCGTGGATTATGGCGATCCTCCCCGCATCCCAGGCGTGCCGGTCGCAGGCGTCCACCCCGATGTTGTACGTCTCCGGAAGGGCCCACGCGAACGAGCGGCGAAGCTCCTCGTAGGACGTCCTGCGCGGCATCCGGGAGGAGAGCCGCCCGAAGAAGTCTTCGTGGATCACCGCTCCTCTCCCGCGGAGCGAGCCTCCCGGAACACGGGACGCAGATCGTCGAGCTTCTCGTAGGTCCACCAGAGGTAGTTCTCGGTCCCGCCCTCGCGCAGCGGGTGCAGATCTTCGTTCTCCGGATCGTCGAGGAACGCCTGGAAAGCTTCCTTCGAGGGCCACTCGACCAGGATCATGACCCGTCGCGGCCGGACGTCCGAGCCGTCCAGCCCGCCGTCGAGCTTCCCGAGCGCGACTACCTTCCCGCCCTGTTTCTCCACCGCCGCCACCGACCGACGAGAGTACTGCAGATAGAGGTCGTTGTCTGCCAGATCGAAGAGGTTGAGGGCGTACAGGGACATCCGAACACCTCCGGGATCGATCGCATTGCGCCCTCATTATCCTACCCGAGAGAACGACCGCGTTCGCAAAATAGAGCGCCCCTCCTACCTGGAGGGCTCCGTCCGCGCCACCGCGATGGCGTATCCGAGGACCGCCGCCCCCAGCGCATACGCTCCGAGGACCCACAACGCCCCCTCCAACCCCGCGGCCATGCGACCTCCGTAGAAGAGCAGCGCCCGCAGACCATCGACGGCGTGCCGCATCGGCAACCACTCGGAATACACCTGATATGCTCCCGGCAACGCCTGGAGCGGCTCGAATCCCCCGGAGGACACGAGGCCGAGCAGGATGTTCCCGATCAGGCTGAGCACCAACCCGGCGTACCCGAAGGCTCTCGCCAACACGAGCGTCACGAAGAGCATCGAGGAGGTGCAAAGCACCAGGAAACCATAGACCTCTCCCACCCCGACAGACCTGTGAGCATCGAGGAGACCAAAAGCAACCGCCACCTCTACGGCGGAGAACGCCCCCGAGAACGCGGCCCCGAGCAACAGCCAGGCCGTCCACCGCCCGGCGCTGGAGACGGGACCGCCCGGGATGCGGGAAGGGACCGTGTATACGGCGGCCGCCCCGATCACGCCTGCTATGCTGGCGAAGAACGCGAGGAAGAAGGGCATCCCCCCGGCCCCGGAGTTCTTCCCTACCCCCACCACCTCCGTGACGTCGGCCCGGACGGGATCCCCGACGACGGTCGCGAGCTCCGGCGGCAGGGACACGCCCTGCTCTCCGGCCATCTTCACGAGACGCTCGCCCGTCTCTCGCGAAACACCACTCACGAGCCCGAGCAAGATGTTCGAGGCGATCCTTCCTCCCTGCCCGGAGGCGGGATTGGTGAGCACCTCGATCTTCGCGGGTTTCGGCGGAGCCGGGAGGGTCGCCGCACCGCCGCTCACCTTCGCTTTCGAGATCTTCCCCCTGACCGGGTCGGCGACGGCGGAGACGGCCCCGGGCGGGACGTTATTCCCCATCTTCCTAACGTTCCGCAGAACCCGCTCCCGGGTCGCTCCCGATACCGAATCGACGATCTTGGAGAAAGCGCTCTCGATCTGCGCGGTCACCGCCGGCCTGACCCGCGGGTTCGTGAGGAGCTCCATCTCCGCCGCCTTCGGGGTCGCCCCTGCCCCCACGGCGGCCGAAGTCGACACGCCGGCGAGCTTCTTGGAGTAATCCGGTGGTATGACGACGGCGGCGTAATACTTCCCCTCCCGGAACCCGCGAAGGGCCGCCCCGAGCCCGTCCACCTCCCTTCACTGTACCTTCGCCGCCGAAGGTCCGCGGGAGACGAGCCGGCTCACGACCTCTCTACCGAAGTTGATCCTGCGCCCCCCAAGAGACGCCCCCTCGTCCTCGTCCACGATCGCGAGCGGCACCCTTGGCGGGCCAGCGATCCCCGCCAGGCGCGCCGTATAGTCCCTCGGGATCACGACAGCCCCGTAGAACCTGTCGTCCCTGATCCCCTCGATCGCTCCCTCCTGGGTGTCCAGCCGCACCCACTCGACCACGTTCCCCGCCGGTGAATGGGACCCGGTCAGCCGGTCAACGATCTCCTTCCCGAGATCAACCTCCTTCGATGCCACCCTCCCACCCCGGTCTTCGTTCACCAGCGCGATCGGCAGCCCGCTCAGGTTCTTCTGCGGGCTGATCACCGCGGCGAGATACAGGAAACATACGATCCCGAGAACCACCACCAGCCCCGCCAGAGCACCCCACGTCCGGCGTTCTTTCAATATCCCCATACACCACCCCTCTCCTTCGAAGCTCCTCCTTCAATTACAGAACCGTACCGTTTGGTTTGATTTCGAGTCAAAAAATTCCTTCCATTAGGTTCAGGTGGCGGCCTTCAGGTACGTATCGACCACGGCGTGGACCTTTTCGTCCGGAAGAGACTGCGGAGGTTCGGCGGGATCGAGCAGAGCGTCGAGCAGGGCGTAGGTAGCGATAGAACCGACGAGCATTCTGGCGGCGACCTCGGGGTCGGGAACGGAGGTGAGCCCTCGTTCGTTGGTACGGGCGAGGAGCTTCGAGAAGAGTTCGATCCCCCTCTCCGGGATCGTGGAACGGAAGAGGTTCCCGAGTCCCGGGAGCCGGGGTGCTTCGGCGATGATTATCCTTAGCAGGGCGAGGTACTCCGCGCTCATCATGATCCCGGCGACCCCCCTCAGCCGTTCGACGAGAACCTCCCGCAGCTCTTCCTTCGTACCGACCTCCAGATCCTCCAGCCCCTGCAGCGGAGCCTGCGGCCCTTCCATGACGAGCTGGCGCAGCACGTCCACCAGCAACTCCTCCTTGCTCGCGTAGTAGGCGTAAAGAGTCTGCTTCGAAACCCCTGCCTCGGCAGCGATGTCGCTGGTGCTGGCCCGCACGAACCCCCGCTCCAGGAAAACCCTGCGCGCCCCCGCGCGGATCTGATCCCTCTTCGCCCGTGCCCGCTCTTCTTTCCGCGTCTCTACAGGCACCACCCTCCCAAGAACCGTACCGTTCGGTTTGATTTTAGGGTTTTCCGGAGGTTCCGGTCAAGCGGCCTTCGGCCGTCCTCACTTCGAGGCTGGTATGCCCCCCTCTTCCTGCAGCAGGCTGCGGGCGATGATCTGTCGGTTTATCTCGGAGGTTCCCTCTCCGATCTCGTTGATCTTGACCTGTCGCCAGTAGCGGGCGACGGCGCTCGTCTCCATGAAGCCCTCGCCGCCCCAGATCTGTACCGCCTGATCGGCGGCTCTTTTGGCCGTCTCGGAGGCGAAGACCTTGGCCATGCTCGCCTCGCGCGAGAACGGACGCCCCTGATCCTTGAGCCAGGCGGCCTTGAGAACCATGTTGCGGGCGAGCTCTATCTCCATCGCCATGTCCGCGAGCTTGAACTGGATGGCCTGAAACTCGGATATCGAACGCCCGAACTGCTTCCTCTCTCTGGCTCTTTGTATTGCTTCATCGAAACAGGCCTGCGCAAGCCCGACGGAGAGAGCACCGACAGCGACCCGCCCGCCGTCGAGGGTGGCGAGGAACTGACGCAAACCCCTCCCACGCTCGCCCAGGGTGTTCTCCTCGGGGACCCGACAGTCGTCGAAGTAGAGGGGGTGCTGGTCGGCGGCGCGCCAGCCGGTCTTCTCGTAGGAAGGCCCGCGGGTGTACCCGGGTGTGTCCTGAGGCACTATGATCGCGGTGAGCTCCGGGCGTCCGTACTCGCGGGTCCCGGTGCGGGCGATGATCGTAACGCCCCCGGTGATGTCGGTGCCGGAGTTGGTGATCCACTTCTTCGATCCGTTTACGACCCAGTGCCCATCCTCGAGCCGGGCGGTCGTCCTCGTCCCGCCGGCGTCGGTCCCGGCCTCCTCCTCGGTGAGCCCGAACGCCCAGAGCCTCCGGCCGCCCTGGATGACCTCACCCAGATAGTGCTCCTTCTGCTCCTTCGTCCCGTAGGCGACGAAAGGGGAACAGCCGAGCGAGATGTGCGCCTCCAGCGTGATCCCGACCGAGGTGTCGGCCCGGCTGATCTCCTCCAGGACCATGTTGTACGCTACGAAATCCCCCCCGCTCCCCCCGTACTCCTCGGGTACCGTCAGCCCGAGAAACCCCTCCTCGGCCATCTGGGCGACGATGTCGTACGGGAAGCGCCCCTCCCGATCCAACGCCGCCGCTCGCGGCTTTACAACTTCATCCGCGAACTCCCGCGCCTTCTCCCTCCAGGCCCGCTGCTCAGGTGTCGGATCGAAGTCCATCAGCCCTCCTGGTATCTGCACTCCACCTCGATGAGTTTAGCAGCAGCAGTTCCCCGGGACTCGCAATTTATCTCTGCGTTTAGTTTTCTTTGTTATCGAGCAAAATGTGTAAAAGGTCCGGGAGGTGATCTTGAAGATGCGGGGTACGCTCGAGGGTTTCGGTGTACTGGATGGTCACGACTACATGAACCTTACGACGTTCCGGAGGAGCGGGGAGCCGGTTCGGACGCCGGTGTGGTTCGCGAAGGACGGGGAGAAGCTCTACGTGTACACGGGGCGCGCAAGCGGGAAGGTCAAAAGGATCCGCAACTACGGGGGTGTGATCGTCGGGCCGTGCGACAGGCGTGGGAGGCCGCTCGGTCCGGAGGTTGCGGGCGTGGCCCGCCTGCTCGCGGCGGAGGAGAGCGCGCATCCCGAGCGCCTCCTGAGGGAGAAGTACGGGGCTCAGATGCGTCTCTTCCGCGGCGCGCAGCGGCTGTTCGGGAGGAGTGGGGCTCAGGTATACCTCGAGATCACCCCGGCCCCGCCGGACGACCCCGTAAACGAGCGCCTCGCGGAGCGAAGCGCCCCGGGACGGGCGCCGAGGTCAGCACGCTACCGCTGGTACCACGCCGCCGCCTTCGGGCTCGCGGTGAACGCGGTCTCGGCCGCGCTCTCCCGCCCGGATGACGGAGAGCGGCGGCAGTACGAGGAGCTGCGCCAGGCCCCCTTCGCCCCGCCCGGGTGGGTCTTCGGACCGGCCTGGACGACAAACAACATAAGCCAGCTCTGGGGCGACCTCAGGCTCCTGAACCTGCCCGAAGACACACACGACCGCCGTCCGCTGCTCGCCCTGCAGGGCGCGAGCTGGGCGCTCTACGCCACCTTCACCTGGGCGTACTTCAGGAAGCGAAGTCCCCTGCTCGCGCTCGGATGGACCTCGGCCTTTCACGCCCTCACCCTCGGCAGCACGGTCCTCGGCCTTCGGGTCGACCGCCGCTTCGCAGCCTCACAAGTCCCTATCCTGATCTGGCTCTCCATCGCAACGCCCACCGCGGCTTACCAGGCACTGTACAATCCCGACCCCCTCTTCGGCACCCCGGCGCCACTGCCGGAGACATCCTCCGGCCGGTGAGCGCCATGGGACCTCGAGGGCGAGCGACGTCGGGTGGTGGACGAGGAGGGTTTGGGGCTCTGATCTCGTTCGCCGCCGGACGGCGGACGAAGTGGTTCGTGCTGGCGGTCTGGGTGATCGCGGCCGGCATCACCGGGCCTTTCGGGGGCAGGCTCCCCTCGGTGGAGAAGAACGACCAGTCGAGCTTCCTGCCGGCGAGCGCCCAGTCGACGCAGGCGTTGGAGTTACAGAAGCGATTCTTCGGGAAGAACCAGCCGATACCGGCGGTGGTCGTCTTCCGACGGGCGGATGGGCTGACGCGCTCCGACTACGAGAAAGTCATGCAAGATCGCCAGGCGGTGGCGAACCTCGGCACCAGGGGGATCGGAGCCCCCTCCCCGCCCGTACCCTCCAGGGACGGCAAGGCGCTGCTCTTCACCGTCCCCATAAAAGCATCGAGCGACGATCCGTCGGTGCTGCAGAACGCGGTCTCAGCGATCCGCCGGACCGTCGAGAAGGATACCGGGGGGCTCGCGGTCGCGGTGACCGGCCCGGCGGGGTTCACCTCCGATCTCGTGGAGGTCTTTAGGGGGATAGACACCAAACTGCTCTTCGCGACGGCGCTCGTGGTCGCGGCGCTCCTGCTCCTCACCTACCGCAGCCCGTTTCTGTGGCTTCTGCCGCTCGTCTCGGTCGGGCTCGCCGAAGGAGTCTCGCAGGCCGTCTACTACGGGCTGGCCGGTGCAGGGATCACCATCAGCGGGCAGACGGCCGGGCTCGCCACGGTGCTCCTGTTCGGCGCCGGGACCGACTACGCGCTGTTGCTCGTCGCCCGCTATCGGGAGGAGCTGCGCCGGCACGAGGACCGGCACGAGGCCATGGCCTACGCGCTCAGGCAGGCCGGTCCGGCCATCCTCGCCTCCGCCGGCACGGTGACGATAGGGCTTCTGTGCCTGCTCGCCTCCGAACTCAACAACAACCGGGGGCTCGGTCCGGTCGGGGCCGCGGCGGTGCTCCTGGCGCTGCTCGCGATGCTCACGGCCCTGCCGGCCCTCCTGCTCGTGCTCGGACGGGGGGTCTTCTGGCCGTACGTCCCGCGCTACGGTTCACCCTCGCGCGAAGAGGCGGGGGTGTTCTTCAGGCTCGGGCGCCTCATCTCCGCCAGGAGGAGGTTCGTGTGGGTGACGACCGTCGTCGTGCTCGCGATCCTCGCGCTCGGCCTCACCAGGATAGATACCGGCCTCACCCCGCAGCAGGGCTTCCGGGGCAAAGTCGACTCGGTAGAGGGCCAGAAGCTGCTGGCGAAGAGCTACCCTGCGGGCGCGAGCGCCCCGGCAACCGTGGTGGTGCGCCCGGCGGACAGGGCACGGGAGGTGCGTGAGGCGGCGCGGAAGGTCGGGGACATCTCGCGGATCGGGCCGACAGAGAAGAGAGGCGGCGTCGCCCGCTTCGACGTCACGCTCGCGTCCGGGCCCTACTCGCAAAAATCCTTCGGAGCGGTAAAGGAGCTGCGGGAGAAACTCGGCAAGATAAACGGGGTCGAGGCCTACGTCGGCGGCACGACCGCCCAGCAGCTCGATACCCGGCAGGCGGCCGCGCGGGACAGCGAGGTGATCGTGCCGCTCGTCCTGCTCGTCGTGCTCGTAATCCTCGGCATCCTGCTGCGCTCGGTCGTCGCCCCCGTAATCCTCATAGCCACGGTGATCCTCTCGTTCGCCGCGGCGCTCGGGGTGAGCGTGGTCGTCTTCGAGTCCCTCTTCGGCTTTCCGGGGATAGATCCCTCGCTGCCGCTCCTGGCGTTCGTCTTTCTCGTCGCGCTCGGGGTGGACTACAACATCTTCCTCGTCGCCCGGGCGCGTGAGGAGGCCGGGCGTCACGGTACCCGGGAGGGCATGCTCCGGGCGCTCGCCGTCACCGGCGGGGTCATCACCTCCGCCGGGATCGTGCTCGCCGCGACCTTCTCGGTGCTCGGGGTGCTCCCGCTCGTCGTGCTCACCGAGATCGGGTTCATCGTCGCCTTCGGGGTACTGCTGGACACCCTGGTGGTACGCTCGGTCCTGGTACCGGCGATCGTGATGGACGCCGGGAAGAGGTTCTGGTGGCCCTCGAACCCGGAGGAAGACCGTAGCCCCTGGTATTGACAGGGTCCGGTCGGGAGGTAACATGGGCGCCGGACGAAAAGAGAGGGAAAGGGATACCATGCCAGAAGCGGACGGGGCGTACGAGATCCGGGGCATAGCCGAAGCCAGGCTCTACCCGCCGAACGAAGCCCTGAAGGCCCAGAGCCCCTTCAGGGACGCCGGGGAAGCCGGAGAGTTCATCGAGTGGGCGCGCAGGGACCCGGACGCGTACTGGGCTCGCATCGCCTCGGAGCTCGAGTGGTTCACGAGCTGGGACACCGTCAGGCAAGGTGAGCTCCCGGAGTTCCGCTACTTCGTCGGTGCGACCTCCAACGTGAGCCACAACTGCCTCGACCGGCACCTGAAGCTCGGCCGCAAGAACAAGGCGGCGCTCCTCTGGGAATCGGAGGACGGTCGGCGGGAGGTCTGGACCTACCAGCAGCTCCACGACGAGGTCAACCGGCTCGCGAACGCCCTGAAGGACCTCGGGGTCGGGCGGGGGGACGTCGTCGCGATCTACATGGGCAACATCCCGGAGGTCTTCGCGAGCGTCCACGCCTGCTACCGCATCGGGGCGCTCTACAACATCATCTTCGCCGGATTCTCCACCGACGCCGTGCGCCAGCGTCTGGAGGACTCGCGCCCGAAGACCGTCATCGTCGCGGACGCCACCTCCCGGCGCGGGCGCGAGGTGCCGCTCAAGCGGACGCTGGACGAGGCGGCGGAGGGCATCGACTCGATCGAGGCCGTCGTCGTCGTGCCGCGCGCGGGCGCGGAGGTGACGCTCGTCTCCGGGCGGGACCACCTCTACCCCGATCTTTTGCGCACCGCATCCCGCTGGTGCCCGCCGGAGCCCATCGAGGCGAACGAGCCCGGCTTCATCATCTACACCAGCGGCACCGAGTCCAGGCCCAAGGGTGTCGTACACTCCGGGCTCGGGTTCCTGGTAGGGACCTACGCCGACGTCAAGTGGTCCATGAACCCGCAGGAAGACGACGTCTACTGGTGCACGGCGGACGTCGGATGGCTGACCTTCCCGATCTGGTCGCTCGTCGGCGGGCTCGCGCACGGGGTGACGATGGTCGTCTACGAGGGTGCGCTCAACCACCCGGACCCCGGCCGCATCTACGAGGTCGCCGAGCGCTACCGGGTGAGCAAGATCTTCACCGCCCCGACCGCCCTGCGCATGCTGCGCGGCGCCGGGGAGCGGTGGCTCGAGGGACGCGACCTCTCCGCCCTCGACCTCGTCTCGCTCGTCGGCGAACCGATAGACCCCGAGACCTGGCACTGGGTCCACCAGGTCGTCGGACGGGGACACGTCTTCGTCAACAACACCTACGGGCAGACCGAGACCGCCACGGGCTGGACCTCGGCGCTCGTCGGGATAAGCGGCGCGAAGCCCGGCTCCTGCGGGCAGGCGCTCCCCGGCTATACCGCCGAGGTCGTCGACGAGCGCGGGGAGCCGGTCCCGCCCGGCACCCAGGGCTACCTCACGATCACCAGACCATTCCCGTGCCTGGCCCGCACGGTGTGGGGTGACCACCAGCGCTACCTCGACACCTACTTCAAACGCTTCCCGGGCCGCTACTTCTCGGCGGACGCCTGCGTGGTGGACGAGGACGGCCACTACTGGGTCACCGGGAGGGTCGACGACGTCATAAACGTCAGCGGCCACCGGCTCGGGACGATGGAGATAGAGGCCGCCCTGCTGAACCACCCAGACGTCGCCGAGGCCGCGGTCATCGGCGTTCCGGATCAGACGAAGGGGACGGTGCCGGTCGCCTTCGTGCTGCTGCGCGCGGGGGCCGAACCGAAGGAAGGCATCGAGGAGGAGCTCGAGCGGCAGGTCGTCGATCACGTGGGGCCGATCGCGCGCCCGGCGGCCATCCACGTCGTGAGCGCGCTCCCGAAGACGAGGAGCGGCAAGATCATGCGCCGGCTCCTGCGTGAACTTATCGTCGACGGCAGGGTACGCGGCGATACGACCGCGCTCGAGGACCCGGAGTCGGTGAGCGTCCTGGAGAAGGAGCTCCCCGCGAGGCGCGGCTAGCGGTCGCGGCGGGCGGCCTTCGATCCCGGTGGCACGAGGACCCTGAGGGCGTCGCGCTCCACCCTGAAGGTCTTGGGTGTGGAAGAGACTATCTCACCGTCGACGTTTATGCGCTGGACGGGGTCGGTCTCGAGGTGGACCTCCGTCGTCTTGAAGTGGCTCACCCCCTCCTCGCGGATGAAGTCGCCGCTCTTCAGGTAGAGGACCACCCCGAGCAGGTCACGGTGCCGCATGATCTCGATGACGCAGACGTCCAGCGCGTCGTCGTCTATCTCGGAGTCGGGGGCGACGATGAAACCCCCGCCGTAGAACCGGCCGTTGCCCACCGCGACCTGCAAGAGCCGCTCGAACTCCACCGGCTCATGATCTCCTTTCGGGAAGGTCAGCCGGGCCGAGAACGGCTCGTGGCGCAGGAACGCCCGCACCGCCGCGAGCGGGTAGGCCAGTGCACCGGTCCGCTTCTTGAGCCGGGGCGAGAGGGCCTGGGTCACCTCGACCCCCATCCCGACCGAGGCGACGTTGACGAAGTAGTCGTCGCCGGCGACCCCGAGGTCCACGTCGACCACCTCTCCGTGCACCACGACCCTGCAGGCCGCCTCCACGTCCTGCGGTATCTCCAGCGTGCGGGCGAAGTCGTTCGCGGTTCCGAGAGGCAGCAGCCCGAGCACCGTCTCCCTTCCGGCCAGGAAGTCCACGGCCGAGCTGACCGTGCCGTCGCCACCGCCCAGGATGAGCAGCTCGCACCCCTCCTGGACCAGCTCGCGCACCGTCTCTGGCAGACGAGCGGGGTCTTGCAGAGGGTGGGTCTTCTCCACCCGGAGGCCCATCTCCTCCAACACCTCCAGCGCCCTGAAGAAAGCCCGCTCACCATCCCGCGAGCGGGTGTTCACGACCAGCGCAACCCTCTCCGGGTCGAATTCGTTACCCACCGGCTCCTCCAATGCAGGCCCCAGGTACGTCCGGCACCACGTGCCGCCCGCCCTCCGGCGCCTCTCGTCCCCTTACTCTTCCTCGCGGGAGATCAGTTCGACCAGAGCGTCCACGGCCGCCTGCTCGTCCGCGCCTTCGGCTCGTATGGTGATCTGATGTCCTTTCTTCGCGGCGAGCGTCATGAGCGAGAGCGGGCTCTTGGCGTTGGCCTCCTTGCCGTCCTTTATGACTTTTATGTCGGAGACGAACTGCCTGGCGGTCCTGACGAACTGGGCCGCGGGTCTGGCGTGCAACCCCTCGGCCGGCCCCACGGTGGTCTGTCTCTCTACCACTCCGAAAGCTCCTCTCGCACGAAACTACCCTTCATCTATGCGAACGCGTGCGGATGAAGTCTAGCAGAGCGGCGGATCGGCGGTGTCCAGGCCGGGCGAGGGTCCCTCCCCGCCCCCGAGGGCCGCGGTGATCCTCCTCGCCGCCTCCAGGATCTCGTCATGCCCGAGGATCTCTGGCTCCCCAGCGAGCATGGCGCGATAGTACAGCCTGGAGGCTTCTTCCAGCAGGAAGAGGTTCGAGAGGGCATCCTCTGGATGCTGCCCCAGGACGACCGCCCCGCTGCTCCGCACCAGGCACGCCCGCCGCCCTTCAGAGAGCTCCCCCTCCACGCTGAGGGCGAACTGCTCCGTTCCGTAGGGAGCGCGCCGCGTGACCGGCACATGACCGTCCTCCGAGAGAATCGTGAGCATGGGATGCAGCGGGGGGATCTCCCACCCGAGGCACGCCAGCACCGTGGCATACGGGGGCTGAGCGCAGATCACGGCCCCGGCGACCGGAAGGTTGCGGTAGATGCAGGCGTGCACAAGAGTCTCGGCGGGGGGCGTCAGGTCGCCCTCCCGTACCCGACCATCGCCGTCCACCAGCAAGAGATCCCGCGGCCACGGCTTCCCCTCCCTCCTCTCGGGGGTTACGATCATGGCGCCCGCCTCCCCGCGGGCGCTGACGCTCCCGAAGGTGCCGGACACCATCCCCACCCCTACCAGCCGGTGGGCCGTATCCAGTACCCCTCTCCGCAACTCAGTGTGGACCAAATCTCCCTTCCCATCCGAAGCCGGCCTCGGGGTGGTTCCCGCACGTTCCGGACGATCCGCGCGGCTTCCAGGAAACCGCGACATCCCGGCACGATAACATGTTGTGCTGTAGCTGGCAATTAAAAACCAGCGAAAATCGGGGATTCTCTCCCGCGCGAGGGGTTCGGCGGACGTCCGGACCGCCCGGTGGTTCACCCACCCCGGCGGAGGTAGAGCCGGGCGGAGACGGCCTCGCCGGTCTGGGGCGAGGGCAACGGTCGGAGATCGGAGACCACCGAGCGGTCGAGGTGGGAAGCGTGGGGATGGTTCACCTCGATCAGGTTGCCCGCAGGGTCGCGCAGGTAGAGCTGGACGGCACCGTCCGGAAGCTCGTAGACCCCCGAGTAGTAACCTTCCTTCACCCGGACGCCCATCTTTTCCGCCTTCCGGTAGACCCGCTCGAAGTCCTCCACGTCTATCCCGAAGTGGTGGGAGCGGGGAGCGGGGTCTTCGCTCAGGAAGAGGTGAAGCTGCAGGTCGCCCACCCGCAGCCAGAGCACCGGGAACGGGAAGTTCGGGGAGGGGATCTCCTCCATCCCGAAGAGCTCCCGGTAGAAGCGGGCGGATTCTTCCAGATCACGCGCCCCCACGCTCACGTGCGTCAGCCCTCTCGCCCCCATAGCCCTCCTCTCTCGGACCACGGTCGGATTATACGCGGGGAAGCTTTGGGGATACACTGAGGTCCATGGCAGCACCCGGAAGCGGGGAAGGAGCGCGCGGGTTCGTCCGTGACCGGCTCACGTGGGTGGTGTACGTCCTGGTCGGGTACTTCTCCTACCTGGAGACCTCCCTCGGGCCTCTCATGCCGTTTTTGAGGTCCGAGCTGGGGTTCGACTACACGGTGGCGAGCCTGCACTTCAGCGCGTTCGCCCTCGGGGGCGTGCTCACGGGCGTGCTCGGCGAACGGGTGAGCGCGAGGTGGGGACGCCGGGTGAGCCTGTGGGGCGGCGGGGCGGGGATGGCGGCGGGAGCGGTTCTCCTGGCGGCGAGTCCGGTCACGACGGGGACCATCGCGGGCGCGTTCTTCATGGGTACGGCTGGGTCGCTGCTCCTGATCACGACACAGTCCGTCCTCTCCGACCGCCACGAACGGAACGGGGCGGTGGCCATCACCGAGTCGAACGCCGCGGCGAGCGCCTGCGCGATCGCCGCGTCCCTCGCCGTCGGGACATCCGCCGCGGCGGGTCTCGGCTGGCGGGCGGCGCTCCTGCCCCCGATCCTCGTCTTCCTCCTGCTCTCCCCGAGCGTGAGGCTGAGGATGCCGCGGGAGGGGCCTTCCCCACGCCGAGGGGCCGGAGGGCAGCCCGCCGGGAAGCTCCCGTCCCGCTTCTGGGCCTACTGGGGCGTGCTCTCCCTTGGAGTCGCCATCGAGTGGTGCGTGACCTACTGGGGAGCGGCGTTTCTGAAGGCCGGGGCCGGGCTCTCGAGCGCGGAGGCGGCGGGCGCTTTAAGCGTCTTCCCGGCGGCGATGCTGGCGGGGAGGCTGCTCGGCAGCATCGCCGCCCGCAGGGTCCCCGTGACGACGCTGCTCACGGCCACCCTGACGGTGGCGCTCGTGGGTTTCCCCGTCTTCTGGCTCTCGGGCGGTGAGGTCCCCACCCTCGCCGGGCTGGCCGCGACGGGGCTGGGCATCGGGAGCGTCTACCCGCTCTCGGTCTCGGCGGGGGTCGACTCGTCCTCCCGGCAGTCCGACCGGGCCACGGCGCGCCTCTCCCTGGGTGCCAGCGGGGCGATCCTGCTCGCGCCCTTCGCCCTCGGAGCCCTGGCCGACCGTACGAGCATCGAGGCAGCCTACGGCATCGTGCTTCCCATGCTCGTTTTCGCCGTCGCCCTCACGCTGGTGGCCCGAAGGCTCGGCTAGAGCACCACCACCGCGTCCCCCTCCCGGATCACACCGTCCTCCAGGATGCGGGCACCGATGCCGCCGCGGTTGCGCAGGGCCCGGGTCATACCGGGTTCGGTGAGCCGTTGCACGTGGCGACACGGCGGGCGCGTGCGATCGTACTCGAGCAGCACCCCCCCGATCCGGAACCGCCGGCGACGGAGGTCGGAGAGACGGATCCCACGGGTCACGATGTTGCGCCGGTGTTCGCCGTTGGTGACGGAGATGCCCGCCTCGCGTTCTATCTCTTCGAGCGCCTCGGCCTCTATCAGGGTGACCTCGCACACGCCCCCGGGGAAGCGGCTCCAGTATCCGGTGCCCTCGCAGTAGCGGTCCCCCGCGAGCCCCCGGCCGGCCAGCGCCCGAACTTCTCCCACGCGCAGCATCGGGGCGCTGCCGCGCGGGGTCACGTAGATCGCCTCGACCGTACCGCCCATCCGCTCACCCCACCGGCTCGACGCAGGCAGGCCCGTCGTTCGCCGGGTTGTTCACCAAACGGTCCACCGGGTAAGCCTCCAGGGTTTCGCCCTCGTACGGCTTGAGCAGCGGCAGGAGAACTTCCGGGTCGTGCACGGAGACATCCAGCCAGAGGTCGTAGTCTTGCGGGTCCAGTATCACCGGCATACGCTCGTGGATCGGGGCGAGGAGCCCGTTCGCGTCGGTGGTTATGATCGTGCAGGAGCGGATCTCATCCGCTCCACCGCGCCAAACCTCCCAGAGTCCGGCGAAGGCGAACGGGGAACCGTCGCGCATCTTTATGTAGTAGGGTTGCCTGCCGCCATCCTCCTTCCTCCACTCGTAGAATCCATCCGCGAGGACGAGGCAGCGGCGGCTGCGGAAAGCTCGTCGGTAGGAGGGCTTCTCGGCCACGCTCTCTGCGCGCGCGTTGATCATGCGGTTCCCTATCCCGGGATCGTCGGCCCAGGAGGGTACGAGCCCCCAACGAAACTTCTCGAGCCTCCTCGTCTTTTCCCGGAGGACGACCGCGGCCACCTCGCGCGAGGGCGCTATGTTGTAGCTCGGAGAGAGTTCGGGCAGCGGCCCCGGGAGGTCGAACTTCTCGGCGAGCTCTTCCACGGGCACCCTGAGCGTGTACCTTCCACACATCCTCACCCACCTCTTCTACATCTTTAGCAGGGACACCCGGAGAAGATAACAGGAGAACGCGCCTCTCCCCACCCCGAAGCTGCTCCTAGCGCGGTCGGGAGCGGGTGAGAAGAAACTCGAGCGTGCTGCGGGTGCCATCCGGGGATCGAACCTCCTCCCGGAACGCCCACAGGAGCACGGTCTCCGGCTCCACCCGGCTCGACCGCCGCACGGCGTGCAACCTCCCGCCCCACCGCAGGACGGCCTCGGCGGCGGTCGCGGCCGCCACCGTCGCCAGCGCCCTGCCGGTCGGGGTGCCGAGCACGGCCCGGAGCCCGGGGAGCAGACGCCTCCCGGATGGCAGTGAGGCGCCCCGGCGCTCCAGGACGCCTCTCCGGGGTCTCCGGTCTTCGTGGGAGCTCTCGCCCATCACACCGATTCTCGCACCCGGCGCGGCCTCACGCTACCCGCGGGGCTTCGCCCGCTCGTACTGGGACGGCCAGGGGACGTCCACCCCGAGCTCAAGCGCGGCGTGCAGCGGCCAGTACGGATCTCGCAACAGCTGGCGGGCGAGCAGGACCGCGTCCGCCTTGCCACCCGCGACGATCTCCTCGGCCTGCTCCGGCTCGGTGATGAGCCCGACGGCACCGGTCATCACCCCAGTCTCCCTGCGCACCACCTCCGCGAAGGGGACCTGGTAGCCGGGCCGAACCTCGATCTTCGCGTTCGGCACGGCACCTCCGGAGGAACAATCCACGAGGTCCACGCCGATCTCCTCGAGCCTGCGGGAGAGCTTGACCGAATCCTCCAGGCTCCATCCACCTTCCACCCAGTCGGTGGCCGAGATACGCACGAAGAGCGGCAGCTCCTCGGGCCAGACCTCTCGCACCGCCTCAGCCACCTCGAGCGGCAGTCGGACCCTGTTCTCGAAAGAACCCCCGTACTCGTCCTCCCGCCGGTTGGAGAGCGGGGAGAGGAACTGGTGCAGCAGGTAGCCGTGCGCCATGTGCAGTTCCACGACCTTGAACCCCGCCTGCAGGCTGCGCCTCGCCGCCCGCGCGAAAGACTCCACGACATGCTCGATGTCCTCCCGCGTCATCTCCCGCGGCATCGGATAGCCCTCCGCGAAGGGCAGCGGGCTCGGAGCCAGCGGCTGCCATCCTCCCTCCTCCCGGGGGATCGGAGAACCACCCCGCCACGGAGCATCGGTCGAGGCCTTGCGTCCGGCGTGTCCGAGCTGTATGCCTGGGACGGCGCCCTGCTCAAAGACGAAGCGGGTTATGCGGGAGAAGGCCCGTACGTGGTCGTCCGACCACATCCCGGTGTCCCAGGGGCTTATACGCCCCTCCGGGCTCACGGCCGTGGCCTCGGCGATCACCAGCGCCGCGCCCCCCACGGCCCGGGACCCCAGGTGCACGAGATGCCAGTCGCCCGGCATCCCATCCTCGCACGAGTACTGACACATGGGGGAGACGAAGATCCTGTTCTTGAAACGAATCCCGCGTATCTCGAGCGGAGAAAACAGCTCGCTCATGTCCGGCTCCTTCTCATATACGACTCACCGATCAAAAGGTCTTCCATGGCCCTCAAAGTTCGAGCCCCGCAGGGATTCTACGACTTCGGCGGTGGTTCCGGTGTGATCTCCTTTCCGACCCAGGACGCCCGCAGCCGGCTTGCAGCCGCTTCGTCGGGCGGGATAGAATCGTCCACATGCATGGGAGAAGGAGAGAACGCCGCATCTTCACCCGCAGAAGACGCCGCAGGACGGGTCTGGGCCTGCTCCTCATGCTGGCTCTGGTGGCGGCCGCGGGGGTCGTCGCCTTCGGTCTCAACGTCCCCGGGCACGACACGGGCCAGAAACCATCACCTAAGGGCGAAAACACGCAGGCATCGGTCAAGCCTGCGAAAGGAGACGCCCCGCGAAGCCAGGCCCGCACCGCAAGTGAAGCCGCTGGAGGGAAGACGAACCCACGCACCTCCGGGCGAAAAAGCAAGCCCCAGGCGAAAGAACGAGCGGCCAAGAAACCCTCGCACCCGGTCAGACGAAAGGAAGCCCGGGCCTCGCGCGGCTCCGTCTGCGGACCTACGCCGCCGAAACCGCCGAACGACGCCCTCTACCTGACGGTGCCCAAACTGGGCATCTACGGAGACACGGTCACCAACAGCGACTCCGAAGCCGCGCTGAACCAGGGGGCCATAAAGCTCCCCCCGACAGGGTTTCCCTGGCAACCCTGCGCGAACACCTACATAATCGGACACCGTCTCGGTTATGCCGGCACCCAGAGCTACTACCAGTTCTACAACCTCCCCTCCATGCAGCCGGGGGACGAGATCATCCTCACCGATTCCAACGGCACCCGCTACATCTACCGGGTGACGCGCGTCTTCGCGGTGGGCCCCTACGACACCCGCTACACCTACCCGGTCCCCGGCAAGAACCTGGTGACGCTGCAGACTTGCATCACCTCGCTCAACGACTGGTGGACCATAGGCCCCGAGATGTACAACGACTCTCCCAACCTGGACCGCCTGCTGGTGCAGGGAGAGCGGGTGGCGATAGAACCCGGCTCTCCCCGCTGACCCCGGAACCTCAGGCGGGATTCGTGCTCTTGGCCCTGATCGTCTTGACCAGCTCCGCCCGGACGATCAGACGCTCCGTGTAGTTGGGGAGGGTGCAGCTCTGCAGCGTGAGTATGCTCTTGCCCCGCACGGGCCTGGTGACCCAGATCTCGGTCGGATAGACGGCGAACTTCTTGTAGACTTTGTAGACGTACTCGTTGCCGTTGGCGTCGGTTACGTAGACCTTGTCCCCCTTCTTCAGGTTGTTGAGGTCGTAAAAGGCGAGAAGGCTCTTCGTCCCGACGTAGCCGAGCCGGTGCCCGGCGATATACACGTTCGCCCCTTTCTGCCAGGGGAACCCCGTTCCTTTTACGTGTATGGCCACGTGGTTGTTGAGGGCCTGGTTGTTGGTGCTCCTCGCAGTCGGCACCAGAGCGTTCTTGACCCGGCTCATCGCGGGGATGGTCAGGTGCAGGTTTTTGTTCTTGGGAACCTCGATGCCGGGAAGGGTGCCCCGGCTCGGGTCCTTCTTCTGCACCAGCGGAATGCTGAAATTGCCCGCCCGGGGATGCTTCACCACCCCACCGGCGTTGACGTCCGTGCCGAAGAAGTTGAAACCGAGCAGCCCTACACCGGCCAGGATCAGGGCGATGCTCAGAGTCTGCAGGACGATCCTCTTGACGTTCATCTCTTCGAGTACACCTCCATCTCTCAGGCGTAGGGAAGCCACCTCCACGCAGGAGGCAAGCTACAGCCTGAAAACCTGGAGGGCCGGTGGTGAAGGTCGCTGGGGTAGAGCCGCCGCGAGAACCGGGATTCTCTTTACGGCGGAGACGGGAGAAGCCCGCCCGAAAGAACCGTTCCGCCGCAACAGCATACCCAGCGCGGTGCAGAAGGAGAGCGAGAGCAGCGTGGCGAGCAGCCCGAGACCCTGCAGCAACCCCTGATCCTGAGGGGCCTCCCTCTGCAGGAGGACCGGGGCGGCGTGATCATGAGCGTGCCCCAGGGCCTGCCGCCCCCCCGAGCCGACATGGTGGGCAACGGCCTGCTCGGCGTGCAGGACCCGCGGGGAGACCCCGAAGAGGCAGCTCAGGCTGGCGAGGAGGATGAAGAGCAACCCGGCCCCGGTCAGCCTCGGCGAAGGCATCCCGACCTCCTCCCTCTCCACGAGAGTTCTGCGTACGCTGCCATCACGACAAAGTTTACCCCAATCGCAGCGTGATCTACGCGCACCCTATACCGTGCCCGGGCTCACCACCCCGAAGGCCCACAGAAGCGCGATGATCACCGGCTGGTGCACCAGGTAGATGAAAAGGGTGTGCCGCCCGACGAAGGCGAGCGGACGCATCGGGCGCGGCGCCTGCCCGAGAGGCTTCACGTCCCGTCGCCGCAGGTAGAACGTGTTGCCGACGAAAAGCCCGAGCAACACCACCCCGAACCACGGCAGCAGCGCCCTGTAATCTGCCATGTACACCCCGGCGGGCAGAACGCCGAATGGGGCGAGAAGGAATCCCCAGACCCCCGGCAGTACGAACCAGCTCTGGTCGGCCTGGATGAAGGCCCCGGCCGCGACCACCGAGAGCCCGAAGAACAGGTTCGTCCAGCGCCGCCGCAGAAAGGGATAGGCCAGGACGATAGAGGCCCCGAGCATGTGCAGTATGCCGAAGATGACGACCCCCGCTCCGAGGAGCCAGAAGACCACCGTTATCCCCATGCCGTAGCCGAAGATCCTCAGGCCCCGCCGCAGATACTTCGGGAAGAGGTTCGCCTCCGGTCCCACCTTCATGCGCGCCCTCTGGTGGCTCAAGGCGAGCGAGAGCCCGGCCAGAAACACGAACATGAAGGCGCTCGTATCTGCGAAGTTGCCCCAGAACATGCCCACCGCGTTCACCGGGTAACCGGCGAGGAAGTCCAGATCGTAGACGAAATGGTAGGTGGCGACCAGGACCATGGCGATCCCCCGCACCACGTCGACATCCCAGAACCTACCCCCTCCCTTCCCGGCGAAGGCCGCGCTCTCGGACCCCGGTCTGCTCTCCTCCAATCCCATCACCGAGATATTGCCACAACCAGGCCGACGGGACAGGCGTCTCACGGGAAAGATTACGATGCCTCCCGGAAACGTTCCCGAAGCACGGCGTACCGGACCATCCCCCCGAACTCCTCGCGCAGCTCCATCCCGAGCCGCTCCATCATCCCCCTCCAGGCACGCCGGTGCGCACCGGTGTGGCTCCAGATCTCCTCGAGCCCGAGCTCTTCGAAGCCGTATCGCAGCACCTCCCGGCAGGCCTCGGGGGCGAGGCCCATGCACCAGTACTCCTTCGAGAGCGCGTAAGAGAGCAGGATACGCCCGCCGTCCGCCGGTTCGAGCCCGCAGTGCCCGATGAGCGCGCCGTCTTCGCGGTGGACCATCGCGAGCTGCCCGAGACCGCGAGGATAGAGACCCAGCCACCTCTCGAGGGCCGCCGCCACGCCGTCGCGATCAACGCCCCCCGCCCAGCCGAAACCGCGGGTCGTCTCCTCGGCATCGAGGCGCGCGAGCGCATCCAGCTCCTGCGGCGAGAACTCCCTGAGAACGAGCCTCGGCGTAACGAGCTCCACGAGCACCTCACCTCCTCCGCGCGGGCGCGATCTCGACGACCAGCCGCCCGAGCTTCGGCATCGACTCCCGGACGGCCTCCCGCAACCGCTGCTCCACCTCGCGCGCCTCTTCCAGCGTCATCGCCGGCGGCAGCAACACGCGCACCTCCGAATGGACCCGATGCCCGACCCAGCGGGCCCGTACACTCTCCACACCCTCGACGCCGGGCACCCTCCCGCAGACCCGGCCTATCGTCTCGGGGATCTCCGGCTCTATGGCGTCCATCATCCGGCGCCACATCGAGAGCGCCGAATCCCTGACGATGAACAGGATGGCGATGGTGATGAGGATGCCCACGATGGGATCCACGACCGGGTACCCGAGCCAGACTCCCCCGGCCCCGACGAGCACCGCGAGCGAGGTGAACCCGTCCACGCGGGCGTGCTGCCCGTCGGCGACCATCGCGGCGCTCCCGATCTTCTTCCCCACCCCGATGCGAAACTGCGCCACTAACTCGTTGCCGAGAAAGCCGATCACGGCGGCGAGCGCGACCCACCCGACGTTCGAGACCTCGGAGCCGTGGATCAGACGCTCAATAGACTCGTAGGCGGCTACGCACGCGCTGAAGAAGATTACCGCGACGATCGCCACCCCCGCAAGATCCTCGGCCCTCCCGTAGCCGTAGGTGTGTGAGCGGTCAGCCGCTTTCTTACCGAGCGCGAACGCGAGCCACAGCGGCAGCGAGGTGAGCGAATCCCCGAAGTTGTGGATGGTGTCGGCGAGCAGCGCGACCGAGCCCGAGAATACGACCACCAAAAGCTGCAAGAGCGCGGTGAGCATGAGCCCCACCAGCGATATCTTGAGCGCCCTTATGCCCTCCTCACTCGCCTCGAGCGCCTCGTCCACGCCTTCGTGGCCCTCGTGCGCGTGCCCGAACGGAAGAAGATGCGAGAGCAGGTGCACGATGCCCCCGTGCTCGCGGCCGCTCAACGGCGCCTCCCCGGCTCGAACAGCCGCGCGTGGTCCACGTGATAGAGCGCCTCCCGGAGCAGCACCCCGAGGTGGTCGTCTGCGAGCGCGTAGAAGGCCCTCTTGCCCTCCCTGCGCCGCCGCACCAGCCCGAGGTCCCTGAGCACCCTGAGCTGATGGCTCGTCGCGGACCCGCTCATCCCGACCACCTTCGCCAGCTCCCCGGCCGTGAGCTCGCCGTGCTCCAGCAACGCGAAGAGCGCCCTCACCCGCGTCGGGCCGGAGAGCGCCCCCATCAGGCCCGCGATCCTCTCGTCCACCCGACCCATCTCCCCGCTCAAGACGTCCCGCGGCTCGAGCAGCCGCTCCCCCGGCGAAGCTTCCCTGAAGTGCGTCATGAGAATGATTCTCTCACATCTGAAGAATTCTTCAAATATGATACGGAGGCAGGGTTCCGACCCTGCCTCCACCCCGGACTAGTCGCCCGGCGGGAACTCGTAGGAGGCTGGAGGCTTGCCCCCCGTCTTGCCGATTACCAGCGCTATCTCCTCGTGTTCTTTGATCGGGACCTTGCGAGGATCCCCCTTGTAAAGTTTACCGTCGACGTAGACGCGGAGCGGCTCTGAGCGGCTAACATCGAACGAGAGAACTTTGTTCCTGGAGAGCGGAGCACCCCAGATATCGAAGAAGTCGCCCAGGGTGTAGGTGCGCTGGATCGGGGATTCGACGTGGATTATGCCGCTGGAGTCGTGGGTGTGCAGCCAGTAGATGCACTTTCCGGGGATGCCTATCTGGGAGGGCACCCTGACCTTCCTGCCGCCCGCGAAGATGTCGAGGTGGGCGTGGATGTGGAAGAGGAGCTGCTCGCTCGTTGCGCACTTTATCCCGTCCACAGGCTGGCCTGTGCCCCCGTTGCTATTGAAGTTAGCCTGAGGCTCGTAGGGGTTGGGGCGTGAGAGCCAGGCCAGAGCGCCGACCATCGCCGCGACGACGATAACCACGACCACCGCTACCGTTCCGAGCCCGATCGATCTGGTTCCGTTCGGGTTCCTGCGTTTTACCGAAGCACGCTCACCCGTAACACGGTTCCGGCCCCGGCTGTCGTTCCTGCTCAAGTTTTTCTCCTCTTGGGATCGTGGAACCACCTCGCACTCGCAGGCGACGCTCGCCTGCGGGTGTATTGCAATCGTCTCTCTTAGACAGTTGTGAGGAGGTTCCAGGGAGGGAGCGGATCTGGGGCGAGGTAAAACTCTGCGGGTGGCCTCTGATCTGCTGGCCGCCTCCCGCAGAATGCGGCGAAGGCGAAAGCCACGACGGAGGCGGCGAGGATCGCCGCAGCGCAGGAAGCCGGACAGGCGGCGGAAGACGCGTGTGGCGGCTGCTGGCATCCGTCCGGACCGCATCCTCCACCCGCCGACTGCGGGTGGAACGACACGAAGACGACCAGCAGGGCCGCCAGCACGACGGCGTATGTGCGGCGCAAAGTCAAACCTTATGGATTATCCCACGAACCACCTTGCTTCGCCGCCGCGCGCTTCTTCGAAAACGACAAAGCGCCGGTCGCACGAAACCACCCGAGACGTAACCCCTTGTGCACCAGATTTCGGTCATCGCGCTCGAAGAGTGCGGCCATCCTCGCGGCGATCAGGCTCTTCCCCGGCGTAGCAGCCGCACTGCTCCCCACGCCAGGACTCCAGCCCCTCCCTCACCGCAACCCCCGCGATCACGAGCGCCGCCAGAGGATCGGCCCACCACCACCCGAACAGGGCGTTGGCTCCGAGCCCGATCAACAACGCGGCGGAGAGGTAGGCACAGAGCATGTTCTGGGTGCCCTCGCCCTTGACCGCCGCCGATCCGAGTTCCTCACCGACTCGAGCCTTCGCCCGGGCAAGCGGCGGCATGGTGAGCAGCGTAACGACGGACAACCCCATCCCTACCCAGCTCGTCGCCGGATGCTCCTGCAGCAAGAGCGTCCTTCCGGACTCGATCCCGACGTAAGCCGCGAGCAGGAAGTAGCTGAGCCCGATCATCCTCTGCGCCCTCCTCTCGGCACCCTCCGACGAGATCCTCCCGGAAGCGAACCTCCAGAGGATGACGATCCCGGCGGCCGCCTCGATCAGCGAATCGGATCCAAAGCCGATCAGAGCTATGGATCCCGCCACGATCCCCGCCCCTATGGCCACGCCGGCCTCTATCCCGTGCCAGACGAGCCCCAGCCGGGCCAAAAGCCTGGCTCTCTTCACCAGACGCATCCGCTCCTCTACCCCCTGCAGGGGCCCTCGCCCCACCCGGACCGGCCGCCCGCTCACACCCCGATCTCCTCACCAAGCACAGCCGAGAGCAGCGAAGCCCCGCGCTCCGTGAGCGAGTACATGACCATCTTCCCCTCACGCCTGGAGCGTACCAACCCCAGCGAACGCAGCACCCGAAGGTGGTGCGAGACCAACCCCTGCCCGCGCCCCGCTATCCAGGACAGATCGCACACGCAGAGCTCCCCGGCCTCCCCGAGCGCCGCAGCCAGCGTGAGCCGCGTCGGGTCCGAGAGAGCCCTGGCCCTCCCGGCAGCCTCCTGCGCCTTCTTCTCCGTCAGTAGCTTCTCGCGGATGGCCTCCGCCCTCGGAGCATCCACGCAAAGCAGTTCGCACCTGTCATCATTCATATCTACATTCTAACGAATGTAGATATATCCGGGCAAGCGCCACGGGAGGCGGGCTCGAGGGATTCTTACACCCTGACCACCCGCATCATGCCGGCCTCCATGTGGTAGAGGTGGTGGCAGTGGAAGGCCCAGTCTCCGGGGTTGTCCGCGTACCAGTCGACGGCGAACCTCTGCATCGGGTCGACGATGGCGGTGTCCTTCAACGGTCCCCTTCCGGTACCGTTGTCCACCTGGAAGGAGTGTCCGTGCAGGTGCATCGGGTGGGGCATCATGGACATGTTCATGAACTCGAAGCGGATGTGCTTGTTCCTTCCGGCCGTGATCGGGTCTGGTGTGGCGTTGGATCCCGGATGGAAGGACTTCCCGTTGATCCTCCAGACGTAGCGCCGCTCGTTCCCGGAGAGGGTGACGGGTGTCACCTGATCCGGGCTCCCGGAAGGCAGGTCGACCCCAGAGGCTGCCCTGAGCATACCGTACAGGAGGAGCTTCTTTCCCAACTCGGGCGGCTTCTGGCCTGCCGGTGGAGCGGAGCCCGAGCTTCCCCGGTAGCGCAGGATCGCACGTCCCATCTTCTCCGTCCCCTCGGCCTGTGCCGCGAGCTGCCAGACACCCGGGTTGTTCGCCTCGACGATCACATCGTAACGCTCACCCGGTCCGATCCGCAGAGCGTCGACGTCTACCGGCTCGACCGGCTGCCCATCGGTGTGTGTCACGGTCATGCGATGACCGGCAAGGGCCACCCTGAAGATCGTCGCGCTCGCCGGGTTGATGAAGCGCAGCCGGAGTCGCTCCCCGCGCTTCACCATGAGCTCCTCGGGAGAATCCGGGGGTTTGCCGTTGATCAGGTAGTAGGGGTAGACGATATCCGGCGTCCACTGGCGGGGTTCGCTCCCGCCCCCCATCCCGGACATACCGCGCATGCCCCCACCCATGCCTCCCATACCTCCCATGCCTCCCATACCGCCCATCCCGATCATCGCGCTCCCTCCGGACTTGAGGCGCTTCATCGCGTCCTCGGGAGTACCCCGCACCCCGTCGAGCCAGTCGTCGAGCATGAGCGTGTACTCGCGGTCGTAGGAGAGCGATTCCTTTTTGGGCTCGATGACGAGCGGACCGTAGAGGGCGCGGTCGAGCTGGAGCCCGACGTGGCTGTGGTAGAAGTAGGTGCCGGAGACGGGGACCGTGAACTCGTAGACGAACTCCCCGCCCGGCTTTATCGGCTTCTGGGTGACGTACGGGACACCGTCCATCCCGTTGGGGATGGGGAGCCCGTGCCAGTGTACCGTCGTACCCTCCGGCAGAGCGTTCTTCACCTTCACCCGAAGCCGCTCTCCCTCTTTCACCCGGATCTCGGGCCCCGGCAGGTTTCCCCCGTAGGTCCAGGTCTTCACCCGGCGCCCGCCGATCCTGACCTGTGCCGGCGAGACATCGAGCGCGTACTCTCTGGTGCCGGACGGAGCAGGGGTAGTGCGGGAGGTGCCGGCGCCCGCTCCGGAACCCGAAGATCTCCCGCAGGCACCCAGGACGAGGGCCCCCGTCCCCAACCCCGCGAGCCCGAAGAACTCCCGGCGGCTCAGCTTAGCCATCTTCACACACCACTCTTTCCTTCCAGTCCCCGTCCGTCATCAGACCCTCTTCCCGGACTTCTCCCTCAGCACCCTCAGCGAATCCCTGTACTCTTCAGTAGTGATCTCGCCGCGGGCGAAGCGCTCCTCCAGGATCTCTTCCGCTCTGTCCCTCCGCGGGTAATCCCCGTCACGCGAGACCGGGAAGGCCCTGGCCAAGGCCCATACTACGAGAGCTATGACGCCTATCAGGAGCAACGCCGGGACGATCATCCACACGAATCCGAACCCGCCCATCATGATTGTCGTACCTCCGTTTGTCGTTTTGTCTCACGAAGAGAATGTAGTACGCGCAGATCAAGCACCGCTCGAAAAAAGATCAAGCCTGGATCAAGATTCTCTCCGGGGAGCCACGGGCAAGGTGAACTCGAAAGCCGCCCCCCTGCCAGGACCGTCGCTCTCGGCGTGTATCCTGCCGCCCATCGCTTCGACGAGCGTCCGGCAGATGGTGAGCCCCACCCCGACCCCGCCATTCTCGCGTGATCGGGAACCCTCCACCCGGTAGAACCGCTCGAAGAGGTGCGGCAGATGTTCGGGTGCTATGCCCTCCCCGGAATCGGTGACCCGGAAAGACACCTCGTCCTTCGCCCGACGCGCCGACAGGGAGACCTCGCCTCCGGACGGCGTGTACTTCAGCGCGTTGGAGAGCAGGTTGTCCAGGACCTGCACGACCCGGTCCCGGTCGGCGAGCACCGGCGGTAGATCCTCAGGGACGGAGACCTCCATCCTCACGCCCTTCTCCGCGAAGAGCGGCCCGAGGAGACCGGCGGCCTGCTCCACGACCTCCCTTGGCGAGACTTCCCGCAGGTGCAGGGGGAGTCCGCCGGCCTCCGCCCGGGAGAGCTCCTGCATCTCGTCCACCAGACGGTGCAGACGGCCGGCCTCGGCGCGCACTAGAGACCAGGTCTCCTCCGAGGGTTCGACCACACCGTCGATCAGCCCGTCCATGTACCCCTCGATCACCGTCAGAGGAGTCCTCAGCTCGTGGGAAACGTCGGAGATGAGGTCGAGCCGGCGCTGTTCGGTGGCCTGGAGGGTCCGGGCCATCGCGTTGAGGCTCTCGGCGAGCTCACCGAGCTCGTCGTCGCCGCGCACGGGTACGCGTTCGTCGTAACGTCCGGCCGCTATGCGGCGTGTCGCCCGGCTCATCGCCCGCAGGGGACCGACGATCCTGCGCGCAACGAACATCCCCGTCACTGCGGCGACCGCTATCGCGGCGACCGCCGCGACGGCGAGCGAGTAGAGGAGCGTACGCGCGAAGGCCCTAAAGACGGAGTCCATCATCTGGCCCATGCTCATCATGTGTGAGGGACCCATCGGACCCTGCATGAGGTTGCCGAAGAGCAACGGCGCCACGACAGAGACCGCGACCAGGAAGGTCAGCGTCCCCACCAGGGCCACGACCAGGTGCGAGGCGAAGAGCCTGGGCAGCAGACCCCGGAACCCCATCCGGGAGGGACCTCTCATCTCCTCATCCTGTAACCCACACCGCGCACCGTCTCTATGTAACGCGGATGCGCGGCGTCCTCCCCCAGCTTCTTGCGCACGTTGGCGATGTGCACGTCCACCACGTGATCATCCCCGAAATACCCCTCGCCCCACACCCGTTCCAGAAGCTGCGCGCGGGAGAAGACCAGCCCGGGACGGGAGGCGAGCGCCGCCAAGAGATCGAACTCTATCGCGGTGAGTGCGATCTCCCTACCCCCAAGACGCACCTCGCGCCTGGAAGGGTCGATGCTGAGCTCACCGACGCGCAGAGGCTCCTCCTCCGGTCCCGTCCCGGAACGCGGCCTGCGCAGCATGGCCCTCACGCGGGCGACCAGCTCACCCGGAGAGAAAGGTTTGGGCAGGTAGTCGTCCGCTCCGGCCGAGAGACCGACGATACGGTCCGTCTCCTCGACGCGCGCAGTGAGCAGGATCACGTAGGCATCCGAGAAACGCCGCAGCCTGCGCAGCACCTCCAGGCCGTCCAGCTCCGGCAACATCCAGTCGAGGACGACGACATCGGGCCGGACTTCACCCGCGAGATCCAGCCCGGCCCTGCCGTCGAAAGCCTCGTACACCTCGAAGCCTTCCCGCTCCAGGTAGGCCCGCAGGAGCCTCACCAGGCTCCTCTCGTCCTCCACCACCAGCACCCTGACGCCCATGGGCGGAGCCTCGCTCTACCCCCTGCCGACCGGACAGGCACGCTCGCCCTCGAGCCGGCGATAGAGGGCATAGAGCAACATCCCCACGGAGAAGAAACCGAGCAGCGGCTGGATCGGAGCGAAGTAGGTGAGCGCCCCGCTCGCCCCGAGGGCCAGCACGACGAGCTTGTTGCACACAGGACATCCTATGGCGAACACCGAGAAGATACCGCCGAGCAGTCCCCCTTCGGTGCCGGACCGTCCGGAGACGGGCGCGGGGTTCACGTAGGTCGCCAGCAGCAACCCTCCCAGCACCGCCCCGGCCACCCAGAACGTGTAGTCCCACCACGTGGCCGGTATCATCCGGTGGTAGATCGGGGTGCTTATCAGGCCGGTGGGAACACCGGAGACCACCAGCCAGACGAGACCCGCGAGCGCGGCGACGGCGTAGCGCCGCGCCTGCCAGTTCCTCAGATCCGAGAAGACCTCCATCCGACTCATCTCTGAAACTCCTCCGAATAGTGCATCGAACGGTCCTCCAGTCTATACCACCCGTCCCAGCAGGACCTGCGCCGCGATCCCGATGGCTGCGGTGGCGAAGAAGGCCACCCCCCAGACCGCGACGACCAGCGGCGGAGAAGCGGGGGCCTTCTTGGGCTCCCGGAACATGGGGACGACGACCCGCAGGTAGACCCCCAAAGAGAGCACGCTGTTGAGGATCGCCACCACCGCGAGCCACGTATAACCGGCGTCTATCGCCGCCCCGAACAGGAGGAACTTCCCGACGAACCCTGCGAGCGGCGGCACCCCGACGAGAGAGAACAAAAACACCACCATCGCCCCGGCCGCCCACGGCGAGGTCCTCCACAACCCGGTGAAGTCTCCGATGCGCCTCCCCGCCTGCAGGACCACGGCGAAGGCCCCGAGGTTCATCGCGGCGTAGGCGGCGGCGAATACGACGAGGGAGCGCGTGGCCAGTGCTCCCTGCCCCACGTCCACGATGCCGAGCAGGAAGTACCCGGCCTGCGCTATCGAGGAGTAGGCGAGAAGTCGCACGATCCTCTCCTGCACGAGCGCCGCCAGGTTGCCGTAGGTCATCGAGAAGGCGGCGAGGACCCCCACCACCAACTGCCAGGCGACGAGCCCCTCCGGCAGGTCGTGCACGACCTGGGCGAGAGCGAAGATCGCTCCGACCTTCGGCACTATCGACAGGAACGCCGCGATCGAGACCGGAGCGCCGTCGTAGGCATCGGGTGCCCAGAAGTGGAACGGGACGTAGGACGCCTTGTACCCGAGCCCCACCAGGACCGCGACCAGCCCGAACGCCGCCGCGAGCGGGTATCCCTTGAGTGAAGGGAGCTCGGAGAGCAAAGTCGAGCCTACAGCTCCGTACCAGTAGGTGAGGCCGAAGATCATGACCGCCTCGGCGACCGATCCGAAGACGAAGTATTTCATCGCCGCCTCGGTCGCCCGGTCGTCCCTGGGGTAGGCCACCAGGGCGAAGGACCCCAGGCTGGAGAGCAGCACGCCCAGCACCAGGAACATCACATCCCCCGCTCCAGCGAGCATGATCGCCCCCAGCAACGTGAAGGCGAGCAGTGCGTAGACCGTACCCTCGCGGTCGGTGCCCCCGACCTCGCGGCGGGCGAGCACCGCGACGAAAGCCGTCGCGCTCGAGAGCACGATCACGGCCCACAGGCTCAGGGAGTCCACCCGGTAGGTCCCGGTAAAGACGCTCGTCTGCGTCCCCAGGAACGCCACGGCCAGACCCGCCGCCGAGAAGAGCCCGACCACCGTGTAGACGAGCGCCACCTTCGGCAGACGTAGCATCTCGAAGGCGAGCGCGCCCACCGCCGCCCAAAGCACCGCGAGCTGAGGCGCGAGCAGCGTGAGATCGTGCGCCATCCGGGCGAGCGACATCACAACCCCATCGCCTTCGTCGTATGGTGTACGACGCCGAGGATCAGGGCCGGGTAAACCCCGACCACGATGGTCAGAGCAAGGAGCGGCGCCGTCGCCAGGACCTCTCGCACCCCGAGATCCCTCATCCCCTGCAGCCACCCGTCGGGCCTGCCGAAGAAGGAGACCCGTATCGCGCGCAGGTACAGCCCGGCGGTCACGGCGATCCCCACCAGCGCGACCGCCGCCGCGACCGGGTACACCCGGAACGAGCCGAGAAAGATCTGGAACTCCGCCGGGAAGTGGGCGAGCCCCGGCAGCCCGAGCGAGGCGAAGGAGAAGAGGACGAAGAACCACCCCAGCGCCGGCGTGACCCGCAACAGCCCGCCGAAGGCGCCCATCTCGCGCGTGTGTGCCCGTTCTTGCAACGCACCGACCACTAAAAACAACGCGCCGGTCACGAGCCCGTGGCTCACCATCTGCAGCACGGCCCCGTCGAGCGCGAGCGTCCTCACCTGCGCGCTCGTTGCCGCAGCGGCCGCCGCGACGGCCAGGAAGACGTAGCCCATGTGGTTGACGCTCGTGTAGGCGACGAGCCGTTTGAGGTCCTTCTGGGCCAGGGCGGCGAAAGCCCCCCAGAGAGCGCTGACAACCGCGATCCCCGCCACGTAGGGGGCCGCGACCCGGAAGGCGTCGGGGGTCATCTGCAGGGCGAACCGGATCAGACCGTATGTCCCGATCTTCAGCAGGACACCCGCCAGTATGACGCTGCCCGCGGTCGGGGCCTCGGTGTGCGCCAGCGGCAGCCAGGTGTGCACCGGGAAGATGGGGCTTTTGATCGCGAACGTGACCAGCATGGCGAGAAAGGCGAACGCGGCCGCAAGCCCCGTCAGGGGCGGTGAGGCCACGAGCTTCTGCACGTCGAAGGTGTGCGGGCTGCTCCCGGCGTAGAGGACGAGGATCGCGAGCAGCAAGGGCAGGCTCCCGAGCAGGGTGTAGAGGAAGAACGTGATCGCGGCGCGCCGGCGCTCCTCGTAACCCCAGCCGTAGATGATGAAGTACATCGCGACCAGCGTGACCTCGAAGAAGACGTAGAAGAGGATCGTATCCAGAGCGACGAAGACCCCGATGCACGCCGTCTCCAGCAGCAAAAACAGCGCCACGTAGGAGCGGGCGTCCCTCTCGACCCCGACGGAGAAGACCAGGGCCAGGAAGAACAGCACCGCTGTCAACAGCACGAGCGGCAGGCTTATCCCGTCCACACCCACACGATAGGCCACCCCTATCGAGGGCATCCAGGAGGCCTCCTCGACCTGGGAGAACCCCGCCCCCGAGACGCCGCGCACCCACATCAACCCCGACCCGGCCAGCGCAAGCCCGGAAGAGACGAGACCGATGGCGTGCGCGCCGCGCGGCGGGATCTTGCGCAGCACGACCAAGAGCGCCGCTCCCAGAAGCGGGACGAACAGGGTCACGGAGACGACCGGGAACACCAAAACCTCCTCCTACAGGCCTCTCATGGCTTCGACCGCGAGGAACACCAGCAACAGCGCCATCCCGCCCGCCGCGAGCGCGAGCTCCCTGTGCACCAGCCCGCTCTGCAGCGCGCGGACACGCTCACCGAGATCGCGGGCGCCACGTACGAGCGCGAAGATCACACCGTCGATCCCACGCTCGTCGGCGACCCGCACCGCTTCGGCGAGCGCGAGCGCCGGTTTCGCCACCAGCGCGTCCACTCCGCCCGCGAGGCGGAACCCGTTCTCTGCGGCCGCGCGCAGCGGGCCGAGCAAACGATCTGCGGTGAAGGTCCATCCCAGAAACAACCCGAGGAAGGCGGCGGCGGTGCCGACGACCGTGGTCACCAGCTCGTCCGGTATCTCCTCCCCGATCAGCCCGGAGAGAGCTCCTTTCAGGAACCCCACGAAGACGGCCAGCACGGTGAGAGAGGCGAGCCCAGCCCACATCCACCGCATACCGGCGACGGGCTCCGCTCTCTTCTCGCCCCGCCACAGGAGCCTCAGGGCGCGTGCGACGTACGCTCCGGTCAGAAGAGCCCCGGCGAGCGCGAGCGGGAGGAGAACGAAGCCGTAGCCGGACTCGTAGGCGGCGGCGACGATAGCGTCCTTGGAGAAGTACCCGGCGAGCGGCGGGACGGCGGCGAGCGCGAGCCCGGCGACCGTGAAGGCGGTGAAGACGAGGGGTCGCTCGCGCCCGCTTCCTCCGAGATCGGAGAAGGATGTCGAGCCCCGGGCGCGCTGGAAGATGCCCGAGCCGGCGAACAGGGCGCTCTTCATCGCAGCATGGGCGGCGAGGTGAAAGAGCGCGGCCGCCGGGAAGCCCGCCCCGAGAGCGAGCAGCATGAACCCGTACTGGCTGGAGGTCGAGGCCGCCAAAAGGCGCTTGAGGTCGCGCTCGGCCACCGCGGTCACGCCGGTCGCCACGGCGGTCACGCCGCCGAGGAGCCCGACGACGAGGAGCACCCCGGGCGAAAGCAGCGGGAAGGTCCGGATCAGGAGTATCGCCCCCGCCGCCACCAGGGTGGCCGAGTGGAGGAAGGCGGTGACGGGGGTGGGCGCGACCATCGCGTCCTGCAGCCAGCCCTGGAGCGGGACCTGCGCCGACTTGCCCGCCGCGGCGAGCAGGAGCAAGATCCCCGCGGCGAAGGCGGCCGGACCACCGACACCGAAAGTCCCGGAGATCTCGCTCGTGCCGGAGCGCGAGATCAGGACGAAGACCGCCACGTAGAGCCCCAGGTCTGCGGTGCGGGTGTAGAGGAAGGCACGGGTGGCCGCAGACCCCGTCCTCCCTTTCTCGTGGGAGAATCCGATCAGGAGGTAGGAGGCCAGACCGATGAGCTCCCACGCCGCCAAAAGCAGGACCCAGTCGCCGGCCACGACGAGCGTCTGCATCATGGCGGCGAAGAAGGACATCTTGGCGAAGAAGCGCACCCTGCCGCGCGCTCCCTCCATGTAACCCACCGCGTAGACCATCACCAGCACGCTCACTACCGCGACGAGCACGGCGAGCACCGCCGTGAGCGGCTCGACCACGATCCTGAGCGGGAAACCCGGAAGCCCGGGCAGCGCCGCGGAGAAATTCGCTCCACCAGCCACCCGGACCAGCGTGACCGCGGCGGAGACCACCTCCACCCCGGCCCCGAGCAGGGCCAGTGCGGCCGGGGCACGTCGGAAGAGAAGGATCGCGACGAGCGCGGCGAGGGGGCCCAGGATGGTGAGGGCGGCTACCGTCATCCCTTGAGATCCTCCGCCTCCTCCATCTCCACCGACCCTCTGGAGCGGAAGCGGGCCGTGCCCACGCCGAAGCCCACCGCCATCTCGAGCGCCATCACGGTCATCACGATGAGGACGAACATCTGCCCGGAGTAGGCTGCGGGGTGCAAAAAGCGCCAGAAAGCCACCAGGTTGACCATCGCCGCCCCAAGCATCAGCTCGACGCCCATCATGATCATGACCAGGTTCGTCTGGGAGAGGGCGCCGTAGAGCCCGATCCCGAAGAGCACCGCCCCGGCGACCAGAGCGACCAGCAGCGTAGCCATCATCGCCTCCTCTCTATGGCTACCGCCGTCGCGGCGATCATCGCCGTCAGGATGGTGATCCCCGCGGTCTCGAAGACGAGCATCGAGCGTCCCAGGAGTTCCTCCCCGAGCGCGGCGACCTGAGCCTCCGGCATGGTGGACGGGCCGACCGTCCCCCACCCGCCGAGCAACGAGACGGCGACCGCGGCGGCCCCACCAAAGATGCCCGCGGCTATCGAGAGGCGCTTCTGGTGCGTCATGTCCATCCCGCCGAGTCCACCCGGGTCCATCATGTACATGACCATGAAGATCGCCATGATCGCCATCTCGGTCGCCATCATCATGATCTGCAGCACCCCCAAAAATTCGGTCTGCATCGCGAGGAACATCGCGCCGATGGCGGCCTGCGAGAACAGTAGCGCGAGCGCCGAGCGGACCATCGAGGAGGTGCGGAAGACCACCACGCCGAACCAGATCGCCGCGAGCCCGAAGAAACCGGTGAAGAAAGCCTGCGCCATCACATGCTCCTCAGGACCAGGGTTATGCCGACCCAGAATATGTTGACCAGCGCGAGCGGTATGCCGAGCTTCCAGCCCCACTCCATGACGTGCTCGCCGCGCAGCCTCGGGACGTACCGCCCGGCCGTGAGCATGGTTGCCGCCACCACGAGCGTCTTCAAGGAGGTCCACGCCCAGCCAGGCAGGAAAGGCCCGAGCCACCCGCCGAGGAAGAAGACCGTGACGGCGAGCGAGAGACTCACCACGAGCACCATGCGCGCCAGACGCACCACCGCGAGCCGCGGTCCTGCGTACTCGGCCTCGATCCCACCCGCCAGCTCGCCCGGCGCGGTGGGCAGGTCGAACGGCGGCAAGAAGCAGACCGCCATCGCCGCCAGGAAGAAAAGCACGAACCCGAGCGGCTGGGTGAGCGCGTTCCAGATCCCGGCCTGCGACTCGACGATGGTGGTCGTGACGAGTGAGCCGGCACGCATCGCCACCGCGGTTATGGGCATGACGATGAGCATGGAGTAGGCGACCAGCTGCCCGAGGAAGCGCCAGCCGGCGACCATCGCGTACGCCCCGTCCGGCCCCCAGCCGGCCATGACGAGCGCCACCATGACGTAAGCGAGCGCGGCGTTGACGGCCAGAGCGCCGGTGGCGAGGTCGGCGATGACGAGGTGCGGCCCGAGCGGGAGCACCGCCGCCGCCAGCACCGCCGAGACGAGGAGCAGAACGGGGGCGGTCTCGTAGAGGACGCGGTCCGGCTTGCGGGGTACGATCGACTCGCGTCCCAGGAGTGCAACGGCGGCCCAGAACGGGCCGGCGAACCTGAGGCGTCCGGTCGAAGTCCATCCCTCGAGCACGGCGACGAGGTACGCCCCGGCGAAGAGCATCACCAGCACGAGGAACACCGTCATCGCGTCATCCCCCACGGCGAGAGGTCGAGCGAGGCAACCCCGGCCAACGCGTCCGCGACCTCGTGCTCGAGGGCCACATCCTCTACGAGCTGCGCGTGCCGCCCGGAGGGAGTCTCGAGCTCCGCGGAGCGTACCATCCCGTCCTCGATCCGCACGCGGAGCCTCGCCGGACCGCGTGGGGTCTCCACCGTGGCGTCACCTTCTCCCGAGATGCCATCCTGCACCCCCAGATCGTCCGGCGCCGAGACGGAACCCACGGCCTGGACGATCTCCTGGCTCCGCTCCATCTCGTCGAGGTGCAACATCAGACGAGAGTATGCGTCGTTCCCCTCCTGCACGGCCGGCTCGAAGCCCAGATCCTGGTAAGCTTTCTCTTCCGAGCGGACATCGTAGGGAAGCCCTGCGGCGCGGGAGACCGGCCCCGGGTACTCTGCGGCCCGCGCCGTACGCAGACGTCCGACGCCCTCCAGCCTGCGCCGCAAGAGCGTGGCACCCCGCAGCCTCTGCAGGAGATCCGACAGGTCACCCCACAGCGTCTCTCCCTCACCGGTATCGTCGCGCAGCAGGGCGAGCTGCAGACCAGCGGCCCGCCGATGCAACCACTCGTACCCTATCAGGTACCCGAAGCTTGAGAGCCATCCCAGGTGGCTCACCACCCGCTCGTGCTCCAGCGCCCCGAGGTACGCGGTAGCCCGCGCGGGTTCCACCCCGGCCGCGTTCTCGACGGCCCTGAGGGCGAGCACCCGGTAGGCGACCGGGGAGAGCGGGTCGATCCGGCCCAGATGCTCCAACAGATCGTCCACCGGAACTCCCTGCAGACATCCCCCCCCTCTCCCTACCGCCGACCCGCTCTGAACGCAGGCCACCGTATCGCCGTCGAGCGTGAAGGTGAGTGCGAGCCCGCCGGGAAGCCCGGGGAAGAGCGGACCGAAAGGAACCTCCACCCACTCCATCCTGAGGCCGTCGCCGCTGGGCTGCAGGTCTCTGGTCATCTCGACCATCGACATGAACCCCATGTCTGTGTGGTCCATGTGCTCGTGGCCTCCGGAGCCGTGCTCTCCATGGTCCATCGAACCGTGGTGCAGTTCGCCGGCCTCTTCTTCCTCCTCCTCCTCTCCGTCACTCTCTCCGGAGGAGACTTCGCGCGGCACCAGGTCCATACCACACTTGGGACAAGCGCCGGGCTCCTTCTGCACGACTTCGGGGTGCATGGGGCAGGTGTAGCGGGTCTCGGTCGCCGCCGCCTCCGGTGCGTAATCCTCCACCCCCGGGTCCCAGGCCCCCTCGGCGAACGCCCGGCGCAGCCTCGCCACCGCGGCCGAGAGCGATTCCTGATCCATGGGGGCCGAAACGTCCGGCCCGGGTAGCGGGGAGGCAGTATCGGAACCCAGGACGAGAACGGCCCTGGGCCGCATCATCTGGGCATAGATCACCGAGGCTGCGTCCCGCAGTCCTTCTGGCAGCCCGCCTACGACCACGAGCACGCTGGCGTGACGGGGGGATGGAACCACCCGAAGCCCAGCCGCCCCGAGATCGAGGCCGAAGGCACGCGCGACCTCGGGGCCGGGCACGACGAACGCCGCGAGCTCCTTCGACGAGGCGCGGGCGGCCAGCCGCCTGAGCCAGGACGTCTCCCCCTTGCGCGCCCCGGTGATCACCTGCGCTTCAGCGCCCCCTGGCTCCAGCCGTAGAGCAGCCCCAGGAACAGGATCGCGAGGAACACCCCCATGTCCAGCAGGGCCTCCAGCCCCACCTTCCTGTAGACGACGGCCCAGGGGTACATGAAGGCCATCTCCATGTCGAAGGCCAGGAAAAGCAGGGCGAGACCGTAATACCGGACGTGGTAGCGTACCCAGACCGGCTCGGAGGAGAGCCTTCCGGAAGAGGCGGGGACATCCTTGCCCTCCTCCCGCCGGGGCTTCCCGAAGGAGCGCCCGATCAGGTACACACACCCCACGAGCCCGGCCGTACCCGCGATCATCCCCAGGAGCAACGCGTACTGTTCGAGAGGGCTCATCATGAAGTCTCTTCAGGCTTCAGATCGTCCACGGCTCTCGTCTCCTTCCCGGTTTCGGATCGAAGGGTTCCGTACACTTACCCCCTACCCCTATCCACGAAACATCTCCCAGGCACTGAGCGGGGAGATCCGGAGCGTACAACCGAATCTCCCCGCCATTTTCGGGGATCAGGCGACCAGGGTGTAGCCGGCCTCCTCGATAGCGGCCCTCAGGTCGTCATCGGTCACCCGGCTTTCGTCGTAGCGCACCTCGACGGTGCCCTTCTCGAAGTCCGCGTCGGAGTGCTCGACGCCATCGAGCTTGTTCAGCTCGCCCTCGACGGCGGCCTTGCAGTGAGCGCAGCTCATTCCCTCCACGTTCAGGGTTCGCTCGACCATAGCGTCTTCTCCTTTCCCGTCGATCTCCTACACTCTCATGAACCGCTCTACGGCTTCGAGCAGCTCATCGACCTTCTCGTCCGCTTCCCGGCCTCCGCTCTCGATCGCCCTGCGCACGCAGTGGTCGGTGTGGTCCCTGAGCAACAACAGGGCCACCTTCTCCGAGGCGGAGATGAAGCTCGAGATCTGGGTGAGGACGTCGACGCAGTACTCGTCGTTCTCGACCATGCGCTGCACGCCCCGCACCTGTCCCTCGATCCTCTTCAGGCGGGCCAGGATCTTCTCCTTGTCCTGAGCCTTGATGTAGCCGTGGGCCTCCTGGCTCTTCGCGCTCTCCATCCGTCAGCCGATCTCCTCTCTGCGCAAGCGAAGCGCGTTGCTCACCACCGTCACAGAGGATAGCGCCATCGCCAGAGCCGCGAGGGCCGGGTTCAGGAACCCGTACTGACCGAGGAACGGGTGCAGCACCCCGGGCGTTCCTCCGCCGCTGAAGACCGGGTAGAGTACGCCGGCCGCCACCGGTATCAGGACGACGTTGTAGGCGAAGGCCCAGAAGAGGTTCTGTTTTATGTTGCGCACGGTGGCCCTGGAGAGACGGATCGCCCGCGCGACCCCGCGAACGTCGCCCGAGATCAGGGTGATGTCCCCGGCCTCCATCGCCACGTCGGTCCCCGTGCCGATGGCGATACCGAGGTCTGCCCGGGCGAGCGCCGGGGCGTCATTTATGCCGTCCCCGACCATCGCGACGCGTCTGCCCTCCTTCTGGAGCTTCCGGATCTCCTCTTCCTTGCCCTCCGGCAGGACCTCGGCGAGGACGCGGTCCAAGCCGAGCTCCCGGCCGACGGCCTCTGCCGTGCAGCGGTTGTCGCCGGTGATCATGGCAACCTCGAGCCCCATCCGGTGCAGCTCTTCGATCGCCTCTTTGGATTCCTCGCGCACCACGTCGGCGACGGCGAGGATCCCTGCGGGGTTCCCGTCCACCGCGACGAGAACGGGCGTCTTCCCGTCGGCGGAGAGGTCGTCCAGCCGCGGCGCAAGCCCGTCCACGGGGACACCGGCCTCCTGCATGAGCCTGAGGTTACCCACGAGCACCTCGTGACCGTCGACCCCGGCCCTGACACCGCGACCGGTCGGGGCCTCGAACGAGGTGGGGGACTCCGGCGAGATCCCTCTCTCCTCGGCCCCCCTCACTATCGCTTCTCCGAGCGGATGCTCGCTGTCGCGCTCCGCGGCGGCGGCGAGACGCAAAAGCTCTTCTTCCGTGAAGCCGTCGCCCGCGATCACGTCCGTCAGAACGGGCTCCCCCCGGGTGAGCGTGCCGGTCTTGTCGAAGACGACCGTGTCCACCCGGCGGGCGTTCTCCAGCACCTCGCCGCCTTTGATCAGTATCCCTCGCTCGGCCCCCCGGCCGGTGCCGACCATGATGGAGGTCGGGGTCGCAAGCCCCATCGCGCACGGGCAGGCGATGATCAGGACGGCGACCGCGTTGAGCAGCGCGTGGGTGAAGGCGGGCTGCGGACCGACGATGAGCCAGACGAAGAAGGTGAAGACCGCGACCAGTATCACGGCCGGCACGAACACGGCGCTGATCCTGTCGGCCAACCGCTGGATCGGGGCTTTGGAACCCTGCGCCTCCTCGACCATCCTCATGATCCTGGCGAGAGCGGTATCGCGCCCAACTTTCGTGGCCCGCATCCTGAAGGACCCGCTCTTGTTGATGGTCGCCCCGATCACCTCGTCCCCCTCCCGCTTGGTGACGGGCAGGGACTCACCGGTGATCATGGCCTCGTCCACCGCGGACTCCCCGGAGATCACGACGCCGTCGACCGGGATCTTCTCTCCGGGCCTCACCACCACGACGTCCCCGACAGCGACTTCTTCGACGGGCACGTCGACCTCTTCACCGTCGCGCACGAGGCGCGCCGTCTTCGCCTGCAGCCCGGCGAGCTTCTTTATCGCGTCGCTGGCCCGCCCCCTGGCCCGGGCTTCGAGCAACCTGCCGAGCAGGATGAGGGTGATGATCAGGGTGGAGGTGTCGAAATATACGTCCGCCCTGCCGGCGAAGAGCCCCGGTGCGAAGGTCGCCACCGCGCTGTAGAGGTAGGCGACGCTCGTCCCGAGCGCGACCAGCGTGTTCATGTCGGCCTGCAGGTGCCTGAGGGCCCCCCAGGCTCCCCGATAGAAGCGCCGCCCGAACCAGAACTGGACCGGCGTCGCCAGGATCAGCAGCCCAACGTTCCACAGCTGCCCGGGAACCGGCGGTCTGAAACCGAACATGTGTGGGATGCTCCCGAGCACTACGAGGAGCGTGAGTGCGGCCGCCCCGAGGAAATCCTTCTTCAATATGGACTGCTCTTTACGATCTTCCGGCTCGGCAGAGCCGCCATCCTCCGCATCGAAGACTACCTCGTAGCCGGCTCCCGTGACGGCCCGCTCGAAGTCTTCTCTCCCGGTTTCTCCGGGCAGATACTCCACCGTAGCCCTGCCGGTCGCCAGGTTGACGTTGGCCCCCAAAACCCCGGAAACTCCCTCCAACGCCCGCTCGACCCTGCGGACGCAGCTGGCGCACGTCATCCCCCGGACCTCGAAGTCGACCCGCTCGACCGGCACCTCGTAGCCCGCCCCCTGCACGGCCTCGACCAGCGCCCGGGGATCAGGGGCCCCCTCCCCATACTCGACCCGGGCCGTGCCCGTTGCCAGATTGACGCTCGTAGAATCAACCCCGGAGACCCCGGAGAGCGTCTTCTCGACCCTCCGGACACACGAGGCACAACTCATCCCCCTCACCGGAAGAACCAACATCTTCCGCTCTTTGGTCTCGCTCATAGAACTCCTTTCGGATCGGAGCCTCTATTCATATACTATACCCCCCCACCCTATATGTCGAACAAAAATCTCTAGGGTCGGGGGCAACGGAAGACGAAGTGGTAGGGGAAGCCCGCATCGAGGGTCTGGCAGGAGAATCCGGCCGAGGCGAGGAAGGCGCGGCCCTGCTCCGGCGAGAGGGCCTCGTCGGCGGGGGGGCCGGCGTCGCGCTCGACCTCGGCGTTCCAATCGACGACGAGGAGGAAGCCGCTGGGGGTGAGCAGGCGTTGCATCTCGCGCAGGGCCTTCTCTTCGAGCTCGTGCAGGAGGTTGACGGCGAGGATGCGGTCGGCGGAGCCGTCAGGGAGGGGGACGGCATCGTCTGAGATGTGGTGCACGGAGACGTTGGGGAGGTGTTCGGCGGCGAGCCGCTCGCGGAGGCGTTCGATCATCTGGGGGTTCTCGTCTATGGCGTGGACGGTGCCGCGGGGGAGCCTGTGGGCCAGGGGGATGGTGAGCGTCCCCGTCCCGGCGCCGTAGTCCACGACGGCCTCGTCTCCGGAGAGATCGAGCAGGTCGAGCACCCGGTCGTTGGGAAGGTAGCGCTGGCGCTCGGGTCGGTCGAGGTTGCCCGCCCGGGAGGGGTCAAACTTGCGCGGGTGCCTGCGCTCCACGGGGGGAAT
>Ga0207747_1000077_pt1 | contig 106129 bp, 93 predicted proteins | sample HigsolmetaGSP11D_FD_184839 | JGI IMG/M metagenome (GOLD analysis project Ga0207747, IMG submission 184839) | High solid enriched microbial communities from the Joint BioEnergy Institute, USA - SP1-1-D (SPAdes) | ecosystem: Engineered > Bioreactor > SSF (Solid state fermentation) > Aerobic >... | reverse complement strand
TCTCCCAACGCTAATGGGCGGTCGTGGCGGGAATGTGCGAAATGCCTGCCCGGTTTCGTCACTTTCAATAACAAATAGTTATATTTCAGAACGTTACAGGCCTTGAGACTGTTAGCCGGCCATCGGTAGGCAGCGGGCCACCTTCAGGCGACGGTGAGGTTCGAATGTGCCAGAGAAGGACGGCCAAAGGAAAAGGCTCCGCCACGGCAGCGGCGGAGCCCATGCATCGTTTCATGTTCATGCAGGCACCCGCGCCATCATCTGCGAGGGCCGGCGCCCGCAGGACGCTGTCCCCTACTACTTGCGGTTCTTCGCGCTGGCGGCCGCAAGAGCTTGCGAGAAGGCCGCCCCGAAGGCACTTTGGCTCGGCTTCGGCGCGGACGCCTGCTTCTGGGAGGAGCCGCGCTGGCGCGGTTCCGACGCGGCGCCACGTTCGCGAGGCTCGCCGCCGCCATCCTTGCGCATGGTAAGCGAAATGCGGTTGCGCTTGAGGTCCACCTCGAGCACGCGCACTTTCACGATGTCGCCGGCCTTCACCACATCGTGCGGGTCCTTCACGAAGCGGTCGGCAAGCTGAGAGACGTGAACCAAGCCGTCCTGGTGGACGCCGATGTCAACGAAAGCGCCGAAGGCCGCCACGTTGGTGACCGTGCCCTCCAGCACCATGCCGGGACGCAGGTCCTTCACCTCCTCCACTCCCTCGGCGAAGGTGGCCGTCCTGAAGGCGGGACGCGGGTCGCGGCCGGGCTTTTCAAGTTCGGCGATGATGTCTTTCACCGTCGGCAGGCCGAAGCGCTCGTCGGTGAACTGGCGGGGATCGAGCGCTCTGAGCGTCGCGTTGTCGCCCATGAGGGAACGGACGTCGCGTCCGCAGGCGGCAACGATCCGGCGCGCCACGTCATAGGCTTCCGGGTGGACGGCAGACGCGTCCAGCGGCTCATCGCCATCGCGGATGCGCAGGAAGCCGGCGCACTGCTCGAAGGTGCGCTGGCCGAGACGCGGCACCTTGAGAAGGTCCATGCGGCTGCGGAACGCGCCGTTGGCATTCCGGTAGGCGACAATGGCCTCCGCCAGCGTGGGTCCGAGGCCCGACACCCGGGCAAGCAGCGGCACCGAGGCCATGTTGAGATCAACGCCGACGGCGTTCACCGCGTCCTCGACCACCGCGTCCAGCGCCTTCGCCAGGCGGAACTGATCGACGTCGTGCTGGTACTGGCCAACGCCGATGGACTTCGGTTCGATCTTGACCAGTTCGGCGAGCGGGTCCTGCAGGCGGCGGGCGATGGAGACGGCGCCGCGCAGCGACACGTCGAGGTCCGGGAACTCGGAGGCGGCGAGCGCCGAGGCAGAGTAGACGGAAGCGCCAGCCTCAGAGACGATCACCTTGGTGGGCTTCGGCGCGGGAAGCTTCGCAAGGAGGTCAGCGACGAAGCGCTCAGTCTCGCGGCTCGCCGTACCGTTGCCGATGGCGATGAGCTCCACCCTGTGCTGGAAGATCAGCTTCGTGAGTTCGGCATGCGCGCCGGCCACGTCATTGCGCGGCTGGAAGGGGTAGATGGTCGTGGTCGCGAGCAGCTTGCCGGTGCCGTCCACCACGGCGACCTTCACGCCGGTGCGGATGCCGGGGTCGAGGCCCATGGTCGGGCGGGAGCCCGCGGGAGCTGCGAGCAGCAGGTCCTTGAGGTTGCGGGCGAAGACGCGGATCGCCTCCTCCTCGGCACGCTCGCGCAGATCGCCCATGAGATCGAGCACAAGGCGAAGCGACAGCTTCACGCGCCAGGTCCAGGCGGCCACATCGCGCAGCCAGAGGTCGCCCGGCAGCGCACCGGCGATGCCGTAGGCGGCGCAGATCATCGCCTCCACCGGGGCGGACGGCGGCAGACCGCCCTCGCCTTCCGGCAACTCGATGTCAAGCGACAGGATTTCCTCGTTGCGGCCACGGAACATGGCCAGCGCACGGTGGCTCGGCACGCCCGCCCAGGGCTCGGCATGGTCGAAATAATCGGAGAACTTGGCACCCTGCTCCTCCTTCCCCTCGACGACGCGGGAGCGGAGGACGCCATATTCCTTCATATAGGCACGCAGCTTGCCGACCAGTTCGGCGTTCTCGGCAATCAGTTCCGAAACGATGTCGCGCGCGCCATCCAGCGCCGCCTTCACGTCCGGCACTTCGTCGGTGATGTAGGCTTCGGCAAGCTTCGCAGGCTCGGCGGCGCGGTTCTCGAGAATGGCGTCGGCCAGAGGCCCCAGACCGCGCTCGCGGGCGATCTGGGCCTTGGTGCGGCGCTTGGGCTTATAGGGCAGATAGAGATCTTCCAGCTCCGCCTTGGTGGAAGCCGCGAGGATCGCTTTCTCCAGATCCTCGGTCAGCTTACCCTGTTCGCGGATGGAGTTCAGCACCGTCTCGCGCCGCTGGTCGAGCTCGCGCAGGTAGGAGAGCCGCTCGGACAGCGTGCGAAGCTGCGTGTCGTCCAGCCCGCCCGTCACTTCCTTACGATAACGCGCGACGAAGGGAACCGTCGCCCCCTCGTCGAGAAGCTTGATGGCGGCCAGAACCTGACCGGCGCCCGCGCCAATCTCCTGGCCGATTATCGCCGCATGGCGTTGCTGCAACTGTTCCATGATACCTCTTTTCCGAAGCGGGCGAAAATAGCCGCCAAAGCGGTCACCTCAAGGCAGACGGACAAAACTCCTGTGCATTTCATGCGGTCCGCGGCAGGTCGAACGATTGAATCTCCGCTTTAACTCCATGAATCGGCCCGGCAGGAAATCCGGCCAAGTCATTGAACCGACTCATCAACCGGCAAACGGCGATCGAGCTCCTTCACCACCGCCCCGACCAGCGCCTGCGGCGGATAGTCGAGCCAGCCGGGCGTAAGCCCCATGCGCAGAACGATGAGCCGCCGGGACGGGATGATGGCGATCGTCTGGCCGTCGTGGCCGATCATCCAGAAGGCATCGGGCGGAAGATCGAAGGGAGCATCAGGGTTCGCCTGCCCCCTTGCCGGACCGCGGCGCGGTCCGTGCAGCCAGACATGACGGCCATAGGAGCCGCGCGAGGATTGCGCCGGCGCGCGCATCCACTCCACCCATCCCTCCGGCAGGATGCGCCTGCCCCGCCAGATGCCGTCATCCAGCAGCATCTGCGCGAAGCGGGCCCAGTCCCGTGCGGTAGCATAGAGGTAGGACGAGCCGCCCGCCGTGCCGCTGGCGTCCGCCTCCAGCACCGCGCTCCTCATGCCAAGGGGATCGAAGAGCGTCCGGTAAGCCCATGCAATGGCAGCGGAATCGTCGGGGAAGGCGTTCTGCCAGACGCGCGACAGCAACACAGTGGTGCCGCTCGAGTAGCGGAACCGGCGTCCGGGCTCCGTCTCGGCAGGCAGGGACGCGACGAATGCCGCCATGTCCGGCTCGAGGTAGAGCATGCGGGTCACGTCGCTGACGTGGCCGTAGTCCTCTTTGAAGGCGAGACCGCTTTCCATGCCGAGCAGATCGGCGATGGTGACCTTCGCGCGACTGTCGTCCGTCCATTCGGGAAACAGACCCGATTGGCCGACGTTCAGACGCCCCTCGCCCACCGCCGCGCCGACAAGCGCTGCCATCACTGTCTTGGTCATGCTCCAGCCGAGCAGCGGCGTGTTTGGACCGAAGCCCTCGCCGTAGCGCTCCGCGATGATGCGGCCATCATGGATGACGAGGGCCGCGCGCATGCCCGGTCCGGCGAGCGTATCGTCCCCAAGCAGCGCGGAGATGGCCGCGTCCGGGGAAGCAGGCCATTCCCGTTCCTGTGCAGGCATTCGTTGCGGGGCAGCAAGCTGCTTCGGTAAAACACCACGCGGAAGCACCGTGCAGCCAAGCCCCTCCCGGTAAACTGCCCTGCCGCCTCCGATGATTCCCAGCAGACCGGCTTCGACGAGTCCGCTCTCACGATCAACGCGAACGCGCATCAGGCGCAGGAGAGGATTCCCCGGCGCCTGCACGTCATCGGCAAGGACAACATCCGCTTCCCGGCCGGCGATGAATACGTTCGAGCAGACGATCTTCGCCGCGTAGCCGGACCCCACCCGGAAGAGAGCCGGCGGCGCGATCCAGAGCCACGCGACCGCGGCCGCCAGCCCGACCGCCAGCCATTTGACTATGGCAATCGCTATCCGCATGCCCTACTCCCGAAATTGAGATACCAAAGAATGATTCGGGGCCTGGTCTGTCATGATCCATCCCATGAGGCTGGTGGCAATCTCGCTCGGCCTTGCGCTGGGGCTTTCCGCCTGCGCCACCCTCCAGTTCGAGGACCTTGTCCCCGCCACTTCAGAGCCCGGCGCGCTCGGGCACGGGCCGCGGTTCGAGGACCGCAAGCCACACCCGTGGGACGGCCATACTCCGTGGCATTATCCGATTCACGGAACAGACGTATCGAAGTATCAGGGCGACGTCGACTGGCATGCACTGCGGCGGGCCGGCATTGCCTTCGCCTTCATCAAGGCGACCGAGGGCGGTGACCGGCTGGACGACAGATTCCACGAAAACTGGGCCGCCGCCAGACAGGCCGGCATTCCGCGCGGTGCGTATCACTTCTTCTATTTCTGCCGGCCGGCAATCGAACAGGCGCAGTGGTTCATCCGGCACGTGCCACGCGACGCGAACGCTCTGCCGCCGGTGCTCGACATGGAATGGAACCACCTCTCCCCCACCTGCAAGCTGCGTCCCCCTGCAGAGACGGTCAGGGCGGAGATGCGGGTGTTTCTGAACGCGATCGAGAAGCACTACGGCAGGCGGCCGATCATCTACACGACAATCGACTTCTTCGACCGCAACGAACTCGCGCAGTTCAAGGGCTACCAGTTCTGGCTGCGCTCGGTCGCAGCGCACCCGGACGACCTCTACGGCAAGCATCCATGGACCTTCTGGCAGTATACGGGCACGGGAATCCTGCCCGGCATCACGGGCGACGCCGACATCAATGTCTTCAACGGCAGCCGCAGCGCCTGGCTGAAGTGGCTGAAGGATCACACCCGGTAAGTCTTTTGAGAAGGGCGCAAGAGCGCCCGCACGGCCCATGCCATTGAACGGCCAGCGGAAAGCCGGTTTCATCCAAAATCGGGTGGGCGGAACGGACCACATATGCTTCAAGCTGATCCGTTGCCGTAACAATTGTTTTCGGATACCGCTTCCCGCTCACACTCCAAGGATACTCCCCGCCATGGATGAAGCTTTCATCAACTCGCGGCCGACCTCGTCCGTTTCGATGCAGAATTGGAGTCTCATCCTCCTCCTCGGTGCAATCTGGGGAGGCTCATTCTTCTTCGCCCGCATCGCCGTTCAGGAGATTCCGCCGCTTCCGCTCGTGATGATCAGAGTGGCACTGGCGGCCATTGCACTGCAGGTGTGGTTGCTGTTCACCGGTCCCAGCTTCCGGCTGGCGCTTCCCAGGGCGGGAAGTTTCTTCGTGCTGGCCACCATCAACGCGGTGATCCCCTTCTCGCTCATGTTCATCGGCCAGACCGAAATCGGCGCCGGACTCGCATCCATTCTCAACGCGACGACGCCGTTCTGGACCGCCATCATCGCGCAGCTCTTCCGGGTGGAAGAGCGGCTAAGCATGACGAAGATCGCAGGCATCCTGCTCGGTATCCTCGGCACGGCCGTGATGATCGGACCGGGTCTCGCCGAAAGTCTCGGCGGTCCTCTGTGGGCCAAGCTCGCGCTGATCGGAACCGCCATTTCCTACGGTTTCGGAGCCACCTACGCCCGCCGCCTCAGCGACATTCCGGCGCCGGTGGTGGCAGCGGGCCAGTTCACCGCAAGCGCCATCATCATGGTCCCGATCGTGCTTATCTTCTACGGCACGGACAGCTTCTTCAACGCCAGCGCGACGGCCTGGGGCTCGGTGCTGGCCCTTTCGCTGGTTACCACCGCCTTCGCCTATCTCATCTACTTCAAGCTCTTGCAGACGGTGGGACCAACCAACACCTCGCTGGTGACCCTCATCGTTCCGGCGAGCGCCATCCTGCTCGGTGCCCTGTTCCTCGGCGAGCATCTCGAATCGTTCGAGATCGCCGGCATGGCGCTGATCGGCTTCGGCCTGCTCGTCGGCGACGGGCGGGTGCGGATCCGCCCTACAGTCCATTAACGAATTGTGAACCGAGATCGATCGGGAAGGTTAACGCAAGAAGATCAAGCGGTTAAAAGGCAAATTCGTTTCTTTGTCCCCCCGATCGGGCAAATTGCATTCTTGGCAAATGTCATCCAGCCGTTAGAATCGTCCCGTAATCTGCATAGGAGGCTAATGTATGGGCCTTACACGTCCACTCAACATGCTGGCAATCTGTGCCGCATTCGCATTCGTCGGCGCAGTGATTATGGGGGTCCTGCCTTAACGCAGAAATGGGGAAAGATTCATGCACGCGAAAGGCCGGTTCATTCCGGCCTTTCTTTTTTGGCTCTTACTTTTTCCCATCGAGCCGAAATATCGAGATGCAGCGATCTCCGGCTCAGGCGGCAGCGGATTCTTCCGCCACCGCCTCAGGCGTAGGGCGGATGCCGATCATCTGGCAGACGGCGAGAGGCAGGCCGGCGCGATTCAGCGTGTAGATGTGGAAGTCCCGCACGCCGCGCTCCACCAGATCCAGCACCTGCTCCGCCGCCACCGCGGCGGCAACCAGCTGGTGAGTCTCGGGGTCGTTTTCCAATCCCTCGAAGCGTTCCGCCAGCCACGCCGGGATATGCGCGCCGCAGCGGCTGGCAAAGTTGGTGATCTGCCGGAAATTGTGGATCGGCTGGATGCCTGGCACGATCGGGATGTAGATGCCCGCGCGGCGGACGCGTTCGACGTAGCGCTCGTAGAGGTCGTTGTCGAAGAAGAACTGGGTGATCGCCCGCGTTGCACCGTTGTCGACCTTGCGCTTCAGCATGTCGATGTCGGTGGCGAAGTCCGGGCTCTCGGGGTGCTTCTCCGGATAGGCGGAGACGGTGATGTCAAAGTCGCCGTGGCGCTTGAGGGCGGCAACCAGCTCGGCGGCGTTGGTGTAGCCATCCGGGTGCGGCCGGTACGGCTGGCCGACGCCGGCGGGGGAGTCACCGCGCAGCGCGACGAAGCGCTTGACGCCCATATCGGCGAACTCACGGATCACCGCGTCCACCTGCTCGCGCGTGGCGTCCACGCAAGTCAGGTGCGCGGCAGGCGTAAGACCGGTCTCGGTCAGGATGCGCCGCACGGTGTGCAGAGTACGCTCGCGCGTCGAGCCGCCGGCGCCATAGGTCACGGACACGAATTCCGGCTTGAGCGGGGCCAGCCGTACGACAGTCTCCCACAGGCGCGCTTCCATCTCCTCCGTCTTCGGCGGGAAGAACTCGAAAGAGACCCTGAGGCGTGCACCCGTGTCGGGACGGCGGGAGAAGCGATAGCTGGACATCAAGCCAATTCCTTGTCTTCGGTTCTTGTTATTGCGGGATCCGCGATCTCGATGCGCGGATCGCGGCCAAGCCAGAGCTTCACCGTCAATCCGTTCGGAACATCGCGGCCGGGGGCTATTTCGCGCGTTTCCTCAAGCTCGAGCTCCGCCGCGGCGAGCCACTCGGCAATCTGCCGGTCACTGAAGCCGAGACGCACGTGCGCATGCTCCTCGCGGAGGAATTCATGGTCGTGCGGGGCAAAGTCGACGATCACCAGGCGGCCACCCGGACGCAACAGCCGCGCCGCTTCGTAGATCGCCGCCGCCGGGTCCTCCAGGTAATGGAGCACCTGGTGCATGGTGACGAGATCGTTGGCATTGCGGTCCACCGGCGGCGTGTAGAGGTCGCCGAAGCGCACCTGGGCATGGGCGATGCCGGCGCGGTCGAGATTGGCGCGGGCAACCGCGAGCATCTCCCGCGACAGGTCGATGCCAACGCCGCGGCGATAGAGCGGCGCAAACAGTTCCAGCAAGCGGCCCGTGCCTGTGCCGAGATCGACCATGGACTGGAACGGGCGGTCGCCCACCAGCGTCCGCAATTCACTTTCGATGGCCGCATCCGGAACATGGAGCGAGCGGATTTCGTCCCAGCTGGAGGCGTTGCGGGCGAAGTACTCCGCCGCCTTTTCCTGGCGCCGGCGCTTGATGCCTTCCAGGCGCTCGAGATCGCGGGCGATCACCGGGTCGCGCCGATCCAGGCGGCGGAGCAGGCCGTCGACCAGAGTGCGGCTGTTTTCCTCATCGGAAAGGCGGAAGAACGCCCACGAACCCTCCTGGTAACGGGAGATGAGGCTGACCTCCAGCAGCAGCTTCAGATGCCGGGACACGCGCGGCTGTGACTGCCCGAGAATTTCGGTAAGATCGGAAACCGTCAGGTCCGTCTGATTCAGGAGTACGAGGATGCGCAGCCGGCTCTGCTCTGCAGCCGACTTCAATACATCGACCATGGTTTCAAGCCCGAGTGACTGTTGCACCTGCGCGCTCCCTCAAAAAGACATAAAGATATCTTTATGTCATATTCCTATGAAAGACAAGACACACATCATGTTAAATTTGTGGCAAGCGGGACGTTTGGTATGAAGGCCGTATCGACGGGCCGGCAACGAGCGGTGGCCAAGGCGCTCAGCACCCTCCTGCCACAGGCACCCTATGCGGATATCGAAGCAATCCGCACGGCCGCCAACGACAGGAAGCTTAGGGGGCTGCCGCCGTCGGTCGCCGTGTGGCTGGCGACGGTCGCCTACGTGCGGCATGCGCACACCGATTACGACGATTTGCTGGCGGAAGGATACGACCGGGATTCGGCGCGCTATTTCGTCGTGGACCAGATCAACGAGGTCCTGACCCGCTGGCGCGCCACGCGGTTGCTGGATCCCGAGGACATGGAAACCGAGGACGCCTGACGCTCAGGAACGTCGTGGGCGTCGTGACTTTGCACGACAATCGCCGCTCTTCTTCTCATCCCAATCCGTCAAAGGGCCGGACGATGAGACACGGCGACTTCCCGCGTCTTCAACAAGCTCATCCTTCGACTAGCTCAGGATGAGTGTCGCATGCTTTCACAAACGAAGGGAATTGAGTGATTTGAGTGAGCTTGCGAGCGTCCCGCAGGACGACAGCGGGGACTCACATAGGATTGCGCGCCTCGGCAATCGCAAGCAGCCGCTTCAGGGCGCGTTCGACGTCGTCCGTGGTGTAGGGCTTGCGAAGGGCAGGACTCTCACGCCACCGTTCAGGAAACGTCGAGTTGTCGTATCCGGTGGCGAAGACCAGGGGAATGCCCTGCTCCCCGAGGAGGTCGGCAATCGGGAAGACTTCCCTGCCCGCAACGTTCACGTCCAGGATGGCCGCGTCGGCGTTGACACCATTCTCGACCATGGCGACGGCACGGTCGAACCGCATGACCGGCCCCACGACCCGGCACCCCAAATCGTCAAGGATCATCTCGAGGTTCATGGCGACAAGCGCCTCATCCTCGACGACGAGCACCTGCAAATTGTTCAATGATGAACCCAAGATCCCAACATCCACTTCTTTTCGGCCGGCTGAAGGAAACCTGACCACTGTTCCGGCATACGCCCGGAACCGATTTAGTTATATCAAATAACAAGACCGGGGCGGAAAGGTTCCGCCCCGGTCACAATGATCCGTGATACGAAATTTCGATCGGGTTAACGCGTCAGCCGCTTGTAGGTCACGCGCTTCGGGTTGACCGCATCGGGCCCCAGACGGCGGATCTTGTCGGCCTCGTATTCCTGGAAGTTGCCCTCAAACCACTCCACATGGCTATCGCCCTCGAAGGCCAGAATATGGGTGGCCAGACGGTCGAGGAACATGCGGTCGTGGGAGATGATGACCGCGCAGCCCGCGAAGTTCTCGAGCGCGTCCTCGAGGGCGGCCAGCGTCTCGGTGTCGAGGTCGTTGGTCGGCTCGTCGAGCAGGAGGACGTTGCCGCCTTCCTTGAGGAGCTTGGCCAGGTGCACGCGGTTGCGCTGACCGCCGGAAAGCGAGCCCACCTTCTGCTGCTGGTCGCCGCCGCGGAAGTTGAAGGCCGAGCAGTAGGCCCGCGAGTTGACCTCGTGCTTGCCGAGCTTGATGACGTCGGCGCCGCCGGAGATCTCCTCCCACACGGTCTTGTTGGGATCGAGCGAGTCACGCGACTGGTCGACATAGGCAAGGCGCACGGTCTCGCCGATACGGATCGTGCCGCTGTCGGGTTGCTCCTGGCCGGTGAGCATGCGGAACAGCGTCGTCTTACCGGCGCCGTTCGGACCGATCACGCCTACGATGCCGCCGGGCGGAAGCTTGAAGGTCAGGTTGTCGATCAGGAGGCGGTCGCCATAACCCTTGGACAGGTTCTCGACCTCGATCACCCGGTCACCCAGACGCTCGCCGGCCGGGATGATGATCTGAGCGTCACCCGGACGGCGCTCGGCCGCGGCGCGGACCAGCTCGTCATAAGCCTTGATACGGGCCTTGGACTTGGCCTGGCGCGCCTTCGGGGACGCGGCGATCCACTCGCGCTCGCGCGCCAGCGCCTTCTGCCGGGCGGCTTCCTCGCGCGCTTCCTGCTCCAAGCGCTTGGCCTTGGCTTCCAGGTAGGCCGAGTAGTTGCCCTCGTAGGGAATGCCGCGGCCGCGGTCGAGCTCAAGGATCCAGCCCGTCACGTTGTCGAGGAAGTAACGGTCGTGGGTCACGATCAGCACGGCGCCGGGATACTCGCGCAGATGCTTCTCCAGCCACGCCGTGGTCTCGGCGTCGAGGTGGTTGGTCGGCTCGTCGAGAAGCAGCAGGTCGGGCTGCTGGAGCAGCAGCTGGCAGAGCGCCACGCGGCGCTTCTCGCCACCGGAAAGCTTGGTCACGTCGGCATCGCCGGGCGGGCAGCGGAGCGCCTCCATCGCCATCTCGACCTGGGACTCGAGGTCCCAGAGGTTCTGGCTGTCGATGATGTCCTGAAGCTTGGCCGCCTCGTCCGCCGTCTCATCCGAGTAATTCATCATCAGCTCGTTGTAGCGGTCGAGGATCTCCTTCTTCTTGGCGACGCCCTTCATGACGTTGCCGAAGACATCCAGCGACGGGTCGAGCTGCGGCTCCTGCGGCAGGTATCCGCAGGTGGCGCCTTCGGCCAGCCAGGCCTCGCCCGTGTATTCCTTGTCGATGCCCGCCATGATGCGCAGGACCGTCGACTTACCCGCGCCGTTCGGGCCGAGGATGCCGATCTTCGCATCGGGGTAGAACGACAGATAGATGTTATCGAGGACCTTCTTCGGTCCGTAGGCCTTGCTCAGGCCAGCCATATGATAGATGAATTGACGCGCCATAGGGCAGGTACGCTCCAGTGTTAAAGTCAGAAGCAAGGCCGACAAAAGAACCTATTGGCAAATAATGCCGGTCCTTCTTCCCCGCTCCGGATCACAACCTGCCGCGTATGTAGGCTAAAGCGTCGCCGGGAGCAACTTTGCGTGAGAATTCAACACAGCCGCCACAGGACAACAGGTTGCAGACAGCGCAGGCAATCGCCATGACGGTACAGGAGAAGCCTTGCGTCCGGGCCGCAGCGCTCATCCTGCCGGGGGAAATGCCAGAAGACGAAGCCGGGGCTCTGGTTTCCGCCCTCACCGCAGCGGGCATCAAGACGACGGTCCTTGCCACAGACACGCACGCCAAACCATCAGCGAACGCGGTCCTGGAACGGGCCGTCTCGGCGCCGGGCGCAATGGACGAGCACGGCGCGAAGCGACCCGTCTTCCTCCTGGGCCATGGCTTCGACGCAGCCCTCGCCGTCGCCCTGCTGCGGACAATGCCCAACCGGTTCGCCGGAGCAATGCTCGCCCGCGCCGACTACATGCCGCCGCTGCAACGGGCCGTTTACCATTGGCTTCTACGATGGGAGCGATTCCGCCTGGGATCGGACGTTCCAAGCCGCATCCTGCACGAAGCCGGCAAAACGCCGCCCACGGTGGGACAGGCGATCATCCGGATCGGCCTCAACCACCTGCTTGCGCCGGAACGGTTGAAACAGCTTTCATGGCACGTTGACATACTCGTGATTCCCTTTCCTGAAGCCCGACATCCGCTGTTCAGAAAAGGTTTTTTGAATCCCGAACCAAGTACTTGCACGGAAAAGCGGATTCATTTTCTCAGCAACTTGAATCAAGACTTGAAGAACATCTTCCCGGCCTGGATCGAGGATGCGCTGGATGGCGCAGCGGAGCGCAACACGCTCGCTTGACCGCGTCCGGCAGAATGCTACCGTCTGCCCACCGAACCTTTCCAATGGAGGAGGCCCATAACATGTTGGAACGAACCCGGCCGAACGACCTCAGCTCTTTCTGGATGCCCTTCACGGCCAACCGGCAGTTCAAGCAGGCGCCGCGCATGCTCGTCGCGGCCAAGGACATGCACTATTTCACCGACGACGGCAGGAAGGTGCTGGACGGGACATCCGGACTGTGGTGCGTGAACGCCGGCCATGGCCGCCCGAAGATCACCGAGGCGATCCAGCGCCAGGCGGCCGAGATGGATTATGCCCCGCCCTTCCAGATGGGCCATCCGCTTGCCTTCGAGCTGGCCAACCGCCTCGTGGACATAGCGCCCCAGGGCATGGACCATGTCTTCTTCACCAACTCGGGTTCCGAGTCGGTGGAAACGGCGCTGAAGATCGCTCTCGCCTATCACCGCGTGCGGGGTGAAGGCTCGCGCGTGCGCCTGATCGGGCGCGAGCGTGGCTATCACGGGGTCAACTTCGGCGGCACCGCCGTGGGCGGCATCGTGGCGAACAGAAAGATGTTCGGAACGCTGGTGGCGGGCGTCGACCACCTGCCGCACACCCACCTGCCCCATCTCAACGCCTTCTCCCGCGGCGAGCCCGAGCATGGCGGCGAAGACCTCGCCAATGCGCTCGAGCGGCTCGTCGCTCTGCATGACGCCTCGACCATCGCGGCAGTCATCGTCGAGCCGGTGGCAGGCTCCACGGGCGTACTCATCCCGCCGAAAGGTTACCTCAAGCGCCTGCGCGAGATCTGCGATAAGCATGGTATCCTGCTCATTTTCGACGAGGTGATCACCGGCTACGGCCGCCTCGGCGCGCCGTTCGCGGCGGAAGTTTTCGGCGTGACGCCGGACATCATGACGACGGCCAAGGGCGTGACCAACGGCGCGGTGCCGATGGGCGCCGTGTTCGTGAAGAAGGAGATCTACGACGCCTTCATGACCGGGCCGGAGCATATGATCGAGTTCTTCCACGGATACACATACTCGGCCCATCCGCTTGCCTGCGCGGCCGGCATCGCCACGCTGGAGACCTACCGCGAGGAAGGGCTGCTTACCCGCGCCTCGGGCGAGATCGGCCAGTACTGGGCGGACATGCTGCATTCGCTGCGCGACCTGCCGCATGTGATCGACATCCGCAACATCGGACTGGTCGGTGCCATCGAGCTTGAGCCGATCGAGGGACAGCCGACCAAGCGCGCCTTCTCCGCCTTCCTGAAGGCCTTCGAGAACAACCTGACGATTCGCACGACGGGCGACATCATCGCCATGTCGCCGCCGCTCATCATCGAGAAGGAGCACATCGACCAGATCGGCGACACCCTGCGCAGCATCCTGAAGTCGATCGACTGACCAAAACCTCGGGCCGGACAGCCGGCCAGGCAAAGACCAGTGTCGAGCCGGACCGCCTTAACGGGCAGTCCGGCTCACTTCATTCCGGGCCCGGGTTGCCCGTTTCAGGGCGCGCGGGGTGGGTCGCGGCCAGCCGCCCCTGCCGCACACGACGGCGAAAGCCGGATGCCGGCGGGCACCGATAAGCAGGAGCCAGTTTGCACATAAGCTGGCAGGGGGGAACAATGCCAGATCATGTGAGACTTCCATCATCGGGCATTCCCGGAACGGGAATGCGCACAGCTGCCTGACGGGGACCACTTGGCGATGCAGAGCTGGGATTTCGAGCCCATCCAGATTGCAGTGATCGCCGGCGCCCTCGCTGTCTGTCTCCTGGGATACCTGGTCTTCCGGTCGCGTCGCCACGTCAGGCGGCGCAAGCCGGAGCGGGATGCAGGGGAGAAGAGACGCGCGGACGCGGCCGCAGATCTGGAGAGCCAAAAGACAAAGAATCACGACCGACAGTCACCACCGAAGTCCAGCACCAAGCCTGGAACCGGATCGAAGCCGAGCAGCGCGACGGCCGGAGCGAAGTCCAGCGCAAGCGGCGCGAAGTCCGGTACGGCAGCCAAGCCTTCCGGCGGGGCCAAAGCAGGCGGCAGGGCAAAGCGAGGCTGAGGGCTGGCCAGGCGATAACCTGCCGCCCCCTTCGTGGAGCAAATCGGGCAATCCCCTCCGTGGAGCGCGTCGGGCAATCCCCACCCATCGGTGAGATGCCCATTGGTGAGATTGCGTGGTGATCGTGCGGCTCAGGCACAGCCGATGCCCGCGGCTTCAGCGGGGCTCCAAGCCGAGGGGCTTGCTATTCCACCTGTTCAATGCTGTCCTGCACAGCCCGCGCGCCGGCAAGGCGGCGGCGTTCGGCCTCGCGGTACTGACCGGGCGTCATGCCCGTCTCGCGTTTGAAGAAGCGATTGAAGTAGGCCGGATCCTGAAAGCCCAGGGAATAGGCCACGCCCGCCACCGGCGTGGGCGTGAAGACCAGTTCGCGCTTGGCCAGACGGATCAGGTGGAAGGCCGCGAGCTCCTGAACGCTGGCGCCCGTCTCCCTGCGGACAATGCGGTTCAAGTGCGGCACCGACAGGCCAAGCTTTTCGGCATAGAAGCTCACGGGGCGATGTTCCCGGCAGTGGGCCACAATCAGCGACACGAGCCGGTGCATGCGGCGTCGGTCGCGCTCGCGCGCCGACAGAGCCGCCTCGCCGCCCGCCTCATCGAGCTGCAGGCGGGCAAGCCGCAGGACCAACTCGGTGATCATCGCCTCCAGAAGGAGGTTCGAACCCAGACGAACGTCCTGGAATTCGCCGAAGATGCGAACTGCGAGATCCATCAGCAGCCGGTCCTCGTTTCCGTCTTCGGACAGCAGAACGATTCGCGGCTCGGCGAGGAAGCGGGCTATGCCCTGATCGGCCGCCCGCACGGGCGGCAGACGGTCTTCCAGAATGGTGAATACAAGCCCCTCGGAGCTGCGCGCATACTGGAAACCGTGAACCGCACCGGGCGGGATGTAGATCACGCAGGGCGCGGCAAAGGACTGGTGCCGGCGCGGCTCCAGCAGTTTCCCCTCGCCCTCCTGCAGCACGAAGAGCTGGAAGAGGCCCTCGTGGCGGTGCAGGGAAATCTCCCAATTGTGCAACCGGCTGCGCTGCGACAGCGTTTCGCCGTGCAGCCAGAAATCGCCCGGCTCGTCCGTCCCCTGACGGTAAAGGCGATAGCATGGTACATTGCTGGCGCTCATGCGCTCCTCCCGACCAGTGATCGAAAAGTGCAACAATTCGCCCAATTTGTCCATTGTGCGCCCTGATCGGACGCTACACATTAGGGTCGACGAGGAGGAGACATGCGTACCCAGGTTGTGATCATCGGGTCGGGTCCATCGGGTTTGCTGCTCGGCCAGCTGCTTACGGACGCCGGCATCGACAACATCATTCTCGAACGCGTCACCAAGGACTATGTGCTGAGCCGCATCCGCGCGGGCGTGCTGGAGGAAGGCATGGCTGCCATGCTGGACGAAGCCGGCGCCGGCGAACGCATGCACCGGGAGGGTCTCAAGCACGACGGTTTCTCCATCGCCTTCGATGGTGGTTGCCATCGCATCGACCTGCACGGGCTCACGGGCGGCAAGCGCGTCATCGTCTATGGCCAGACCGAGGTCACCCATGACCTGATGGACCGGCGCGAAGCGACGGGCGGGGTCACGATCTACGAAGCGGCCAATGTGCAGCCGCACGATTTCGACGGTGACAGGCCGTATGTCACCTATGAGAAAGATGGTGTAACCCACCGGATCGACTGCGATTTCATCGCCGGATGCGACGGGTTTCACGGGGTGAGCCGCAAGTCGGTGCCCGAGGGGGCCATCACCACTTACGAGCGGGTCTACCCGTTCGGCTGGCTCGGGATCATCTCGGACGTGGAGCCGGTGAGCCACGAACTCATCTACGCCAACCATCCGCGCGGCTTCGCGCTGTGCTCCATGCGCTCGCCCACGCGGATCCGCTATTACGTGCAGGTCGGGCTCGACGAAAAGATCGAGGACTGGTCGGACGACCGGTTCTGGGACGAGATCCGCCGCCGCCTGCCCGAAGAGCAGGCGCAGGCAATGAAGACCGGGCCTTCGATCGAGAAGTCCATCGCCCCGCTACGCTCCTTCGTGGCCGAGCCGCTGCGCTTCGGGCGGCTGTTCCTGGCGGGCGATGCGGGCCACATCGTGCCGCCGACGGGCGCCAAGGGCTTGAATCTGGCTGCGAGCGACATCCGCTATCTCTTTGACGGGCTTCGCGAATACTATCAGGAAAAGTCGAAGGCCGGCATCGACGCCTATTCGCAGAGGGCGCTCGCGCGCGTGTGGAAGGCGGAACGGTTCTCCTGGTGGATGACCAAAACGCTGCATCTGTTCCCGGACGATGGCGCGTTCGGCCAGAAGATCCAGCACGCCGAGCTCGAGTATCTGTTCTCGTCCGTCGCCGCGCAGACGTCGCTCGCCGAGAACTACGTAGGCCTGCCCTACTAGGCAGCAGACAGCCTTTCCCCCACTGGAATCCGTGACGAGGACCGATGACCGAAAAATCCAGACGCTACGAACAGGGCATGGCGACACGGCGCTCCGTACTGGGCAACGATTGGGTCGACCGGGCAGAGGCCAGCAAGACCGAGTTCGACGCTCCCTTCCAGGAACTCATCACGGAAGCCGCGTGGGGGCACGTCTGGACGCGCCCGAACTGGACGAAGCGGGAGCGTTCGATGGTCACCATCGCGCTGCTCGCCGCGCTCGGCCACCACGACGAGCTTGCCATGCACGTGCGGGCAACGCGCAACACCGGCGCCACGCCGGAGGACCTGCGCGAGGCGATGCTGCACGTGGCGATCTACGCCGGCGTGCCGGCGGCCAACCACGCGATCAAGATCATCAAACAGACCCTCGCCGCAATGGAGCGGGAGGAGAGTGAGAACAAGGAGTCCGGAGCCTGACCGGATTCCAGAACGCAGGAGGAGACATATGAAAAACTCGATTCCGGAGGTTCGGGGTTTCTTCCAGAGAGACAGAACCTGGCATCCCCCGTCCTTCGCCCCGGGCTACCGCAGCACGGTGGTCCGCTCGCCGCGCTATGCGCCGATCTCGTTCCCGAACACGCTCTCGGAGGTGACGGGACCGGTGTTCGGCCACTCGATGCTGGGCGAGCTCGACAACGACCTGACCGTCAACTACGCGAAGCCAGGCGAGAGCGCCATCGGCCCGCGCATCGTCGTGTATGGCCGCGTGCTGGACGAGAACGGCCGGCCCGTGCCCAACACGCTGGTCGAGATCTGGCAGGCCAATGCCGGCGGCCGCTACCGGCACAAGAAGGACACCTACCTCGCGCCGCTCGATCCCAACTTCGGCGGCTGCGGACGCACGGTGACCGACGAGGAAGGCCGCTACTGGTTCCGCACGATCCAGCCCGGCGCCTATCCATGGCCGAATGGCGTCAACGACTGGCGTCCGGCGCACATCCACTTCTCCGTCTTCGGACCGGGGTTCGTGCAGCGCCTGATCTCGCAGTTCTATTTCGAAGGCGATCCCATGATCTGGAAGTGCCCGATCGTGCGCACCATCCCGGACGAGCGGGCGATCGAGCGGCTCATTGCCAAGCTCGACATGGACGCGACGGTGCCGTTCGACTCTCGCGCCTACAAGTTCGACATCGTGCTGCGCGGAAGCAATTCCACGCTCTTCGAGAACCGGAAGGAGGGTAACTGATCATGGTGCAGGAGCTGTTCAGGCTTAAGGAGACTCCCTCCCAGACGGCGGGCCCTTACGTCCATATCGGGCTCACGCCCAACTTCCTCGGGATCGAGGGCATCTATCCGTCCGATCTCGGCAGCGAGATGATCAACGAGAATACCAAGGGCGAGCGGATCGACGTCAAGGTGCGCGTCTTCGATGGCACCGGCACGCCGCTCAGGGACGTTCTCGTGGAGATCTGGCAGGCGGATGCGAACGGCATCTACAATTCGCCCAACGATCCGCGCGGCAATGCCGATCCCAACTTCATGGGCTGGGGCCGCAAGCCGGCCGACATGGAAACCGGCGAAATGGTATTCCGCACGATCAAGCCGGGCCGTGTTCCCTTCAATGACGGCCGCCTGCAGGCGCCGCACATCAACTTCTTCATCGCGGCGCGCGGCATCAACCTGGCGCTGCAGACCCGCATGTATTTCGGGGACGAGGAAGAGGCGAACAAGCAGGATCCGGTGCTCACCCGCATTGAGCATCAGAACCGCGTGCCTACCCTGATTGCGCCGCGCGAGGGGAACACGTACAAGTTCGACATCTACCTGCAGGGCGAGAAGGAAACGATCTTCTTCGACCTCTGACGGGTTTGCCTGTCGAAACCGAACATCCGTGAGAAACCCATGAGCGCCGCCGCCATCGATCATCTCTTCTTCCGCAAGCTGGTTGGTGATGACGAGGCGGCGGCACTTTTTTCCGTCCAAGCCGACATCGACTCCATGCTTCGTTTCGAGCTGGCGCTGGCGCGGGCCGAAGCCAGGCACGGCGTGATCCCCGCCGGGGCGGTGCCAGCCATCGAACAGGCCTGCTCCGGGTTCGAGCCCGACGTCGACGCACTCGCCGAAGGTATCGGCAACGACGGGGTGATCATCCCTGCCCTGCTGAAGCAGCTCAGGGCACGGATGAAGGAAGAATTCCGCCCCCATCTCCACTTCGGCGCGACCAGCCAGGATGCGATCGACACGGGGCTGGCGCTGCGGCTCGTCAAGGCCAACGACATCATCGACCGGCGGATCGAGGACGTGATCGACGCGCTCCAGGCGCTCGAGGCGCGGGATGGCGACATTGAGGTAATGGCGCACACGCGCATGCAGGCGGCCATTCCGGTGACAGCGGCGCGCAAGATTCGCTCGTGGCGGGATCCGTTGATTCGGGACCGCGCCCGCTTCGCCGAGAGCCGCGGCGACGTCGAGGTGCTCCACTTTGGAGGAGCTGCCGGAACACTGGAAAAGCTCGGCGACAGGGGAACGGCCGTGACGGCCGACATGGCCGGGGAGCTTGGCCTGCGGGCAGTGGACCATCCCCGCCATTCCGAACGCGACGGCATCGCCGCCTACGCCTCGGCGCTGTCGCTGATCACCGGCAGCCTTGGCAAGTTCGGCCAGGATGCCGCGCTCATGGCGCAGAACGAAATGGGCGAAATCGAGCTTGCCACCGGAGGCGGCTCGTCGGCCATGCCGCACAAAAAGAACCCGGTTCCGGCCGAGGTGCTGGTGACGCTCGCGCGGTTCAATGCGACGCTTCTTTCCGGCATGCACCACGCGCTCGTCCACGAGAACGAGCGGTCGGGCGCGGCCTGGACGCTCGAATGGATGATCCTGCCGCAGATGGTGGTGGCAACCGCCGCGGCACTCCGGCTGGCAGGTTCGCTGGCGCGCTCCATCTCATTCGTGCGAGGGTAAGCCCTTCTGGGACCGCTTGTTTTCCGTCGCGGTTCTGGGCGGAAAACCGGTGCCCACTTTTCCTGGAACCGCTTGTCTCTCTGTCGCGGTTCCGGACGGAAAACCGGTGCCCACTTTTCCTGGAACCGCTCAGGCGGATTGACCCCGTGCCGTTCCATTCGTTATATCGCGGAATACTCAAGGTGCCGTGCGCCCCGGGCGTACGGGTAAAAGGGAATACGGAGGGCATTTCGCCCGCAAGCCGTAGCTGCTCCCGCAACTGTGAGCGTGGAGGTCTCTCCACAGGCCACTGGACGCAAGTCCGGGAAGGCGGAGACACCGACGAAACGCGAGCCAGGAAACCTGCCTTGAGGCGTCACCTACCGGATGCGGGAAGCTTCCGGGGCTGTGGTCTTCGCAGTGGTGACGGCAAGTCATCGCTGGCGAAGCCGGGACACCAACCCCTTCGTCCAGCAGGGAACAACCGTTTTCTGGAGGGGCAAGCCGTGTCCTCGCGCATTCGATTCCATTCTCTTCTCGCCACGTCCGCCATTTCGCTCGTCGTTGCCGCCCTGCCGGCTGCCGCGCAGGAACTCAGGCTCGACACGATCGTCGTCACCCCCAACCGCGCACCGGCCAAGGCGAGCGAAATAGGCTCCTCGGTCACGGTGATCGACGAGAAGACCATCGAGGAGCAGTCACTGCCGACCGTCAGCGACTACCTCGTGACCGTGCCGGGCGTGACCATCGCCAGCCAAGGTGGCAAGGGGTCCCTCAGCACGCTGATGGTGCGCGGACTGCCGGGCGAGTATGTGAAGACACTCATCAACGGCATCGATGTCTCGGACGTGACCTATACCAAGGTGCAGTCCCATCACGGGCAGTTTCTTGCCGGCATCATGGACCACATGGAGGTTCTCAGGGGCTCGCAGAGCACGCTCTACGGATCGGAAGCGATTGCCGGCGTGGTCGATATCCAGACGCTCGGCGGAGTCACGGTCGGAACACACCACCGCATCGGCGTCGAAGGCGGATCGCACGGGACGGTGCTCGGCACCTACCGGCTGGACGCCGGATCGGACGAGGGGCAGTTCGGCCTTGCCTTGGCGGGACTTCACACGGACGGGTTCTCGGCCGCCGCACGCGGGACGGAGAATGACGGGTTCAAGAACATCACGGGGACCGTGGCCGGCCGCTATGAGGTCAGTCCGGATCTCACGCTGTTTGCCAGCGGACTCATCATTGACAGCCGCACCAGGTTCGACGATGCCTATCCCGCACCGGACTTCGTGGTGTCCGACAGCCTCGCATATTCAACCTACCGCCAGATTGCGGGGCGAGCTGGCGCAGAATTCACGCTCTTGGATGGACGGCTGAAGAATACCATTTCGATCCAGCACAGCCGGACCGATCGTGACAGCATTTCCAACCCCGCTCCGGAATATTTCGTCACCGATACGTTCCGGGGTGGCCGCACCCTGATCGACTACATGGGATCGGTCGAGGTGACACCGGATGTGCAAGTGAACTTCGGCGCAGACTGGCAGCACCTCACAGCCGACACGTCACAGGGGATCCATCGCAGCGCCAATCTGGTAGGCGGCTGGGCGGAGGCCATCTACTCCCCCTTCGATCCCCTCACCGTCACGCTCGGGGCGCGCTACGATCACCACAGTACCTTCGGCGGACATGCGAGTTGGCGTGCCACGGGCTCCTACCGGTTCGAGGATACGGAAACCCGACTCCACAGTTCCGTAGGCACCGGCTATCGCGCGCCCAGCCTGTACGAACTGTACAACGGCGCTTCCGGCAATCCGGACCTGCAGCCGGAAACGAGCCTGAGCTTCGATGCCGGCGTGGAGCAGACGCTGCTGGATGGCAAGCTGGTCGCCGATGTCACCTACTTCCAGATCGACGTGAAGAACTACATCGAGTGGGTGATGACCGATCCCAACACCTGGCGGGGTCGGTACAGCCAGGAGCGCGGCGGCCGCCTGCGCTCGCGCGGCGTGGAAGCCTCGCTGCGCTATGCCGCCACAGACTGGCTGGATCTCACCGGATCGTACACCTATACCGACGCCAGGCAGGCTGACGGAAGCAGGCAGGTCCGGGTCCCGCGGAACGACTTCCGTATTGGCGCCACCATTCGCCCGGCCGAGAAATGGACGATTTCCGCTTCGGCGCGAATCGTACTGGACACCATCGACTACAGGAATGACGGCTCCCGCATCCGTGATCTTGACGATTATGTCCTGATCAATGCCAAGATCGCGTACAAGCCGAACGAGAACACGGAGTTCTATGTTCGTGCCGAAAACCTGCTCGATCAGCATTATCAGGTGGTGGACGGGTACAACACGGCACCGCTGTCCGTTTTCGCTGGCATCAAGGCGAGCTTCTGACATGAGTGACGGGCGCTGGTCAGCACTGCAATTTCTGGCTGGCGCCATCGTTATGGCCGGAGCCGCTTTGGCCCCGGACACGGCCGGCGCCGCCGAAGCGCCCCAGCGGGTCATGTCCCTCAACCTCTGCACCGACCAGTTGGCAATGGCGCTGGCCGCACCCGGTCAGCTCGTCTCGGTGTCGTTTCTCGCGCGCGACCGGTCCATCTCGCCCATGTGGCGGGAGGCGCAGAACTATCCGGTCAACCACGGCCTGGCGGAGGAGGTCTTTCTCGAACAGCCCGACCTCGTGCTGACGGGTACCTTCTCGCAGCACAACACCACCCACCTCGTGCGCAAGGTGGGCATCCCGGTCGAGGAGTTCGACTTCGCCATGACACTGGAGACGATCCCGGGGGAAATCCGGCGGATGGGCGATCTGCTCGGGCAGCAGGAGAAGGCGGAGAAGCTCGCGGCAGATTTCTCCACCTCGCTCGAGGCCATCGAGCGGCGGCAGTGCGAACCGAAACCCACCATCCTCGCCTTCGAGCAGAACGGAGTGTCGCCGGGCAAGGATACGCTCGCCGATTCGGTTTTCCGCGCCGCCGGCTTCCGCAACCTTGCCGCCGAGGCTGGACTGGTGGGGGCTGCGCCCTTCCCGCTGGAACTGGCGATTGCCGAGGAACCCGACGTCATCGTCGTGCAGTCGCATGAGGACGATGCGCCCACGCTCGGGGCCTATGTGCCGCAACATCCGGCGCTGAAGCACCTGCAATCGCGGATCGACGCATTCCTGCCACCGGGGTCGTGGGCGTGTAACGGACCACTCATCATTGATGCGGTGAAGCGGCTCGCCGAACTGCGCCAGGAGATCGCCCCCTGCCCGGCGGAGGCTTCCCGATGAAGCCCGCCGCACTCAATCTGGGGCTCCTCGGCCTCGTGGTGCTGTTCTTCCTCGTCTCGCTGGCGGTAGGACCCGCGGGGCTCGGCATCACCGATTCGATTACCGGCATCATCGCGGGGGGAAGCGACGTCGGCGGCATCATCATGCGGGAAATCCGCCTGCCGCGCGCGATCCTGGCGCTCGCCATCGGTTTCACGCTGGGGATGTCGGGCGCCGTGCTGCAGGGCTTCCTCCGCAACCCGCTGGCCGAACCCGGCCTCATCGGCGTCTCCGGCATGGCTTCCCTCGGGGCGGTGATCCTTTTCTATCTCGGGCTCGCGGGGAACACGCTCTATGCCCTGCCCGCAGGAGCTTTGCTCGGCGCGCTGATCGCCGTGGCGCTGCTTCTGGCACTTGCTGCGCGAAGCAGCTCGACGCTCACGCTCATTCTTGCGGGCGTGGCGCTTTCCAGCCTAGCGGGAGCGCTCACCTCGCTGGTGCTCAACCTGTCGCCCAACCCGTTCGCGAGCTACGAGATCATCTTCTGGCTGCTCGGCTCGCTCAAAGACCGGTCGATGGAGCATGTCTGGCTGGCGCTGCCGCTGATGATTACGGGCTGGCTGCTGATCGCACTCTCTGGGCGGACAATCAATGCGCTCTCGCTCGGCGAGGAGGCTGCGGCAAGTCTGGGCATCAGCCTGCCGCGGGCCCGCGCCATGATAGTGCTGGGGGTTGCCCTCGGCGTGGGGGCGGCGACGGCGGTCGCGGGCGGCATCGGCTTTGTCGGCCTGGTGGTGCCGCATCTCCTGCGGCCGTTCACGGATGGGGTGCCGAACCGGCTGCTGCTCCCCTCCGGTCTCGGGGGCGGTGCGCTGCTGCTGGCCGCCGATACGGTCTGCCGCGTGGTGCTGCCGGCGGGTGAGCTCAATGTCGGCGTGGTGACCGCCCTCATCGGCGCGCCGTTCTTCCTCTGGCTGGTGGTGCGGACACGGAGGGAGGCAGCATGACGCTGGAAGTCAAGAATGTCATGGTGGAGCTCTCCGGACGGCGCATCCTGCGTTCGGTGAGCTTTGCCGTCGAGCCCGGCGAGGTTGTGGGGCTTCTTGGGCCCAACGGTGCGGGAAAATCGACGCTGATGCGGGCCATCACGGGACAGTACCCGGCTTACGGTTCCATCCGGCTTCTGTGCCAGGACCTGCCGCAACTTTCGCCGAAGCGGCGGGCACGTCTCATCGCCTATCTGCCGCAGACGCGGATAATCAGCTGGCCCATGAGCGTGCGGGACACGGTGGCGCTCGGGCGGCTGCCCTGGCGGGCCTTCGGCCAGCGTATGACGGAGGCGGATCATCAGGCCGTGCAGGATGCGCTTGCGCTGATGGACGTCGCACAGCTCGCAGGGCGCAAGGCGACGGAGCTTTCCGGCGGGGAACAGGCCCGCGTGCTTGCCGCGCGCGCGGTGGCACAGGACACGCCGCTGCTGGTGGCAGACGAACCCGCCTCAGGCCTCGACCCCGCGCACCAGATAATGATGATGGACGCTCTGCGCCGCATCGCCCGCAAGGGACGGATGGTGCTCGTCTCGCTGCATGACCTCACGCTTGCCGCGCGCTGGTGCGACCGGCTCATCCTGCTCAAGGACGGAGATATCGCCGGCTGCGGCGCTCCGGAAGAGCTGATGCAGCCGGAGCGGCTGGCGGAGGTGTTCGGAATCCGCGCGCATATTGCCCGCGAGGGGGACGGGCTGGTGCTAGCCCCCACGGGGCTCACCGAAGCGGGGCTCAGACAACCCGGGCCCGCCCCAAAGGAAAGCGATCCCGGCCGGGACTAGGTTTAACCCGCCTGCGGCCTGCGGCCGATCACGATCCAGCTGATCACCGGGTCCGCTTCGAGCGCCTTCACGAGCGTGTCGTAATCCGAAACGGTTTCTGCCGGGACCGCCACGCGGTAGACGCCACCGGGAAAGGGTCCCGCCATGAACTCCAGGCCCAGTCCCTCCAACGTCTTCGTCATGTCGGACATGCTGACCCCCTCGGCAAAGCTCACCAGTACGAAGGGCAAGGGGGCTCCCTCGGACGGGGTACCGGACACGGTTTGCGGCGATAGGACCGGCATCTCGCCGAGCCAGGCCATCATGGACCCGGCAACGACCACGGCGCCCAGCGCCCCGAGCAGAAACGGCCAGTACCAGACGGCCGAATGGCGGGCGGCCCGATCGGGGCGGCTTGCGGCGTCGAGCCGGGCCAAGGCTTCGTCGGTCGAGAAAAAGCGGGGAATGTGGCCGGTATTGGCCGCAGCCTGGCTGGGAACCTGTCTGGAGCCAATTGGCTGCGAAGCGGGCGGCAGATCCCGGGGGTGCCCGTCAGCCCCTTCGGGCAAATCGCCGCGACGCTCCACCCGGTCCGGTCCAGCCTGTTCTTTCGTGCCCATGGTCGTCCCCCGCACACAACGCGAATTCAAGAGACGCGACTACGTCCCCATTCGCCCTTGCATCTCGAGGGCCTGCGCGGAACGATCCGCTCCACAGCACCGAGAGCTATTGAAGGATCTCGAGCAAGATCCCCTTCAGCCAAACGTTATATCACTTGACTCTCGGCGCCAAGGAAAAAGCGCGCACGCAATGAGGCTGCCGGGAGCCTCACTGGCTGGTGGAACAGGTGACCGGCGCCGGAGGACGCCGGTCAGGTTGGTAAGCGTCAGCGGTTTGCGACCGGCGCCACCAGCGGCGTGATGCGGCGGACGGCAACGCGGCGGTTCTCGCGCTCCGGTTCCTGCGTGTTGATCTTCAGATACTGTTCGCCATATCCTTGTGTCACCAGGTTCTCCGGCGGGATGCCGAAGACATTGGTTAGCGCCACGGCCACCGACTCCGCCCTTCGGTCGGAGAGCGCCAGGTTTGCAGTCTCCGATCCCACGGCATCCGTGTGACCTTCCAGCAGGAAGGTCTCGGCGGGATTACGCTCCAACATCTCGATGATTGCGTTCGCCAGGTTCTCCAGACGGCCGATCTCGGTGTCGGAGATTGCGGCGGAACCGAACTCGAACTGGATGGTGTCGAGATCGATGCGGCGAACCTTGTCGCGCAGGCGCGCCGAGTAGCGAACCTCGTCGATGGAATAAAGCCGCTCGACGGGCTCGACCGGAGGCTCGGCGAGAAAGGCATAATATGCCTGCGGATCGTTCACCCGCCCGGCGTCCAGGATGTACTCCTCGACCGGAATGGTTAGGCGAAGCGGTGGCAGGTCGCGGCCCGGATCGCGGAAGGGCCGCATGTTCTCATAGCGGTCATCCGGGACATAGACGAGCACCACCTCGCGGCCGTCCGGGAGGACCCTAACGCGGCGGATCACGTCGCCATAACGATTGCGGATGGTGACCAGCCGCGAACCGTCGCGGCGCTCGACAACCTCGCGCACACGGCCGCCGCGCAGCTCCTCGTAGTAGACCGCATCATCCTGGCGGACGAGACGGCCATAGTCCGAGCCGCGGACATACACGTGGTTGTCGATCTCGACGATCGTGCGGTTGTCGTTGAACTGCTGCACTACCCTGCCCTCACGCGGACGCTCGAAGATCTCCGACCGGCGCATTGCCCGGTCCTCTGGCGTCTGGCCAAGATCCAGCCGCTGGCCCTCTTCCTCGATGACCGAACGAATGCCCTGCTCGATCTGCTCGGGCGGCTCCGGAAGCTGCTGGGCTTCGGCATCCGACTGCGGCGGCGGGGCGGGTTCCCCCGCCTGCGCAGGTTCGCCTGCCGGTTCACTCGCGGGCGGCTGTGCAGAGTCCTGCCCTGACTGTCCGGCGGGCTGCTCCTTCTGGCTATCGAGAACCGGGGCTGCGTTTTCCGGCAGGACCGATTGCCCGCTCTCGACCGGTTGTTCTCCCCCGGCAGGGGCAGGTTCGCCGGTTTCGGCCGGTGCAGCGTCGGAAGGCGCTTCAGGAGCGGCCTCAGGGGGCGTTTCAGCGGGCGTTTCAGTCGCGGGTTCACCGGACGGCTGGTCTACGGGAGCCTGCCGGGGTGCATCAGGCGCCGGGGTGGGAATAGGCGCCGGTCCGGATGGCTGTTCTTCCGGTGCAACGTCAGCCGGAGGCTCGGACTGCTGCAAAGCGGGCGCCTCGCCCGGAGCCTCTGCCGGTTCGTCCGGCGAGGCTTCGGGGGCCACATCTGCGGGCGGCTCGACGGCCGGAGAATCGTCAGGAGAACCTGGCTCGCTGGCCGGAGCCTCTTCCCCTCGACCAGCCCCGTCTGGCGCGGGCTCGGCTTCCTCGCTGGCGGGCGGCTGCTCAGGCATCGCCGGTTCGGGCTCCGCCTCCGGCTCCGGCGCAGGACGTTCCTCAGGCACAGGCACCTCAGGCTCTGAGGGTTCCGGCGCTTGCTGCTGGTCCTGCTGCCCCTCTTCCCCGACGGGCGCGGATGGCTGCTCGGCATCTGGCGAAGTTTCCGGTTCGGCAGGTGCGGCATCCTGGTCCTCGGGGGGCGCGGTCTCCTCCGGCGGGGCGGCAGGTGGAACGGCCGGCGACTGGGCGGGTACGCAGCCGTCTCCCGCCGCAGTGGTTCCCGGCGGGCATTCCGCAGCCGGAGCCTCGGGTGTCTCCGCCTGTGCCAGCATCAGCGGATCCTGCCGCTGACCGGCCTGCTCCGCCAGCGCGGCGGACGCCGGAACAAGGAGGCACAGGGCCGATCCCGCGAGCAAGCTTCTGGAAATTTTCATCACATCCTCCAGTGGGAAATCCCTTCGGGATGCAAACCCTCCGTTGCGCGAATGGTTCCGCTCGGGAAAGCGTCTCCAGGCCCCTTGACGGGCAGCGCAGGGCAGGCCACATGCGTCGGATGACCGAACCCTTCTGGAAGACAAAGACGCTCGAGGAGATGACCCCGCAGGAGTGGGAGTCGCTCTGCGACGGCTGCGGCAAGTGCTGTCTCGCCAAGCTCGAGGACGAAGATACCGGCGACATCTACTGGACCTCGGTGGGCTGCCGCCTGTTCAATGCCGAAACCTGCCGCTGCCGCCACTACGAAAACCGTCTCGCCACGGTCTCCGATTGCGTACAGCTGACGCCCGAGAAAGTACGCACGCTGCGCTGGCTGCCCTCCACCTGCGCCTACAAACTGGTAGCGGAAGGCAAGGACCTCTACTGGTGGCACCACCTCGTTTCCGGCAACCGCGAAACGGTCCATCTCGCCGGCGTATCCGTTCGCGGACGCGTTTCAATTCTTGAGACGGAACTCAACCAGCCCGAGGACTATTTGCCCTATCTGCTGGAGGAGGAACCATGAGCGAACGGACGGCACGGAGCACCATCGAGGCTTTCTTCGCGGCACTCAACGCGAGCGACATGGAGGCAGCCTTGGCGCTGCTGTCCGAGGACGTGATCCTGGACACGCGTGAAGGCTCGCGGGAAATCGGCAGGGACCGCTTCCACTGGTATTGGGGCATGCTCGCCCGCCACTTCACGGAACGCTACGCGGACATCGAGATCATGGAAGCGCCGGGGGGCTTCCGCGCTGCGGCGGAGGTCACCTTTACGGGAACTTACACGTCGACCCGCGAAGGTCTCCCCGAAGCTTCAGGCCAGAGCTACAGCGTACCGGGCGGCATGTTTTTCGAAGTGGAAGACGGCGTCATTACGCGTGTGACCACGTATATCAACATGGAGAACTGGAAGGCGGCGCTCGCGTCCGGGAGATGAACCGAACATTAACGTTTGGTTCGCGCTGGGTTCAGACTTGGTTTCGTATGGTTGGATCATCGAAGTTCCGAACACGGGAGTGAGACAATGTTCCGCCAGATCAAGACCATCGCCCTCGCAGCCGTCGTCAGCCTGGGTTCCCTCGCCGCTGTGCCCGCCGCCAATGCGGAAGGCGTCTACTTCAGCATCGGTTCGCACGGCGCCACCATCACCGTCCGCGATGGCCATCGCGGTCCCGGCTGGGGTGGACATCACCATCGCCGTCCGCCCGCCTGCTCCGCCCGCGAAGCACTGCACAAGGCCCGCGGCATGGGTCTTCACCGGGCACGGATCGTTCGCGAGGATCGTCGCGCGATCCACGTGGCAGGTCGGGGTCGCCATGGCCGGGACGTGGTCGTGTTCGCCCGCGCGCCGCATTGCCCGGTCATCCGCGTGCACTAATCGCCAGACCGATCACACGATCCCTGCCCCTTCAACCCTCCTTCACCAGACGAAAAGAGCCGCCGGACGGCCCATCCGGCGGCTCTTCCTTATTCATTCTGAAAGCCGATCAGTTCTGCAGGAGCTCGAAGGTCACGTTGACATTAACGCGATAGGCGTTCTCGCCCGCCTCGACCGGAACCGGGGCACTGGCGACCATCGCCTCCATGCGAGCAGCCTTCATCATCGGCATGGGCGGCGGCGTGCCCCCGCTTTCGGTAATGCGGAGCACCTTGCCGACCTCGGCCCCGGCGGCCTCGGCCAGTTCGCGGGCCTTGGCCATGGCATCCTCCACGGCCTTCTTCCGTGCCTCGCCCAGAACCGACGCCGGATCGTCATTGGTGAAGACAATGTTGCCGCCCTGGTTCACGCCGAGGGAAACGGCACGGTCCAGGACCGCGCCTACCTTCTCTATGTCGCGCACGCGCACCGAAAGCGTGTTGGTGACCTGGTATCCGGTGATGCGCGGCTTGTCCTCTCCGTTCTTGCCATCGGGATAAACGTACTGGGGATTGATCGACAGGCCGCTGGTCTGCAGATCCTTGGCCTCGATCCCCTCTTCCTTAAGGGCGGCAATGACGGCGGCCATCGCAGCGTTGTTTTCGTCCATGGCCTCGCGGGCCGTGGCAGCCTCCTTGAGGACGGACAGGGTGACAAGCGCCGTGTCGGGAGCGACGCGGACCTCACCTTCTCCTGTGACGTGAATCTTCGGCCGCATGTCACTCTCCTGAGCAAATGCCGGCGCCGCGGCGATGAGAGGGACCACAAAGGCAAGCGCTAAAAGGGACCGCGTCATACATAGTGCTCCGATTACCTCTACCGACTCGGGTCTAAGTTGTGATTATGGACCGAATGGGGCACGGCTGTCTCCTGCCCCCCTTGTCTGGAAAAGCGAAAGCATCTAATCAGGGTTCGCCGGGCCTGTAGCTCAATGGTTAGAGCCGGCGGCTCATAACCGCTTGGTTGGGGGTTCGAGTCCCTCCGGGCCCACCATCATCTAAGATCCTGATTTTACTACAAAAAATATCCGTTCCTCGGCCGGGATCGTACACCTATCTGTACACCTGGAGCACCGATGTACCTCTGGCGCAAGGACTCAGGCTTTTTCTTCCAGATGCGAATCCCGGCGAGGCAAGCCGTAAACTTGGGGGCAACCCCTCTTCGGATATGGCTAGGGCCACTGAAAAGGCGGGAAGCGCAGCGGCGGGCGATTGCGCTCGCCGCAACCGCTATAAAAGGAATGGAAGCCGGCATGGAGCGGGAGACACTCACACGTAGCCTTAAAGCGCTGGCGGAAGAGCTTGAAACGCTCCATAGAGCCGAGTTTTCGGCTGGGCTGGGCGCTCTCGGCGCGCGTACCATCGCAGACGAGGAAGCAGATTACGGTCCGTCTGCCGATCCGGAGCTTGTCAGCCATTTCCGGCAGATGGAAGCGCGGGCCATGGGCCGGAAGCAGGCCATTGCTTCCATGCGAGGCCGACTGGAAGCCATTGGGCTAGCTCTCAAGACCGACGCCGCCGCACTCACGGCAGAACGCGCTGCTTACGCGCACGCCCTGGCCACGGTGGCCGCGATGGAACGCCCTGATGTGCCGGCCCCTATTGCGGTGCCTCCGACCCTCTGTATTACTGAAGAGCACCGCGACGAGCGCGAAGTGACCGCTGACACACTTCTGAGCGTGGCCGGGCAAATAGTCCTCGACCTCCGGAAGGCAGCAAAAGCCGATGACCGCAAGAGTGGTGAGGACCGCTATCAAGAGCGACTAGAGAACGCTCTCGCAGCGTTTATCGACGTGATCGGCGACAAGCCTCTCCGCTACTACCTGCCCCTGCATGTCCAAGAGTTCGCCACCATCATGGCTAAATGCCCGAAGAATCGGGCCAAATACGCCTACTTCAAGGGGCTTTCGATTCGAGAGATGGCCGAGGCGAACGCTAAGAAGAGGAATCCGATTCCGACGCTTTCGAGCACGGCTGTTGCCAGCCTCGTCTCCGAAGTAACGAATCTCTGGGCACGGGCGACCGCAGGCGTTGCCCACGTGAAGGATTTGAAGTCCTATCGCATCACCATGCCCACTAGTGCTCGCAAGGCGATCACTCGCGAGGGGCTGCCCGCCTCATCTCTGAATGTGTGGATGAAGGAGGCCGCGTCATTGGACCCGCGCGACGACCACAAACGTTTCATGCCTTTGGTCGCGCTGCTGACCGGGATGCGCCAAGGTGAGCTCGTCTGGCTCCAGCCCAAAGACATTGTTGAAATCGACGGCCATACAGTCATCGATCTGCGTCTCCCTCTGGTCGTCGGCAGGAAAGAAGTGGACCGGGCACTGAAAACGGAAACCTCTCCGCGCATCGTCGCAATCCATCCCTTCCTGCAAGAAGCCGGATTTGTCGAATTCGCTCGGAAGCGGAACGGATGGGTATTTGGCGAATATCATCGCCGGGCTAAGGACCCATCTCACTCTGCCCAAAAGCAGATGGGCAATTGGATGCGAGCGCTGAATATTCATACCGAGCACCGACACGTCTTCCACTCCCTCCGGCACAATGCGAAACATTGGTTGCGCGGCATCGGGGGAGATACGGGCAAGCTAATCGCGGACCGCCAGTGCGGTCACGCCCCCGGCAGTGTCGGCGATACCTACGGGTTCCCCGTCTTGCAATCGGATGAGATCGAGAAGATCGAAGCCCTGCCATTGCCACGGGGGGTCGATTTCAGCGGGTTCTGCAAACGTTAGATCGTTACCGCCCCTGGGCGTGCCAAGAATAAATCAAGGACCCACATGGCAGATCATAGATGCCGTTCATCGGGCGGCCACCGTCGCGTCGCGGGCAAGGCGCCAGCCGCGACCTTGGTTCTGGCACCGTCACGGGCCTTTCGTCCTTGGTGGTCGTTTCGCCGCCTCCGCCAGTTCGCCGCTGGTCCTGGGCCTACTGTAGAACCGGCGCGGCCTGCAGGCGCCGAACATATAATAATTGTGCATTTCGTAACCGCTCCCCTTTTAAGGTCGCGACAAGTTGAAGGGCGTGGAGCATGCAACACAAACTGTCGAAGGTAACGACCTTGGATCATGCGGCAGCCGCCGCCCGTTTCAACTATGATGTCGTTGCTCCGGAACGCCGTGGTGCGTTGCAGGAGGACGCCCGTCAGATCCGTCTTCGTCTAATCGAGTCCGCGGGGGCGATGATGGACATCGGTGAGCGTCTGCTGCGCTCGCGAGCAGCGTTGCCACATGGATCATGGCTTCCCTGGCTGACGGCCGAGACGGGTATGTCGGTGCAGTGGGCGCGGAATTGCATCAACCTCTATCAGCGGTTTGCCGACAAGCCACTTCTCCTGTCCGACCTCGACCTCGCGCTTCCTCCTACCGCCATTGTTCGGCTTGTTTCCGCGCCGGAGGCGGCATGGGAGGATGTCGTCGACCGGGTGCGCGAAGGTGAGAAGATGCGTGTCGCCGATGTCGAGGACGTCATCAAAGGCCACCGCGATCGCGAGAAGGCAATCGAAGGCAAGGCGCTGCGTGGACAATCATCCGTCTCAGCCCGGGCCGGAGCAATTCCGGCTGCGGATGCTCTCCGCAGACTGGCGGATCGCGGTCGCGATGACCTTGTGCCGCAAACCGTCGAACGTATGCGGGCGGTGCTCCAGGTTCTTCAAGCCGCCGAGGAGAGGCTGGCGACCGGACCGAGGGTTACCAAGGCCGAACTGCAAAAGCTCTGGAAGGAAGCCCAATGGCTGACGGATGCCCTTGAGCAGCTTACCCAGCGCCGGGCCTCGTCCAGCACGAATCTTGTCCACAAGACGTTCTTGGACCGTCCAGCATACCAGCCGGGGCCATGGGCGGACGCGGCGGCATTCCTTGCCGACATCGCATCGTCGGAAGACTGTGCCGTGACCCTCCGCAAAACCGAGCCGGCGGATTTTGTGCGGAGAGGCGTGAAGGTGTTGCGCAGTGTGTTGTCACCCTTCTCGCCTGAGCCAGTCGAGCCAAGGTTGCCGAAGGGCATAAAACGCATCCAAGACGCGCTGCACATGGATTGGATCGTGTGCCTGGAGGATGGCAAGAAGGTCGAAGACCTAGGGAACCATCTGGCGACGCTCGGGATCAGCCCACAGGACTATCGGCGCAAGTGGGGCCTACCCGACGAATATCCGATGCAGGCACCGAGGAGAATCCTGCGTCACGGGCCAACTTTCGAAGTCGACTACGATACAGGCGCGATACATTTCATCACGATCACGGCCGATCGGACGGATGGGCGAGGATAACAGTCACGCTGGATTATTAGCCCTCACACCACGGACGCCTTGACCTGTGCCCGGATGCCGGCGAGCATCAAAAAAGCCGCGATCACTGGGCTGGAACCCTACGCGGCTTTTCAGAGGCTGTTCAAAAATGATGAACATCGGTACTGACATTGTAAAGACCCCGCATAAGAACGGGTGACGCGTAGGCCGGGTCATATCCCGGCCGGACCCCAGCCCGAGACTACCCTACAAACCAAATTTGTTGACGAATGCTGCCATAGCGGGGATTTTCATTCCGAAGGTCGGGACAAGCCGCTCAGCTTCCATTGGAAGGCGGACTACTCGGCGCTCGCCGATATGCTTGACCTGCCGTCCTGTCGAAGCAGTCGCGGGGAGATCGCGATGGCGTCCATAGTGTTGGACGCTGCCCTTACCGCAAGGGCCGATCCTGGCCGACGCATTTCCTATTCGCGCCGCAAGGCCTTCTACGCTGCGGCGGGCCGTTACTACGGAACCGGATACGGCTACGACAGCGTCGTGCAGGCCGTAGACGCCCTTGTCGAGGCAGGTCACTTGGTGGAGCACGACAAGGTCAAGGGCGGTCGCGCGACGGGCTGGCAGAGTTCCTACAGACCAGCCGACCACTTGGCCGATACCATGCTGCCGAAGGTCGAGCGGCATGTCGGCGAGCTTGTCCGGCTGAAGGACGAGCAGGGTAGGCTTGTCGCTTACCGCGATACCGAGCGGACCTTGCGAGACCGCCGCTTTCTGGAGACCGTCAACGAACGTATCGCGGCGGCAAACATACGCCTTGATGCCCCTGACGCTGTTCTGGACGGGCATGTGCTACGCTTCGGTCGTCATGCCGTCTATCCCGACATGAAAGCCCTTTATCGGGTCTTCAATGGCGGCTGGACGGTTGGCGGCCGGATGTATGGAGGCTGGTGGCAGCAGGTCCGATCTGTGGACAGACAGCACTTCATGATCGACGGTGGAGCGACGTGCGAGGAGGACTACCAGCAGCTTCATCCGAGGCTCCTCTATGTGATGGCCGGCCAACGCCTCGACGGTGACGCCTACACTCTAGAGGGGTGGGACCGGAAGCTCTGCAAGAGGGCCTTCAACATCGTGGTCAACGCTGAGACATACCACGCCGCCAAAGGAGCGCTTGTCCCCCACATGAATGGCGATGATCGGAAGGCCGCCGCGCTGATCCGGGAAATGAAGCGTCGCCACGCTCCGATCGCCCGGCATTTCCATTCCGGCATTGGGATCAGATTGCAGTATCTGGATTCCGAAATGGCAAAGGCCGTCCTGTCCAAACTCACGGTGAAGGGGGGCATCGCCGTGCTCCCGATCCACGACGGTTTCATAGTCCGCGAGGAACACCGTCAGGACCTCTTTGCGGCGATGGAAGATGCCTTTTCGCAGCTAGTCGCGAGAATCGGGAAAACACCCGTAAAAGCAATCCCTTACCACAGGAACACCCCACATATGGAGGAACGGCACTAGAGCGCCGTGCCGCCCGTCCTTCCTCCCGTCTCAACGCCCGCTGCTCCAGACCCGGAATCCAATATGGGAGGAGACCTCCCAGTGCCTCCTCCGTCATCCGACCGGGCCAGCCCTCTCCCTTCCGGAATGCCACCGATGGGGATCGGCGCCCCGGTCCGCCAGTCGGAGCCGATCGTACTGCCCCGGCGTGTCATGGGGCACGGCTCGCGGGAGGTGTCATCGGAAAGCGTACCCACGAGGCATAGGCGAACGCCGGCTGCTGACCCGTCTGTCCTTCGGCAGCTGCTGGTGCAACTGCGGCGGCGCGTGTCCTCGCCAGCGTCGGAGAGAGCAGGGGAATGGCGGCTGCAGTCGAGCGCGTCATCGATGCCATGACGGTCGAGCACCCGGACATCACCTTTCGGGACGCGCGGCCTGGATCCTACCGGGGCGTTCGGGAAACCCGCAGCGGATCGAAATCCGCGCGGCGTCTTCTCACGCCGGGCGAAGTCCTTGACGTCTGCATTGCCGAGAAACGCCGGGCTGCAGCCGAGCGAGCGGAGAAGCCGCAGGCTACCGGAATTATTGTTGATGACATCGGCGCGACGTTCTGACGAGCGGGCCCCTGCGCAAGAACGTCACGGCTTTCGGGGTTTGGTGTCAGGGCTGTCGTCGCCGTCGGGCGTAATGGGATTGCTTGGCGACAGCTCGGTAGCGCCCCCGCCAGTAAGCAGGTACTCGCCTCGCCGCGACAATTCCCGCATGAGGCGGAGAAGCTTCCTGTGCCGGGTCGACTTCGGTAGGTCCGTTCTTGAGACCGTCGGCATCCCCAGCTGGGTCGCCGAGATTTCGTTTTCAAGATCGTCCCACGCAGCAGTGGCTTCTACTTCCCGCAGGTAGAGTGCCAACGGCAGCTCTGTGCGGTCGAGGAGGTCCCACTTCGCCCGCACGGCGTCGTTGTCGAGCCGGCTCCGGTTCCGGATCAGGAAGGCGACGATCTGCGCAACCTCCTTGTCCGTGGCGAGGAAGTCGGCGGGCGGGCGATAGCGCGGCTCGCGGGTGCCTCCGATTGCGCCGCTAGCGTCGTCGGGATCAGAAATCCGATCAATGTTCAGGACTTCTTGCGGAACTGATGTGAAGAGCATGCTGCCGCCGTCCGGCGCAGCTTTTCCTTCCGTCCGGGAGAGTGCCGGGAACGAGTGCCGCTCGAAGACGTGGCCGATGAGGAACGCTGCCGCGATCAGTGGCCAGAGCGCCCGCCGGATACGACGCCGCCTTGCGTATCGCGCGGCCCTGTGCCAGGCCACGTCACCGCAGCCGCGGCGCTTGCCGGATTGTTTCACGGGGGCGTTCGGGGCGTCGGGAGGGATATCTCTGACACGAGGGCCGCGCCAGTGATCGGCGGCGAAAAGCCTCTTGGCCTTAGTCATGATTGGTCTCCGGCGCTTCCATTGAGTAGGGGGTGTGCCGAAGCACCGCGCGATCTTCCGGGCGGCTGAGATAATGATCGAGCCAACGGCGCAGTGCCAAGACGAGCTGCTCCCCCTTGCCGGACTCTGCGAGGGCCAACACGGCTGCTCCCAGCACGAATTTCGTCTGGTTTCGCGTGCGACGGTTGGCTTGATCGAGCGATCGCCGCAGACGTGCCGTCCTCGCCCGCGCGGCGCGCTCCTTCTGCCGTGCCAAGGCAAGACGTTCCTCAATTGATCCCGCAGACATCGTTCCTCCGAAAGTTGGCGTCTCCGGAACGATGATTGGCGTGATTTCCGCCGGCGCAAGTTCAGGCGCAAGATGGTGGAATAGGTAGGGAGGTAGAAGGATGAGGCTCGCCTATACATTCCTTACGGAATGTCGCTCGAAAAATGATCTGACATCTGTTGAACGTGGCAAGCGAAGGCGCCGCGCGTGGGTTTGCCGCGCGGCGGGACGGAAATCGTCCGGCGTTAGGACCATCGCCAGTGTTTCGAAACTCGAACGGTACGGATCGTTTCGGGATTCGAGACTTGCAGTTGCTTCGAAAGTCGAACCGTTTCGGAGCTGCGATGGTCGGCATTGTTTCGAAGTTCGAACGGTCGGGGTTGTCACGCATCTCGAACCGTCATCGCGTCGAGGTTTCAACCGTTCCGTCGCCAAAGCGGCAGGTGCTCGATGAGAGACTTCTTCAGGGTTCAGCTCGGGGTCGTTTCGAGATCCGAAGGGCACTCAGCGGCAAGGCGCTCAGCCTACCAGTCCTGCGGTAGAATCGTGGATCACGAGGGGCGCGTGTATGACTTTGCCCGTAAAGCACGGGAGCACGTCCAGACGATTATGCTGACCCCCGAGAGCGCGCCAGACTGGGCGCGCACGCCAGAGGGTCTGTGGCGGCACGCTGCCGCTTCTGAGAAGCGCTCTGACGCCCAGGAGGCGCGCATCGTTGACTTCTCGATGCCTAGGGCAGTGCCGGCAGCGTTGTGGGAGGCGTGTGTTCGCCACGTTTATCGACCGCTCATCGACATGGGGATGGTGATGCAGGTGGACATCCATGACAGCCTCGCCAGCGATGGCGGGCGCAACACCCACGTCCACGGCCTGGCGACACTGAGGGAAATCTGTGGCAGCGGTTTCGCTAGGAGGAAGAACCGCCAGTGGAACGATGCCTTCCGCGAACGCGGCGGCCGTGTCATTCGAGAGCAGGTGGCCGAGCGGTTGACCTCATTCTGCCAAGCTCACGGGATCGACTACGAGGGAGATGCGCGGCCCAACAGCGAGCGTGATCGGCCCGCCCCGGAACCGGAATTGCCCAAGTGGAATTTCGAGGTGCTGGCGCGCACGGGCGAAATGCCGGAGGCGCTGGTAGCCCTTCAGGATCATCGCAAGCGGAGGCGCGAGTGGGAGGCGGCACAGGCCGAGGCAATCGAAGCAGCCCTCGAACTAGAGAACATCAATAGGCGCATACGCGAGCGACGGCAGCGTCACGTCGCACCGGCTGAGCCGACAGCAGCGCGGGCCGACAGGCTCGACCGCCGGGCTGCTATCCTCCGCGCTTGGTATGGAACGAAGGACTGGATCGATGTCGACGCCGTGGTAGCCATCAAATCTACCCGCTTCGATACAGCAAGGGGGTGCCTGTGGATCGACCTGTACGACGGCAGCACAATTGTTGATCGAGGAGATTCGATCGCCCTGCGTGGCCGGCTAACGTGGACCGCCGCCATGGAGACCGTTGCCGCTGCCAAGCGGCATGGGTGGACAGAGGTCTGCATCCATGGTGACCAGGCTTACAAGGACGCGGTTACGGTTGCCGCCACGCTTCGGGGCATCGCGGTCATCAACCATCAGTTGTCATCCAAAGCGCGGGCAGAACTCGAGCGACTGCTAGCTGAGAGAGCCGAAGAGGGGCCACGTATGGCCCCAGAGCAGGAGCTTGGAAAAGCAGTTCGCCAGCACGCGACGGCTCGTTTGAGATCGAGCCGAAAGATCTACATGGAGCTCACTCAGCAGACTTGCGCAAAGGCGGATTCGGCTGCTGATGGGGCCCCTGATGTCGTAGCCCCCATGCCCAAGCCGCGCATCAAGCAGACGTTCAAACCATGAAGATCTCTGCAACCGATCGCCAATGTGACAACGTAGGGGGGGTGTATCGTGACACGCTACACGCTATATATCGTGTAGCGCTACAATACTTAAGACGAAAGGATGCATCATGACCCGCTCTGGCAGTCCGCAGCACCCGGGCAGATTCGTTCGTGAGACGATTATTCCGGCAGGGTTGTCCGTTAAGGAGGCGGCCAAACGGCTCGGGGTCGGTAGGCCCGCCCTCTCAAATTTTCTCAATGGGAATTCCGCTCTGTCGCCGGAGATGGCAGTGAGGTTAGAAAAGGCCTTCGGAGCTAATCGGCAGCAACTGCTCGACATGCAAGCCGCCTACGACCGACATGAGCGACAAGCTGCTGAAAGGGAGGTCGCCGTCCGGGCATTCGTCCCTACCTTCCTAACGATTAAGGCTCAGCAAATCGAGGACTGGGCTGGGCGCAATATCGATGCCCGTACTCGCTTGGCCGTACTTTTGCGTAAGCTGGTCCACTCCACCGGAAGCGGTATCAGTAGAGCTGATTTTCCAGGGTACGACAACGCACAACGGCGGGGTGCCGACGGATTTGTGGAAGCGGGTGCCGCCACGCCATGGATTCCAGATGGAAGGTCATATTGGGAATTCGGCACAAATCAGAACATCAGCGCCAAAGCGGAAAGCGATTACTCCGCAAGACTGACGTCCGTTGATCCGGCCGAGCGATCGACCAGCACGTTTGTCTTCGTGACCCCTCGCAACTGGTTGGGCAAGGCTGCTTGGGAAAAGCAAAAGAACGAGGCGGGCGACTGGAAAGCGGTCAGGGCCTTCGATGCGAGTGATCTGGAGCAGTGGCTTGAGCAGTCTGTCCCGGCGCAGATCTGGTTTGCCGAAGAGATCGACTTGCCTACCAGCGGTTTTGAAACGTTGGAGCAGGCATGGCGCCGATGGGCCAACGCTAGCGAACCCCATTTGACGCCCGAGATCTTCGCACCCTCAATCGCGGCATATCGTGGCACGTTCAGGAATTGGCTTTTCAAACCAAGCGAAAGGCCTTTTGTGATTGCCGCAGATTCACGGGACGAGGCGCTAGCTTTTCTTTCGTGCCTTTTTGACGACGAGGAACTCCGTCCGTTCAAAGACCTTTCCGCTGTATTCGCATCACCGCAGACGCTCCGGAAGATTCTGTCCTTCCCTGTGACCTTTATTCCGATTGTCCATTCCACAGATGTCGAGCGCGAACTCGGGGATGCGCACCGCCGACTTCATTGCATCGTTTACCGCCCCCGGAACGCAGTGGATGCAGAGGCGGACATAGCTCTCGACCTGCTCGGTTATGATGCCTTCGAGAAGGCGCTAACCGCTATGGGTGTTGACGAAGGCGAAGTAGATCGGCTTGCGAGGGCATCAGGTCGGTCGCCGACAATTCTGCGCCGCCGACTGTCGAGAAATGCCGCCATCAAAACGCCGATATGGGCCGGCGATCATGAAACGGCAAAGGCACTCGTCCCGATCACACTTGTCGGAGCCTGGCATGCTGAATCGGACGCCGACCGCCAGATAGTGTCCCTTGTAGCGGATCGGAAGTACGACGAGCTTGAACACGAGGTCGCTCGCCTGCTTCCAATCGATGACAGCCCGGTATGGTCTGTCGGACGCTACCGCGGAGTAGCCTCAAAAATTGATGCCCTATTTGCGACTGCATGGATTATTACGTCCGCCGACATCGAGCGGTTCTTCCAGGCTGCCGAACTCGTACTATCTGAATCCGACCCTGCACTCGAACTGCCGGAGGACAAGCGGTGGGCCGCAGCTCTGTACGACAAGACGCGCGACCATTCCAGCGCTTTGCGAGAGGGCATTTGCGAGACACTTGTGATCCTGTCTGTTCACGGCAACATCCTGTTCCAGAACCGCTTAGGGATCGATATCGAGACTCGGGTCGCTTCTTTGGTCCGCAGCCTTCTGACGCCCCTAACGATTGAAAAGCTGCTCTCCCACGATCAAGACTTGCCTCGATATGCAGAGGCTGCGCCCGATGAGTTCCTAGGGATCATCGAGGAAGACCTCCGGCGAGATGAACCTGTTGTCCTAGGTCTCCTCAAACCCGTTGAAGGCGGTTTTTGGTCGTCGCCTTCACGAACCGGCCTTCTATGGGCATTGGAATGCCTTGCTTGGAATCCGAAGAATTTGTGGCGCGTTTCTGCGATCCTCGCGGAACTGTCCCGGCAGAAGATCGATGACAATTGGGCCAACAAGCCGGATGCCAGCCTTCAGTCGATTTTTAGATCATGGATGCCGCAGACGGCCGCCTCACTGGAACAGCGCCTTAAGGTCCTCGAAAAGCTCGTAAAGCGCTTTCCGGATGTAGCTTGGGAGGTCTGCATCGAGCAGATCAAACCCGGTACTCGCACGGGTGAGTACACTTATCGACCCCGGTGGCGCAGCGATGCCTCTGGGGCTGGGCACGTTGTCACGCGCGAAGAGGACTATGGCTTCTATCGGAAGGCATTGGATCTACTGCTTGATTGGCAAACCCACGATGAGGAAACGCTGGGCGATCTGGTCGAGTCCCTTGAAGGCATGTCAGACGATGACCAGCAGAAGGTTTGGGATCTGATCGAAGGCTGGCGTGAGAACGCCCACGACTCGGCCAAAGCAGCGCTGCGCGAACGGATCCGTCGTTTTGCCTTCACACGCCGTGGGCGTCGTCTGAAGTTTGGCGAAGCGATGCGCGACCGTGCCCGTGAAGTCTATGAACGCCTTCGGCCCGAGGACCCGGTGATCCGTCACCGATGGCTCTTCGTCAATCAATGGGTAGACGAATCGGCAGACGAAATCGAAGAGGAGACTTTCGACTTGCGAGCCCGTGAGAAACGGATCCAGAGGCAGCGCTGCGAGGCGATGGCCGAAATCTTGGCCAGTCGAGGTTTCGAGGGCATCACGGACTTGCTTGTCAACAGCAACGCCGCCGGCACGGTCGGGCAATTTGCGGCGCTTGCCATAACCGGCCTGGAAGCACGGGTTGACTTCGTGCAGCGCTGCCTCACCCTTGACGGGGATCTTAGGAGCAAAGCCGAGTGGTGCCTTCAGGGCTTCCTATGGGGGATAGGAGACGACTCGCGCTCGGAAGTGATCCTCGCCGCGCTTGAGGCGCTGCCATCCGAGCAACGGAGCCGGCTCTTTGTGTGTGCCCCATTCGTAGAAGCCACGTGGCGTCTTCTGAATGCATATGGTGAGGAAATCCGCACTTCCTATTGGCAGCAGGTTTTCCCGTCGTGGAACCGCCATACGCCAGCCGAGCTGTCGGAATTGATCGATCGCCTTTTGGACGCAAAGCGGCCTCGCGCTGCCTTCCATGCCGTGCATATGGATTTCGATGACATCGAAACCAATCGACTTAAGCGATTGCTGCGTGCGGTGGCGACAATCGATGCCGAACCAGTGGGCCACTTTAGACTTGACCCATATAGCATCTCTAGGGCCTTGGATTCACTTGACGGCCGTGCTGGCGTCACTCGTGACGAGATGGCCCAACTTGAATTCCTCTTCATCGATGCCCTCGCTCGCAGCGAGCATGGAATTCCGAATCTCGAAAGCCAGATAGCAGACGCGCCGATAGTATATGTTCAGGCTGTGGCGCTGGCGTTCAGGCGTCGCGACGGCGGCGAAGACCCTCAGGAATGGACAATCGAGAACCCGGAGCAGAGGGCAGCCGTCGCGCGCGCCGCCTATGGGCTTCTCGACCGTATCAACAAAATTCCCGGGACAGACGATCAAGGCAAGATCGACTTGGTAAAGCTTTCTGCCTGGCTCGCGGAGGTTCGGCGCCTGTGTCGCCAATACGGTCGCAGCGAGATCGGTGATCAATGCCTCGGTCAACTGCTGTCCAAGGCACCCGCAGATGAGGATGGCCTGTGGCCCTGTGAATCCGTCCGAGAGGCTATGGAAGAGATTGCCTCACCCGAGATTGGAAGAGGTTTCTCTGTCGGCGTTCACAACTCTCGTGGCGCCCACTGGCGCGGAGAGGGTGGCGATCAAGAACGTGTGTTAGCGGCGAGATACCGGGCGTGGGCGGCACGGTTGCAATTCGACTATCCCTACGTCGGAGGAATACTTGAGAGCATCGCTGCATCCTACGAACGCGAAGCTGGATGGCAGGACTCCGAAGCGAAGATCACGAAGCGACTTCGTCACTGACGGGACGGCGCATGGCTTGTAATCGGATCGCCCCTCAGGCCGACATGATCAAGCCAGCGAGGTCGAAGTAACTGCCGCCCTAGACGTTCGGGAATTGGGCGGGTACATTTCAGTACACCCAAACGGTGTACGTTCCTTGGTTCAAGCGACTGGCGTCGTTTGAGATAGTGTAGTGAAAACAGGTGTTTAAGGCTCGGTCGGGCATGGGCTCCCTCCGGGCCCACCACCCCGACATTATGCCATTGATTTTGTTTAGGTGCGGGGCGGTCTGAAATTAGGTGTGGGGCGCACGCAAAACACCCACGCGGGGTACGCCAATCCAATACTCAAAATGATAACGTTGGTAGTGAGGCGTCGCCGACGCAGATCGTTCGCGTGACGTCTCTGCCCTGATTTGAGGAATACCTTTTGGGGTTTGGGCGAGGGAAAATGATCAATAAATTTGTTGCAGCGGCCCTTCTGTCGTTTGGCGTTGTGACGATGGTTTCATCCACGGAAGCTGCTCAACTGATCTCCAGTTATACCGACGTCGAAAAATGTCCGATTCCGTTTGAACGCGATGATGAGTTTATCTTCGAATGTACCGGACCCGGCGGCGTGAAGGCCGTCCTCTACTACGTGGAAGGCAAGGTTGAGATTTACTATGACGAAGGGGGCCGCACCATCGGGACCCATGCCGGCATCATTGAGCTTTCGACAAGAGCTCCCCGCGCCTTCGGACAGAAACACGAGTGGCGCATGAAAAAGGGAGGTCGCAAACCCTGCGCCGCCATCATCCGGGTCTATGCGGCGGAGGGCGAGCGCCTGGTGGTTGCCGATCTTTCCGGCACAGGCGGACGCCTTGGGCTGGTCAAGACCAACAATCAGGCCCGCGCGCTGGCGGACAAGGCCTGCCGGTAACCGGCGAATTTCACGCTATGTCCGAAAGGCCGCAGAAACCTGCGGCCTCGCTCACAAGCGGAAAGTTGATGGATCCTGTTCCCTGTCCTGATCGAGCACCGCGCTCTACGCACGGCATGGCGGTCAGGATCTTGCGCGAACCTTACCACATCACTGATCGGAGGATCTGCTTCCAGCTCTCCGACCATCTCTCGTACGAGAAGTTCTGAGCAACAGCCTGTGCGCGCCGGGCGAGATCCGCGGCAAGGGCCCGGTCATCAGCAAGCCGGGTCACGGCGCGTTGCAAATCGTCCCCTGTGGGCCGGATCAGCAAGCCGTTGTATTCGTCAAGCACGAGATTCGGCAGGCCACCGATATTGGTCGCAATCACAGCGCAGTTGGAAGCAAATGCCTCGAGACAGGACAGGGAGGTACCCTCGCTGCACAAGGTCGGGATCAACACAACGTGATGCTCGGCGTATACCTCGCCCATTTCGTCCATGTCCCGCTCAATCCAGTCCACCCTGCCAGGGTGACGTGCCATGAAGCTGCGGGTGGCGCGTGTGTCTTCGCCGTCTGCCTGCCCGCACAAGGTGAGATGGATGTCCTGTCTCTCCGCGAGCAACCTGTCGAAAGCCTGAATCGTGAGGTAAAGGCCGCGCGGCTCGCACATCCGCCGCGGGAAGAGTATCTTCAGAACCCTCGCGTCAAAGTCCTTGTCAACCGCGCGAAACTGCTCGTGATTGACGTAGTTCGGAACGTAGTGGAGGTGCCGTCCAAGGTCCCAGTCCACTGTGCGGATCCAGTTGATGAAGTTCGTGTCGACGCAAGTCACGGCGCGGCAGCGCTGCAGAGCTTCCACGATCTGCCTGCGGAGCACCGTATTCTGCTCCACAAAGAAGCGGTTAGTGGTCGCATCCCAGTGGATGCCGTGGTTGATACCCACGATGCGTTTGCTGGCACTGAGGCCGCATGCCAAGTCCATGGGCGAGGCGATCACCAGATCGGCATCCATCGTATGGCGTTCCAAGTTGCCTGACAGTTTGCCCAAGTTCCAGGCTCCGCCTACGGGAATGCCGATGACCGGCACCCCACGAAAACTGCGCTCGAAGGGGACTTGCGAGCTTTGCAGGATGCGTGGCTTCAGGCCCATTTCCCCGCAGATCCTGGTCAGATCGGTCACGTAGCGCTCGGCGCCGCCGCGAAACAGCACCTCCCCCTTCCAGTCGAAGAAATAGACGTTGATGATGTCCACACGCTCCGGCGGCCGTCCTGCGCGAGCCGGGACCCGGACCTCCCTTTCAGCCAGGCGCTCCAGCAGAGGGCGCGTCAGATGCCGCCAGTCGTGACGCTTCAGCACAGGTTCACGGTCGGAAGCCGAAACCCGTCGCCAGGAGCGTTCCTTCACCCAGGCCACGACCTGCTCAGGAGACCCCACCTCGATAATATCCGCATACTCTTCCAACGTCTTGGTGCGCGTTGCCACGACGGGCTTTCCCGCTGCCAGGAACTCGAAGAGCTTGAGGGGCGAAACACCGTCCGTCGCCGCGCCAGGGCGAAACGGAACGATGCCCACATCGATTTCTGCGAGGTAGGAACGGAGCTGATCATACGGGATCTTGCCCAGGTGCCTGACATTGGAGCGCTCGAACAGCTCTTCGTACGCCTCCTGCACCTTCGGAAGCGCCGGAACGTCAAAGGCTGCCACAGGCCCCACGAGCACCAGCTCGACGCCCGGAAGATCAGCAATTCTGCCCAGGAGATCCACGTCCAGCAGCTCGGTCAGGACGCCGTGATACCCCACGCGAAGGACACCGTCATCGGAGCGCGGCGTTCCATCGGCGTCGGACGACCGGAAGTCGTCGATGTAGACACCGTTTTCCAGAAGCAGTGGCTTGTTGGCAATTTTTCTATTTTTTTCAAAGAGATATTTGGAAGAAAAAAGAGCCGTATCCGCCACGGAGAGAAGAAAGCGGTGATCGGACTGAAGGTACTCACCATTCTCCGAGAAGGTCGCTTCATCATCCAGGACATCGTAGACGATGCGCGCGCCCGGCAGAAACTCCTGAAACAGGCGAAACTTCGGATAATGGATGTAGAGAATCGGCGCGGCCTCCCGGAAGAAGGCCACGGCATCCTCCCAAAGGTTACTGACGTAGAGGCCGGGTTGCCGGCAGACAATTTCCCGCGGCCTGTCATTCATCTCCAGCATGAGGCATAGATAACCTTCCTCTACCAGAGCGTGCATGATGTGATCGGGCCGCTGCTTCAGGCCCAGGTCATAGCCGACCGGGGCGAGAACCACGCCTTTATAGTTGCGCCAGTCTCCAACCGCATCGGCGATACGCTGCATGCGCCAGCCAAGTGGCGCCTGGAGGTACTGCTGCAGATGTTGGGTCAAAGCTTGCTGATGTTCGCGATACTGCTTGGGACGTTTTTTTTCAGCCTGGATATGTCGGAGCCGCGCACGGACCTCCATCGCCGCCTTGCGGCAGCCATCCGCGAAGCCGTATTCCCTGACGTACCAGCCGAACAGACGAGCGACACGAATTGGCGCTTGCGAAGCCATCGTCTGAACGAACCGCACGGACAAACCCACGTTCTCAACCATATCCAGATTAGCTTTCTTCGTTCTCGTGTCTGGCCGCCATCTAAATCTCCCGAATGTAGTATTACTCAAATATCTACACGCTTAATTATAGTTCCCTAACATTATTGCCTTCCAATAAGACAATATTTCAAAAACAAATATTTTATGATACATCACAATTAATCTTAAAGTACAGGCGATCGGCCAGCCAACCGAAGCCCGTGCGCCTTTTTTTTTAAGCAGGCACAACCAGCAAAATCAACCCCATACAACCGCTGATCATTCAAACCCAGTTCATCGGTTGTTGATCAACTGGGAAAGCAGGTGCCAAGGCGACCAAAACTCGGTGCTCATCATCCGAAGAGCAAACAGCAGGCCATTGCCCGAGGTGGAACAATCCCTGTCAAGCTTGCGACGTTCCGTGGGGTGGACCTTAGTGCCGCGATCCTGTAGGCGATGGCAGCGGGACGGCAAGAAGCAAGGGGATCAAGCGGCCATGAGCATCTTGAAGGATCTGCGCTACACCATCATTCGCGCCGGACTGGAGGGAATTAACCTGCTCATGCCGGGGGCACTGCGGTCGAAAGCGCGCGGACGCGGACTCATCTTCACGCTCCATCACGTGCGGCCCCAAGAGAAGAAAGACTTCGATCCAAACGCAATCCTGACGGTCACACCGGAGTTCCTCGAGGAAGCCATCCAGGTCTCACTGGAATGCGGCCTCACGCCAGTGGCCGCAGAGGATCTCCCCACACTGCTGGCCAACCCGGCGGACAAGCGGCACTTCGTGAGCTTTACCCTCGACGACGGCTACCGGAACAATGCAGAGTTTGCCGCGCCGGTGTTCCGCAAGTACGGCGTACCGTACACGATCTTCATCACGAAGGGATTTGTCGAACGCACGCGTTCGCTGTGGTGGGAGACGGCCGAAGCGCTGCTACGCAAGGCGGAGCGGATCCGCTTCAATTTCGGCAAGGGGCTGGAAACCATCGACCTCGAGACCGCGGGACAGAAACAGGCGGCCTTCGAGCGCTTCGTCGCCTATGTCGCCACACAGGACGAGGACGAGGCCGTCGCCGAACTGGACGTGCTGGCCATGGAACATGGCATCGATCCGCTGGGGATCACCGCGGACCTGACCATGGACGCATCGGAGCTGGCGAATCTCGACAAGGACCCGCTCGCCCGCTTCGGCGGACATACGGTCACACACCCCAATCTGCGGCGGGTGAGCGAGGAGCGCCTTCGCGAGGAGATCCTGCTGTCGATGCAGGCGGTGGAGCGATATGTCGGCCGGTATCCGCGAGTCTTCGCCTATCCTTACGGTTTCCCGGCCGCCGCGGGCGAACGCGAGTTCAGGGTCGCGGCAGAACTCGGCGTGCCGATGGCCGTCACGACGCAGCCCGGCATGCTGCGGCCGGAAAACCTGCAGACCCCCACCGCCTTCAACCGGGTCTCTCTCAACGGCCTTTACCAGAAGCGGCGGTACGTCCGGGCCCTGATTTCCGGCCTGCCCTTCCGTTTCGCCTGACACGCGGCACGCGGCCCTCTTGCGGGGGATGCCCAAAACCGCAGGACGGGCCCTGTCTCAGGCTCCTGAAACTGTCCCATCCCTACTGGAAGTCAAACGCGCTGAAGCCAGTGACCATCTCGTCGAGGCCGAGCGGGCGGGTGACAGGAGGCTCGGCGCGGGAGAGGCATCCCTGACGCTCGCACAGGCGGCAGGCACGGCCAACCGGAAGCGGCGCTTCCAGGGAGGCCTGGCTGAGCGCGCCGCCGTAGACGGTCTGGCCGGCGTAGGACAGCTCGCAGCCGAGCAGAATGGCGGTGCGGCGTGGCCGCACCTCGAAACCAGCATAGGGGCCGTCCACCGTGCGCGAAAGGGTCAAGAACATTTCGCCATCCGGCATCTGCACCGCCTCGGGAATGATGCGGCCCGGCTCGGCGAAGGCGGCATAGACGGCCAGACGCGGACAGGCCCCGCCGAAGCGGGCGTGCGGGAAGCCCTCCGCCCCTGCCCTGCGCAGACGGTTTCCGGCGTGGTCGATCTCCATCATAAAGAACGGAATGCCCGCACGCTCTTCCCGCGCGAGCGTGGTCAGGCGCGTCGCGGCCTGCTCGAAGGAGACACGGAAGCGCGCGGCCAGGACATCGATATCGTAGCGCTGCCGCTCAGCGGCATTGAGGAAAGCTGCATAGGGCATCATCAGCGCATGCGCGGCGTAGCGGGCAAGCTCGAAGCGGGCGAGACGGCGCGCTTCGTCGCTGGACAGCCTGAGGGCGTCGATCTCGGCGGCGATGGCCGCGCGCATGCGAATGAGGCAGGCCTCGATCGCGAGCTCCCGCAGCTGGTCTGCCGGAGACAGGCGCTCCGACAGGAACAGCCGGTGTGAATGGCGGTCATAGCGACGGCGCCAGTTGGGCATCACCGAGACCGGCAGGACGCGGACAGCGATGCCGTGCTCCTGCTGAAGCCAGTGCCTGAGGGCAGCCGACAGATCGTCCTGCGGCGACAGGATACGGCCAAAGGCCTCCGCCTCCTCCTCGAGCGAGGCGAAATGGTTGGGGCGGGCTTCCAGAACGTCGCGCACTTCATTGGCCGGCAGACGCGGAACCGCGATGGTGCTCGCTCCAGGATTGGCCGCAATAACCTCCGACAGATCCGACAGACGTTCAGCCTGCTCGCGGTAGGCGCGGTACAATTTCACGAGCGCAGTGGCGGCATTGGGAGCGGCCTCGGCAAATTCGACCAGCTCATGCTCGCCGGGAAGCTCGCCCGAAAGCAGGGGGTCGGCAAAGACTTCGCGCAGCTGGCTCAGGGACGCTGCGCCCTCGCCGTGAAGCTCCTCCGGATCGACCTTGTAGACGGAGGCAAGCTTGAGGATGAGCTGTACGGTGAGCGGGCGCTGGTTGCGCTCGATCAGGTTGAGGTAGGACGGCGAAATGCCCAGCGCCTCCGCCATCGCCGTCTGTGTAAGCCCCTTCGAGACCCGAATGCGACGGATGCGAGCCCCGGCAAAGATCTTCTGCGCAATCATCTTTACAAATTTGACACGAGCCTTGGTGCGCAGAGTGTTTTACATTTTTGACAAGTTTACAAGAAGAGATTGACGAAACTCGACAGAACAACCCGATTTTCCATGCTGCAATGCGAAATTTTGCTGACAGTCACGACGGCGTTCGCGTAAATCCTGTCACAGATTTTCGCCAACCGATATAACGAGCTGCAGCATGACAGACTTTTACAACCTTGTTCCGTCCGCTCCCAAGGGACGCTTTGAAGGCATCGAGCGCCCGTATACCGTCGAAGACGTCAAGCGCCTTCGCGGTTCCATGCCGATCCAGTACACGCTGGCCGAGCATGGCGCCAACAGGCTCTGGAAGCTCCTGCAGGAGGAGCCGTTCGTCAACGCACTCGGCGCGCTCTCCGGCAACCAGGCGATGCAGATGGTGCGTGCCGGCCTGAAGGCGATCTATCTCTCCGGCTGGCAGGTTGCTGCCGACGCAAACACGGCCGGGGCGATGTATCCGGACCAGTCGCTCTATCCGGCCAACTCCGCGCCAGAGCTCTGTCGCCGCATCAACCGCACGCTGCAGCGCGCTGACCAGATTGAAGTCTCCGAGGGCAATGGCCTGTCGGTCGAGACCTGGTTCGCTCCGATCGTCGCTGACGCCGAGGCCGGTTTCGGCGGCCCGCTGAACGCCTTCGAGATCATGAAAGCCTTCATCGAGGCGGGTGCCGCTGGCGTTCACTTCGAGGACCAGCTGGCCTCCGAAAAGAAGTGCGGCCATCTGGGCGGCAAGGTGCTGATTCCGACCTCCCAGCACATCCGCAACCTGACGGCCGCGCGCCTCGCCGCCGACGTCATGGGCGTGCCGACCCTCGTCGTCGCCCGCACCGACGCCGAGGCCGCCAAGCTGCTCACCTCGGACATCGACGAGCGCGACCGTCCGTTCGTGGACTACGACGCCGGCCGCACGGCGGAGGGCTTCTACCGCGTCCGCAACGGCCTCGAGCCCTGCATTGCCCGCGCGGTCGCCTATGCGCCCTACTGCGACCTCATCTGGTGCGAGACCTCGAAGCCGGACCTGGAGCAGGCGCGCAAGTTCGCAGAGGGCGTGCACAAGCACTACCCGGGCAAGATGCTCGCCTACAACTGCTCGCCGTCGTTCAACTGGAAGAAGAACCTGGACGACGCCACGATCGCGAAGTTCCAGAAGGAGCTGGCGGCCATGGGTTACAAGTTCCAGTTCATCACGCTCGCCGGCTTCCACCAGCTGAACTACGGCATGTTCGAGCTCGCCCGCGGCTACAAGGAGCGCCAGATGGCGGCCTATTCCGAGCTGCAGCAGGCCGAGTTCGAGGCGGAAGCTCACGGCTACACCGCCACCCGTCATCAGCGCGAGGTTGGCACGGGCTACTTCGACCTCGTGTCGCTGGCAATCACCGGCGGCGAGTCCTCGACCACGGCTCTGGCCGAGTCGACCGAAGCCGCCCAGTTCAAGCCAGCGGCCGAGTAAACATCATCACACTCCTGAAGGGAGACCACCATGCAACGCACACACGTCAAAGAGCGTGCCGAGGAACAGTCAATCGCCATGGATGCCGATCAGCAGGCAGCGGTCCGGGCGCTGGCCAATGACCTGCACCGTCTCAACCAGTCGGTGATCAAGGCCGTGGAGATGGGCCTGACCGTGGAGCTCGTGCGCTCGTCGCGCTTCCATGGTGGCGACGGAAGCTGGGGCGATCTCCTCGTCCCAGTCTTCCTGGCCAAGGGCCCTTCAGCCCACTGACCGCTCGCGGAAGGCTTCACGGAAGCGTGCGGCCTTCCTCCGCGCCTGACCAAGCCCCAAGCGATTCCGAGCGGTTTCCGGGAAACTTGGCACCAATTCTTCACGGAACCGCGAACAGGAAACCCTCAGGTGGGTTTCACCGGAAAATCAGTCTCTCCCATTGGCCATGCGGCATGTCACCTGTGCCGCGTGCCCGTCCTGAGCCAACAGCACAGGCGGCTTCAGCAGGACAGGTCCGGCACACGCCGCGTCCCTAACCTGCCCGGACAAGTCCTGCGGCCGATCCCCGCGCCGGAGGCAATATCGTCAACGCGGGGGTCACCACTTTCGCTCGTTCTTCCTCAGACGCTCCCTAGGCCCCTGCACTCCCGGCAGGGGCCATTTTCTCTTAATTAAAAAAGGCGCCGCGGGGCGCCTTCTCGGGATGTCATGCCGTGTCTCAAACGCCAGATTGCGGCGGGCCGGTCAGTCGTCCTTGCGGGTCGGCAGCTCGGAGATGCCGCCGTGCGCGGCGGACCACTCGAGCGGCGACTTGAGGAAGGCTTCCACCTCATCCAGCTGTCCCGGGAAGCGGCCTTCCTTGCGACAGACCTCCAGCACATGCCACCAGGTCGAAAGGTAGTGCAGCTTCATGCCGGCAGCCTCGAGACGGGCCGGCGTGTCCTTGAAAATGTCGTAGTAGAAGGGCGCGAAGGTGTGGCTGACGGTGGCCCCGGCGTTGCGGAGCGCTTCGGCGAACTTGAGCTTGCTGCCGCCATCCGTCGTCAGATCCTCGACCAGCAGGACGCGGGCGCCTTCCCTGAGATCGCCCTCGATCTGGGCGTTGCGGCCGAAGCCCTTCGGCTTCTTGCGCACGTAAAGCATGGGCAGGCCCAGGCGGTCGGCGATCCAGGCGGCGTAGGAAATGCCGGCCGTCTCGCCACCGGCCACCGCGTCGAACTGCTCGAAACCCGCGTCACGCAGGATGACGGAGATGCCCAGGTCGATTATGGCGGAGCGCACGCGCGGATAGGAAATGATCTTGCGGCAGTCGGTGTATACCGGGCTACGCAGGCCGGAGGTGAAAGTGTAGGGCTCGTTGGCCCGGATATGGACGGCCTCGATCTCCAGCAGCATCCGCGCCACTGTCTCGGCAATCAGCGCCTTGTCCGGAAAGGTGTTGGCGAACATGAAGGTGTCTCCGTAGTCGTTTTTCCGCAGACGCGGCAGTTACTGTGCTCCCGTGCCCAGGGGCGCGGGCTCGAGAAATCTCCGTGCGCAGCGGGGACGGACGAATATCCGCCCGCCGGTTGGGTCAGTCCGCGTCCTCGACCTCCCAGTGGATGGGGAACATCGGGTCGAAGACGGTGATCGTGTGCTCGCCTGCCGTGATCTTCGCGGGCATGGTCACCGGCTCGTCGCGGCGGACCAGGGTGATGCGCTTCTCGTTCGGCAGCAGACGGTAGAATGCCGGACCGTTGAGCGAGGCGAAAGCCTCCAGGCGGTCGAGCGCCCCTTCCTGCTCGAAGACATGGGCCAGGCAGGCCATGGTGTTCGGCGCGTTGAAAACGCCGGCGCAGCCGCAGGCGCATTCCTTGAGCGGGTCGATGTGCGGGGCGGAATCGGTACCGAGGAAGAAGGTTCCCTCGCCCGAGGTCGCCGCGGCGCGCAACGCCAGGCGGTGCTTCTCGCGCTTGGCAACCGGCAGACAGTAGTAGTGCGGACGGATGCCCCCCACGAGGATCGCGTTGCGGTTTATGATGAGGTGGTGTGGCGTGATGGTGCCGGCAATCGCGCCATTCTGGGCGCGGACGAAGTCGACCCCATCGCTGGTCGTCACGTGCTCCATGACGATGCGGAGCTCCGGTATGCGCTGGCGTAGGGGCGCCAGCACCCGCTCGATGAACACCGCTTCACGGTCGAAGATGTCGACGTCGGGGTCCGTCACCTCGCCATGGACGCAGAGTGGCATGCCGATCCCGGCCATGCGCTCCAGGACGGGATAGACCTTCTCGATGTTGCGCACGCCGCTGTGGGAATTGGTCGTGGCGCCCGCCGGATAGAGCTTCACTGCCGTAACGATGCCATCACGGAAGCCAGCCGCGATGTCGTCGGCGGAGCTGTTCTCCGTCAGATAGAGGGTCATCAGTGGCTGGAAGCTGCTGCCTTCGGGCAGCGCGGCCAGAATCCGCTCGCGGTAAGCTGCCGCGTCTGCCGTGGTTACGACCGGCGGAACCAGGTTCGGCATGACGATGGCGCGGCCGAAATGGGCGGTGTACGGCGCCACGGCCTGGAGAACGGTTCCATCGCGAAGGTGCAGGTGCCAGTCGTCCGGCTGGCGGATCGTGATCTTTTTCATGAGGTCCAACACATAGCCGGATTCCGCGCCCGCGCAAGGAGAAAGCAGGCCGCACCGCCGCCTTCGGCGTGGAAAAGGCTCGCCACTCCTGTCGGATTGGGGCATCCTCGTCCGTCCATAAGGGAGGAGGAATGCCATGCTCTATGCGATCCTGTGTTACCATGACGAGAATGTCGTCACCTCCTGGTCGAAGGAGGAGGACGACGCCGTTCTGGCGAAGCGCGGCAAGGTCACGGCCGAGCTCGCCGCGCGCGGCAAGATGGGCCCGTCGATCCGGCTGCTGCCGACCTCGGCGGCAACCACGATCCGCAGCGGCCCGAACGGCGACGTGGTTCTCGACGGCCCCTTCGCGGAAACGAAGGAACAGTTGCTCGGCTTCTACGTACTGGAAGGCGACAGCCTCGAGGAGGTGATCGAGGCGGCCAAGGCGATCAAGAAGGGCGAAACCTGCACCTTCGAGATCCGGCCCATCAGCATCTTCAAGAAGGGCGTCGTCGAGGCAAAGGCGGCAGAGACGGCATGAGCGACCTCGCCTGGATCGAGAAAGCACTGGTTGGGGCGCGGCCGCAGGTCGTCAGCGCTCTGCTGCGCTACTTCCGCGATCTCGACCGGGCGGAGGAAGCCTTCCAGGAAGCCTGCCTCAGGGCGCTCAAGACCTGGCCCGAGAAGGGACCGCCGCGCGACCCTGCCGCGTGGCTCATCTTCGTCGGGCGCAACGCGGCGCTCGACAGCGTGCGGCGCGACAGTCGCACCACAGAGCTGCCCGAGGACCGGTTGATCTCCAACCTCGACGACGCCGAGGCGGAGATGTCGGAGCGGCTCGACAATTCGCATTACCGCGACGACATCCTGAGGCTCATGTTCATCTGCTGTCATCCGGACTTGCCCGCGACCCAGCAGATCGCGCTGGCGCTCAGGATCGTCTCCGGCCTGACGGTGAAGGAGATCGCGTCCGCCTTCCTCGTCAACGAGAAGGCGATGGAACAGCGCATCACCCGCGCCAAGCGACGGATCATGGCTGCGGACGTGCCCTTCGAGGCGCCCGGACCGGCGGAGCGTGCCGAGCGCGTGGGGGCAGTCGCGGCGATGATCTACCTCATCTTCAACGAAGGCTATGCCGCAAGCGGCGGCGAGGCACACCTGCGCGCACCGCTCTGCGGCGAGGCGATCCGGCTCGGCCGGCTGCTGCTGCGTCTGTATCCCTCGGAGCCCGAGATCATGGGGCTGCTGGCGCTGATGCTGCTCCAGCATGCACGCACCCCCGCCCGGCTCGACGCGGACGGCAACATCATCCTGCTCGAAAACCAGGACCGGACCCTCTGGAACCGGGAAATGATCGCGGAGGGGCTTGCGCTGGTGGAAAAGGCGGTGCGGCACCGACGGCCGGGTCCCTATCAGCTGCAGGCTGCCATCGCCGCGCTGCACGCGCAGGCGGAACGTCCGGAAGAGACCGACTGGACCCAGATCAGCCTGCTTTATCTTACGCTGGAACGCATGACCCCCTCCCCCGTCATCACGCTCAACAGGGCGGTCGCGGTGTTCAAGGCATCCGGAGCGGAGCAGGCGCTCAACCTCGTTGAGCCGCTCAAGGTCAAGCTCGACGGCTATTTCTACTTCCACGGTGTGCGCGGCGCACTGCTCAAGGAACTGGGACGGGTCGAGGAGGCGCGGCAGGCATTCAGCCGCGCCATTGCGCTTGCCCGCACGCCGGCGGAAGCAGCACACATCCGCCAGCAGCTTGACGCATTGGAAGCAGGCCGGAAGTTCCTGACGCCCGCCCGTCCGTGACCGAAAGGTGGTTGTCGGATCAGGCGATCCCCATTCGTCGTTCCTTCAGGAAAACCTGAGGAGGAATCCATGCCGGAAATCGAAGTTGCTCCAGGTGAGACTGCGGAGGTCCGCGGCGGCGTCATCGCCTATCTGGAACTGGATGGCGCGGTGAGGGCCGCGGAGATCTTCAAGCGTGCCTTCGGCGCCAGGGAGGTAGCCCGCGCTCCGCTCGACGACAAGGGCCGCACGATGCACCTGCACCTCTACATCAACGGCGGGTCGCTCATGCTCTGCGATGCCTTTCCCGAGCACGGACATCCCGCTGAAAAGCCTGCCGCGGTGACCCTCACACTGAAGGTGGACGATCCGGAAGCTTGGTGGGAACGCGCGACGAAGGTGGAGGGCTTCGAGATCGAAGTGCCCCTGCAGGTGATGTTCTGGGGCGACAAGTACGGCCAGATCCGCGACCCGTTCGGTTTCCGCTGGGCGATCACGGGATAGGAAGGTTTTCGCCTGCGCCTCGCATCCCCGAATCGTCCCATCAAATTTGGGCGGAGCGCAAAGGTGGCTCCGCCTTTTTCCTGTTTTAAGTTTCACCCTCTCACGGGCACATAGGTGCGCAGGCGGCTATTAGGCGCAACTACGCCGATTGTTTCAACCAGCCGTGCATGACAGAGTCTTTTGATTACGCCTGCACGGTCTGTATCAGAGGGTCTCATCCCCCTCCCGGCAAAATAAATTCACCCGCCGACCTTTACGTCGGGAACCGATGCCCTATCCTCTCTCATGTCTGCGTCGCGTGAGGCGCGGAGTTTGCGCGGCTTGATGCCAGCAAGAAGTCCGGTACATCGAAGGGAGACAATTCATGGCACAGGCACAAACGGGCGACATCGTTCGCGTCCACTATCGCGGCACGCTCGCGGACGGAACGGAATTCGACTCTTCCCGCGGCCGCGAGCCTCTGGAATTCCAGATCGGCAGCGGTCAGGTAATTCCCGGCTTTGAGCGGCAGGTCGAGGGCATGTCGGTTGGGGAGACCACCGTCGTAACCATCCCGGCGGACGAAGCCTACGGTCCGCGGGACGAGCGCCAGGTGCAGGAGATTCCGCGCAGCGCCCTGCCGCCGGAACTGACTCTGGAAATCGGCACTGGCCTGACGGCCACCACACGGGACGGCAGGGAAATCCCCCTCACCGTGATCGCACTTACGGACGAGACCGTGACCGTCGACGGCAACCACCCGCTCGCAGGGCGCGACCTGACGTTCGAGCTGGAGCTGGTCGAGATCGTCGAGTCACCCGGGAAGTCCGGTTTCGGGTTCTGATGCAGAACGGACGGCACAAGCCGCGCGTCCATCCTTCTGCGTGAAATTTGCGCCCCGCTGGCGTGAGATATGCTCACCGCGCGGGGCGTTTTCGATGCGCGCCCGGCGCTGGCCTCACGGTGAAGCGGGCGCCTCGCTCAATTGAAGATGTGTTCGCCCATCTCGTCGATGATCTGGCGCCCTTTGCGGATCGCGTGATCGGCGGCGAGATCGATCGACGGGAAACGGTCGGCGCGAATGAAGCGGTGCTCCTTGCGGACCCCATTCACCTCCTTGGTGATCACGCCGCAGGTCTGGAACTGGCCCTGCTCCTTGTAGGGCGTCGCGCGGATCAGAAAGCCCTTGTGCTCCACTGCCTCGCCGACGGTCTCGCTGCCGCCCGACGTCTCGCGGGAACCTCCGCCGAACAATCGCTTCAGGAATGACATTACCGTGCTCCGCTCCTCGTTCTGCAGGCCGCCCGTAACGCGTCCGGCCCGGGACAATCAATCCGTCATGCTATATGAAGCACAACCGTGCGGCTATGGGGCCGGTCGCGGTGTTCAAAGAGATATATACCCTGCCAGGTGCCAAGCAATGGTTGGCCGTTGCCGACCGGTACGGCCAGGGAAACGGGCATCATCGCGGCCTTGATGTGGGCAGGCATGTCGTCCGGCCCTTCCAGCGTATGCACGATCCAGCGCATCGACGGATCATCAGAGGGCGGCACGAGACGGCGGAAGAACTCCCTGAGGTCGCGCCGCACGTCCGGATCCGCGTTCTCCTGGATCAGCAGCGAACAAGACGTGTGACGCACGAAGACGGTGAGCAAGCCCGTATCGACGCCGCTCGAGCGGACGAAAGCCCTCACCCTGTCGGTAAACTCGTAAAGGCCCTGACCGGAGGTGTTTATCGTCAACTGCTGCTGGGGCATGGCGGAAGCAGGAGCATGTTTGCCGCCGCCTGTCAACGGGCGCGGCCTTGCGCGGCCGCCCCTAGTCGTGAGCGGCGACGGGGGAAGCGGACGAGGAAAGGATCGGGCGGCCGTTGGCCGGAGCGACGGGTCGCGCATTCATCGGATAAAGGGCGCGGAAGCGGGTAATGTCGTCCCCGCTCACCTTCACCGGATGCTGCAGCACCATCCAGGACACCTTCTCGCTGCAGGGCGGTGTCGTAAGTGAGCCGTCGTAGAACCAGTATTCCCGTTCGTCCGGAAAAAGTCCGGTTATATCGACATCATCGACCTCGACGCTCACTCCCTCTTTCGCCGGAAAGTGCGAGGCCAGACGAGCGAAGCTCTCATTTTCTCCGCCAGAATCTAGAAACACGGCGAGCACGCCGAGATCGTCGCTGCCGACGCGGCGATGCACGAAGTGAGCCTCCATTGGGAAGCGCCTGCCCTGGACTTCATGCTCGCTCGGCGCATGGAAATGAAACTGAAGAAGCTCGTAGGTCTCGCCCCCGCGGCGAAGGAAGCTGCCCGCGGGCACATCAACCTGGATCGTGTGGCCGTTGTTCACCATGCGGGTCTCGCCCGCCCCCCATTCGATATCGATGGCCGGCAGACCGGCGGGCGTGGCTTCTTCAATGTCGACGGGAGACTGCCGCGCGCCGACTGAGCAGGCGGCATAATCGTGGCTTAAGTCTCCCCAGTGCGCGGGGCCGGTCGCACCTTCATATCCCCAGTGCAGGGCCGTATGGCCCCCGTCCGCCAGCGTCCAGGAAGCGCCAGCCAGGCAGATGACAAACGCAAGAGCGGGCAGAGAAGTCCGTTTCATGACACACCATCAGAAGAAACCGCTTTTGCCAGGGCGGAGGGTTACCGGCGAACAGGTACGCAATTTGATCGCGTATACGCGATCATCGTGATGGAATGTCACAAAAAGCAAGAAGCCGGGCTGCAAAGCCCGGCTTCTGAACCGTTTTCTTTCGAGGCTTCCCGGATCAGCTGTCCAGGAACGAGCGCAGCTTACGGCTGCGGCTCGGGTGCTTGAGCTTGCGCAGCGCCTTCGCTTCGATCTGTCGGATACGCTCGCGGGTCACCGAGAACTGCTGGCCAACCTCCTCAAGGGTGTGGTCGGTGTTCATGCCGATGCCGAAGCGCATGCGCAGCACGCGCTCCTCACGCGGCGTGAGCGAGGCCAGAACGCGCGTGGTCGTCTCGCGCAGGTTGGCCTGAATTGCCGCGTCGATCGGCAGGATCGCGCTCTTGTCCTCGATGAAATCGCCGAGATGTGAATCCTCCTCGTCGCCCACCGGGGTTTCGAGGGAGATCGGCTCCTTGGCGATCTTCAGGACCTTGCGGACCTTCTCCAGCGGCATCGCCAGCTTCTCGGCCAGCTCCTCAGGGGTCGGCTCGCGGCCGATCTCGTGCAGCATCTGGCGCGAGGTACGGACGATCTTGTTGATCGTCTCGATCATGTGCACCGGAATACGGATCGTGCGGGCCTGATCGGCGATAGAACGGGTAATCGCCTGCCGGATCCACCACGTGGCGTAGGTGGAGAACTTGTAGCCGCGGCGGTACTCGAACTTGTCCACGGCCTTCATCAGGCCGATGTTGCCCTCCTGAATGAGGTCAAGGAACTGCAGGCCGCGGTTCGTGTACTTCTTGGCGATGGAGATCACGAGACGCAGGTTCGCCTCGACCATCTCCTTCTTGGCGATTGCCGCCTCGCGCTCGCCCTTCTGCACCTGGTTCACGATGCGGCGGAACTCACCGATCGAAATACCGGTTTCCTGGGCAAGGTTCTGGATCTCGGCGCGGATTTCCTCGATCGTCCTGGCTTCCTTCTCAACGAACTGCTTCCAGCCGGGTTCGGGAAGCTGGGCAACGGTCTTGATCCAGTTCGGATCGAGTTCCGACCCCTGATAGGCGCGCAGGAAATCCTCGCGGCGCACGCCGTGGCTCTCGGCCAGGCGCAGCAGCCTGCCCTCGTTCTGAACGAGGCGCTTGTTGATGTCGTAGAGCTGCTCGACCAGCGTCTCGATGCGCTGGTTGTTCAGGGACAGCGACTTCACGGCCTTGATCAGCTCGTCCTTGAGCTGCTTGGCCTGAAGCTGCTGGGTCGTCGACAGCTCCTTGCCGCCGTCGTTCAGCTTGTTCTCGACGTGCTGATCCTGAAGCTTGCGCAGCTTAGCGTAGGTGTCGGCGATGAAGTCGAGGGTCTGCATGACGCTGGGCTTGAGCTCGGCCTCCATGGCCGCCAGCGACAGGTTGTTCTCGTCCTCTTCCTCATCCTCCTCTTCCTGGATCGGCTCGCCGCCGACGTTCGTCACATCATCATCGTCATTGCGGCGGGCACGGGAAGGCTTCTCGGGAGCGGCAGGCTTCTTCTCTTCTTCGTCAGGGCGCGCAATGACCGGCGCCTGACGCGCCTCCGGGCCCGCATAAGTGGCCTCAAGGTCAATGATCTCGCGCAGGAGGATCTTGCCTTCGTTGAGCTCGTCGCGCCAGATGATGAGAGCCTGGAAAGTGAGCGGGCTCTCGCAGAGACCGGCGATCATGGTCTCACGGCCAGCCTCGATGCGCTTGGCGATCGCAATCTCGCCCTCACGGGACAGAAGCTCGACGGAGCCCATCTCGCGCAGATACATGCGAACCGGATCGTCGGTGCGGTCCGTCGGCTCCTTCTTCTGGGCAACAGCAAGAGGACCGCCGCCGCCGATTTCAGCGAGCTCGCCGCCCTCGTCGTCCTCGGCCTCAGCCTCTTCGCCCGCTTCCTCATCCTCGACGACGTTGATGCCCATGTCGGACAGCATGGCCAAGGTGTCCTCGATCTGCTCAGAAGACACCTCGCCCGACGGAAGAACCGCATTGAGTTCGTCCATCGTGACATAGCCGCGCTTCTTGGCGACCTTGATCATCTTCTTGACTGCGTCGTCAGAAAGGTCCAGCAGCGGGCTGTCGTCGCGCTCGGTCTCGACCTCTTCCTTTTCCTTTGTCGCCATGCCTTGCAATCTCCTACCGGCCGCCGTGCCGGAAAATCACATTGGTTGCGCGCAGCTCCCTCGCGCGTGAGTCGCCTCTATCGCGCTCCCGTAAACGCACGATTAACCCTGTCATCTAATGCGAAGTGTCGAACGGTCCATGCCTTGTGATACGGATCTTTTTTCCATTCGGAGCGAGCTGTGCCGTGGCAGCGCAGAATCAATGTTGATTCCTTCATTCGTGATCCAGGTCAAGGTGCAGTGACATGATTCGCTCGAAAAAGCGAATCAAACGCAGTCTCACCCCTCATGACCGTCCTCCGACACGCCCCGACGCGATACCAAAACCGTCGATCAGCGCATTGGTGGCTTCGATGTTGTGCAGCTCGGCCTGAAGTTCAGCCAGATGGCGCGCATCCTCTTCCGTCCAGACTTCCGCCGCCGCCATCTCGGCCTCGGCTGCTCTCAGCTCCCTATGTAGAGAGCGAACTCGCCTATGCAAGTGCAACACCTGCGAGAACGCTTCGCGGGCATCCTCGATCGCCGCTTCGGGCAGCGCCGGCCACAGATAGGCAGCCTTCACGCGCTGCTCCGCCTCGGCCCAGATAGGACGTAAGCCCGCTTCTTCAATAGCAGAAATCAACTTTTCACGGTCAACCGCACGGCCAAAGGCGAACTGGTCCAGGATTACGCGCCGCAGGCGCACAAGATCGTTGCTGGTCAGCTCAAGAGGCTCGACTGCGTCAAAGTGCTCTTCGATCAGCGCGGGATGGTTGACCAACATGACGATGATGGTGGCCTCCCGCAGCGGCATCGCCGTACCCGGAACGGCCCTCACCAGGGACGAGCGGGCAAGGCTCTGCGAGACGGGCAGGCGGCCGGAAGCCGCTCCCGGCCGCGAGCCCGGTCTGTTGCGGCCGCCATAGGAACCGCCATAGGAAGAGCCCGCACGGTCCCCTCCCCTAGCTGCCGGCTTCGGCGCGCCGAAGAAGCTTACCATGCGGTCGCGCAGCTCCTGCGCATAGTGGCGGCGGACGCTCTCGTCCTTGATCTGGCTGGTGAGGGCGCGCAGGCGCTGCTCGAGCTCAGCGCGGCGCTCGGGCGTATCGAAGACGCCGCCCGAGGTCTCGCGCATCCAGATGAGATCGGCGAGCGGAAGGGCCTGGGCGATCACCGTGTCGAAGGGCTCGCGGCCGCCTTCCCGCACGATGTCGTCAGGATCCTTGCCTTCCGGAAGCAGGGCAAAGCGCACCGTGCGGCCGGGCTGGACGAGCGGCAGGGCGAGGTCGGCGGCGCGCCAGGCGGCGCGAAGACCCGCGCCATCGCCATCGAAGCAGAGGATGGGTTCGCCGGTGACACGCCAGAGCAGCTCAAGCTGGTTTTCGGTGAGCGCCGTGCCGAGCGGCGCCACGGCCGTGTCGATGCCGGCCTGGGCTAGAGCGATCACGTCCATGTAGCCTTCGACAGCGATCAGCGGCGTATCCTTGGCGTTCCTGCGGGCGCGCGCGAAGTTGTAGAGCACGTTACCCTTGTGGAAGAGCTCGGTGTCCGGCGAGTTGAGGTATTTCGCGGGCACGTCGGACGACATGGCCCGGCCGCCAAAGGCGATGACGCGACCGCGCGAATCCTCGATCGGGAACATGATGCGGCCGCGGAAGCGGTCGAACGCCACGGGCACATCCGGGCCAGAGACGATCAGGCCGCAGGCCTCCATCTGATCGACCGTGACGCCCTTCTGTGCGAGATGCTGGCGCAGCGCATTGCGCGAATCGGGCGCGAAGCCGATGCGGAAGGTCCGCTGCGTGGTCGAGGAAATGCCGCGATTGCGCAGATAGGCGCGGGCTTCCGCGCCGACGGCCTCCTGCAGGCACTTCTCATAGAACTGCGCCGCCATCTCCATGACGTCCGTGAGGCTCGCGCGCACCTGTTCACGGCGCTCCATCTCCGGATCGCGGGCGGGCATGGGAACGCCTGCCATCTCAGCGACGATGGCGACCGCCTCGGGGAAGCTGATGCCATCGAGATCCGTCAGGAATCGGAAATGATCGCCCGAGACGCCGCAGCCGAAGCAATGGTAGCGCCCCTTGCGGTCCTCGCAGTGGAAGCTCGGCGACTTTTCACCGTGGAAGGGGCAGCAGGCCCAGTAGTCGCCGCGGGCAGTGTTGGTCTTGCGCTTGTCGAAGGAGACGCGCATGCGCACCACCTGCGAAATGGGCACGCGGTCACGGATTTCATCAAGGAAACTCTGGGAAAAGCGCATGGTCAAGGCTTTCTCACGAACCGCACCCCAAATCAACGCCGCTTGAAGAAAGCTTGCCCGAGCTTTCCGGATCGGCCGGATGCCACCGGAAATGTGCACGCTATTCCCGCAATTCACAGCATGTGGACAACCCGACCCTGGAAAGAGCCAACAGGGCAGCCATCACAAACCATCGCGAAAGAAACCCTTCGCTTCGCGGGAACTGCGACCAAGGCGCCGCGGCTCTCGCGGCTACTTCAGCAGCTCGCGAACCACGCCGCTGGCCTTGCTGAAGTCCATGCGGCCCGGATAGCGCTCCTTCAGGGCGTTCATGCAGCGGCCCATGTCGCGCAGACCTTCCGCGCCGATCTCGCGCACCACCTGCTCGCAGGCCTGCTTCAACTCCGCCTCGTCCAGCGGTTTGGGCAGGAATTCCTCGATGATGGCGATCTCGTGACGTTCCTCCTGCGCCAGGTCGGCGCGGCCGTTCTGCTCATAGATCTGAGCCGATTCCCGGCGCTGCTTCACCATCCGGGTGAGGATTTCCAGGACGTCCGCATCGGTCACAGGGTCCTTGCCGGCCGAACGATGCGCGATGTCACGGTCCTTGATGGCAGCCTGAATCAGCCGGAGCGTCGAGGTCCGGCGTTTATCCTGGTGCTTAACGGCATCCACAAGGGCTTGAGCGATATCGTCGCGAATTGGCATTTAAGGTCTCCAGAGAGGAACCGGCACATATCCCAAACGGATCGGATTTTGTAGGTGGGTTCACTCAAAGTGCCCGTAACTTTCCGAACAGGCCGGCTTTGCACCGCGTCAATTGACCACGCGCGCTGCCTGAACTATTGTTCGCCACCTGCAAGCATATTAACTAACACGAGACGCTGGCTGGTCGCGGTCCGCGCTACCCTTGCGCGCAACAAGCACTCACGGTAGTGACCGCACCGATCTTTTCGGCTGCCTCTGTAAGATGGAGACTTTGTATGACGACTGCAAGCGGCCCTTGGATCGCTCCCAAGGTCACGGCTGTTCTTGTGCTGGCGGATGGGACGGTCATCGAGGGTTCGGGCCTTGGCGCGACGGGCAGCGCCGTCGGTGAGGTGTGCTTCAACACCGCTCTTACCGGTTACGAAGAGATCCTGACCGATCCTTCCTACAGCGGGCAGATTGTCACCTTCACCTTCCCCCATATCGGCAACGTCGGCACCAACGACGAGGACATCGAGGACCTGCATCCGGCCATGCGCGCTGGCGCCGTTGGCGCCATCTTCCGCGCCGATGTCACCGATCCTTCCAACTACCGCGCCACCGAGCACCTGGACGCCTGGCTCAGGCGCCGCGGCGTGATCGCGCTCACCGGCATCGATACGCGCGCGTTGACCGTGCTCATCCGCGAAAAGGGCATGCCGAATGCGGTGATCGCGCATTCGCCGGACGGCAAGTTCGACATCGAGGATCTGCACCGGCAGGCGCGCGAGTGGAGCGGCCTGGTGGGCCTGGACCTCGCCAAGGAGGTGACCTCGGGCCAGTCCATGGTGTGGACCGAAACCCCGTGGGTCTGGAACGAGGGGTACGGTGAGGCACAGGACACCAAGTACCACATCGTCGCCGTCGACTTCGGCGTGAAGCGCAACATCCTGCGCCTGCTCGCCGGGCTCGGCGCCAAGGTGACGATCGTGCCCGCCACGACCTCGGCGGAAGACATTCTGGCGCTCAATCCGGACGGCGTGTTCCTGTCCAACGGCCCGGGCGACCCAGCCGCCACCGGCGAATATGCCGTGCCGATGATCCGCAAGCTGCTCGAGGCCGACATCCCGATGTTCGGCATCTGCCTGGGCCACCAGCTGCTCGGCATCGCGCTCGGCGGCAAGACCATGAAGATGGATCAGGGCCATCACGGCGCGAACCATCCGGTGAAGGATCACACGACGGGCAAGGTGGAGATCGTGTCGATGAACCACGGATTCGCGGTGGACTCCAAGTCGCTGCCGGAGGGCGTGGTCGAGACGCATGTCTCACTGTTCGACGGCTCGAACTGCGGTCTCGCGGTCGTCGGCAAGCCGGTGTTCTCCGTCCAGCACCACCCGGAAGCTTCGCCCGGCCCGCAGGACTCGCACTACCTGTTCCGCCGGTTCATCAACCTGATCCGCGAGCGCAAGGGCGAGCCGCTGCTCGAGAACGCCTGAACCTCCGGCTGCTACCAAGTCAAGAAAAACCTAGCAAAAGTGTTTCAGCGGCGGGCGAGAGCCCGCCGTCTGCGTCTGAAGGGCAGCGTGAGGATGCGCCCGATCAGCCAGCCGACAAATCCGCCAGCGCCCGCCCAGACGGTGCCATCCGCCGTCACCGGCACGGCGGGCCGGAAGTCCTGGAAGGTGCCCTCCAGCACGCGCTCGTCAGGAGGATAGGCAAGCGCGACCGGCCTCAGGAACGGCGGCAGTTCCTCGAAATGCCTGGCCTGGGCGTGCAGACGGTCGAGCCGGCGCAGCACCGCTTCCATGGACACGCCGCGGTCGCGCAGGAAAGGCTCGGTGGCCTGGCGATGGATCTCAAGGGCCTGCTCGCGGTCGAGGTTGTATCGGGCGGCATCCGCATCGAAGCCGGCTACCACCTCGGCAAGCTCCTCCAGCGCGCCGCCCAGGCGCTGCCGGTATTGCTGAGCAAATTCAGGCGCCTGCGACATAACAACGGCTCCGGCGCCGGTGACTACCAGGGTGATGAGCTGAACCAGTCGCATGGCTGCCTATGACATTCCCCGAGGTTCGTGCGGTCAGATGTCCCCGCTGAAGGTGTCGCAACTCGTGACATCACCAGACTGATAACCGCGCAGGAACCACGTCTTGCGCTGGGCCGAAGTGCCGTGATTGAAGCTTTCCGGCACGACGTAGCCCTGGGTACGCTTCTGCAGCGTGTCGTCGCCAATCTGGAAGGCGGCGTTCAGCGCCTCGTCCAGATCGCCCTCCTCCAGAAGCCCCTTCTGGTCGGTGTGGTTGGCCCACACGCCCGCATAACAGTCCGCCTGCAGCTCCACACGCACCGACATGGCGTTGGCTTCCGCCTGGCTCATGCGCTGGCGCGCCTGGTTGAAGCGCGGCAGCACGCCGGTCAGATTCTGCACATGGTGGCCGACTTCGTGAGCAATCACGTAGGCCTGCGCAAAGTCGCCCGCAGCGCCAAAGCGCGTGGCGAGCTCGTTGAAGAAGTCGAGGTCGATGTAAACCTTCCGGTCGCCTGGGCAATAGAAGGGGCCGCTGGCGGCGGATGCGAAACCGCAGGCTGACTGAACAGCGCCGGAGAAGACGACCATGGTCGGTTCCGGATAATCTGACCCCGCGGCGGCGAAAATGTCGGTCCACACATCCTCCGTCTCAGCGAGCACGACACGGGCGAACTGCATGCTCTCGTCATTCTGGGCGGTGCGCTCGACACGCGGCTGCTCGCCGGGGACGCCCGTCAGAAGCTCCATCGGGTCGATGCCGAGCGCCCGCGCGCCGACGAAAAGCACGGCCAGGACGATGATGGTGGACAGTCCACCGCCACCACGGCCTATGGGAATGCGAACGGGCATGCCGCGCGGCATTCCTGAGAAACCGCCGCGTCCTCTCTGATCACTGACATTGCTGCTTTCCCGGCGGCCTCTCCAGCGCATGAACGTCCTCACTCGTGGTCATGTTTGCCTGCAACTTAGAACTAGTCGAATAACCGGACAATGTCATTGGCGGAAATTCCGCCGTTCCGTGCGAACGAATGACCGCCTTGATGTCATCTGGTGGCAGTAATGTGATGGGCCAGCGTCCGCGATCGCTGATAAAATTCTTCGTAATGTCTATATTCCAGCGCCTGCTGTCGGCCTGAACCAGGCAGCAACGTCCATTTCATGTTGCAACCAGACACGGTGGTTTCGATGAATACGACAGCACCTGCGCGGAACTTCATTTCGGAAGCGTCCGCATTTCCCTTCGCGATCACGGCACGCGGACTCACCAAGCAGTTCGGCAGCGTGAAGGCGCTCGACGGAATCGACCTCGACGTTCCGCGCGGCATGATCTTCGCGGTGCTCGGCCCGAACGGCGCCGGCAAGACGACGCTGATCCGCATCCTCGCAACGCTCATCAAGGCAGACGCCGGGACGGCAACGCTAATGGGGCACGACCTGGCGACGGAGCCGCACAAGGTGCGCAGCGAAATAGCTCTCACCGGCCAGTTCGCCTCGCTTGACGAGGATCTCACGGGCCGGGAGAACCTCATCATGCTTGCCCGCCTGTGGGGCTTCCGCGGGCGCACGGCGGCGGCACGCGCGGACGAACTCCTCGACGCATTCGACCTTGCGGACGCGGCGCGCAAGCAGGTCAAGGACTATTCCGGCGGCATGCGGCGCAGGCTCGACATCGCGGCATCACTGATCGTGACGCCTGGCGTACTCTTTCTGGACGAGCCGACGACCGGCCTAGACCCCACGGCACGTCAGGGCGTGTGGCGGATGATCCGGGAATTGGCGGCAGCGGGCGTGACCATTCTGCTCACCACCCAGTATCTCGAAGAGGCGGACCAGCTCGCCGCGCGCATCGCCGTGATCGACAAGGGCCGCAAGATCGCAGAAGGCACGAGCCGCGAACTCAAGGCGCAGATCGGCTCGGCGGTGCTGCATGTCTCGATCCCTGATCCGGACCAGCTCGAGCAGGCCGCAGACATTCTCGCCGGCCAGCTTCGGACCACGGTGCACCGGAACGCTGAGGGCGGGGAAATCTCGGCCATCGCCGGATCGCCGAAGGCGGCGAACGCGGCCATCGCGGCGCTGATCAAAGCGGGCATCGACATCGCCGACTTCTCGATGGGCTCGCCGAGCCTCGACGAGGTGTTCTTTGCCCTCACCGGACAAAGCGACATGGCTTCGGCACAGGAGGTTCAGCCATGAACGGGATCACCGCCAACACGATTCGGGTCCAGCGACCGCCACAGCCGTCGGCGCTCTCCAACGCGCTCGTCTTCGGCTGGCGGGCGGTGCTCAAGTTCCGCCACGTGCCGGAGCAGATGTTCGACCTGGTGATGACGCCGATCATGTTCACGCTGCTGTTCACCTTCGTGTTCGGCGGCGCGCTGGCGGGCTCACCCGACAGCTACCTGCAATACCTGCTGCCGGGCATCCTCGTGCAGACGGTGGTGTTCAACTCGGTCTATTCCGGCATGGGCCTTTCGACGGATCTCTCCAAGGGGCTGTTCGAGCGGTTCCGGTCGCTGCCGATCTGGTCGCTCGCTCCCTTCGCCGGGCTGATGGTGGGCGACGTGCTGCGGCACACGATCGCCGGGCTGATCATTCTCACCATCGGCCTCATTCTCGGTTTCCGGCCGGAGGGCGGAGTGACGGGTGTTATCGGCGCGTTCGTGCTGCTGGTGATCATCGGTTTCGGCGTGGGCTGGATCTTCCTCGTGCTCGGACTGCTGATCCGCTCGCCCATGACGGTGATGACCTTTGGCTTCACGCTCATCATGCCACTGGCCTTCGCGTCGAACATCATGGTGCGGCCGGAGACGATGCCGGGATGGCTGGAAGCCTTTGTGGTGCGCAATCCCATGTCGCACATGACGACCGCCATCCGCGGGCTGATGAACGGGACGGCGTCGGCGCCGGACATCCTGCTGGCGCTGGTGACCCCCGTGGTGCTCACGGTGCTGCTCGCTCCGGTGACGCTCTGGCTCTACCGGCGGGGTAACTAGTCCGCGGGCTTTCGGCGGACGTGGAGCAACCGGTACTTCCCGTGATTGCCGGGTGTCTCGTCGGCCTCCAGGTCGGGCGGAAGCTTCGGCAAGGGCAAGCCCGCCGGCACAGCCAGGTAGCCACTCTTTTCCGACAGGGCCGTGGCCAGTTCATCCTCGCGCAGTACCCGGGCGGCGTTCTGGCTGTAGAAGGTGGCCGAGAACGGGCGGTGCTTAACGAAGTAGAGCGGCTCGTCAGCCTGCCGGCGGCCAAGGTAGGCGACGGCAACGGCGCGGGCCGTCACATCGTCCAGGAGTTGCGGGAAGAAGGCGGCCCCCGTCCCTGCCCCGATCGTGAGCGCTATCATGATGGCGAGGCCGCTTGCGACCCACTGCTCGATCCGCTCGGAACGCGCGGCGAACCAGCCGGCCATGAACAGGCTTGCGCCCGGGAGGCACGGCAGCGCGTAGGTCCAGATGATGTTGCGCGAGGCCGTGAAGAAGAGAAGCGGCGCCAGCGCCCAGAGCAGCGTGTATCGTGCCCAGGAGCGCTCGCGGGGCAACGGCTTCCTGCCCCGCGCCTCCCAGGTGACGATCAGCACCGTAAACGGCCAGGGCAGCGCGGCGATCAGCGCGAAGAGCCAGATGGTGCCGATCGGAAAATTGTGGGCGCGACCGTACAGGTCTCCCGTCCAGCCGGGTTCGACGAAGCGCTTCCAGTGCTCGCCGACGATGAAATATTCGAGGAAGCCCGGCGTCTTCTCCTCTGCAAGCCAGTACCACGGCAACACGAGGACGGCGACCAGCAGCGCGCCGGGGATCCACGGCAAGCGGGTGAAGGTCTCCTTCCACCGGTTCTCGATCAGCACCCAGAGTCCGATGGGCACGCCGCTCAAGACCAGCGCGACAGGCCCCTTGGCGAGCAGACCGACAGCGAGGCCGAGGAAGAAGATCCAGGCGCTCAGGCGGCGGTGACGCTCGGAGGTTCCGAACAGGCCGCCCCAGAAGCCATAAAGCTCGGCGGCGGTGCCGAGCACCAGCGCCATGTCGGTCATGACTGCGGCGGCGGAGACCAGAAACAGAGTGGAACCCGCCAGAAGGGAGACGGCAATGATCGCCACCCGCCTGCCCTCGACTCGGCGCGAGATGTCCCATACGAGAAGGCCGACCAGCACCGCACACAGGAGATGCGGCAGGCGTGCGGCAAATTCGGACACGCCCAATAGGCGGAAGCTCAGCGCGGTAATCCAGAAGGAAAATGGCGGCTTGCCCCAGAAGGGAACATCATCGTCCGCCCAGGGTGTGACCCAGTCGCCAAGAGCCGCCATCTTGCGGGCGATTTCCGCATAACGGGCCTCGGTCGTGTCCATGAGAGGTAGAATCGCCATGGTGGCGAGACGCGCCAGCACGAGACCGGCTAGCAACACGACAAGCAGGCGCTCCGCCTTCGGCAGGCCTGATTTCATTTTCCCCTCCACCCCGCAGGACCTGCCCGGCACGTCCTGCTGCCCGGTTTCCAAAAGAGCCTAACCCAGAAACGATCAAAGTAATCGGCACGATAAACAAAGGACGCTCAGCAGAAGCGTCGCGCAATATCTACAGGAAACGCACGGCCGTTCAAATAGCGTGCGCTAATATCTCGGAGAAAAACAGAAAGCCGGCGATACGGGCGTATCGCCGGCCTTTCTCATCAGATCCGGTAACGGGTAAACGGGCGGCGAAGCCCGGTTACTGGCGCGCGAAATAGCTCTGCAGCGGACGGACCTCGAGGCTACCGGCCTTCAGGGCCGCGATGGCCTCCACGACCGCATCACAGCCCGCCATGGTGGTGTAGTACGGCACCTTCTGCATCAGGGTCGCGCGGCGCAGGGACTTGGAGTCCGATACCGCCTTCTGGCTGTCCGTCGTGTTGAAGACGATCTGCACCTGGCGGTTGCGGATGGCGTCCTCGATGTGCGGACGGCCCTCGTGCACCTTGTTGATCTTCTCCGCCTCGACGCCATGCTCGCGCAGGAAGCGCGCCGTGCCGCTGGTGGCAAGAACCTTGAACCCAAGGTCGGCCAGCTTGCGGACGGCAGGCAGGACGCGCGCCTTGTCCTCGTCGCGCACCGCCACGAACAGCGTGCCGGAGAGCGGCAGGTCAACGCCGGCGCCAAGCTGGGACTTTGCGAAGGCCAGAGCGTAGTCGTGATCGAGGCCCATCACTTCGCCGGTGGACTTCATCTCCGGTCCGAGCAGGGTGTCGACGCCCGGGAAGCGGGCGAACGGGAATACAGCTTCCTTCACCGCGATATGGCCGAGCTTGCCGATGTCGGGAAGCTCTCCGTAGACGCGGAAGACGTCCTGCAGGCCCTCACCGGCCATGACGCGGGCGGCCATCTTGGCGATCGGGCGTCCGATGGTCTTGGCCACGAAGGGGACCGTGCGGGAAGCGCGCGGGTTGACCTCGAGGACGTAGACCTCGCCATCCTTCACAGCGTACTGCACGTTCATCAGGCCGCCGACATTAAGGGCCTTGGCCAGAGCCTTGGTCTGGCGGGCGACCTCTTCGATGATCTCCCTCGGCAGCGAATGCTCGGGAAGCGAACAGGCCGAGTCGCCGGAGTGGATTCCGGCTTCCTCGATGTGCTCCATGATGCCGCAGACATAGGCTTCCTTGCCGTCGGCCAGACAGTCCACGTCGAGCTCGGTCGCTTCCGTCAGATAGGTATCGAACAGAAGCGGGTTCTTGGAGAGCAGCGTGTTGATCTGGCCGGTCTTGTCGGCCGGATACTTCTGGCGGATCTCCTCCGGAACAAGGCCGGGAACCGTGTCCAGCAGGTAGCTCTGCAGGCGGGCCTCGTCATAGATGATCTGCATGGCACGGCCGCCAAGCACGTAGGACGGGCGGACGACAAGCGGGAAGCCGAGTTCGGCTGCCACAAGGCGGGCCTGCTCGACCGAGTAGGCGATGCCGTTCTTCGGCTGCTTGAGGCCGAGCTTGATCAGAAGCTTCTGGAAGCGGTCACGGTCCTCGGCGAGGTCAATCGCGTCGGGCGACGTACCGAGAATCGGAATGCCCTCGCGCTCCAGCGCGTCGGCCAGCTTCAGCGGGGTCTGGCCGCCGAACTGGACGATGACGCCCATGAGCTCGCCCTTCGACTGCTCGATGCGGAGAATCTCCAGCACGTCCTCCTCGGTCAAAGGCTCGAAATAGAGCCTGTCGGAGGTGTCGTAGTCGGTGGAGACCGTCTCCGGGTTGCAGTTGATCATGATCGACTCGTAGCCTGCTTCAGCCAGCGCGAACGCGGCATGGCAGCAGCAGTAGTCGAACTCGATGCCCTGTCCGATGCGGTTCGGACCGCCGCCGAGGATCACCACCTTCTTGCGGTCGGAGACCTGGGATTCGTCGGACAGCGTGCCGGCGAAGGGGGTCTCGTAGGTGGAATACATGTAGGCGGTGGGCGACGCGAACTCGGCCGCGCAGGTGTCGATGCGCTTGTAGACCGGATGCACGCCGAGCTGATGGCGAAGCTTGCGGACGGATTGGGCATCCGTGCCGGTGAGCGAGGCCAGGCGCTGGTCGGAGAAGCCCATGCTCTTCAGCATGCGCAGGTTATGGGCATCCTGCGGCAGGCCGTGTTCGCGGATGCGCTTCTCCATGTCCACGATGTTGGCGATCTGCGCCAGGAACCAGCGGTCGATGTGGCACATCGAATGGATCTCTTCCAGCGACATGCCGAGGCGGAAAGCCTGGGCCACCATGCGCAGGCGGTCCGGCGTGGGCGTGCCGAGGGCGGCGCGGATGGCGTTCTTGTTCTCCGACGGATCGCCACCCTCGCGGTAGCCCGGGATCTCGATCTCGTCGAGGCCGTTCAGGCCCGTCTCGAGGCCGCGCAGCGCCTTCTGCAGGGATTCGGCGAAGGTGCGGCCAATGGCCATCACCTCACCCACCGATTTCATCGAGGTGGTCAGCGTGGTGTCGGTGCCGGGGAACTTCTCGAAGGCGAAGCGCGGAACCTTGGTGACGACATAGTCGATGGACGGCTCGAAAGAGGCCGGGGTGGCACCGCCGGTAATCTCGTTCTCAAGCTCGTCCAGCGTGTAGCCAATGGCGAGCTTGGCCGCGATGCGGGCGATCGGGAAGCCGGTCGCCTTGGAGGCGAGCGCCGACGAACGCGACACGCGCGGATTCATTTCGATGACGACCATGCGGCCGTCCTTCGGGTTGATGGCAAACTGGACGTTGGAGCCGCCCGTCTCGACGCCGATCTCGCGCAGCACCGCGATCGAGGCGTTGCGCATGATCTGGTATTCCTTGTCGGTCAGCGTGAGCGCCGGCGCGACGGTGATCGAGTCACCGGTGTGAACGCCCATCGGATCGACGTTCTCGATGGAACAGACGATGATGCAGTTGTCCTTGCGGTCACGGACAACCTCCATCTCGTATTCCTTCCAGCCGAGCACCGATTCCTCGATCAGCACCTCGGTGGTCGGTGAGGCGTCGAGGCCGCGCTCGACGATCTCGAAGAATTCAGAGCGGTTGTAGGCGATGCCGCCGCCTGTACCGCCTAGGGTAAACGACGGACGGATGATGGCCGGCAAGCCGACGTAATCCAGCGCCTGGGCGGCAATACCCATGGCGTGCGCCATGTAGCGCTGCTTGCGGTCGCCCTCGCCGCGCTGCCACTCGGCCTCGAGCGCGTCGAGGGCCGCGTCCAGCTCCGCGCCGCTGAGCCTGCCGCGAAGCTCCTCGCGCTCAGCCTCATGTTTCCTGCGGTCGGCTTCCTTGACCTCGGTGGCGTTCGCCAGCATCGAACGGGGGGTCTCGAGGCCGATGCGGGCCATGGCCTCGCGGAACAGCGCGCGGTCCTCGGCCTTGTCGATCGCCTCAGCGTTGGCGCCGATCATCTCGACGTTGTAGCGGTCCAGGACCCCCATGCGGCGCAGCGACAGGGCCGTGTTCAGCGCCGTCTGGCCGCCCATGGTGGGCAGGATGGCGTCCGGGCGCTCCTTGGCGATGATCTTGGCGACAACTTCCGGCGTAATCGGCTCGATATAGGTGGCATCCGCCAGTTCCGGATCCGTCATGATGGTGGCCGGATTGGAATTGACAAGGATGACGCGATAGCCCTCTTCCTTCAGCGCCTTCACGGCCTGGGTGCCGGAATAGTCGAACTCGCAGGCCTGGCCTATGACAATCGGGCCGGCCCCGATGATCAGGATCGACTTAAGGTCGGTACGTTTGGGCATATTTTTAGCGTCCGTTCGTGGCTCAGGCGAAAACACCTCACCGGAACGGTGAGGAGCCGCCGAGGCAAATTCGTTTGGGGGCTAAGCGAGCCTTATAGGCAATGGCCGTGCCATAAGGAACCCCGAAAATAGCGGTGTAATGCCGCTTTTATTGGATAACTTGAAGAGGGCTCACCCGGCGCGTCCTAGGGACGCAGGCCAGTCACCTTCAACAGTCCCTTCCGCTTCGCGTCATAATAGTAGCCGCGCGAGTAGAAGCGCACCGCAAGATCCTCATTGCCTTCCGCAGTGATATAGGCGCCGCGCAGGTACTTCACCGCATATTTCAGGTTGGTCTCGGCATCGAGAAGACCCTCGGGGGAGCCGCGATAGCCCATGGTGCGGGCGGTATCGTGACGGATCTGCATCAGACCCCAGTAGATCTTGTTGCGGGCGGAGGGATCGTAATTGCTCTCACGCTTTACCACGCGATGAACGAGCCGCTCGGGCACATTGTAATGGGCCGCATAGTGTGAGATGAGCGCATGGAGCTCGGGACTGTTGGGAGCGACCTTCCGGCCCGAAGGAACCGGTTCCACCAACGCGGTCGCCAGCGATCCAGGCTGCTTCTGCTCGGCATAGGCGCTGACGGCAACCAGCGACGCCTCGACGGCGCCCTGCCCCGGGCGCTGCACGGGAACCGCTGCAATGACGGCGGGCTCAGCGCCAGATTGGGCAGCCTTGCCCTCCCCGGCAGCGGCAATCACCCTGCTCTGCGCTGCCTCAGCGTCGGCGGAGGCTACCTCCTGAGCCGCTGTCGCTGCGGTCTTACCGGAATCCGATGCAGTCTCGCCTTCTGGGGAAGTCTGGGCTGCAGTGCCGTCTGTGGCGGTCAGATCGGAGGCGATCAGATCAAGGCCGCCGGCCGAATTGCAGGCGCCAAGCATACCGGCCATCACAGAAACCAGCACGGCGCGGCGATAAGAGGTCCAAGGCGTCAAACTGTATCTCCGCATATGGTTAATGTTCCCGGCCCAATGGGGTCGATACAACAAGACGACCCGGTTTTCAACCAAGCCAGCCGAAACAGCGGGAAGCCGGCTAAACGAAACGGCCTTATTTGCCGTCTTGCCACGTTCCGGACCTTAATGCAGCATGGTTGGAGAGGGGTTAACGGGACAATGATTCACGCAATGATAACCAACGCCCCATAGGATCCGTCCCGTGCACAGGAAACATTCGGGGATACGCCGTCCAAGGGCTTTCTATGCACGTTGGGGGATGAAATGGGTTACGGACCGTACGAGAACATCAAGCTGCGCCTGACCGAGCGCGACCAGCTCATCAAGGCCGTCCATAAACTGATGGCCGCGGGCATATCCGAAGATCTCATACCCACGCATCTGGTTCGCGCCTTCTATGTCGACATGGACGAACTCAACTCCGTCCTTCGCTCCATTGCCCAGGCGCAGCAGGCAAAGACTTCGTCCGTGGAGACCCTTCTCCAGCAAACCGCCTAAGAGACAGCGAGACACCAGCCAGCGAGCGGAGGTGACACAGCTACTCCGCGCGCCCCGGCATGAAGACTTCCGGCGCCTCCAGGAGCCTCGGGTCCATCATCGGTACGTGGCCGGGCTCCGCCGCCACGCGATCAAGCCATCGCCGGACGGCCGGAAATCTGTTCAGGTCGAACCCGCCCACATCGGCGTCGTGGGTATAGGCATAAAGCGAGATGTCCGCGACCGTCAGGCAATCGCCCACCAGATAGGGCGTTCTTGCTAGCTGCTGCTCCATCACGCCAAGAGCGTGATTGCCGCCCGCCAGCGTCTGCGCCAGGCGCTCCGGTGTGGCCCGGGCGGCCCTTTCGGGATAGGTCAGCAGCGCCCGCCTCACCGCCACGTTGGGCTCGTGGCTGTATTGCTCGAAGAAGAGCCACTGGAAAACCAGCGCGCGCTCGTAAGGCATCCGGGGCAGATAGCACGTGGGTTCAGTGTGGTGCAGCTCCGCCAGATAGAGAAGAATGGCGTTGGACTCGGCAAGGTGATGGCCATCGTCTAGCTCCAGCACGGGCAGCTTGCCGATCGGGTTGATGGCCAGGAATTCCGGCGTGCGCGTCGAACCGTCGCGCGAGCTCATCGCGACATGGACATATGGAAGACCAAGCTTCGAGAGCAGCAGGCGCACCTTGTAGGAGTTTCCGCTCCCGATCATGCTGTAGAGCTTCATGAGCCCCTCCCCTGTTCGACACGAGAATAGGGGAGAAGCGAGGATCAGGCGATTCAATTGGGCTGATGCAATCGATCAGTGCGATTGAGGCATGTCGCGGCAGCCGCGGACCGTGGAGACGAAACGGACCACGTTCTCGCTGTCGGAAAGAAGCGCGGCGAGATTGATCGGCGACATGTCGAACAGCACCCCGGCCTGGCGGGCCGGACGCAGCAGCGGACCTTCCAGCAGGTTCGCGCCCATGTCCACGGCGACGCGCAGCTCCTCCACCGTCGCAATGCCCGTGACGAGCACATCCCGGCCCTCACGCTGCAGGCGTTCAACGATTGACGTCATCAGGCGGACGGCGATGGGCACAAGGGCGATCCGCTCAAACATGCTGCGGTCGAGCGCGACGATGCGCGGTGACAGAACCTCCACCCTGGCGATGGAGGACTGGTCCGTTCCAAAATCGCCGAGAGCGGGCTGGATGCCGCGGAATTTCAGCTCGTTCGCCACGCAGGCAAAGGTCGCCTCGGGCACCTCCTGACCGACGGAGAAATAGACCAGCGACGGCTCCAGCCACACGTCGGCAATGGCTTGCACCAGGCCATCCAGGCAGTGAACCGCGCTGTCAAGGTCGCCATAGGCGGGGGCGCCGCAGCCGGAGAGAACAGCAAGACCGTCAATGCCGAGATGAAGATAGTTGCGGACCGGCAGCAGTCCCCGCAGGGCAGCCGCCAGAAGCTCGTCCTCCGGCGACATGCTCGCCCGGAATACCTCCTCCGAGACAGGTTCGCCATCCTTCAGCGCCTCGATGCGACCGGCCGCACCCCAGGGCGTGGCCGCCTCCCTGCCATGGCGGCGGAAAATCGGATGATACACGGTGCGAAGCCTGAACGGGCCGCAGAGGCCCGTTTCCAGGCCTACCTCGTCCACGTGAATCGCTTCGTATATCTGATCCGGGAGAAGCTTGACGCGCGACATGCTATGGCCGTCCCGATTGCAGAGGTTCAACGGTTCCATGCCGGGTAACAGACTTTGCCGGAAGCGCCATGACCAAAATCATTCATCATTCCACCGGATCGAGGATGACATACAAGAATTGACCCGCCGTTAATGCAAGTCTTCACCGCAGGCTCTTGCGGATTTTCTTCCGATCGGACATTAAGGCGGCTGACCCGCACTCAGGCACACTGCGGGCGTGCGTAACATTCCCAATGGAGCTCCATATCATGGCTTTCCTCGCCGACGCCCTTTCACGTGTTAAGCCCTCCGCCACCATCGCCGTCTCCCAGAAAAAACGAGAGCTGCAGGCGCAGGGACTGACCGTCATCGGCCTGGAAATGGGTGAGCCGGATTTCGACACGCCGGAAAACGTCAAGCAGGCGGCCATCGACGCCATCCGCCGCGGCGAGACGAAGTACACGCCGGTCGCGGGCATCAAGCCGCTGCGCGAAGCCATCGCTGCCAAGTTCAAGCGCGAGAACAACCTCGACTATGACTGGACACAGACGATCGTCGGCACCGGCGGCAAGCACATCCTGTTCAACGCCCTGATGGCGACCATCAACCCGGGCGACGAGGTCATCATCCCCTCGCCCTACTGGGTGAGCTATCCGGAGATGGTCGCGCTGTGCGGCGGCACGCCCGTGTTTGCGCAGACCAAGATCGAGCACGGCTTCAAGCTGCAGCCGGACGTGCTCGAGGCGGCCATTACGCCGAAGACCAAGTGGCTGATCCTGAACTCGCCGTCGAATCCGTCGGGTGCTGCCTACACGGGCGACGAGCTCAAGGCGATCGCGGACGTGCTGCTCAAGCATCCGCACGTCTGGGTGCTGACCGACGACATGTACGAGCACCTGATCTACGGCGACTTCAAGTTCCACACCATCGCCGAGGTGGAGCCGAACCTCTATGACCGCACGCTGACGATGAACGGCGTGTCCAAGGCCTACGCGATGACCGGTTGGCGCATCGGCTATGCCGCCGGCCCGATCGAGCTCATCAAGGCCATGGACAAAATCCAGAGCCAGCAGACTTCCGGCACCTGCTCCATCGCCCAATGGGCCGCCGTGGAGGCGCTCAACGGCCCGCAGGACTTCGTGGCCAAGAACAAGGCCATCTTCCAGTCCCGCCGCGACCTGGTCGTGTCCATGCTGAACCAGGCCGCGGGCATCAAGTGCCCGACGCCGGAAGGCGCATTCTACGTCTATCCGTCCTGCGAGGGACTGATCGGCAAGAAGACGCCGAGCGGCAAGGTGATCGAGACGGACGAGGACTTCGTGACCGAGCTGCTGATGACCGAGCATGTGGCCGTGGTGCACGGCTCTGCCTTCGGCCTCGGCCCGAACTTCCGCATCTCTTACGCGACGTCCGAGGACCTGCTGGAGGAAGCCTGCCGTCGCATCCAGCGCTTCGCCGCGTCGCTGCGCTAAAAGCTTTCACGGGTGCCGGATTGATCCGGCTCCCAACCGCTCGGGCCGTTCCGGAGAGATCCGGGACGGCCTTTTCTTTTCCCGTCCGATCCGGACGTTTCCGGACTTGCTCTCAACGCGCCATCATGTGACCATAACCGACATGAGGCGCCGAAGATGCGCCCGTGACAGTGCGACGGCCGACGGGGGCCGGCCGCCGCTCGAGCAAGAGCCGAGAGGAGGCCGGCAACATGGAGACACGCCCAGGCGAAAGATTTACGGGACCCAAGTGCATTGCCATCGTGGGTCCCCTGGAAAGCGGCAAGAGTACCCTGCTCAACGCCATCCTCATGCGAACGGGCGCGCAGCCCTTCACTCCCCCGACATCCGGTCCCGCAACGCATTCCATGACAACGGAGGCCTGCTTCGCCACCACCAGCTTCATGGGCGAGAGCATGACATTCGTGGACTGCCCGGGATCGGTCGAATTCGCCCACGAGGCGGGCCCCGTGATCGCAGCGGCAGACGTGGCGGTGATAGTGGCCGATGCAGATGACAAGAAACTGCCGCAGCTCCAGCTACTGATGCGCCAGCTGGAGGAGCTCGGAATCCCCCGCATCCTGTTCCTGAACAAGATCGACAAGAGCACGGCGGGCGTGCGCGAGACCCTGCAGATCTTCCAGCCGATCAGCTCCACGCCCCTGCTGCTGCGGCAGATTCCGCTGCGAAAGGACGGCATCGTGGTGGGGTCGATCGACCTCGCACTCGAACGGGCCTACATCTACCAGGAGCATGCACCGAGCGAGATCGCGCCGATCCCTGACGAGGAAAAGGCGCGCGAGGTGGCAGCACGCTTCTCGATGCTGGAAACGCTGGCCGATCAGGATGACGCGCTGCTCGAGCAACTGTTGCAGGAAATCGAGCCGCCGCGTGACGCCATCTTCAACGACCTCGCATCGGACCTGCGCGCGGGCACGGTGACGCCGGTGCTGATCGGTAACGCCGAAAAGGGCCACGGGGTGCTGCGCCTCCTCAAGACGCTGCGGCACGACGCCCCGGACGTGACGGCGACACGCCGCCGCCTTGGTGTCGACGGCAACGGAACGCTCGTCCAGGTGATGAAGACGGTGCATACGAGCCACGGCGGCAAGGTCTCGATTGCGCGCGTGCTTTCGGGACATATCAGCGACGGCGCGGATTTCGGCGCGGCGGGCCGCATCTCCGGCATCTACCGCATGAACGGCAAGGAACAGGCGAAGATTTCCTCTGCAGATGAAGGCGAGACAGTGGCGCTCGGCAAGATCGAGGGCGCGCGGACAGGCGACGTGCTCGGCGCCGGCAAGGCCGTCAGCGCGCCGCGCCGGATCGAACTGAAGCGGCCCGAGCCGGTGTTTTCCATGGCAGTGCGCCCGGCGGACCGAAAGGACGAAGCGAAACTTTCGGCCTGCCTGCAGAAGCTGATAGAGGAGGACCCGTCGCTTGCGCTGGTTCAGAGGAAGGAGACGGGCGAGACGTTGCTGTCCGGCCAGGGCGAGATGCACCTGCGCCACGCGAAGGAGCAGCTCGAGAGGCGCTATCAGATCGTGGTCGACATGCGGATGCCAGCCGTACCTTACCTCGAGACGATCCGGAGGGAGGTGACGCAGCGGGGACGCCACAAGAAGCAATCGGGGGGCCACGGCCAGTTCGGCGACGTGGTGCTGGAGATCGCGCCGCTCCCCCGCGGCAGCGGCTTCGTGTTCACGGAATCCATCACCGGCGGCGTCGTGCCCAAGCAGTACATTCCGTCGGTCGAGGCCGGCGTGCGCGAAGCCATGCAGCGCGGACCGCTGGGCTTTCCGGTGGTGGATATTCGGGTGAACCTCGCCGATGGTTCCTACCATTCGGTCGACTCGTCCGACATGGCGTTCCAGATGGCGGCGAAGCTCGCCATGCGGGAGGGCCTGCCACTCGCGAGCCCGGTCCTGCTGGAGCCGATCCTCAAGGTTTCCATCGACACGCCCTCGGACGCGACGGCCAAGGTCACGGCGATCCTTTCGCAACGGCGCGGACAGATCCTGGGCTTCGAAACCCGCACCGACCTGCCTGGATGGGACGTGGTGGAAGCGCTGGTGCCGGAAGCGGAGATGGGCAATCTCATCATCGAGCTTCGCTCGGCGACAGCCGGCGCAGGCACCTATCGCGCCGAGCTTAACCATATGGCCGAATTGACCGGGCGGCTGGCAGATGATGTGCTTGCAGCGCAGGGCAGATCCGCAGCCTGATCCCTATGGCGGAACGACGGGAGGACTGAGGCGGTAGATTCAATCTGCAAACAAAAAAAAAGCCGGATCGAATGATCCGGCTAAGTTAGATGGAGTGCCGTTAGGCAAAACCTCCAGAGGGGAACACTCACGGAGGAAAATGGGAGGAGAACGCCTCCGCGAGTGCCCTCCATATGGGCTGGATCTGCCGAAATAACAAGCACGGTGAAACGCAACTCAGCCATGCGCTGTCCGCATGGGTGGCTAATTATTTTTCCCCCTCGCTGGCCGCACGTGGTCGCTCCCGCCCGGGAAAAATGTTCTTTCTCAATAACATTTACGGACCGGAACGGATAGCAACGCGCCGCCACCCGGAGACAATGGTATCCGACCCCTCTCGATTCAGAAGGACCAGCTGCGCGACTTGGCAATCAGGAAGTCGCGGAAGACCTGCAGCTTTGCCTGATTTTTCATCGCGTCAGGGTAGCAGAAATAGGTGTCGAAGGACGGCACTTCCGTGTCCGGCATGATCCGCACGAGGCCGCTCGTCTCGTCCACCACGTAGTCCGGTAGCATGGCGATTCCCGCGCCGCGCTGGACCGCCAGCTTTATCGCCGGAATGCTGTTGATCTGCAGGGCAGCCGGACGCTTGACGCCCTCGGGCTTGCCCGCCGTCTCCAGCCAGTTCATGTCGCTCAGGTGCGGGGGAACCGTCTCGCCGAAGATGACCAGGCGATGGCGGTCGAGATCCTCCACCGAATTCGGCTTGCCGTAGCGGCTGATGTAGGCCGGCGAGGCATAGAGGTGGAAGTGCACCGTGAACATCTTGCGCTGGATCAAGTCCGGCTGCTGCGGCTGGCGCATGCGGATGGCGCAATCGGCCTGGCGCATGGTCAGGTCCAGCTCCTGGTCGTCCAGGATGAGCTGAAGCTGAATGTCAGGATAGAGCTCGCCGAACTCAGGTACGCGCTCGGCCAGCCAGCCGGTGCCCAGGCCGACAGTGGTCGATACGCGCAGCATGCCAGACGGCCTGTCTTTCGTTTCGGACAGGCGCATCTTCACGCTTTCCAGCTTCATCAAGACTTCATGCGCCGTGCGGAAGAGGATTTCTCCCTGTTCCGTGAGCACCAGGCCGCGCGCGTGACGGTGGAACAGGGGGACGCCCACCTCCTGCTCAAGCGCGCTTACCTGCCGTGAAATTGCGGATTGAGAAAGGTGCAATATCTCTGCTGCATGCGTAAACGAGCCGGCCGAAGCGGCCGCGTGGAATACCCTGAGCTTGTCCCAATCCAACTTCAGTTTCCCTCTTTAGAATCGCAAAGCGCCGCATGCCTATTGCTGGCACTTGTCCGGCGCCCTGCGTGATGTGCGACCAGCCGCACCACCCCCCGCACGGGCGAGACCGCCCGCGCCGGCACACTGTCGCTAAACCTGTTCTGCGACCTCCCGAACAGCTCCCTTTTCGGCCAGATATCGTTCAACTTCAAGAGCCGCCATACAGCCCATGCCCGCCGCCGTGACGGCCTGACGGAAAACGTCGTCAGCAACGTCGCCAGCGGCGAAGACGCCCTCGACGCTCGTCTTCGTCGAATTCGGCTCGGTCCAGAGATAGCCGCCGGGCTTCTGCTTGAGCTTGCCCTCAAACAGCTCCACTGCCGGCGCATGACCGATGGCGATGAACACGCCATCCACGGACAGTTCCGAGACCTCCCCCGTCTTCACGTTGCGGATGCGGATTCCGGTGACGGACGGCGGCAGCGGCGCGCGGCTCGTGTCGCCAACAATCTCCTCGACAACGGAGTCCCAGAGGATCTCGACGTTGTCACGCTGCATCAAGCGCTCCTGCAGGATGCGCTCAGCGCGGAACTCGTCGCGGCGATGAATAACCGTAACCTTTCGCGCGAGGTTCGACAGATAAAGCGCCTCCTCGACGGCCGTGTTGCCGCCACCGACGACCACAACGTCCTTGCCGCGGTAGAAGAAGCCGTCGCAGGTGGCGCAAGCCGAAACGCCGTAACCCATGAAGGTCTGTTCAGAGGGAATGCCCAGCCACTTCGCCTTGGCGCCGGTGGCAATGATGAGCGCGTCACAGGTGTAGACCGTGCCGCTGTCACCCCGGAGCCGGAAGGGACGCGCGGAGATGTCGGCCTCCACGACGATGTCGTTGACGATCTCCGCACCGACATTCTCGGCCTGCTGGCGCATCTGGTCCATCAGCCACGGCCCCTGGACCGGCTCGGCGAAACCGGGATAGTTTTCCACCTCGGTGGTGATCATCAGCTGCCCGCCCTGATCCAGGCCGGTGACGATGAGCGGCTTCAGCATTGCACGAGCCGCATAGATGGCCGCGGTATACCCCGCCGGACCCGATCCGATGATGAGGACAGGAGCGTGACGCGTCGACATTGAGCAAATTCCTTTCTCACGGCTTCTCAAACGGCCGTTAGACATAAGTATCCCATATCCCCTGTTACAAGGCGACGTGCCCAAATTCCAATAGTTATGGCTGGAGGCCACAATCGTGTCCGAAGCTGTGGAAAAGATGGCTTTCGGGGACTTGTTGGCGCAGCTCGCAACATGCCTTAGCCTGCCGTATCGAATACAACGGAATCACTCTGCAGTGCAGAAACTGTGAGGCTTCAATGCCGTTTAAGGCCGAACTCGACGCCATAGACTGGAAAATCCTGCGCGAACTCCAAAAAGACGGTCGGATTACGAATGTCGAACTGTCGCGCCGTGTCGGGATATCAGCTCCCCCGTGCCTGCGGCGCGTGAAGTGGCTCGAGGACAACGGGATCATCCGGGGCTATCGCGCGCTGCTCAACAGCCCCGCCCTAGGATTCGACGTCGTGGCGTTCTGCCTGGTCGGCCTCAATCACCAGTCAGAGGCGGAACTCAAGAACTTCTCCGAGCGCACGAAGGCGTGGCCCATCGTCCGCCGCGCATGGATCGTGTCGGGGGACTCCGACTTCCTCCTGCATTGCGTGGCTCCGGATCTGGCGACCTTCCAGACGTTCGTCATCGACGAACTGACGTCCGTGCCGAATGTGGACACCGTACGCACCGCCCTCACGATCCGCCAGGTCAAGGACGAAGGCCTGGTCCCGATCGACTGACCTGGAACTGATCCTTCCCCGCACATTCCCGAACCCCGTCAATCTACCGGCATTCCAGACCGTCCGTCCTGTCTGCGGCACGGCTCAATCCGGCGGCGCCCTGACCGATGCTGCGGGCCGTCCCCGGCGAGGCCGCCGGCAATAGCCCCGCCCGTGCGCCGTCTCAGAGGTACGGGAGGTCGAAGCCTATCTTGCGCCGCTGACGCAGGCCGAACCAGGAGCACACCCGATTGAAGCCGGGGTATAGCTCACGGATCAGCTTCCGCCCGAGCCGCAGCCGGCGCTTGAACTGCCGCCCCTCGATGTAGCTCCCGGGCTCCCCGTCATTCTGCGGGAAAACGTAACGCTCCTGCGTGCAGAGGGCCGGAACGACCTGGTAAACGCGGGAGCGGCGGAATGCCGGCGACACGACGTTGAACATGAACTCGTCCACCGGCGCGCGGAGGATCTCGCTTTCCTTGAGCAAATAGGCCGCGGCCCGCTTCGAGATGATGTAGCCGCCGGTGCAATAGTGATTGAAGCAGAGACGGTGTAGGCGCCGTCCGCCGGGCAGATCCTTTCCGTCACGGCCGATGTAGGTCCGGAAGGGTGCCGCATCCAGCTTGACGATGTCCGCGTCGGCAGGGACCCACTGCGTATCGGCAAGGAGTGCGGCGGCATCCGAGCCGAAAACAATATCGTCCTCAAAGACAGCCACATGCTCGTGCGGGCCCTCCGCGATGCGTTTCCAGCACAGCCGATGGCTCAGAAAGCAGCCCAGCTCGCCCTTCGCCAGCCAGCCGAAATAACCTGGCTGCGGCTGGCAACGCTCAAGTTCTTCCGCAGACAGCCGGCTGCCATCAACGCCGGAAACGCGCTCGAATTCGATGCCGGCTTCGCCAAAGACCCGGCACATGCGTTCCAAACGATCCGTCGCGCGGTCGAGATTGATCAACAGAACCTTCATGGACGCCTCATCCCTCGCGCCGGCGGATCAGGCAGCCTTATCCGTTTCCCCGGCGCCACCGCGCAAACGGGAAAGCTTTCGCGTCTGGCTGCGGAACCTGTACCGCTGCCATTCGCGGTAAACCCGCTCCAGCAGAGGTTTCGGGGCGTGGATCGTCGTTCCGCCGACCTTCGCGGACCGGCTGAAGACGCCTGAGGGAACGGCAGCCAAGGGATGAACGCCCGTGAGCCAGAACATCTGGAAGAGCACATCCACGGGCCGATCGAAGATTTCCGAGCTCGCGAGAAGACGTTTGGCCGCCTCGCGGGAGACGAGCTGTGCCTGCGCCCCAAGCATCACCGTCTGCGGGCAGACGATGCGTGTCTCGCCATCGGAAGCGATCACGGTTCCCCTGCCCCGAGGCGGTCTAAGGCCAAACTGGATCATCGTGGCAGAGCTGCCATCACACCGGGACTGCGCCAGCCGAAGGGCGTTGCCGAAGATTACTGGATCGATCGAAATGTCGTCCTCCAGCACCAGCGCGGCGTCGAGCCCGCGATCGACGATCTGGCGCCAGGCCTTGCGATGCGACAGGAAACAGGCGATCTCCGCCGGACGTAGCGCGAAGGGGTAAAGCGGCTTCAGCAGCTCGGGCCGATAGACGTGCTCGATCTCTTCGCGGGTCAGGCTCATGCCATCGACGGCGTCCAAAATTTCAACCGGCAGCGGGGCGATCTGTCGAAACAATTCGCTCACTTGCGCCCGGCGACCTTCGGCGCGCTGCAGGTGAATTATGAACGCCTCCAGTTTCATTGCATCCGCCAGAGCTTTTCGTAGACCTCCAGGATCCGGCTTGCCTCGCCTTCAAGGCGGAATTTGGAATGGACCAACCCCAGCGCCGCGTCGGAAGCACGCGCCAGCCGTTCCTCATCATCCATCCAGCCGGCGACGGCCGTGCTCATCGCATCGAGGTCGTCCGGAGGAATGATTTCGCCGGTAACTCCAGGCTCTATCAGCTCCGAGAATGCGCCGACATCCGTCGCGACAACGGGCACGGCGGTCGCCATAGCCTCCAGCGGCGTCAGACCGAAGCCTTCCCAGCGCTGGGGCGCCACGAAAAGGCTCAGGGCCCGGTAATAGCGCGGAATGTCCTTGCGCTCGCCGAGGAAGAGGATGCGGTCAGCGAGGCCCGCCTTCTCGACGCGCGCGCGCAGATCGGACTCGAATTCGGCGTGGCTCGCGGTCGTGCGGCCGGTGATGATCGCCGACCAGCCCGGACGATCCGGCAACACCCGGATCATCGTGTCGACGAACAGGTCCGTGCCCTTCTGGTGGCGGACGCGCCCGAAACAGCCGACATAACGCTGCGCCGGATCGAGCCCGAGCGAGCGGATTGCCTCCGCCTTGTCGGCGGGCGGCGAGAAGCGATCCACGTCCACCCCGTGCATGATGACGGTGTTTTCGACCAGCAGGTAACGGGCCGACTTGTGGCTCGTGGCAATCACCGCATCCATATGCCGGATGAGCCAGCGGGTGTAACGGGTGTGGTGGCGCTGGGAGGCCGAGGTAAAGACCAGCCGCAGCGGAGCGCGGAAGACATGCTTGAGGATGATTCCTGCAAGCATTTCCGGGTTACGGCGGGCGTGCCAGATGCGAAAGGGCTTGCCTTCGGGCCTGAGCAGCAGGCCCGGAACCTGCCACCACCGGAGCTTGGGTAAATTGTCCGGCAGACCCGGCCCCAGCGCCGCGATACCGGTCATGCGGGACTGCAGCGGCAGAAGCTGGATGATGGTGCTGGTCACGCCGGAGAGGCGCCGCTTGAAGTTCGGCGCGATGACATAGGTCCGGCGCAGATCAGGGGCCGGAGAAGCTTCAGCTGCTTCCCCCTCCCCTGCTCTGCGAGTCTCGTTCATGGGAAAACGGTCAGATGTACTGGATGCTGACGAGCTCGTAGCCACGAGCGCCGCCCGGAGCGTTGACCTCGATCGTGTCGCCAACGGACTTGCCGATCAGGGCGCGCGCAATCGGGGAAGAAATGGAGATGCGACCGGCCTTCACGTCGGCCTCCTGATCGCCGACGATCTGGTAGGTCTTCTCCTCCTCGGTCTCCTCGTCGACGAGGACCACCGTGGCACCGAACTTCACCGTGTCGCCGGAGAGCTTCTTCACGTCGATCACCTCGGCGCGCGCAATGAGATCCTCAAGCTCGGCGATACGACCCTCGTTGAGGCTCTGCGCCTCCTTCGCGGCGTGATACTCCGCGTTCTCGGAAAGATCGCCATGGGCCCGCGCTTCCGAAATGGCGTCGATGATGCGCGGACGCTCTTCCTGCTGGCGCCAGCGAAGTTCCTCCTTCAGCGCCTCGTAGCCAGAAAGAGTCATCGGGACCTTGTTCATATCTGCATCACCTTAGTTCTGACCGCTACGCACCATTGCGCATGCGACGACACACAAAAAGAAAACGGTCCGAAACCAATGGCTACGGACCCGCTTCATTCACTCGCGCATCAATATAGCAAGCTTTGAGAGTTTTTCATCAGCATTTTTTGGCGTTAGACACAGACGGAAGCCCCCCGCCGGCTGCTGCCTGCTCCCTGGGCAGATCCTTAACAATGTGCGCTCGTGCCCCCTACCAGTTCCGCTTAACTTTCGCTATTCAACGGCGTCCCTTCCAAACCGGCTCAAAGAGTCTCCCATGCCGCGTTATCAAGCAAACTTGATGCTTCTCCTGGCCGGCGCCCTGTGGGGCATGGGGTTCGTCGCGCAATCCAGCGCGATGAACGCGATCGGACCGCTCACCTTCATCGGCTCGCGGTTTCTGCTCGCCTTCATCCTGATTCTGCCGTTCGCCCTGAGGGAAAGCGCGCGGGCCCGGCACCGGCTGACGCGAAGGGACTGGCAGATGTTCGGGCTGATCGGGTTCCTGATGTTCTGCGGCATGACGGCCCAGCAGATCGGCCTGCTCACCACCACGGTCACCAACTCGGGCTTTCTCACCGGCCTCTACGTGGTGATGGTGCCGTTCGTGGGCGTTCTGCTGTTCCGGCAGTGGCCCGCGCCGATCGTGTGGCCGGCTGCCCTGCTCGCCCTTCTCGGCATCTGGCTTTTGTCCGGAGCGAATACCGTGGAAGGCCTCACCACCGGCGACTGGCTGACCATCCTGTGCGCGGGAATCTGGGCGCTGCAGGTGTTCTTCATCGCCCGCAGCGCGTCCCACACCGGCAGGCCGGTGACGCTGGCGGTGACCCAGTTCGGAGTGACCGGCGCAATCGCCCTCGTGCTCGCTCCGTTCTTCGAGCCGGTCCATCTCACGGCCCTGCACGATGCGATGCTGGAGATTTTCTACGCCGGCGTCTTCTCCGGCGGCATTGCCTTCACGCTGCAGGTCGTGGGACAGCGCCACACGACAGCGCCGCAGGCCGCGCTGCTACTTTCGTCGGAAGCCGTGTTCGCCGCCATCTTCGGCGCCATCTTCCTCGGCGACCGCGTCCCGCCCATCGGCCTCCTCGGCTGCGGACTGATCTTCATCGCGATCCTGATGGTGGAGGTGCTGCCCGCGCTCAGGAGCAAACCCGCCACGACCTGACGGCGCAGACCATCTTTCCGCCACACTCCTGAACGCGGGCACAGAGCTTTCGTTTACCGTTGGCCGCTAGAGTTTTTGGCCAAACGATTATCGAAGCATCAGTACCTGCGTTCAGAGGCAATCCAGTGGCCGAACGGACCTCCCACAGCGACAAGCCCTTCAGCAACCGGAAATCATCCGCACGCGCGGCGGCCGCGCTGTCCATGGCGCTGCTTGCGAGCGGACTTTCCGCCTGCTCGGTGGATGATCTGCTGCGCCCCTCGGCGGATGTGGGCTTAGGCAATGCCGGGGTGATCAGCACCGCCGTGCACATGCCCGCAGCCACCTCACGCGCCTACATGACGCCGATGCCTCCGCTTTCGCCGAACGCCTACATGCCAGCCGACGAGGTTGACTGCCGCAAGCAGCTCAAGCGGCTGGGCGTGACATTCCGCGAACTGCCGCCGATCGACGAGGGCGGTGCCTGCCGCATCGACCATCCCGTCCAGGTGATCTCGCTCTCCGGCGGCATCGAGATCAAGCCTGCGGTCACGCTCAACTGCCAGATGGCCGTCGCCTTTGCGACGTGGACGAAGCGAGAGCTCGCGCCCGCCGCGCGCTGGCGCTACTTCTCCGGTATCCGGACCATACGCCAAGGATCGGGCTATTCCTGCAGGAAGATCAACGGAACATCGGTGGCGTCCGAGCACTCGACCGGCAACGCAATCGACATCATGTCCATCACGCTGAAGAATGGAAAGACCATCGACGTGCGCAAGCCCGGCCTGTTCGCGTTCCGCCAGCGCAGCCTGCTCAACAAGGTCCGATCGGAAGGATGCGATTATTTCACAACCGTCCTCGGACCGGGTTACAACCGTGACCACGCGGACCACTTCCATTTCGACATCAAGAACCGGCGAAACGGTTACCGCGCCTGCCGGTAACCGCGTCTGCCGGTAGTAGCGTTCCGGACGCGAATGCTCTAATTGTAGTGCCGGCGCACAGGAGCGCGGCTGTTCCAGAGAAACCTCATGCTCGCAATTGAAATTGCGATCCTCGTACTGCTCATCCTTTTCAACGGCTTCATGGCCATGTCCGAGCTGGCGGTCGTCTCCGCCCGTCCCGCCCTGCTGCGTTCCCGCAGCGAACGGGGTGAGAAGGGGGCGACGCGAGCCCTGAAGCTGGCCGAAGACCCCGGCCGCTTCCTCTCGACGGTGCAGATCGGCATCACGCTGGTCGGCATCCTGTCCGGTGCCTTCTCGGGCGCCACCATCGGCGTCCGGCTCGGCGAGTGGCTGATGAGCATCGGCATGTCCGCCACCATGGCCAACGCCCTGGGCGTCGGTATCGTGGTCGCCATCATCACCTATGTGTCGCTCGTGGCCGGTGAGCTCGTTCCGAAGCAGATCGCCCTGCGAAAGGCCGAGGACATCGCGATTCTCGTGGCGCCCTTCATGCTTAGCCTGTCGAAGGTAGCGCTTCCGCTGGTATGGCTGCTCGACATTTCGGGACGGTTCGTCCTGAAGCTGCTCGGCCAGAGCGCGGACGATTCGCAAAACGTGACGGACGAGGAGATTCGCAGCCTTATCGCCGAGGCCGCCCGCACCGGAACCATCGAAGTCGAGGAAAAGCAGATGATTTCCGGCGTCATGCGGCTTGCCGACCGCAAGGCGCGCGCCATCATGACCCCGCGCAACGAGGTCGAGTGGATCGACATCAACGCGGATCAGGAGAAGATCCGGGAGACGCTGCGCAACACTGAACATACCCGTCTGCCCGCGGGCGATGGCACCATCGAGCAGATGCTGGGCGTGATCAACACCCGCGAGCTGCTGACCGCGGAACTCTCGGGCAAGCCGCTGAACCTGCGCGAGCACGTGCGGCAGGCCCCCGTCGTGCTGGATTTCGTCGATGCGCTGGACGTGCTGAAGACCCTGCGCGAGGCGGAAGTGCCGGTGGCGCTCGTCCACGACGAATACGGTTCCTTCGAGGGTATCATTACGCCTGCCGACATTCTCGAGGCCATCGCCGGGGCCTTCAAGTCGGACCAGGACGAGGACGATGTCGACGTCGTCCAGCGCGCCGACGGCTCGTGGCTGTTGCCGGGGCTCATGCCCGCCGACGAAATGGCCGACCTGCTGGGCATCACACTGCCGTCCGACCACAGCTACGCCACGCTGGCAGGCTTCCTGCTGTCCTACACGCAGGAATTGCCGCGCACCGGCACGATCGTCAATGCACTCGGCTGGGAGTTCGAAATCGTCGACCTCGACGGCCGCCGCATCGACCGGGTCATCGCACGGCGGGAGGGGGTTGCAGCCGCCACCGCCGCCGGCTGACCGGCACCACCCTCAGAAGGGGCCGGGCGGCCACGGGATTGATGCCGACTCCAGAAGCCGCCATTCCGATCAAAAATATCTCAGAGCCCTTCGGGGCTCACCCGAGCCCCGCGGGCGGCCGCCGGGTGACGGTCGCCCGGCCCTCAGCGCAAGCCCATGGGCGGGCGATGGTCCTATCCCTCCGGCGGAACCGGAGTCGGGCGACCTGTTTCATCCAGCGCCACCATCACGAATTCCGCGCTCGTCACCAGTTCAAGCCGATGCGTGAGGTAACGGCGCACCCAGGCTTCCACCTGCAAGGTGATCGACGTGCGGCCGATCCTGGAAATCTGCGTGTAAACCGCCAGCGTATCGCCAATCTTCACGGGCTTGCGGAAGGCCATCTCACGAACGGCCGCCGTCACGACGCGCCCCTTGGCGCGTTCGGCCGCGCGGATGCCGCTGGCAATATCCATCTGCGACATCACCCAGCCACCGAAAATGTCGCCGGCGGCATTGGCGTCACCAGGCATGGCCTGCGTTCTCAAGGTCAGCTCACCCTGCGGAAAAGCTTCGGACATTCAAGAAATCCTCTGTTCTCAATCAATGGAGACACGTTCCGTTTGAGCGCGGAACATCCTCCTGCTGCTGCAAATCCGTTTACCCAACCCCCATAGAAGATCCGAGAAGCCGTGCAACAGTCAACCGCAGCAGCGCCATACCCCCCGGTTTCCAGCCCAGCGCCCGCAGGCGATCCGTCCGCATGGCGTTGACCGCCGAAGCGTCCGCGCGGGGCGGCAGTTCGTGCAAGCTGCCGGAAAGGTCGCGCACGATGGCGAGCAGGTCGCGCCAGTCCAGCAGAAGGTCCGAGACGTTGAGAACCGGCGGCGGGTCGGGCATCTCCAATACCAGGCGAACAGCAGACGCCACATCGCTGCCGTGCACTTCCGTTCCCGCGCGCGGGGGGAGCGGCCGTCCGGCGAGATAATCCGCAAAGAGGGAGGCCCATTTGTGCTCCCGCCCCGGACCGGCGGGTCCATAGACCCCGGTTACCCGCAGGGTCACGCCATGAAAAGCGCCCCCACCCAGCGCGGCAAGTGCCTGTTCGACCTCGAGCTTCGCCAAACCGTAGAGTGTGTCGGGCCGTGGCATATCATCCTCATCAAGCAGCACGCCGGGCGGACGCGGACCGTAGACGGCGCGGCTCGACAGGAAAACAGCGCGACTGACACCCGCTGCCCTTGCCGCCTCGAAGAGCGCAATGCTACCCGCCGCGTTGCGGCGGCGGAAACCTTCCGGATCATCCCCCTCCCCGCCGCGATACCTGCCGGGAACATGGTCAAACGCCGCGTGGACGAAGAAGGACGCTCCATCGAAGAGCGTTGGTGAAACCGGGGTATCGCCGAGTTGGAGCCGCGCGAAGGCCACTGCCCCGGAGAAATAGCCCTCCGGCGGGGCCGTGCGGTTCAGCACCGTCACGTCATAGCCGGCGGCGAGCAGATCCTCGACGATGAACCGTCCGACATAACCCGTTCCACCGGAGACAACTGCCTTTTTCATGACGGATTGGGAAGCCGATCAGGATCGGGAATGGCCCTGCCCTCATAGCAGGCGAACCAGAGATCAATGAGGGGCCGGAGCCGTTCCCGCTTCGGATGGTTCTCCTGCCAGGGCTTCTCATACTGGTAATGGACAACATGGACCGACCGCCAGTCCCACAGCTCCGGCAGGTTGAACCAGGCATACTGAAGCATGTTGTAGAAGACCGGCAGGCCATGCCAGCCAGGGAAGTAGGTCTGAAGGAAGGTCTGGTCAGTCCGCGGCCAGAAGGCGCCCGGCGCGTCGAGCGCCTTCAGCATCGCGTCGTATGTATCCACCGACGGGGCGGCGACGAAGACGCCCGAGTTGAGCCGGTGGAAGTCCTTCAGGCTTTCGTAGACATTCGGCGCGGCGGAAAACTCGGGATAAACGAACAGCCGGTCGATGTTGCGGATGACGATGGCATCGGCATCGATGAAGACCACGCGGTCGTATTCCACCAGCGTCCAGAGGCGCAGCTTGACGAAATTGTCGAGCGGCGTGTGAAAGGCCGGCTTGCCGCCCTTGGTAAACGGCGCGAGCGCGTGAATGCGTTCGCGCTGGTGGCGTTCGTTGAATTCGGTGGATGTGGGCAGCAGATCCGCTTCCACCAGGCGCGCACCCAAGACCTCGAGGGGACGGAGCGCATTTCCTTCCACACCTCCGGTGTGCAGCACGACGATGTCCGCCCCGGTGCCCGTGTTTCTCAAGGAATGGACCAGCGCCAGCGCGCCCTTGGCGTAATCGGCGTTGGTCACCAGCGTGACGTAGGCGTATCGCAAGAGGCGCTCCGCTTCAGGAACTGTGACAGGCCTAACCGACACTCTTCAGGCGCCTGCCTTCCGGATCACGTTCGATGGTCGGGGCGATGTCCTTCGTCCAGGCCGACACGCAGGGTATCCGCGAACGATCGACACGATAGGCATACTTGCGCGCCACGTCGACCACTTCGGCCAGTAGTCCTTCCTGAAGCGTGATCGGGTTGAGACCGAGCGCGAGGAACTGGTCGTTGCGCACGATGAGGTCGTTCTCCGGCGCTTCCTTGCGCGGGTTCGGCAGGTAGGCGACCCGTGCACCGGTGAGTTTCGCGACCAGCTCGGCGAGATCGCGAACGCGGTGCGTTTCGGTCATCTGGTTGAAGATCTTTACGCGGTCGCCGCGCTTCGGCGGGTTCTGGAGCGCAATCTCGATACAGCGGACCGAATCCTGGATGTGGATGAAGGCGCGCGTCTGCCCGCCCGTGCCGTGAACGGTCAGCGGATAGCCTATCGCCGCCTGGATCAGGAAGCGGTTCAACACCGTGCCGTAGTCACCGTCGTAGTCGAAGCGGTTGATGAGCTGCGGATGGAAGCGCGTCTCTTCCGTATGGGTTCCCCAGACGATGCCCTGGTGAAGATCGGTGATGCGCACGCCATCGTTCTTCGCGTAGAACTGAAAAAGCAGCTGATCCAGACACTTGGTCATGTGGTAGATCGAGCCGGGATTGGCCGGATACAGGATCTCCTGCTGTACCATCTCACCCGTCGCGGCCTCGATGCCCACGTTCAGGTATCCCTCCGGGATGGCCGCGCCAATGGTGGAATAACCGTAAACGCCCATGGTGCCGAGATGAACGAGATGGGCGTCAAGCCCCACTTCCACGATGGCGTTCAGCACATTGTGGGTGGCATTGACGTTGTTGTTGACCGTGTAATTCTTGTGCCGGTCACTCTTCATCGAATAAGGCGCGGCGCGCTGCTGGGCAAAATGAATGATCGCGTCGGGCCGGTGCTCGGCAAGCCACGCCTTCAGCCGTTCGTACTCGCTCGCCAGATTGAGCAGATGGAAATGGATGCGCCGCCCCGTCTCCTGATGCCAGACCCGCGTGCGCTCCTGGATGGAATCCATCGGCGTCAGGGACTGAACGCCGAGTTCGGTGTCGATCCAGCGCCTCGAAAGATTGTCGATGATGTGGATTTCATGGCCGCGAGCCGAAAGGTGCAGTGAGGTCGGCCAACCGATGAAACCATCCCCGCCGAGAACCGCAATCTTCATGTGTCCTCCCTTTCGTGAACAGCCGGCTCCCCGCCCCCCGACTTTTCCGTTACCATTTGTAGGCAATGCCGTTCAGTATGGAAAGTTTCGCCGCGCGCATTCTTTCGCGGCAAGGCAGTTCATCACGTCACATTACGCAACGCGATAAAGGAAAGATTTGATCATCGCGTTAACCATTCCTTAATTTTTTTGGCTTGACGCGAAATCTCCGCGAATCAACGATAATTTTGCCTGAAAAAGACGAGCATATACCGATGTGAACGCATTTTTCTGGTTGCCGTAGCGGGATGAGAACCGTGTTTACCGCCGGCATCTCGGAAGGAGGCCGTGAAATGATCGCATCCGAGCTGAAGGAAGCCGGCATTTACGATGCCAATGACATGGCCAGCATTCGCGCGGTGGTCGAAGCCGTATGCGGAGAACTCGGCATCGCCCGCGACGACCGGATCGCCCGCGAACGCATCGCCACCCATATCATGCGGTCCTGGGAGGCAGGGCAACGCACTCCCCTCGACCTGGTGAGGTCGGGTCTGGGCAGTTACGTGTAAGAGAATACCGGTTTCATGACAAAGCCCGGTCGCCGCCGGGCTTTTCTTTATCCTCCAGGCACATGCACACCGTACTGTTTACATGCCTTGGCTGAAACATTGCCTATTTTGCGGTCAATTGTTTTATGGATTACTCTGATGGACAAGAAAACCTCCGGGGGGAGCCATGTGGGACTTCAGCATTGGCCGGGCGCTCGGCCTGATGGCGCAAACAGCACCCTTTATCCTGCTCAGGATCGCGGTCTATTTCGGAATTGCGGTGGGGTATGTGCTTGCAACCGGCGTCGGCGCCGGCGCCGGCTATACGTTCGGGCTGTTTGGCGATGAAGAATTCCGGACGACGAGTTCGGTCTGGGGCGGCCTGATCGGGCTCGGGCTGTTCAGCGCGGCGCTCTACTGGGCCCGGGAGTACATCCTGTATATGGTCAAGGCCGGGCACATCGCCGTGCTGGTGGAGCTGTTGGACGGCAAGCCGCTGCCCGCCGGCCAGTCGCAGGTTGCGCACGCCACCGCGGTGGTGAAGGAGCGGTTCGTCCAGGCCAACGTGCTCTTCGCAATCGACCAGTTGGTGAAGGGCGTGATCCGCGCCATCACCGGACTGGCGCGGGGGATCCTCGGCATTCTGCCGATTCCCGGCGGCAAGCAGCTCGCCGACATCATCCACGGTTTCCTGCGAGTGGCGGTGGGCTTCATCGACGAGGTGATCCTCGCCTATGCGATCCGCACCCGTTCGGCCAATCCGTGGGATTCCGCCAGGACGGCCCTCGTGCTCTACGGCCAGAATTACAAGACGTTGCTCAAGAATGCCGCCTGGCTCGCCGTCATCGTGTATGGTCTCAGCATCGTGGTCTTCGTCATCATGCTGGCACCGGCGGCCCTCGTCGTCTACCTGATGCCGGGTGCGTGGGCGGCAGGTGGCTTCATCTTCGCGCTGATCTTCGCGTGGAGCGTCAAGGCGGCGCTGCTGGAGCCCTTCGCCATCACCTGCCTGATGGAGGTCTATTTCAAGACTATCGAAGGCCAGACGCCCGATCCCGAATGGGAGGCGAAGCTGGAGCAGTTGTCCGGAAAGTTCCGCGAACTCAAGGCCCGGGCGCTGGGCGCCGGGCGGCAGCAGCCCGAGGCCGGCAGTTCCGACCTGCGGCGGGCGTGAGCCGGTCTCTCCAGCTTGCCTCTATTCAGGCGCGGTGAAAGGAGCGGAGCGCCGGGTGCGATCCTTCCCTTAGGCGCCAACCGGACCGTCCGCTGCCATGGCCATGCAGCCGCCCCAGGCCTTGCCGTTCCCGTGGGTTCAGCTGGCGGGCCCAAGACTCTGGAAAGCCCGCCGGCTCAGCGGCGGTACCACATGCGGGCGAGCATACCATCGCGGCGGATGAACTGGTGATAAAGCGCCGCGGCAACATGTAGAAGCAGCAGAAGCACAAGCAGATTGGCACCAATGCCGTGGGGCGCACGGGGCGCAAAGTGCCGGAAATCGGGCAGCGGCACCGCGGCTCCGCCGAAGATCACTTCACCCGCCCCGCTCAACGCTACCATGCCGATGCCGCTCCCGACCATCACGAAGACCAGCGCATACAGCAGAACATGGACGAGTCGCGCAGTCGCCTCCTGCCACGGTGGAAGACCCACCACGGGATCTGGCTTCCGGTCCCGCGCCACCCACCAGAAGATGCGGAACAGGGTCAGCAGCAGGACCAAAACCGCCGCGGGAATGTGGACGCGCAATAGCTGGACCTTGCCCGCGTCGTCCAAGCGGTCCGCCGCGTTGAAGCCAGTGCCCAGCACGATGACAATCAGAATGGCCGTCAGCCAGTGAATAGTGACCGCCACTGAGCCGTAATGTTCCGCCGTGCTCTTGAGCATTGCCCTGTCTCCGGACAACCCGCCATCGACAATCTTCAATCATCGCGTGTATCGAGTCAAGGAAGCGACATGCGAACTAATCAACGCTCCTCCCGGCGAAGACCGGCCAACCCTAGAGGCAAGGCTTCCGATCTCTCGCTGAGAAACCGTGGCGTGCTGGGGCGCTGCAACATCGGGCTCGGTTCCTGAGGGACGGTCGAGGAGAAGACCCGCCGCCGCCGAAGAATACCTGCCTACAAGGGCGGTAACACGTCGGCGGCCTTCTTTGACGGTGGTTACTATCCTCGTCCTGCTCCTCGTAAGAGCAATGCGATACGGCCTGACGCGCCGCAGCCGCGGCCGCGAAGATCTCAGCGCCCAGGACGTCCGGTCTTCTTCGGGCGTCGACGGCGGGCCTTTTCCTCGACCGGGTCCTCGTAGGAGCCAATGCCGATGCGGCCGCGACGCAGGATCGGGTCGTCCGGTTGGTCCGGCTGAGGCTTGCCCAGCGGCTTCTCCGTGCGGCGGACGGTCATCTCGTCCAGCGTGTTCTTGCGGAAGAGCGAGCCGCGTCCCGCCGGGACCGCATGGTCGCCCGAGGTGCCCATCTCGTCGAGGTCGGGCTTGCGGAAAAGACTTGGTCTTGTGCCAGCCGGCGCAGAGTAGGTCGTCGTGGTTTTCGCGGCGGTACTAGGGCTTGCAGCCATCCCGGCTTCCGCAGCCATGCTGGCGTCACCCTCCCTGCCCTTCGCCGCATTGCGGCGGGCGGACCTGGTGTTTTCCACGCCTGCATTGCGCGCGAGGGGGGCGTCGAGGACGGCGAGTTCCAGCTCGCGCAGGCGCTTGATCTCGTCTCGCAGGCGGGCGGCCTCCTCGAAATTGAGGTCCGCGGCGGCATCACGCATGGCCTTCTCGAGATATTCGAGGTGTGCCTGCAGGTTGTTGCCGACCAGGTTGTTGACGGGCTGGCCACCGACCGACGGGATGTCCGCGCGGACGTGGTCGCGCTCGTAGACGGAGTCCAGAATGTCGCCGATGCTTCTCTTCACGCTCTCCGGCGTGATGCCGTGCGCCTCGTTGTATGCCTGCTGCTTCTCGCGGCGGCGGTTGGTCTCGGCGATGGCGCGCTCCATGGAGCCGGTCATCTGATCGGCGTAGAGAATTACGCGACCATCAACGTTACGGGCAGCGCGGCCGATGGTCTGGATGAGCGAGGTCTCGGAACGCAGGAAGCCTTCCTTGTCAGCGTCGAGAATGGCGACCAGGCCGCATTCCGGAATGTCGAGGCCCTCACGCAGCAGGTTGATGCCGACCAGGCAGTCGAAGGCGCCGAGACGCAGGTCGCGGATGATCTCGATGCGCTCGAGCGTGTCGATGTCCGAGTGCATGTAGCGAACCTTGACGCCCTGTTCGTGCAGGTACTCGGTGAGGTCCTCGGCCATGCGCTTGGTGAGCACCGTGACCAGCGAACGGTAGCCCCGCCGCGTGGTCTCCCGGATCTCGCCCAGCACATCGTCCACTTGGCTCTTGGCCGGACGGACCTCGACGGGCGGGTCGATGAGGCCGGTCGGGCGAATGACCTGCTCGGCGAACACGCCGCCGGACTGCTCCATCTCCCAGGCGCCGGGGGTCGCCGACACGCAGATGGTCTGCGGGCGCATGGCGTCCCATTCCTCGAAGCGCAGAGGGCGGTTGTCCATGCAGGACGGCAGGCGGAAGCCGTACTCGGCCAGTGTCGCCTTGCGGCGGAAGTCGCCGCGGTACATGCCGCCGATCTGCGGGATGGTGACGTGGCTCTCGTCGATGAAGACGATGGCGTTGTCCGGCACATATTCAAAGAGGGTGGGCGGCGGCTCGCCCGGCTTGCGGCCGGTCAGGTAGCGCGAATAGTTCTCGATGCCGGGGCATGAGCCGGTCGCTTCCAGCATCTCGAGGTCGAAGCGCGTGCGCTGCTCCAGGCGCTGCGCCTCCAGCAAACGACCAGCGCGGGTAAGCTCGTCGAGGCGCTGCTTCAGCTCCTCCTTGATGCTCTTGATCGCCTGGTTGAGGGTCGGCCGCGGCGTCACATAGTGCGAGTTCGCGTAGATCTTGACCGACTTCAGGTCGCCGGTCTTCTTGCCCGTGAGCGGGTCAAACTCGGTGATGGCCTCGATCTCGTCGCCGAACAGCGAGATGCGCCAGGCGCGGTCCTCCAAGTGAGCCGGGAAGATCTCGATCGTGTCGCCGCGCACACGGAAGGAGCCGCGGGTGAAGTCGGCATCGCGGCGCTTGTACTGCTGCTCCACGAGGTCGGCCAGAAGCTGGCGCTGGTCCAGACGATCACCCACCTCCATCTGGAAGGTCATGGCGGTGTAGGTTTCCACCGAGCCGATACCGTAGATGCAGGAGACCGAGGCGACGATGATCACGTCATCGCGCTCCAGCAGCGCGCGAGTGGCCGCGTGGCGCATGCGGTCGATCTGCTCGTTGATCGAGGATTCCTTCTCGATATAGGTATCCGTGCGCGGGACGTAGGCCTCCGGCTGGTAGTAATCGTAGTAGGAGACGAAGTACTCGACCGCGTTGTTCGGGAAGAAGGACTTGAACTCGCCGTAGAGCTGAGCCGCAAGCGTCTTGTTGTGCGCGAGGATGATCGCCGGGCGCTGCGTCGCCTCGATCACCTTCGCCATGGTGAAGGTCTTGCCGGAACCGGTAACGCCCAGAAGTACCTGGGTGCGTTCATTGCTCTTCAGACCTTCCACCAGATCCTGAATGGCCTGCGGCTGGTCGCCGGCGGGCTTGTAGTCGGTGACCATGCGGAAGGGAATGCCGCCCTCCGTCTTCGGCGGACGGGCAGGCCGGTGCGGCTTCCAGTTGGCCCTGAGGTTCGGGTCTCCCCCTTCGATCAGACGGGTTAGCGCCGCCACGGTGGCGGTTACGCCGCTGCCCGGGGTGAGCGACTCCGCTTCTTCCAGAGATATGTCAAGGCCGGGCACGGGGTTGAGGCCGGCGGCCGCGCGCTCCCGCGCCGTGGCGGCGCCCCCCATGGAGGTGCCGCGGGCCGTGCGGCCCGGCGCCGTCGAGCGCTCAAGCGCCTTCTTTACCGATTTCGCGGCAGACTTCGGGGACGACGCCTTTGAGGAGGCAGACTGTCCCGACGCGGATTTCCTCTCCCGTGCGGGGGGAGCAACAGGCTCTTCCGCCGCACGCGTTATCTCTTCCGCCCAGTCGGAGATGGATCCGGACAACGTAATGCCCGAGAGCGGCGGTTGCGGTTGTTCCGCGAAGCCGGAGACTTTCTTGGGAGAGGATGATTTAGCCATGCGCGGAATATGGAGACTTAACACGGAAATGGAAAGGGGCTGAGGGAGCCCACCCCCAGCCTCGGCCAATCCTGCTGACAGCAGGGTGTCAGTGCCGACACTCCTTCAGCGCCTCTTCGATCAGTTCCCTGCCGCCAGCCAGGGCGAACAGCGCGTAGGTCTCGTAGGGCGAGTCATCGGCAGCGTTTTCCGGCAGGAGATCGAAGCGCAGCAAAAGCTCCGAGCCGTTGAGCAGGGCCTCAATGAACTCCTCGTCGATATCGGCCAGATAGTTGTCCTCGGCCGGGCCCTCCGAAAGGAGGATCACCGCGTCGCCGGAGCCGGCAGCCACAAGCGGAAATTCCGAGCCGTCGATCACGGCCAGGATGCGGCCGCGCTCGTAGAAATAGTCAGGCTCTCCCCTGCCGTCCTTCGTCAGCACCGGCCCATGCTCCGCAAAAACGGCAATGTGATAGGGATCGCCGCAGCCGATCTCGAGCTGAAGGATATTGCTGCTCGTGACCGCGGGCGGCGTGATCGCCATTCCATTTTCCAGTTCCCAGCGGGCAGCATGGGCGGTGGAGGCCACGGCAACGATGAGGAAAGCAACCGACAAACGTTTCAGAAGATCAAGGCTTGTTCGGATCGTCGTCATGACACATGTCCCGCCTAGGTTGCGATCTAATCCGGAATGTCCTGCGGATGCAGGAAGTGAGTGAGCCGTGCCGCGTAAGGGTTAAGGTGTTCCCAGGGACCGTCAAATTCAAACCGGGCCAGCCCCGCAGCCGGAAACGGCAAGCGAAGTCGCCGGACCGCCTCCGGCTCCGAGTCATCGCCACAGAGCCGCAGTGCCAGCTCGTGCATCGAGGGATTGTGTCCGACGACCGCCAGGGAGCTCACATCGTCGGAGATGGTACGGATGAGATCGAGAATGCGGCCCGCGGTTGCATCATAGAGGCGGTCGGCGAACACCGCCTGCGGGGCACGATCCCCGACGCCCTGGGACACTCCTGCCCAGGTCTGGCGCGTACGTACCGACGAGGACACGAGTGCCTGCTGCGGTATCCACCCCCTGCCCGCGAGAGCCTGACCAAGACGCAGCGCGATGTCGTGCCCGCGCGCGGAAAGCGGACGTCCGATGTCGTCCCCGGTGGGACTCTCGTTCAAAGCCTCGGCATGGCGCAACAACAATAGTTCGCGCACGTCTGGCACTCCAATCGTCAGCCGGTCCGATGACCCGCCGACGCCGATCATCTGAAGTTCGCTACCACAATGCTTGCTTAAACGTAAGTCTGCAACTGCTGACAACGCCGCCGGCAAACCCGCGACAATACCGGTCCAAACGGGATCGCGCGGGAGACGGCGGGCGGGAATGGAAAAGCGGGAGCCTCCCCCTCCTGCGGGAATCTCCGACAAGAAAAAGCCCCCGACAGATCATGCCGGGGGCGGAACGGTTGCGGTCGATCAGCCCCGTATGGCGCGCGCAGCACCGATCAGGATGCACGCACCTATGAAGCCGGCAATCAGATAGCCGAGCCAGCCGCCGAACGAAACGCCCAGCAACCCGAAGAGAAAGCTGGCGACCGCAGCTCCAACAATACCGAGAACAATATTCATGAAGATTCCGGTATCGCTCTTCATGAAATTGGATGCAATCCAACCTGCCAGTCCGCCAATAATGATGGCGGCAATCCAGCCAATACCTGCGTCGTCCATGTGATTTCACTCCCTCCTGCTGAAACCTGTCCATTCAGACACAACGGAAATATTTAGCAAGCCAAATAACGAGGAATTTCGTCCTTCCCTAAACACTTGCTTTTCCGGCGATTTTAACGCGCAGGCGGCCGATTGGTTTCAATCGGGCGGAGCATCGGGAAAGATTTTTCAGGATCAGGCGAGAAAAGGCGGCCTGATCAAATGCCCGAGAGGTCCGCCAAAACCTCCGCCACAACGCGGCAACGATTTACGACGGTGCGCTCACGGCATCTGCGCCCCAAATGCGGAAGGGCTCTCCTCGTGCTGGATCGTCCGGCGTCGAACAAAAGGGCAAGCATCCCCTTTCCCAAGGCCGGGAAACGACACCAAGCCCCTCCGTCAACGGGAGAGCCTGTTGCCTCTCAAAGTGTTTCAAGGAAATCTGCCTGCCGGAAGCTGCCCCCGTCGCCAGAGCGGCGGGAGCGATCTCCGACTATCCCGAAACCGAGTCAGCAGAGACGCGCCCCGTTCGGCACCGGCCGGTCGACATTGGCCAGCACGATGGCGCCGGTCTCATCGGCAAAACCGAGCGTAAGAACTTCGGAGATGAACTTCCCGATCTGGCGCGGCGGGAAATTCACCACGGCCATGACCTGGCGCCCGACAAGCTGCTCAGGCGTATAATACGCGGTAATCTGGGCAGATGATTTCTTGACGCCGATTTCCGGACCGAAATCGATCTGCATCTTGATGGCGGGCTTGCGCGCTTCCGGGTAAGGTTCGGCATGAATTACCGTTCCGGCGCGGATATCCACCTTCAGAAAGTCGTCGAAGACGATCTGCGGCGCAAGTGTCTCGCTCATGGTTCCCCCGTGTTATTGCAATCGTTGGAGCCTTGTAGCGCAATCCGGCCCCGCCTGCCAAACCGCCGAAATGAACAGGCCACCGCTTCAGCAGCGCCGTAGATTGGCATCAGCCATCTCCCTACCCTGCTCCAACGTGACCACGGCGGAAAGAAGGGCCGAGGACAAACGTCCCAGCCACGCCAAGACGGTGGACTGCCCGAGGCAGGCCGTGGGGACGAGATGATTGCTACAGGAAACCTCTTTGGCCCGGTGTGCACCCCTCCGCCGTGCCAATCTGTTTCCGCCCCTCACCCCGAGCCGATTGCGTGAAGGGCGATGCCGGGCTCAGGCGGTTCCGGAAACCTCGAAAAGGACGCTCTTCAGCGCCTCCTGGGCCGTCGTGTCGGACCAGGTCACGTACTGGAACGCCTGATAGTAGGCCTCGCAAGCCTCCAGGGCGCTCTTGAGCATCACTTCCACCTGATGCCCCGTCGGCTCCAGCCCGCCCGGCAGCATGAGCGCCTGGCGGAACATGATCACGCCTTCGCGCTCCCAGTGGTCGAAATGGCCGAAGAGCATCTGCTCATTCACCAGGGAAATGAGGCGCATGACCTCAAGCTGACGGCCCACCGGAACCTTGAGCTCAAACGCACAGGCTATGTGGAGCGCCTCGAACTCCTCCATCCAAGAGAACGAAACCTGGTAATCCGTCCACGTGCCCGCGACGGAAATCGAGATCTCGTCTTCCCCGTTGCGCTCAAAGCTCCAGTCGTTTGTGCTTGCCACATGCTCGATAATGTCCACTGGGTGGGCATCTCTGGCGATGTCAAATTCAACAAGGCTCATATAATTCGTTATCCCGTTTTGCCGGAGCGCACGCAGGCACGCCCCGCCTTATGACCGGCAGCTTCAACTCACGACACAAACTCTGTGCACGAAGCGGAGCGAGAGGAGACACAATACAAACGGGCTCCGCCCCAACCCGATGCATATCGAATCATGCAGTGTTTTCAGTGTATTGAAGCGAGAGTCCGTGAACAGCCCCTTTTTTGCTTATGGAGGGTTATGTATGTGGATATTGGCTACCGTAACGGGACTTCAGAGGAACCCTAAGCGACTCTCGCAGAACGCTTTTTCAGGACTGTTCACAGGCGCGCGGGATAACGAAAATTTTTCCTCAGACTTCTGAATTTTCGCTCTTCGGAGCAATCTGGGCGAGCTTTTCTTCCAGAGCCGTCACGCGGGCAGCGAGAATCGCGTTTTCTTCACGCGCCTTGACGGCCATGTCGCGCACGGCATCGAACTCTTCCCTCTTCACGAGGTCCATCGAGTTGAGAAGGCGCTCGATTTGACTGCGGAAGACCGCTTCAAATTCCTGGCGCACGCCCTGGGCGGCGCCCGCCGCGTCCGTCACCAATTTCGCGAATTCATCGAGGATACGATTGGGGCCGTTGGTCATGGTGGTTTTCTCCTGATCCTGACGTGCAAGTAGGGCCGAAAAGCATTGAATGCAAGGCCGCCAGACGGCTGCAACCGCTCAGGCTTTACCAGACGTTACCGGCCGGGAGGCCCGGCGCCTTGACCGCGTGCGGCGGGTTGATCATAGGCTGAAGGAAGGCCATAAGCTTCCTGCACACGGAAACCGGAGCCACCGACTTGAGCGACTACCTCCTGCTACACCTGGCGGCATTGCCGTTTCCCAACATCGATCCCGTCATCGTTCAGATCGGACCGCTCGGCATCCGGTGGTACGGGCTGGGATACATCGTCGGCATCTTGTTCGCCTGGTGGTATGCCAAGCGGATGGTGAACACGCCGGCCTTGTGGGCCAACAACGCACCGCCCATGAAGCCCATCGACCTTGACGACTTCGTGGTGTGGGCCGCGATCGGCGTGATCGTGGGCGGAAGGATCGGCTATGTGCTGTTCTACGACCTGCAAAGGTTCCTCGCCAATCCGGTTTCGCTGATCGAGGTGTGGAATGGCGGCATGTCCTTCCACGGCGGTCTCATCGGAACAATTCTGGCGATGGTGCTGTTTGCTCGCCGCAGGAAGATCAATCCCTGGAGCATGATCGACGTGGTAGCGGCCACCGCACCGGTCGGACTTGGCCTCGTGCGCATCGCCAATTTCATCAATTCCGAGTTGTGGGGAAGGCCCACCGACATGCCGTGGGGCATCGTGTTCCCGGATGGAGGTCCCCTGCCCCGCCATCCCAGCCAGCTCTACGAAGCCTCGCTGGAAGGGCTGGCGCTGTTCCTCGCGCTGCGGGTGCTCACGCACCGCTTCCACATGTTGAAGCGCCCGCGGTTCGTCGGCGGCGCCTTCGTGTTCGGCTACGGGCTGGCGCGCATCTTCGTCGAGTTCTTCCGCGAGCCGGATGCACACATCGGGTATCTCGCCGGCGGCTGGCTGACGATGGGCATGGTGCTGAGCCTGCCAATGGTGCTCATCGGCCTGTGGGCGATGCTCAGCGCCCCGCGGCCTGAGCCTGCGGCAGCAGAGCAGCACTGAACCCGCTGGGAGCAGGTGAGGCGTGACGAAACTGAAGGAAAAGCTCAAGCGGCTGATCGAGGCTACAGGGCCCATCAGCGTGGCCGAGTACATGGCGCACTGCCTGCTCGACCCCGAGTTTGGCTACTACACGACGCGGGAGCCGTTCGGGACGGAAGGCGACTTCATCACCGCGCCGGAAATCAGCCAGATGTTCGGCGAGCTGATCGGCGTGTGGATCTATTCCCGGTGGAAGTCTGCCGGATCGCCGCGCAATCCCATCATCGCCGAGATCGGTCCCGGCCGCGGCACGTTGATGAAGGATCTCCTGCGCACCGTGAGCCGCCTCGACCCCGCTTTCGCGCGTGAGGCCCGTTTCGCGCTGGTGGAAGCAAGCAGCCGGCTGATCGAGGTGCAGAAGCGGACGCTGGCGGAAGCCGCCCGCACCATTTCCCTCGAATGGTACGACCGGTTTGAGGCCCTGCCATTGGGGCCTCTGTTCATCGTCGGCAATGAACTGTTCGATGCGCTGCCGATGCGGCAGTTCGTGAAGACGGCGAATGGCTGGCGCGAGCGGGTCGTGGGCCTCGACGAACAGGGAGAGCTCGCATTCTTCGCCGGTGCGGCCGGGCTCGACGCCAATGCGCTTCCACCCGGCGTAACCGGGGCCCCGGAAGGCTCCGTCATGGAGATTTCACCGGCGCGGGAGGCGCTGATGGACGTGATCGCCGAGCGGCTCGGCCGCCAGGGAGGCGCCGGTCTGTTCATCGATTACGGTTACGAGCGCAGCGGCGTGGGCGACACCCTGCAGGCGGTCCGCCGACATGCCTATGACGACGTGCTGGCGCACCCGGGCGAGGCCGACGTCACGTCCCATGTGGACTTCGAGGCGCTTGCCCGCGTCGCCCGCAGGCATGGCCTCGCAACGGCGCTCACAACGCAGGGCGATTTCCTGCTCGGGCTCGGATTGCTCGAGCGCGCCGGGCGGCTTGGCGCAGGCAAGAGCGAAACCGTGCAGGAATCGATCCGCGACGCGGTCGAACGCCTCGCCGGGCCGGACCAGATGGGCACCCTGTTCAAGGTGCTGATGGTGACCAACAACCCGTTCTGATCCATCCGACCACATGCCGGAACAGCGAGCCGCTTCGCAGATCCTGACGGCTACTGCATATCCTGTCACGATCCATCAACGAAGTTTTCGCGCCAGACGATTCCGCGCGCAATGATTTTATGGCAAGAAGGTCAACCGCACAACGAAACACTTCTGCAAAACCATTTGTATGGGGGCCGGGCTGCATGAAAGGAGTCAGATCCTTCGGTAAAAGCTTTTCTGCAACAACGAAGATATTGCTACCCGTCATATTGTCGACTGTTGCTCTTTCAGGACATTCTCAAGCTGCAGACCATTTATTCCAGCCCAAGGATGAAGGAAACCTGAGGCTTTCCGCGGGTATTGGCTATGCGTGGATACGGGCCGACGAAAGGGTTTACGCCGAGGGCGACAGGATCAGCCATCTGATCTGGAAGTCACAGACACCCGTCATTAGTGGGGAAATCGACTTCAGATCGGACACGGGGCTGACGGTGGCCGCCAGAGCCCGGGTCGGCGTCGCCGGGACCGGCAAGATGGACGACTACGACTGGATCGACGACTATTTCAAGAGTTATCGCTTCGAGGACTGGACGCACCATGAACCGCGCCGGGTTTGCCGGAGGCTGATTTGGTTTAGTTACGCGGCCATGGCTTCAGTTTCCAGAGCCGCGTAGAAGTTTGCCTCGGCTTCGGCGGGCGGGATGTTCCCGATCGGCTCGAG
>Ga0207747_1000076_pt1 | contig 107498 bp, 98 predicted proteins | sample HigsolmetaGSP11D_FD_184839 | JGI IMG/M metagenome (GOLD analysis project Ga0207747, IMG submission 184839) | High solid enriched microbial communities from the Joint BioEnergy Institute, USA - SP1-1-D (SPAdes) | ecosystem: Engineered > Bioreactor > SSF (Solid state fermentation) > Aerobic >... | reverse complement strand
TCTCGTTTTTCGCCTTGAAGCCCATTAAGCCATCTGTGTTGCGGGCTTCAAGGGCGAGCATGCGAGGGCGAAGCCTATACCCTTGAAGAGCCGAAACAGATGGCTAAAATTTAAAAAGGCGAAAATCAAATATCGAAGGTTGAGAGGGACCTCCCGCAAAAACTTGACTCACTCTATCTAGGAACATCACGAAACGCCCAAGTCCCAAATTGATGTTTTCGGGGCTCGCCCCGAAAACATCAAAGGTGCACTTGTCAAAGAACAATCATTCAACTGGAAATTGACTCATTTAGTAGGATCGAAACTTATTATACGAGAGTGTCTGGAAATTACTGATTTTTAAACGATGTCGAGAAAAATTTGACACATACCATTCGATTGCATTTTGCTTGGTCCCAATTCTGTACAACTTTTTCTGCCTTAATGATTCCATTTTGTCTTCTTTGAAATAATAAAATATGAACGCCCTATAAAAAAAGGATGATTTATTTTCACGATGTAAAGTTGGAATATATGTTTTACATTTAACTTTTTGTTGCATATATAAGTATATAGTTATATATTAATATAAGAAACTCATAAGTGAGGCGAATCCGATGTTAAATACGCTGATTGAATTAGATAACGCAGCTGCGATTTTAAAATTATTAGGGGATAAAACCCGGCTGTCGATGATGAAAATCCTTGATGGCGAAACTTGCTGTGTCTGTGAATTTGTTGAAATGTTTCAGATGAGCCAGCCTGCCGTCAGCCAGCATCTTCGCAAGTTAAAAGATATGGGATTGGTGCAGGAAGAGAAGAAAGGGCAGTGGGTTTACTATTCCATCCGAAAAAGCAACGAGTATTATCCTTTTGTAAAACAGATACTCGATCAATTGCCGGCTCAAAACGAGAAGTTACATGAAATGAAAAGGTTAAGTATAGGGAATTCTTGCTGTTAATTTGGGGGTCATCAGTTTGTCAGGTACATTGTTATTAGCCGTTATGATTTTTATTGCAACATTAGTGTTTGTCATTTGGCAGCCAAAGGGGTTGTCGATCGGCTGGCCGGCGATGGGAGGGGCAGTTTTAGCGCTTATTACAGGAGTAGTCAGTTTTAACGATGTCATTGAGGTCATCCATATTACTTGGAACGCTACCCTATCTTTTGTCGCCATTATCCTCATATCCTTAATTTTGGATGAAATTGGATTATTTGAATGGGCAGCATTACATATGGCGAGGATTGCGAAGGGCAATGGCATTAAAATGTTTGTTTTCATCAGTATTTTAGGAGCAGTTGTTGCCGCCTTCTTTGCCAATGACGGGGCCGCATTAATCTTGACGCCGATTGTGCTGGCGATGGTCAGAAACTTAAATTTTAAAGAGAAAATGATTTTTCCGTTTGTTATGGCGAGCGGTTTTATCGCAGATACGACTTCACTGCCACTTGTTGTCAGCAATCTGGTGAATATCGTGTCGGCAGACTTTTTCCATATTCCATTTGTCGATTATGCACTAAGGATGATCATTCCCGACTTTTTTTCACTGGCTGCAACGATTACAGTGTTGCTGATCTATTTCCGGAAAAGCATCCCGAGACAGTACGATTTATCAAAGCTGAAGGAACCTGCATTAGCCATTCGTGATCTGAAAATGTTCCGCATGTCCTGGTATATATTGGGGATTTTGCTGGCCGGTTATTTAGCGAGTGAATTTATCCATATTCCGGTTTCGTTGATCGCCGGTACCATTGCAGTTTTCTTCCTTATCATGGCGGGACGCAGCAATGCAATTGATACAAGGGCTGTCATAAAAGGTACACCGTGGAGTATCGTTTTCTTTTCAATCGGAATGTATGTTGTTGTATTCGGTTTGGGAAATGCCGGTTTCACTACAGCATTAGCCGGTGTTATCGAGGCTTCAACCGAAAAGGGATTGTTCATCGGCACAATTGCAATGGGCTATATTGCAGCCTTTCTCTCATCCATCATGAATAATATGCCGACTGTAATGGTGGATGCATTGGCAATTGCAGAAACGCATACTTCCGGAGCTATTCGGGAAGCACTCATTTACGCCAATGTCATCGGATCCGATCTCGGCCCGAAAATTACACCGATCGGTTCGCTTGCAACCCTTGTGTGGCTGCATGTATTGTCCCAAAAAGGCGTCAACATTTCATGGGGGACTTATTTTAAAACCGGTATTACTTTAACGATTCCGATATTACTGATCACGCTTTTAGGTTTATTGATTACACTACTGATGTTTTAAAAGGAGTTTTGTTTATGACAAAGAAAAAAATTTACTTTTTATGCACGGGAAATTCATGCAGAAGCCAAATGGCAGAAGGATGGGCAAAAAAATATCTCGGGGATCAGTGGGAAGTTCGGAGTGCGGGCATTGAAGCACACGGTTTAAATCCGAATGCCGTCAAAGTAATGGAAGAAGTGGGCATTGATATTTCAAACCACAAGTCAAAACTGATTGATCCGGACTATTTGAACCATGCCGATCTTGTTGTTACGCTTTGCGGGGATGCAGATGAGAGATGCCCAATGACGCCTCCCGAGGTAAAACGGGTCCACTGGGGTTTTGACGATCCGGCAAAGGCTGAAGGGACGCCTGAAGAAGTTTGGAATGTATTCCGGCGAGTCCGTGATGAAATTGGCGAAAGAATTAAACGTTTTGCGGAAACCGGGAAATGAGAGCTATTCGTTTTCGGTTTTATAATATTGATTTGAAGTTGGAGTGAAGTTTAGATATGTGTGAAGTAAATCATGACCAAATTAGAAATCATGTTCGAAATCACTATCAAAAGATTGCTTTAAGCGTTGTAGGTTCTAATAGCTGTTGCGGTGGAGCCAATTGTTGTTCCCCTGAAGGAAATGGCCAACCTTTTGCAGAAGAAATTTCGCAAAAAATGGGCTACTCTCTTGAAGAATTAAAAAATATTCCCAATGGAGCAAATATGGGTCTGGGCTGCGGAAATCCACAAGCAATCGCCGATTTAAAAGAGGGAGAAACAGTCCTTGATCTTGGAAGCGGGGGAGGATTTGACTGTTTTCTGGCTTCCAAAAAAGTGGGGAGTAACGGAAAAGTGATCGGAGTTGATATGACGCCCGAAATGATTAGCAAAGCACGGAGTCTTGCCGAAAAGAATGATTACCGTAATGTAGAATTCCGTTTGGGTGAAATTGAAAATTTGCCGGTAGCAGATGGTATGGTTGATGTCATTATCTCAAACTGCGTGATTAACTTGTCTCCAAACAAAAAGAGAGTCTTTGAAGAAGCATATCGTGTATTGAAAAGTGGGGGAAGACTGGCGATTTCCGATATTGTATTGACAGCAGGCTTGCCGGAAGAGTTTAAATCAGACATGCAATTATACTCCGGCTGTGTTTCGGGTGCTTCCACCATAGAACAATTATATAAGCTGATGGAGCAAGCCGGGTTTAAAAATATAATCATTGTCTCGAAAGATGAGTCAAAAGAATTTATTAAAGAATGGGACTCTGAACGCAGACTGGAAGAATACATTGTTTCAGCAATCATTCGGGCAGAGAAGTGAAATCGGCCGTAGTACCGGGGTAGCTAAATATTGAACGTGGAGGAATAAGGATGAAAACAGGGTACAAAATAAGGCCGGCTGTAACGGGCGACCTCGAATCGATTTTATTGATTTACAATCAAGGGATCGAAGACAGGATTGCAACATTGGAAGAAGAGAAAAAGGATCTTGAATATATGAGAGCGTGGTTCAACAGCCACACCGGGCGTTTTGCCGTCATGGTTGCTGAAAAGGATGATGAAGTAGTCGGATGGGCGTCACTAAACCCATATTCAAGCCGTTGTGCTTATGCCGGGGTAGCAGAATTATCCATTTATATCAGAAGAGACCAACGGGGCAAAGGAATTGGCACCTTATTATTACAGGAAATTGAGCAAGTTGCAATTCATCATGCTTTCAATAAAATTGTTTTATTTACATTTCCTTTTAACCAGTTGGGGCAAGGGCTTTATAGAAAAAACGGATACCGGGAAGTTGGAGTATTTAAGAACCAAGGGAAATTAGATGGTAAATTTGTAGATGTAATGATAATGGAAAAGGTTTTTTGATGTTAAACTTCCATTACAATCACATCCTTCTGATTACGAAAAGTTAAAACGATATTAAACAGGCACATTATTCCAGGTACCTTTTTTCAAATGAATTCAGGTACATCTCCGGAATAATGTGCTTATTTTATTTCCTTATTGTTCACGGGCCCTTTGTCCGATTTGGACCGGCCTTTGAGATGCTGCGCCGCGAATCGAAGACAAAATGATGAGGATCGGGATACGATCACTATGCTCGTGAAAAAAACGGAAGCATGAACAACAAAAATCAAAGGCTCCTTGCCAAGAGGAGCCATACCGTTTTATACGAATAATTTTTTCAGGCGCGTGTTCACAATATTCATCCAGCCTTGTTCCATGCGTGCGCGGATGACGGAAGTTTTTTCACGGGCTTTTTCGATGATGTGGTCCGGTTCTTTCCAGCCCCCGTGTGTTAGTGTGAATTCAGTCTGATCATCGGCGCCTTTTAATGCGATCGGCAAAAACCAGCCGTCTTCATCCCATGCAAATGAAAGGAACCGCGGGGGATCCGCTTCCAGCACCTTGCAGGTTGATGGGCCAAAAGGCGACTGCAAAGAAAATTCGTATCCAGGTTCTGCTTTTAAATTGTTTGGCATAAACCATGCTGAAAGCCCTTCTGGTGTGGAGACGGTTTCCCACACTTGTTCGATCGGGGCAGGTAAGGTGGCAGTCACAATAATATCTTCCATACGTAAACCTCATTTCATTTATGTTGTCCGTTTTGACTGTATTAAAATTTTACCGCGTATTCAAGTGGTCTCACACATATCAAGTTTTCGCAGCTTTTCCCCATAAATAATAAATGCCCAAGCACAAAACGCCGGAAATGAGCGGCAGCCACCACGGGTAAGAGAAGGACGGTCCGATTTTCGGCATAAATTTATCGGTTAATATGGAGATTGCAAGAAAAAGGCATACGCCCAGATAAATTTTTAAGTAAAAAATGATATTGTTTCTTTTCGTATCCCCGGAGAATAAAGTTTTTTTCAAAGACAGGAGAACATACCACATAGCAAAGGCAATATACAGCAAAGAAATGCAAAAATTGATGGCAGCAGTTACCGGGTAAAAGTCTGGAATTGGTTTTTGAAAATGGATCCATAATGGTAAACCAATACCGTTGATAACAAGTTGAATCCCCGCCAGCATGATAACAATCCTGGTGATAAATGGAATCATATTGCGTTTTTCTTCTTTTGGCAATTGCCGGATGATTTCATCGGCAAAGGCTTTCGGGTCGCCGCCGAACATTTCTTCTGCCGTCTTGTTTTCTTTTTGTCCCTCCAGTAAATGGTCGAGCAGTTCCATCAGTACTTCCTCAGACTGCTGTTCGGATAACGTCAACTGCAAGCGGATGTAAATGAGTAGGTCCCCATAATATTTTTCGTTTTCCGGCGTTAATTCTTCCCGCTTGCGATTATTTTCTTCAATTAGCTGTTTCGCGGATACCATCCGAATTCCTTCCTTTCAATAAAAGATTGACAGGCTCAGAGATTTGCTGCCACTCGGCTGTGATCTCGTCCAGTGCGGCTTTTCCGGTTTCGGTTAGTTCGTAATATTTTCGGCTCGGGCCGGTATCGGACGGCCGCATCTCACCGCGTATCCAGCCATTTTTCTGCAGCCGTAACAGCACCGGGTAAAGCGTGCCTTCGCTGATATCCAGCAGGCCGGTTTCCTGGAGTTTTTTCGAAAGGATATAGCCGTATACCGGTTCTTTTTCTATCACAGCCAACACGCAGCCGTCCAAGATGCCTTTTAACAGTTGGCTTCGCGACATATGCATTTCTCCGTTTCAACTACTTTGTTATACAAGATAGTTTAGCAAAGAATCGGCTATTTTGCAATACAAAGTAGTAAGCAATCAATAGATCTGTGCGTTTTTCAAAGGAAAAAATAAAAACAACCAAAATGAGAGGTTTTTCATATGAAAAATTCGCAGGACGGCTACCGCTTAAACAACAGCGTTGAAATTCCCGGATTGCTGGGAGTGGACGTGCAGGCGGAACAATCCATCAGTTTTGCGATCATTATGAAAAAAAACAGCGGCTGGATGGGCAGACCGCTGGTTTTGCTTAAGATTGCTTTTTGCGTTTTGAAAAATAATGGAGGAAGAAGGACAGAATCATGTAGGCAAGAATCAAAAATACAAAATAGTTCGCCCAGAAGTTATCAAGATTTAGAAGTTCAAGTGTGCTTAACCCTTTTTGGATCCCCATGACAATCAGCACTGTTGCGGCAAACATAAAGAAAAGTTGGATATACCGTTTCACTTTTACACCTCCCCGATTGTTTTATGAGGGCAGCATCAGATAACCACTATATTTATCTTAAAAAGTGTTTTTTGAGAATACTGTGATGTAGATCATAAAAAATACATCATTTTGTGTCGGATTTGTGAAAGTTTTCAGGCGTGAAAACAAAGTTATCCATAGGTGTGGAAAAGGTTGTGTATAAATATATGAATTTTTCAACTTTTCCACAAGATAGCAGTTAGCTTGGCGCCCGCTTATCCACAGCCGCGGACAGTTTCATGCTATAATCAAATATAAATTCGGAAGCTATCCGGTGGAGGTTCTTAGCAACCCTCCCAAAAAAACTAAGAAAACAGCGGCTGCTTTTTTAGGTTGCTGTTTTTGATTGAAAGGAAGATCCCATTGAAAAAAGAAAAAGCACTCGTCGTTTTCAGCGGCGGCCAGGACAGTACGACCTGCTTGTTTTGGGCGAGGAAACAATTTTCGGAAGTGGAGACGGTGACATTCGATTACCGCCAGCGGCACCGTTTGGAGATTGATTGTGCGAAAAATATTGCGGCTGAGCTTGGCGTGAAGCATCATGTCTTCGATATGCGTTTGTTGAACCAGTTGGCCCCGAATGCACTGACAAGGGATGATATTGCGGTGAAAGAAGGGGAAAACGGGGAACTGCCGAATACGTTCGTGCCGGGGCGCAATTTGCTGTTTCTGTCTTTTGCCGGGGTGCTCGCAAGCCAAATCGGCGCCAAACATATCGTCACCGGCGTTTGCGAAACGGATTTCAGCGGCTATCCGGACTGCCGTGATATGTTTGTCAAGTCATTGAATGTGACGCTGAATCTTTCAATGGACCAGCAGTTTGTCATTCATACGCCGTTGATGTGGCTTAACAAAGCGGAAACATGGCGGCTTGCAGATGAACTCGGTGCATTTGATTTTGTCCGTGAAAAAACCTTGACATGCTATAACGGCATCATTGCGGACGGCTGTGGTGAATGCCCGGCCTGCAAATTGCGGAAAAAAGGGTTGGAAGAATATTTGGCCATCAGAAATGGGGAAAAGCAGCCATATTGATGCGGCTGCTTTTTTTATCCGAATTGTGGTAAAATAATGGAAAAAGAAAGGAGCAGGGGGATATGGCGGAAATCAAAACGGTATCCATCATTGGCCTCGGTGCACTTGGTATTTTATTTGGGAACCATTTATCAAAAAAGATGCCGGAGGGAAATTTGAGGATCATTGCAGACCGCAAGCGGATTGAAAGGTATGAGAAGAATGGCGTTTACTGCAACGGAGAGCGCTGCAGCTTCCATTATGTTACGCCGGAAGAAATAGTCGAACCTGCGGATTTGTTAATCTTTACCGTAAAATTTAACGGTTTGGAAGATGCGATTCAGGCGGTGAAACATCATGTCGGGCCGAATACGATTATTTTGTCGGCTTTAAACGGCATCTCAAGCGAAGAAATCATCGGCAGTACATACGGAATGGACAAAATATTATTCTGTGTCGCCCAAGGGATGGATGCCGTAAAGGCCGGAAACCGCCTGACATACGATCATATGGGCATGCTTTGTTTCGGTGAAAAAGAACCAGGGCTTTTTTCTGAAAAAATGAAAAGGGTTGCGCGATTTTTTGACAAAGCAGGTTTTCCGTATGAAGCCGACACCAATATGATGAAAAGGCTTTGGGGCAAGTTCATGCTCAATGTCGGCGTCAATCAAACCGTCGCTGTATATAAAAGCAATTACGGTGAAATCCAGAAAGAAGGGCCGGCCAGGGAGATGATGATTGCCGCCATGCGTGAAGTCATGGCCTTATCCGAGAAAGAAGGGTTCCCGCTGGGGGAGGAGGATCTCCGGTACTGGCTCAAAGTAGTCGGAGCGTTAAGTCCGGGCGGCAAGCCGTCGATGGTGCAGGATGTCGAAGCCAAACGGTATAGCGAAGTCGGTCTGTTTTCAGGTACGGTTATCGAACTCGGCAAAAAATACGGTGTCCCGGTACCTGTCAACGAAGAATTGTACAGGCGGATCCGGGAAATCGAAAGCACATATGCCGTAGCGGATTGATGTAAGTAAAGCTGTGGAATCAACCGGATTTCATGGCTTTTTTTCATGCGTATGGACTGTAAAATCTTAACAGCCCATTTTCAACAAAAAATTTCATTTCCCATCTTGTCTTTTATGCTCTTTCAGTATTATAATTTGGTAGTACGATAATATGGTAACGTACTAAAGTAAATTGATAAAAGGCAGGTTATTTTCTATGAAACGCTTTGTATCCGTGATGATCATCATTGCGGCAGTCCTTTCCGTCATGGCAGGATGTTCTTCGGGCAAATCTCCGGAGAAAAAAAACGATACGCTTGTAATCGGCATTGATGACAAATTCGCCCCAATGGGTTTCCGGGATAAAAATAACAACATTGTCGGATTTGATATTGATATGGCAAAAGCAGCCGCAAAGAAAATGGGGAAAAAAGTAAAATTCCAGCCGATTGACTGGAGCACGAAAGAACAGGAATTAAACAGCGGCCGCATTGACCTGATTTGGAACGGCTATACGATTACGCCGGAGCGGAAGAAAAAAGTGCTGTTCACGAAACCTTATTTGAAAAATTCCCAGGTTGTCGTCACACTTGCTGATTCGAAAATCACGAAGCTTAGTGATTTGCAAGGCAAGGTGGTCGGCCTGCAGTCACTTTCTTCGGCAGCCGATGCTTTAGACGCCAACCCGATCAAATCAAAAATCAAAAAAGTAACAGAGTACTCCGATAATGTCCAAGCCTTAAACGATTTAAAAACGGGCCGTCTCGATGCGGTTGTCATTGATGAAGTTGTGATCAATTATTATATGACGAAAGAGAAAAATACGTTTAAAGTCCTGAAAGAATCGCTTGCGCCGGAAAAATACGGGGTCGGCGTGAAGAAAGGCAATACAGAACTTTTGAAAGAACTGCAAAAAGCAATGGATGAAATGAACAAAGATGGTACATCCGCCAAAATTTCGAAAAAATGGTTCGGCGCAAATAAAGTATTGGATTAAAATGGGGGCAAAACAGGATTTCCGCGGGAAACCCTGTTTTGCTGTTGGAGGATATGCAACATGTCAACCGATTATATGCAAACGATCCTAAAGCCGATGCTCTCCGGCGCGCAAATGACGGTGCTTTTGTTTTTCATCGCCATCATTGCATCGCTTCCGCTTGGTTTTTTGCTGACATTGGCGGTGAGAAGCCGGTTTAAGCCGTTGTCATGGCTTGCACAGGCTTATATTTATGTGATGCGGGGCACACCGCTCCTGCTGCAGCTGATGTTTATTTGTTTCGGGCTCCCGCTGTTGCCGGTTATCGGGCAGTATTTGGTTCTGGACCGGTTTATTGCCGCAAGTTTAGGGTTCATTTTAAATTACGCCGCGTATTTTGCGGAAATTTTCCGCGGCGGGCTTTTGGCGATTGACAGAGGCCAGTACGAGGCGGCCCAGGTGCTCGGCTTAAACAAATGGCAAACAACAACGAAAGTCATTTTGCCGCAAATGTTCCGCATCGCGATACCGGCTGTGGCGAATGAATCGGTTACGCTTGTAAAAGACACGGCGCTGCTATACGCCGTCGCAGTTCCGGAACTGCTCCACTATGCCGAAACAGCCGTGAACCGTGATTTTACAGTAGTGCCGTTCTTCGTGGCGGCTGTGATTTACTTGCTGATGACGATGGTTTTAACGTTGTTTTTCAAATGGCTGGAGCGCAGGTTTACGTTTGAATAGGTTTGGCGGGGAATATCAGGAAGAATGAAAGCCTTTGAGAAGAGGAGGCGGACGAAGTGGCTGTCATTGAAATTTCAAATTTGAGGAAATCTTTCGGTAAATTGGAAGTATTGAAACAAATTACATTTGATGTTCATAAAAATGATGTTGTTGCCGTGATCGGCCCGTCCGGATCGGGAAAAAGCACAATGCTGCGCAGCCTTGTCCACCTTGAGGAAGTGGACGGTGGCACAATCCGGGTGCTCGGCAGCCGGCTCGTGGAGGACGGGGTGTATGCCAAACCGCAGGACATTAAGAAAATTACAATGAAAATGGGCATGGTGTTTCAGCATTATAATCTTTTTCCGCATTTGACGGTCCGGGAAAATCTCGAACTGGCGCCGAAAATGGTAAAGAAGGAGCCGGCTGATGCACTTCGCCAAAGAAGCAGCGAACTTTTGACGAAAATCGGGCTGGCTGATCGTGCGGACGCTTATCCTGCAAATTTGTCGGGCGGGCAGAAGCAGCGTGTGGCCATTGCGCGTGCCCTGATGATGAATCCGGAAATTATGCTGTTTGACGAACCGACTTCGGCACTCGATCCGGAACTGACAGGCGAAGTGCTGAAAGTTATGAAGGATTTAGCGGAAGAAAATATGACAATGATTGTCGTAACGCACGAAATGGGATTTGCTAAAGAGGCCGCCAACCGGGTGATTTTTATGGATAATGGCGAAATTATTGAGATGGGGTCGCCGGCTGAGGTTTTTGAAAATCCCCGAAACGAACGGACAAAGGCGTTTTTGAATAGGAGTTACAAATAGAATGATGGGTGCATGAATATGGTGCCCCCTTTTTTATTGTCTGTCAAATGATTGACAAATTTTGATATGAGTAAAATGTTTACGGGGAGCGGATAGTGATAATAATATTCAGACATAACCAAGAATAAAGAAAAGAAGCGCTCACCTTTGATAAAATGATTTTTGTGGAAAAACAAATGAAAGGTAGAGTTTCCATGTCTAAGAATACCGTTGAATTTCACGCGAGGCCTTGTCGACCATTGCCCGGTACTTCTTCGTTCCCATGTCTAACATGTCTAAGAATACCATTGAATGGACAAATTTAAAAACAATTGAAAAAGCTTGATTTAAACAACTACAAAATATCTTTCGTGGCCTTTATAAGGCGTCAAAAGACCATCCCGATGTAAAAATTTTGTCAAAATAGTCTTTAGTTAAAGCGGCGATTAGCCGCTTTTTCCATGTTCAAAGTTCTACAAATCTTATACAATAAAGTTACCAAATAAAACGTGGTGAAGCGAATTGGACCAAATCATGAAGAAAGTTGTCGAAGCAAGTTACTTGACGGCGGATTCAGCAGCCCAGTACCGGGTGATTTTGCGTTTTTTCTACCGGCAGCATGAGCGGATGCGCGATTTTATTGCCCCTGAAGAAGTGCTCGAATATCTGCGCTCGATCCCGGAGTTTCACGATTATCAAGAAGAACAGCTGCATCAGCAGTTGGCGCAGCTCGTGAAATGGAATAATCTCGTTGCCCGCCAGGATATGACGAACGCAAAAACGATCGAAGAATATAAGAAAAAAAGGTTCCGCTACCAGTGCACACCGTACACTGTTGAAATCGAGCGGATGCTAATCCAGCTGGAAAAATTGGGCGACCAGTTCCAAGGTTCTTTGGAACGTTCGCAGTTTGACCGGCTGCTTCAGGCTTTGGTAAAACTTGAAACCGAATTGAAAACGCCGCTGGTTAAGCCTGCTGAAGATTATATGCATATTTGGGAAGATATTTTCCATTTCTTCCAGACGATCCGGACGAACACGGCGGATTATATTGCTTATATCAACAGCGAAAAGACGACGCAGCGCATGCAGACAGAAGCCTTTCTTGTTTACAAAAACCAATTTACCGCGTATTTGCGCGATTTTATCGTGTCGCTGCAAAAAACATCTTTGCAAATCCAGGAACGGCTGCGCGAACTCGATTTCGAGGCAATGGCGCCGTTTTTTGAAAAATTGGTTGAGCACAGACAGTCAATCCCGCGCTTGGAAGATGCAGCACTGTCCACAAAAGACTGGCTGCAGGAGTTTCAGGAATATTGGGGATCCTTGCGCCAATGGTTTTTGGGGAGCGGCACGGCGCAGAGCGAACTGGAGATGCTGCAGCTGCAGACGAATGAAATGATCCGGAGAATGGCGCGCTACGTGCAGCGGATCGGAGAGCGGCAGCAGCATTTCCGGAGCCGCAAGAAAGATTATTTGCATCTTGCCAAATGGTTTGTCGAATGCCGGACGTTTGAAGAAGCGCATAGATTATCGTCCGTCGTGTTCGGCGCGATGACGGTGCGGCATTTGCAGTTGGAAGAGGCAACGACCGATAACCTTCATGTCGAGACGTGGGAAGAGACGCCGGAAATGCGGGAGATCAAGCCGCGCACGAACCGGTATCGCGAGAAAACAAAACCGGGTGCCTTCCGGTCCAATCGCGAACAGAAACAAAAGCAGCGGCTCGCGTATTTAAAGGAGCGCGAACAGGAAAAACAGCTGATCGAAAAATATATGAAAGACGGCGAAATCCGGATTGCCGATGTTGGTATGGTCGAACCGTTTGTCAGGAAAGTGCTACTCGGTTGGATCGGAAAATCGATGGCGGCAAAAAACCACGAAGTGAAGACGGATTACGGGATGGTGGTGAAGGTCTCCATCAATAAGGACAAAATGATCATACTGGAATCGGAAGACGGAAAACTGACGATGCCGGATGCTGTCTTTCAGTTCGTGGGGGGAGGCAGTTGATGGAACCGATACAGATTTTTGATGAAAAAGCGATACAGGGGATGGATCTGTTATTCCATCATTACTGGATTTTGCGCTCCGAACATCCCGACTGGTACCAGCTCATCCGCGAACGCGAAAAAGTGCTGCGCCGCTACATCGGTGAAAAATTTGGGCTCAGGCTGATTATCCACCAGCATTTTATCAAGCTGGAAAAAATTCCAGTTGAACCCGAGGCGTGGATGGGGATCCAAAATTTTCAGGAGCCGATGGACTATGCGATTTTTTGCTGCGCCCTCTCCTTTTTGGAAGGGAAGGCGGTAGATGAACAGTTTCTTTTATCCGAGCTGTGCCAGGAAATTCAAAGCAATTATCCGTTGGAAGACGGCCTTGACTGGACGCTTTATACGCACCGCAAGTCTCTAATCCGGGCGGTTCAAGTGTTGATGGAATTCCGGTTGATCCGCACGATTGACGGCGATATTTCTAGGTTTGACACGTACGAAGAACAGGAAGTTTTATACGAAGCGACAACATACAGCCGCTATTTTTTAAGAAGCTTTCCGGATGATTTTACGAGCTACCGGGATTGGACAGAACTGCTTGAAGAAGACTGGAAGCTGAACCAGGAAGACGAGCGCCGCAAACGGGTGTACCGAAAATTGTTTTTCTCGCCGGGGGTGTACCGGACGGATTCGCAGGATTTGGATTTTCTTTATATCCGCAACTTCCGCAACCGGCTTTCTGAAGACATTGAGCAGCACAGCAATTACAAGCTCCATGTCTTTAAAAATACGGCGTTTTTGTCGACCGCCGAACCGCGCAGTTATCATCAAGTTTATCCGAATACAAAGGGATCAACGGATTTGATGCTGCAGCTGTCGAAAGAATTGCACGACCACCCGGAAAAATATGTGCCGAACGAGTCTGGAGAAATTTTGCTGACAGACGGCGAATTTGAAGCGCTGATCGATGGAATGCGCGCCCGCCTTGAAGGCGGGTGGGCAAAGCATTTCCGCGACGCCGGCACAAAGGCGGTCTGCACGGAACTAGTCGAAACGATGAAAGAATGGATGATGGCCGAAACGGATGAAGCGGCATCCTTGATCCGCATCAAACCGCTTTTAGGGGTGATTGCGGGCGAGTATCCGGCAGATTTTGAGAAAGGGGATGCGAAAAAATGACAGAAGGAAAATGGGTGATGAACCGCGCTGGCCTGCTGAATTTCTGGTATTACGACGATGAAATTTTCCATTTTGCGGACGGCAAGCTGCTGCTGCGCGGCACAAACGGTTCAGGGAAATCGGTGACGATGCAAAGCATTTTGCCGGTTTTGCTCGACGGGAAAAAAACTCCTGACCGGCTTGATCCGTTTGGGTCAAAAGCAAGGAAAATGGAAGACTACCTGCTAGGGGAAAAAGAAGTCTCCGGCCATGATGAGCGGACAGGCTATTTGTTCTTGGAATATAAAAAGAAAGGGACAAAACAGTATATCACAACAGGCATCGGCATGCAGGCAAAACGCAATAAGACATTGAAATCGTGGTATTTTGTGCTGGCCGATAACCGACGGATCGGCTATGATTTTGAATTGGCGCACAACCGCCAGTCTGAACGCATTCCACTGTCGGCGAAGGAGCTCGAGAACCGGATCGGGCTCGGGGGGCATGTTGTCCATTCGCAAAGAGAATACATGGAGCTTGTCAATAAATATATTTTCGGGTTCCAGTCAATGGAAGCTTTTGAAGATTTGATTAAGCTATTGATCCAGCTTAGAAGCCCGAAGCTGTCGAAAGATTTCAAGCCGACCGTCATCTATGAAATTCTGGAGTCCGCGCTGCCGCCGCTGACAGATGACGAGCTCCGCCATTTGTCCGACACAATTGAAAGCATGGACGAAACACAGCAGCAGTTGGAGCAGCTGGAGCGGGAACATGAATCAACGAAAAAACTTGTCCAGCAGTACCATCTATACAACCAGTATATTTTAGCGGAGCGTGCCCAAAAATGGCATTCGGCGGGCGGGAGGCTTAAGGAAACAAAGCAGCAAGTGGAAACATTAAAAACCAGCCGTGAAGCACTCCGGCAGGCGATTGAAAAGATGGAGGCAGAAAAGCAGCATTACGAGCAGAAGCAGGATGTGCTGAAGGCGGAACAAGAACGGCTGCAGCACCATGAAGTATGGCGGCTAGAGAAGGAAAAAAGCGAGAAGCAGGACAGAGCCACAAAACTCAAAACGGCAATTGCCGAGCTGGAGAAAAAATGGGATGCCAAAAAAGACCAGCTTCGGCGCGACAGGCTCGAACAGGATCGGGCCGAAGCAGAATTACGGCAGCATGAACATGGCATTCGGGAAATGTTGGATGAACTCGCGCTGGATGCCGAAGAAGCTGCATTCAGCCAGCATGAAGTGAATGCGGGGGATTTTGGACGCCATCAGGAAGAAGCTTTTGATTTTGCCGTTTGGAAGCGGGAGGCAAAGCAGCATTCGGAAATTTTGCGCGAACTTAGGCGGCTTGCAGGGGAAGAAGAACGCCTCGGCGAAGAGCATGTCCGCCTGCAGCGCCAATCGTCGGAGAAAAAACAAGTAATCGATGAATTGCGTAAAAATCTGGACCATTTAGAAAAATGGTTTACAGAGCAAAAGCAGGAACTGGAAGATGCTGTATTTTCATGGATTGAACAGCACCCGGCCCTTAACATTACGGATGAGCGCCTGCAGCTTATTGCCCGTGCGCTTGACGGGCTGTATGATGAAAACCGTTATGAAGCGGTCCGTGAAGAAATCGTGAAGGCGATTCATGACTATATTTTAAACGTGCGCACGGAAATTTCGAAGGCTGAGCAGGAAAAACAGGTAAAACAGCAGGAATTGGAGGAAGCGGAAGAAGAACGGGAATACTGGAAAAACTTGAAGCTCGCCAACCCGGAACGCGCGGAGGATACGGAAGCTTTCCGCAAAAGCCTGGATGAAGCGGGGAAACGCTTTATGCCGTTTTATGCCGCGGTTGAATTCCAGGACCATGTTACGGATGGGCAAAAAGCGCGCATTGAAGCGGCGCTCAAGCAAACGGGGATTTTAGACAGCTTAATCATGGAAGAAGCGGTTGCACCTGTCCATGACCGTATCATCCGGCCGAATCCGCAGATTTTGGGATACACGCTTGCTGATTATTTGCGCCCTGATTTGGATGAAGACAGCCCAGTATCAGCCGAACGCATTGATGAAGTACTGCGGAGCATTTCACTGGAACCGTCGGATGGCGGCTTCCATATTGATGTGGACGGTTCGTTTTCGATCGGCTGCATTGTTGGGCATGCCCCGGATGAAGGACCGTCAAAATTTATTGGCAGGACATCCCGAAAACGGTACCAGCAAGAGAAAATCAGGGAAGCGGAACAACGGATGGCCGAAACCCGCTTTGCCCTCGTGCAGATCGAAAGCCGGCAGTTGAAACTGGAGAATGATGTCCGGGAAGCGGAGCGCTGGAAAGGGGAAATTCCCAATGACAAAGATTTGCGCGATATTGAGGAGCAAATTGAAAAAACGTCGCGCAGCTTAAAGAACGAGCAGGAATTTTTAAATGCAGTAGATCGGCAGTGGAAAGAAGTGTACACAAAGATGCAAAACATCCGCGTGGAACTTCATCAAAAAGGTGCCGGGATCAATCTTACGCTCAAGTGCGGGCCGCTCGATGAAGCGCTGATGGCGGCGAAAAACTACGAGGACCATCTCTACAGCCTGGAACTCATTTTTGAAAGGTGGCAGTCTGCCCGAAAAATGATTGAGCGGCTGATTGACAGTATCTGGGAGAAAGAACAGGAACTCGATGAGATTCGCGGCGAGCAGAACGTCCGGCAGTCGGAATGGGAAAAAACAATGGCCGATATCGAAGCAATTGAACAGCAGCTGAAACTGCAGGGGATTGAGGAGGTCCGCGCCCGTGTCCAGGAAGTCCAGCATGAACTGAAAGAGGCGGAAGAAAAAGTTTCGTATTTTTATAAAGCGCAGCCGAAAAAAGAATCGGATCTCGAAAAGTGTGCGGAGGAACTTTTGCAGGCAGAACAGAGCGCGGCATTCTGGGCCAATATGGCGGCGGAATGGGAGAAACTCGTAAAAGAAGAGGCGGCGCTCCGTTTTGTTGAAGTCGAAAAAGTGGAACCGGGGCAGATTTTGGCGCAACTTTCCGGTATCCTTGAAAAATACGACCGTGCAAAACTGAACGAACAGCTGACGAAAATTTTTATTAATGAGCAATCCAATTTGACGGAATACCGCATGTTTGAGTTTACAAAAGAATCGGACGAGCCGGATTGGTTTTCGGAAAAACTCGATGACTACTACGAAACGTTTAAACATGAGTGGGAAAGTTTACGGGGCAGGCGCCTGATCCAGATGGAATACCGCGGCCAGCGGGTGAGCCCGTATACCGTGCTCGAGTTGCTTGAAAAAGAACTTTTAAATTTGCAAAGTTACTTGGATGAGCAGGACCGCCAGTTGTATGAGGATATCATTGTTAATACAGTTGGCGTCATTTTGCGGAACCGGATCCAGCGGGCTTCCAAATGGGTGAAAGAAATGGACCACATTATGAAAAGCCGCGACAATTCATCAGGGTTAACTTTTTCAATTGCCTGGAAACCAAAAACAGCGGATTCTGAAGACGAGCTCGACACAGAAGAACTTGTTGCCCTGCTGCAGCGGAACAGCAAATTTTTAAACGAGGATGATTTAAACCGGATAACAAAACATTTCCGCTCGCGGATTGCGGCTGCCAAGGAATTGATCCAGTTGCGCAATGAAGGTTCGACATTGCACCAAGTGTTAAAAGAAGTGCTCGATTACCGGAAATGGTTCCAGTTTGTGTTGTCGTACAAGCGTGCCGGGGAACCAAAACGCGAGCTGACCAATACTGCATTTTTCAAATTCAGCGGCGGGGAAAAAGCAATGGCGATGTATATCCCGCTCTTTACCGCAGCGTATTCGCGCTATTTGGAAGCCGGGGATATGGCGCCGTATATCATCTCCCTTGATGAAGCATTTGCCGGCGTCGATGAAAACAATATACGCGACATGTTTGAAGTTGTCGAACAGCTCGGATTCAATTACATTATGAATTCGCAGGCGCTGTGGGGCGATTACGACACGATTTCAAGCCTTGCCATCTGCGAACTTGTTCGCCCGAAAAATGCCGATTATGTAACGGTCATCCGCTACCAGTGGGACGGCCATAAACGTTCTCTCGTATTGGATCCGGAGGAAGAGGAACTTGCTTTGCAGGAATGAGCAGTTGGAATGCTTATGGAAGGACCCGGAGCTTTTCCGGCTTTTTTAAGAATTGTTTTGTTAGATTTCATTGTTGATGATCGCTCATTTCTGAGACTCCTGCGTACGGGATTGGCGGAAAAGCGGATTTCGCTGTCATTATAAACATAGCCTTACGAAAATTGTTCTTGAATCCTTATGGGTGACAAGATTGAATTTCCGTCCAATAAGCTGCTTTTTAGATTTATTAAGAATGATCATGATGGAGGAGTTTGCTTTTATGAATGACCCGATTGAAATGCTAAGGAAGGAACCGGGGATGCTGAAACTTTTCCGCCTCTTTAAAGAAAAATACCGTTCGCTCGGCCATGTCGGAGGCACGGTCAGCCTTTCCGGTTTTTCACAGAAGGAACTGGAGGCGGTTGCCGGGCTGATCGGCACTTCCCCTGATTCGCTATCGGAAAAAAAGAAAATTTCTCTGCGTACGTTTGAAAAAGCGCTGGCACCGACCGTTTTCGGGCAGTACCGCTTCGTGGACTTGCTTGGAGCGGTGTTACAGGAGAAAATTTTTTCAAAAGCGGAAGAAGGGGAGATGGAAAGACTAAAAGAGGAGCAATTTATTGAAACGCTTGCCGGAATAATGCCGGATGGAAAATGGTGGTGGGACCGGATTGCCAAAAAGTCTGCCGATACACGGTTTATTTGGAGTGCGTACAAGCAGGATCAGGATGCGCTTTTAGGACAGTTGAAGACCGTTTTCGAAGCTTACAAGGCGCTTCCTGCAGAAGACGCGTATGAACGCATTCCCTTGTTTGCCCAGCGCGTAACGGGCAACCCGCATTTCTTTGACAATAATCGGTTTGAAGGCAGGCTGCTCGTCCATTGTTTGTACGTGGACCAGCTCCGGAAAGGTCTGATTGACGCGATGCCGAAAACGACGGAAGAACTGAATGAATTGTTTGGAAATTCCGGGCTGATGCGCGATGATTTGTGGAGTTTTGTGACGTGCCGCGGGTTTTTGGCGGAAACGGAAAAAGGGATGCACCCGGTTTGGCAGGCAGCAGCGGAGACGGGTACGGTAATGAATGTGCCGGTAAAAGAATTGCTGCATGTTTCAAGAATTTGGCCGCATGTGGGCAGGAAAGTTTGGATCATCGAGAATTCCAGCGTGTGCTCGACACTGTTGGATGCAGTGCCCGATGCGCCTGTCATCTGTACGCACGGCCAGTTTCGAACAGCGGCCTGGATCGTGCTGCAGCTTCTTGCCGCGTCCAACTGCACGTTTTATTATTCCGGCGACCTTGATCCGGAAGGTGTGGCAATGGCGCAGCGACTGCACGACCGTTTCCCGGGTCGTACGATTTTTTGGCGGATGGATGCGGATGCTTATGGGCAGATTTTATCGGATGAAGACATTTCCGGCCGGCTTTCCAAATTGGATGTTGTAAGTTCCCCTGAGCTGCTGCGGCTGGCTGATGAAATGCGGGCAAAGAAAAAAGCCGGCTACCAGGAAGGGTTGGTGGACATGCTCGTGGAGGATCTGAAAAAAGCATTGGTGAACGAAAACGGAATTTGAGGAAACGGAAAAGCGGAAATGGCCGGGTGCGGAATCAGCAGAGTGTCCTGGAAATAAGTGGGGATTTTGAAAGCTTCAAACCGGGATTTGCTTTCCCCTTGTCCTTGCGCTCTGTTCTGTTTTACGGAATCGGCGAAACAGCTTAAAATATCAGCGGAGTGCCAGGGAAAATCGGCGAACACCCCAAAAAAATCGGCGGAAAGTCCCCGGAAATCGGTGAAACGGCATAAATGCAGACAGAAGAGAAGCAAGAGCCATTTCGGAACGCCTAAAAAATGGCCGAATGCTCCGTAAATGCGGCCGGCCGCCCCGTTCTGTTTTACGGAATCGGCGAAACAGCTTTAAATATCGGCGGAGTGCCTGGAAAAATCGGCGAACACCCCAAAAAAATCGGCGGAAAGTCCCCGGAAATCGGTGAAACGGCATAAATGCAGACAGAAGAGAAGCAAGAGCCATCCCGGAACGCCTAAAAAATGGCCGAATGCTCCGTAAATGCGGCCGGCCGCCCCGTTCTGTTTTACGGAATCGGCGAAACAGCTTAAAATATCAGCGGAGTGCCAGGGAAAATCGGCGAACACCCCAAAAAAATCGGCGGAAAGTCCCCGGAAATCGGCGGAACAGCAAATTCCGGTATGAATACAGCTTTTTCGCTTAAAAAAAGTAAGACTGCCTGACATTTATTGCCAGGTAGCAACAATTGTCTTTAAACTTCAGCTGGAATCGCATGTTCATGCAGCTGCCTGTACTGGCGGTGATAATGGATCAGAAAATACAGAAGTGTGAGCAGTTCGGCGGCTATAATGTAAATCAACAAGATGCCGGCATTTTGCCACATGGCGCAGTAATCGCCGCTTGAAATAACGGCTTTAAATCCGCGCACACTGTACGTCATCGGCCGCAGCGGGTTAAACCACTGGATAAATTTTGGAATCACTTCCAATGGAAAAGTTCCGGCACTGCTCGTCAGCTGCAGGATTAAAATCACGATCGCAAGGAATCTGCCAGGATTCTGCAAATAAGTAACCAAAAATTGGATCAGCGCCATAAATGTTAAACTTGTTAAGATCGAGAACAAGATAAACAACGGAACATTTTTAACATGGATGCCGACACCAGCCAGAATGATCGTATCCGCAATAACGGATTGCAGGATGCTGACCATCAACAGGACGTTCAATTTACTGAAAAACCAGCTGAAGCCGTTCTTCGGAATGCCTGCTGATTCAACGAGCGGGTAGACGATCGTCAAAATCAGCGCCCCGACAAAGAGCCCCAGAGACAAAAAGTAAGGTGTAAAGCCGGTTCCGTAATTCGGCACCCGGTCGTAATGCGTTGTGTTGAGGCTGACAGGATCAGCCATCATGTTGTAAGTTTTGTTGTTTGCCTGAACGGCGCTTGCCGTGTTGGCAGCGTCTCCTAATTTATTTTTTAACTCCTTTGTGCCGTTTTTAGTTGTTTCGCCCCGTTCGACAAACTGCCGGAACCGCCGGCCAGTTGTTTCGTTCCGGAAACAAGATGTGAAGCTCCGGTTGCTAATTTTTCGGTTCCGGACGCCAGCGTTCCGGTTCCGTTTGCAAGCTTGGCCGTTCCGCCGGCCAGTCGGGTTGAACTGGATTGTAACTGTTTCGTGCCGGAAGCGAGGGCATCAGCTCCGTTTTTAAGATCCGAGGAACCGCTCACAAGCTGTGAAGACCCGGATTGCAATTGGCTCGTGCCTTCTGCCAGTGCCGTTGATCCGTCAGCCAGTTCCCCTGCTCCGTTTGCAAGTTTTCCCGAACTGCTGTCGATCTGTTCCAATCCGCTTGCCAGTTTCACTGCGCCCGTATTCACATCGGCTGCCCCCTCGCTTGCTTTTGCCAGATTCGGGATCAAATCTTGCTGCAATCCGGCAATATACGTCTGTTCTCCATCATTCAGTTTTGCAGCCCCGCTGTTTAATGCGGCAGCCCCTGCGTAAAGCTGGCTTAAGCTGCTTTTGACAGTCGTTTTGGAGGCATCCTGGCCGTTTTCAATATTGGCGTTCAGCTTTGAAATGCCCGCACTGAGCTGATCAAAAGCCGGATCGGTTTGGATTGAAATGTTTGAAGCAATCGTATCCTCAGATGGAATTGCACTTGCAGCTGCTTGTTTAATCTGGTTAAACGAATCGCTTAATCCGGCGCTGATTTGAGCTTGTAATTGTTCCTGCAATGTTTGCTGCTGGCTTTTGATTCTATTTTCGGCGGATTGCTGCAACTGTTTGATTTGATCATCAGATATAGTTGGATTCGCCTGTTTAGCAACTTTTTCCACAAGGTCATCTGCTTGTTGGACTTGTGTGTCAATCATCGCCGAGGCAAGATTCTCTGCCAGGCCGGCGCTGATTTGGGACTGTGCCGTTGTAAGCTGGCTGCTCATTTTTTCCATGGTTGAATTCAGCTGGCTGGACAGATTTTTTGTCCTGCCGGCAAATCTGTTTTCATCTGCGTGACGCCTGCCTTCAGTTGGAATGTCCCTTCTAAAAATTGCGCCGGGATTTCAGTCTCTGCTTTTTCCAGTTCCGACTTTAATTCGCTGCTGCCGGATTCCAGGCCAGCCGCCCCGCTTTGCAGCTGCTTGGCGCCTGCCAGCAAAGACTGGCTGCCAGATGTGGCCAGTTGATTTAACCCGGTTTTTAATACAGATGTCCCGGAAGCGAGTTTCTCTGCGCCTGCTGTTGCGTCGGAAATGCCTTTTGTAAAAGTGATGGAACCGGAAGCGATTTTTTCAAGATTCTCTTTTAGGGCTTGTGCGCCGGCATTGACCTGTCCGGCCCCGCTGTTTAAAGAAACCGCACCTGCATATAATCTGCCTGCACCAGTGTTCAAATCTTTTGCTCCGTTATTTGTTTTCACAATGCCTGCCTGCAGACTGCGCATGCCGCTGTCTAAAGAGGCGGCACCAGTGTCCGCTGCCTTCGCCCCGTTGTTTACTTTTGCGATCCCGTTGTTTAAAGAAACTGCGCCGGAAATCAATTGGCCGGCACCTTGTTTTAAAACGGTTACACCATTATTGAGTTTTACAGCCCCTTTATTGAGTTTCGAGGCGCCCGTGCAAGCAGTTTTAAAACCATCTGCCATTTTTTCGGCAGTTTTGAACATCGTTTCCGCATATGTTTTTGAAATTTCGTCTGCCATCTTGTCTTTCACTTTCAACATCGCGGTTTCACCGATTTGGCTGGACAGGAAGTTATAGCTGTCGTTAGGCAAATATTGGAGCTGGAGTTTCTTCGGATTCTTGTCCATTAAAGTGGTTGCGTTTTTGGAAAAATTCTCCGGGATTTTCACAACCATATAATACTTCCGTCCGTCTATCCCGTCCATGGCCTTTTTTTCCGAAACAAAGTGAAAATCAAAGGCATCGCTTTTCTTTAAATTTTTCACTAAGTCATTTCCGAGGGTGAGCGTTTTCCCATCCATCTTTGCCCCCGTATCCTGATTGATGACCGCAACCGGCAGCTTGTCCATTTTTGCGTATGGATCTTTAAAAGCCCAGAGAAACATGCCGGCATATAAAATCGGCGCTAAAATAACGGCAATGAGTGGAATAAGGATTTTCGGGTCATGAAAGATTTGTTTTAGCTCTTTTCCAAATAAAGTAAAGCCATTCATTTTGAATGCCTCCATAAATAATTGACTAAAATAGTCATTTGGTCATTTGTGGGTAAAAATAAGAAATCATGAGCAAAGCTAATGGTTGTCCATTGATAAACCTTTGAAAATGTAAAGTTCAAACAGCTTTGAAATTTCTTCTTTTGTCAGGGGAGGATGATTTTTCTCCCAATCAAAAATCAGTGCGATATACATTTTTAGTATAATGAAAGCAGTTAGTTTTGGATCGCACGGCAAAATATCCTGTTTTCGTATCGCCTCTTCAATGTACTGACTGATGTAGTTGAGAATGGATTCTTCCACATAGCGCAGCGCCTCCACCACTTCCGGCGTGCCAAGCTTTACCTCCTCATACAATTTGATTGCCAATTGGTGTTTGAACCGGTACTCCAGCATTTTATAAAGCGCGCGGTGGACATTTTCATTAAATGTAAGGCGCTCATCTATTGTTTCTTCAGCTGAATGCTTCATTTCGGCAATCAGGCTTTCCATAATATACTGGAGCAGATCCTCTTTGTTTTTAAAAAAAGTATAAATGGTGCCTTTCCCGACGCCCGCCCGTCTTGCTACCTGATCCATCGTGGTAGCTTTATAACCAAATTCAGAAAATGATTTTGCTGCTGCTTCAATGATCAGCTTTTTCCTGTCTGCCATAGGACCCCCCTCTCTTTCTCGACTGAATGAATATTTAAGTCAAACCGTTTTTGTGTTGTAAAAAAAACAGTGGTATGAAACCGATTTCCGATTTCAGTATAGCAGAGAATGGAAGAAAAATGATATTACAATTTATTTAACATTAATATAAAAGCCGGGCAAATGTTTGGACTTGCCCGGAACTCGATTGCCGTTACCCGGCGCTTTCTGGATCAGTAATTTTTAACGGCCGCATCATATCGTTGTCTTCGTGTTCCAGAATATGGCAGTGCCACACATAATCGCCGGCAAACGGGGCAAACCGCATCACGACCCGCGTGATCTGTCCAGACGGTGCAGCCACAGTATCTTTCCAACCTCGCTCATTCGGTTCGGGCGACACGGCAGGGCCAGTGTACACGATGTGGCCGGTTTCATTATATAAATCCAAATCAAACGGGCGGCGGTCCAAAATCTGGAACTGGACAAGATGGATATGGATCGGATGCGTGAAAGCCATTGGATTCACCAACGACCAAATTTCCGTTGTACCGAGGCGTGGCGTTTCCGTTACCGGATCCATCCATCTTTTGTTGTCCAGAAGCAGTAATGGCCGGCCGTATTCATCGGCGGAACCGGCCAGCTTTAAATGCCGGATTGCCTGAATATTACTGTATGAAGGGGACGGGATAGAAGATAAAGACTGCGGGATTTTGCTTGTATCTTTTTCGGAAAGCGGAAGGGTGACCCTGAACTGCATGACGTCGTCGGTTTGGTCGGATGGGTCGGCGTTCGGGCCAAGGTCATTTTTTAGTGTAATCATTTGGCCGGAATATTTCGAAAAGTCGATAATGAGATCAGCTCGCTCAGCTGGTTCAAGTGTCAATTTCTCCAATCGGGCCGGCCGCCTGAGTAGACCGCCGTCCGTACCAATTTGGAATAATGGCTGCCCGGCATCCAAATATAATTGGTAAGCGCGCGTGTTGGACGCATTCACAACCCTGAACCGGTATTTCCGCGGCTCTACTTCCAAATATGGCCATACTTTTCCGTTAACAAGAATCGTATCGCCGAGGAAAAACGGAACAACAGACGGATTTGGCGTTTCCGGCGTCGGATTGGCCGGCTGCTGCGGGTAGAACAGGGAACCATCATTGTTAAACGTCCGGTCTGTGATCATGAGTGGAATCTCATAAGCGCCTGATGGCAGATTGAGAGATTTTTCTTCCTGATCGCGGATCAAGTACATGCCCACAAGTCCCGCATAGACATTGAGACGCGTTATTCCGATTGCATGGTCATGGTACCATAAAGTGGCGGCGCGCTGTTGGTTGTTGTATTCGTATATTTCCTTTTTAAAATATGGGCCGGTTTCTCTGAAATTGGGGGTAAACCAGGCTTCCGGGTAACCGTCGCTGTCCGGCTCGGTTTCACCTCCATGCAGGTGCACGACCGTCCGCACTTCGGGAAGGTTTGTTTCCATGCCGTTTAAGATCGTTGTATCAACCGGGAGAATATGTCTCCGCGGCAGGCGGTTCATCCATTTGACCCGGATTTTTTCCCCGCGCGCGACATCGAACAACGGCCCAGGAAAACTGCGGTTATATCCCCATAATCTTGTCGGCCTTAAGTCACGGTGCAGCTTTTGCCAGAATTCATCCATTGTTACCTCATAATAAGCAATCCCTTCTTCTTTTCGTATCGGCTGGATGGTTTTAAGCAGCGGCAGATGGTCAACAAACTTCTTCAGATTTGGGCTCAAACTTCCCACTCCCATTCGGTTAAATTATACATTTACAGTAGACTATGAATCATGGAGGCTTTTGGATAGGGACAGATGCAGTATGCTATAATAAAAAAATAGCGGAATGGAAATCCGGACATGGTGATTGAAATCGTTTTGCCATCCACTGCAAAGAATGATAAGGTCGAAAAGTTTAATCTGTATGAACGGGCTGGTTGAAAAAAATTGTGAGCGTCTTTATTTTTGCAAAGTGAACCATAGATACGGCCGGGGCTGTGTACACGGAAGAATAACCGGTTGAATGTTCGGTGCTGGTTGATTTGTGAAAAGTGTTTAAGGGGATTCCTGGATGAAAACGAAAAAACGAAATCCATACACATTATTCGATCACATATTTGCAATCGCCATTGTTGCTTGTATGGTACTTTTGTTATTTGCCGTTCCGTTTTTGTGTTTTTATTTTCTGCTGCAGTTTGTTTCCCTGACTCTTTATGTGGAAATGAATGCTGCACATATTTGGGGTAAGATGGCCATTGCAGCCAAATTCTTCATTTTTGCTTGCGCAGCTGCTGTCATTGCAGATGTTATTTTTACAAAAACCTGAATCCGTGACGAAATTTTCACACAAAGTCATACAATTCGCTTAAAATCTAGTATAATATGGGCACAAATCCAATTTAACCAATTCCACAATCAGGTGATCTTGTGAAAAAGTTTATTATAGAATATACCAATGAACGGATTGTTGCCCAAACTGGATTAGCGATTGTAGGAAATTTACTAGATCAAACAAATTTAGCTTCAAAGTTAAATGCCTATAAACTGCCGCGGATTTCCAGAAATCGCAGCTGCTCCAATGGCGATGTAGCCAAATCCTATATCGGCCTGCTTTGTCAGGGGAAAAGCGATTTTGATCATATTGAAACATTCCGGGATGATGCCTTCTTTCAACTGGCTTTGGATATCCAAAGGGTTCCTTCCAGCCCGACTTTAAGGCAGCGTCTAGACCAGGCTGCCTTGACGAAAAAGTGGAAAGAGATCCTGCATGAAGAATCACTGAATCTCATCCGCCGGACAAATGCTGAAATCAGCCCTGTTTACACCAAAGACAAGGCATATATACCGGTTGACCTAGATGTCTCCCCATTTGACAATTCCAAGACGAAAAAGGAAGGCGTGGAAAGAACCTATAAAGGCTGTGACGGTTACGCCCCCATGTTCGCTTACATCGGGCAGGAAGGTTTGAGAGAACAGGATGCCCCTCTGAAAAAGAGAGCCACGAGGAGGAGAATTAGAACCGTCATCCAGAACATGATCATCATGGCTTCGAAGCTGGTTACCAGGGGCGCCAATGGAAACTAAAAGTCAGCTTAACCAACAAATGGCGTCCAACCTTTGAGCGCCTTTATTATGCTTTTTTCTAATGCCGGCATGAAATTCGGAGTTGACAGAAAAACTTGCAAAAAATGGAAACGGCAAGTTTATTTGGCATGCCATAAAACTGCTCAAATAGTGTACATTCATAACTTACCAATGAAGCAAAATACAATAGAACAAAAAATCAGTTATTTTTCGAAATTCAGCTTGGAAAACCTACCTACGAAAACCATTCATTAGGTTTTCGTCACGGATTCAGGAAAAATTATAAAAATCCGTTCGGGAAAAGGCATAAAAGGTGTCGTTTCGGAAATGACCCTTATGTTTTTGTATTTCTATTTATTTGTAAAAATCTATTGTTTGCGGGTGAACGGCATTTCCGTTCAGCAAAAAGGAACCTTATTTCTTTCGTTTATTTTGCTGTTTTTCTATTTAATGATCAATGTAATAGCTTTTGCGGCGAAAAAGCAATATAAACATCACGGTAGAAGCAAACATTGGGAGAAAATTTTTAATCATTTCAAAACGGGAACCCCTTAAGTTGCAAGTTTAGAGCAGCTTAAGGGGTTCCAATGTAGAGGAATTTAATGGTAGACACATAAAAAGAAATTGATGTTCCTATTGAAACAATTTATAATACATGTATTACATTGAGGTTTACATACAAACGAAAATGAAGGTGTGACATGGGTGAAGAAAATTTTATTGTTGGCAACGGGTGGGACCATTGCTTCGGTTGAAGGGGATGAAGGGTTGAAACCGGGCCTTTCGGGTGAGGATCTGCTGAAGTATTTTGAAAATACATTGTTGTCTGTGGATGTGACGGCCCGGATTTTAATGAATCGCGATAGCACGAACATGCAGCCGGAGCACTGGGTGGAAATGGCGGAGGCCATCGCGGAAAACTACGGACAGTATGACGGTTTTCTCATTACCCACGGTACGGATACATTGGGGTATACCGCGGCGGCTTTATCATATATGCTGCAGGGTCTTCAGAAACCGGTCGTGCTTACGGGTTCGCAGGTGCCGATCAGCTTTAAAAAAACGGATGCGAAGAAAAATTTAACCGATGCGCTCCGGTTTGCATGCGAGGATATTGGCGGGGTATTTGTCGTTTTTGACGGGCGTGTCATCATTGGCACGAGGGCAGTGAAAATGCGGACAAAAAGCTATGATGCGTTTGAAAGCATTAACCATCCATATGTCGCTTACATCGATGGGGAAGAAGTGCGATATATTTGGAAACCGGCGCCGGCGCAGCAGGAATTTAAGGTGGAAACAAGCCTCTGCACGGATGTGTTTTTATTAAAATTGCATCCCGGCACAAAGCCGGAGATTTTTGATTTTTTGAAAGACCATTATAAAGGCATTATTATTGAGAGCTTCGGGAACGGCGGTGTGCCGTTTGAAGGGCGGAATTTGCTGCCGAAAATCAAGGAACTGACGGATGCGGGCATTGCTGTTATGATTTCAACGCAATGTCTGGAAGAAGGGCATGATTTGTATCTGTATGAAGTTGGGAGAAAAGTCGCACAGTACCCTGTCATCGTTTCCGGCGACATAAACACGGAAGCAATCGTGCCGAAATTGATGTGGGCCCTCGGGAAAACGAAGGATCCCGCACAAGTGAAAAACATCATTGAAACGCCGATCGCTTATGATTTATCGGCAGAATGGGGTAGAAGCGGAATGAAAATACAGCAATAGCCGGCTGTAATAAAAAATATCCGCGAATCCGAGGCATTTATCTGCGAATTCTCCAAGCTTACTCGTTTATCTGTTCAAGTGAAAAAACGCGGCCAGGCTTTAAGCCATAGGCCGCGGATCTTTTTCCAGATGGTGGATACGTTCTCTTCCAGTTTGTGGATGACTTTATATTCGCTATGAGACGTTTGATTCATTGCAATTCAGACTGAGCTGTCATCACATGGTCCTGGGCGTGGATCATCAGAAGATTCGGCGCATTTTGGCCGGCCAAAGTTTCTTTCTCTGCCAGTTTCAGATGGCGTCCGGCTTTATCAAAGTCAAAATTGCTCGGCGGTATCCAACGCTTCATATGTTCCACCTCTTGCGTTGCCACCATGTTAAATCAATGAAATACCGCTTCTTCATTATCCAACAACGTTCACCTTCCTCTTTTTATAGACGTAAGCGGAAGGGCGGGCGGTGATTACAGCCTGTTTTACTGGTGAAGGTACCGCCCGGGTTTTGCAGGAATGGGTCAAAAATTTTTTGGGCCGGTCGTCTTTTCAAATTTGAAAGATTTCCCGGTTAATCAAACTCGGCGGGCATTGTCCGAGCAGCCCTTTTGTTAAATTTTCAACGGCCAGTTTTGCCATCGCATAGCGCGTTTCGTGCGTGGCCGAGCCGATATGCGGCAGTGTGACGACATTTTCCATTTTTAAAAGCGGGTTATCGGGTGAAACGGGTTCCTGTTCGAAAACATCCATCCCTGCGGCATAGATTGTTTTACGCTCAAGCGCCCTGATTAAAGCAGCTTCATCAACGGTCTGGCCCCTTGACCCGTTCACGAAGACGGCCGTTTTTTTCATAAGCCTGAATTCGCGTTCCCCGATGAGATGGCGGGTTTCAGGCGTAAGTGGCGTCATGAGGCAGACAAAATCGGACTTTTGCAAAAGCTCATCCAGCCCGCAGTATGTTGCGCCATATCTATTTTCTGCCTCCATATTCCGTGAACGGTTATGGTACAAAATGTTCATGTCAAAGCCGAAATGTGCCCGCTTTGCGATTTTGCCCCCGATTCTGCCCATGCCGATGATGCCGAGCGTTTTATGGTGGACGTCGATGCCGTACTCGGCCTGCGAAACCGGCGCTTTCCATCTTCCTTCTTTGACAAACCGGTCGAGTTCCGTAAATCTCCTTGCGGCGGCAAGCATCATACCGAAGATGGTGTCCGCCGTCGTATCGTCCAGGACGCCAGGTGTGTTTGTTGCCATAATGCCGCGTTTTGTCAGCTCGGGGATGTCCAGATTATCATAGCCGACTGAAATATTGCTTACAATTTTTAAGTTGGGCGCGTGGTCCAGCAGCCCGCTGTCCACCCGGAGTCCGGACCCGAGCAGCCCTTCCGCTTCCTTTAAATCGGGCAGAAGATCCGTATATGTATGGCAGTCCGGTATATGTTTGATTTCAAAATGCTCCCGCAGAGATTCAATAAGGTCTTCTGGCATTGCGCTGTATACGATAACTTTCATGATAACCCCCCTCTGTTTCTGATCGTGAATATGGAATATTCTTATTTTACCATAAAAAACAAAGCCTGGTTCTCAGGCTTTGTCAAAATCAGTTACCCCCAAATTTCTTTTGCGGTCTCCACGATGTATTTTAACTTTTCCCACTGCTGCGCTTCTGTTAAAAGATTGCCGTGGTGGGTGGAGGCAAATCCGCACTGGGTACTGATGCAGAGCTGTTCAAGCGGAACGTATTTGGCAGCTTCCTGAATTCTGGCTTTGATGGTTTCTTTGTCTTCAAGTTCGCCTTTTTTGGAGGTGAAAATCCCGAGCACGACTCTCGGGCCGCCTTCCGGAACATATTTTAACGGTTCAAAGCCGCCGGAACGTTCATCATCGTATTCAAGGAAGAACCCGTCCACTTTTTCTTTTGCAAAGAAACTGGGAGCAATCTTATCATATGGTCCTTCAAAAGCCCAAGTCGATTGGTAGTTTCCGCGGCATAGATGGGTTGTAACAACCAGGTCTGCCGGTTTGCCTTCAAGAACACCATTTGCAACCCGTAAAGCCAGGTCGATTAATTTTTCTCTTTCCAATTCACTGTCGGAAAATGGAAGTTTTGGTGAACAAAGGCCGGCAACATAGACATCATCAAGCTGCAAGTAACGGCAACCGGCATCATAAAAAGCTTTGATTGCATCCCGGTAAGCTTGAATGATATCTTTTGCATATTCTTCAATATCCGGATAAATTTCTTCATTGCGAATGCCTGCATTGAAAAATTGGTTTGGACTTGGGATGGTCATTTTTGCAATCGCTCGATCACCAACAATTTCTTTAAACTCTATAAAGTCTTTCAAATGCGGATGATCAGGATTAAAGGAAACTTTTCCGGTTACACGGACATCATATGCTTCTGTTTCAACACCGACAAATCGATAACCATGTTCAGGGATGTAACCTTCTACCCCGTTTAAATGTTCCATGAAATCCGTATGCCAAAATCTCCGTCTAAACTCGCCATCGGTAACAGCTTTTAGTCCAATTTCAATTTGTTTATCAACAATTCGTTTAATTTCTTCCGTTTCAATTGTTCTTAATTCCGCCGCAGTAATGGTTCCTTCTTGAAATTTTTTTCTGGCCTCATGGATTCTTTGTGGCCGAAGTAAACTCCCTACATGGTCTGCTTTAAATGGTGCTTTCGCAATGGTTTTTGTTGTCATTGTTTTTCCCTCTTTCTGCAAATTTTTTAAACCGGCTGCTGTGCGCAGAAAGAAATTGCTTTTATGTACGGCCGTGCAATAAAAAAACCTCTTCTTGGCATAAGAAGAGGTTAGGATGCGAAATGAAACCGATACTCTTCTTATCTTCAAGCAATTTGCTTTCTGGAATTGGCACAGTTCTTCAAAAAGACCGCTGCCGAGGCTTCAAAGGGCCAGTCCCTCCACCTCTCTGGATAAGAATTTTTTTAAAATTATTTAATTTACTATCATTTTAAATGTTTTAAGTGATTTTGTCAAGATGAAAATTAGTTTAATTTTAAAAATATAGGCGGTAAAATTGGGTACAAAAGATTGAAATATAGGGCCGGTTAAAAATATAATAAATAGTAAGTAAAGAGGAGGGATTTTATGGAGGCCTTACAAACAAGGCAAAGGTCGATGTTCCAGAAAGTGCTCTGGGTATTTGCCGTTTCGCTGCTGTTTGCGACAGCAGGTTTATATACGGGAAGATTCGTGCCGCCGGGGTTAATGATGCCGCTGATGGTTGCGGAAGTGGCCATGATCATTGCCGCTTTTTGGCTGAGAAGGCGGAAGAGCGTCGGCTATTTATTTGTCTATGCGTTTACGTTTATATCCGGCATTACGACGTACCCTGTCGTTGCTTATTATGCATCCGTGGCCGGAGCTGAAGTGGTACTGCTCGCTTTCGGTTCCACCTTTGGCATTTTTGCCGTCATGGGTACAATCGGCGCGGTTACAAAAAGGGACCTCGGCTTTTTAAGCACGGCATTGCTCGTTGCATTGCTGGCGCTCATTTTCATCGGGATTTTCAGCATTTTCAGCCCGCTTACTCCAACCGGCCTGCTGGCGTGTTCCTTTATTGGTGCAATTGTTTTTTCCTTGTATATTGTATATGACTTTAACCAAATGAAGCACCACAGTATAACGGAGGAAATGGTTCCGCTTTTGGCTTTAAATTTGTATTTGGATTTTGTAAACCTGTTTATTAACATTTTGCAAATCCTCGGCATTTGGGGAAGCGACGACTAAACTGGACGGATTTAAAGAAAGCGCCCGCCATTAAACGGCAGGCGTTTTCTTTTTCACATTTTGTATGATAAAACCGCTTTCCGGCAATGTCGGGATTTTATTCAGCGGAATGTTTAAATTTTGCGCCGGGACATCATAATCAATTTTATTGACAAGAAAATCAAGGGTAGCTTTCATGATTTCCAGCGTAATCCCTTCGCCTGGGCAGCGGTGGCCTCTCGACGGATCCGAACCGCCGTGGGGAATAAAATTAAACAGGCTGCCGTTCCAGTCCCGGAAACGTTCCGGCCGAAACACATCAGGATCCCCCCAAATCTTTTCATCATGGTTCGTGCCGTACATATCGAGCAGCACAAGCAGCCCTTTTTTAAACTCATAGCCGTTCCATGTAAAATTTTTGCGGACTTTTGCGCCTAAGAAAGGGCCGAATGGGTAAAAACGCCTGACTTCCTGGGCAAACCATTCGATGCGTTGTTCGTCCCCGCCTTCTAACCACCCTTTATAGCGGGGATGCTCAAGTAAGGAAAGGGCTGCAAAGGTAATGAAGGTGGCAATTGCGGTGATCGGGCGGAGCACATTGATCAGTTCCACGGCTGCTATTTGCGCATCGAGCTGCCGGCCGTCTTTATCCCGGTACAGTGCCATTTCCTTTAAAACAGAACCATCTTCGGCTTTTATTTTGTCTGCACGGACATCTTCAATAATGCCGCGTACCCAGTCTTCCGCGCTCGTTCTTGCCATTCTTCCTTTCCAATGCCGCGGCCCAACAGCCCCGAAAGCGTACACCATATCCATAAATTCCTGTGCCCGTTTCCCGGTCTCCTCTTCCCGGAGCGGCACACCGGCCCAGCGGCATGCGGCCCGGCAAAGAAGGTTTTTTGCTTCATCAAATAATACGATCCTGACGGCTTTTTCCCATTTTGGGATGCAGGCTTCCCATTCCGCTGCTGCCATTTGTGCGAGTCGCTGCTGTGCATCAGGCCCCATTAGCGACAAAAACAAAGCTTTTCGGCGGATATGTTCTTTCCCGTCCAATGTCTGGATCGCATTTTCCCCGAACAATGTTTTCTGTACACGTTTCGGGGCAGCTCCGTTCCGCTTGAATTTTTCCGGATCGTAAAAAATTTTTACCGCTTCTTCGCCGCTGATGCAGACAGCTTTTTGTCCAAGCAGGCGCGTTTCAAACAAATTTATCCGATACTCATCCGTCCGGTTTTTAATATAGAGGTAGCCTTCCTTCAAAAGGTCAATTGTATCATCTATTGTTTTTTCATTTGGGATTTGTTCAGCCATCGTATTTCTCCTTTTTTCCATTTTTCACTTTTGTTCCATAAGCCCGGATCCAATCACATTCGAAGTTTACCCACAATCCGGGAAAGTTATGTCAGGTTTTGTTTCACTTTGCAATGGGGTATAAGGGAAAGAGAGTGTTTTTCACATTTCAGGACAGGAAAGGAAATGAGCAATGGCAGAGGGAATCAAAGTTGGTATTGGATTTGCAACAGGAAGGAAAAGTTTTAAGAATGTTTTAAGAACCTATATGTATAATTTAAAAGAATCCGAACTGACGGAAATAGACCGCATCCGTCTGCGCCTGTTTGTTGCGTACGACTTAAACTATGAAAATGCCGAACCGGAGGATTTTATACATATAGATACAGATATAATGGAAGAAATTGATCATGCCTGTTTTATCGGGGAAGAGGAAACACGGAAAGAAATGGAAGACCTTGTTTTACGCGGCATCATCTCGGAAAAAGAAGGCGGCTTGTTGTTTGGGGATGGATATGCTTCAAAACGGAATATCGTCGTTTACGAAGCATTAAAAAACGGGATCGACTATCTGATTTTTCTGGATGACGATGAATATCCAGTTGCCGTTACAAAAAGCAGGAAATATGCTGTTTGGGGAGGCCAGCAGGTGCTGCGGACCCATTTGGAGCACATCAGAGAGGCGGATATTACAAATGGTTACCACTGCGGCTATATTTCCCCGATCCCTTTCATTGCCTTCAACGAAGATTTGAATGAACAAGATCTCCGAACCTTTATCGAAGCCTTGAGCAATGATATTGTAAATTGGAATACAATTAAAAGCGTGATGGAAAACGGCGGGGTAACGTATGCCGATACAAGCATCCTTATCAGTGACGAAGCGGAAGAAGTGGAGGAAGTGAACCGGGCAAAATTCATTTCGGGTTCGAACTTGACACTGAATTTAACGGACCCTTCCCGCGTGCTTCCGTTTTACAATCCCCCGAATGCGCGCGGCGAAGATACTTTTTTAAGTACATGCCTGGGTGAACGGAAAGTTTTGCGTGTCCCCGCCTATACATTCCATGACGGGTTCGGCGCTTACCAGCATCTGCTGCTCGGGGTGCTGCCGACAAATTTAAACTATATAAAAGCGGACACAAAGCAGGTTGTCGAACGTTTTTATAAAGCGTGCGTCGGCTGGATCCGGTATAAGCCGCTTTACCTGTACATTACCCAGCCGGAAACGTATGAAGAAAAAATTGAAAAAGTGCGCGCCCGGCTCGAAGCGACGCTGCCAAAAATTTGCCGGTATTTTGGGCGCAGTGATTTTATGGACGTGCTTCGGGAATTTGAACATTACCACAGCCAAGTAAAGCAGCATTACAGTGATTTTTTGGCAACGCAGGAAGCGTGGGGAAAAATTACAGCCTATATAGCCGAACAATCGGAAAGCAAAACAGCCATTTAAAAAGCCGCTCTCTATAAGCGACTTTTTCGTATTAGGTGTTTCGCAGTCCTTGGGTAAAGACGGTCAATCCGATGCAAATGTGTAAAATCATGCCTAAAACCGGAATAAAAGCCAGCACGTTTCCAATGATGCCGAATACATGTCCCCAAACCGCTTTTCCGCCTGCATAAGCAAACACAGCACCGACGATATGGAGCAGAATCAACCCGCCTAACGGGGCCCACAGATGAGCGAGAATAATCGCCCCGCCCAAAAAAGGGATGCCGAAAAACAATTCCGTTAAGCCAAGCAGTAACTTGTATACTTGTGACAAAGATGACATCATATTTGTCTCCTTTACCAGCAAAAATATAAATGTACCTTCTTCTCTTTATACGAATCATAAAACAAAAGGTTTCAATTGTCGAAGCTGGTGAAATCAAAAGAGTATACAAAACACAAAAAATCCCTTAATATAGCATTAAATAAATTAATTATATTGGAAAGGTTGGGTTTAAATGGCGGAAATGGTGCGTTCGATACCTCGCCCATTGGTAAGGGCAAACCAATGGGTGATTGTGCTGAGTGTAGTTTTAACCTGGGTGTCCGGGCGGGAGTGGTTTTTGTTGATTCCGCTCGTTGCGGGCCTGGCAGGGTTATTGTTCCACTTCAATCCGGTGATGAAACTGGCAAAGCTGTTTTTGCGGAAAGACCCGAAAGCCTACATACCGGAAGATTGGGAGCAGCAGCAATTTAACCAAAAAATTGCCGTAACATGCCTGGCGCTCGGGTTTATCAGTTTTCGCCTCGGGTGGAACGTTGCAGGCTATGTGTTTACTGCTCTCGTCGCACTTGCTGCATTCATTGCGATCCTCGGTTTCTGCATCGGGTGCTTTATCCACTATCAGTGGAAACAATATCAATACAGGCGGACGCATTCTTCGTAAAGAAGAAAGGGGCTCATAGGGAAGAGAAAGTGCTGCTGGAAGTTGGCAGGTTGCATATTCAAACGCTGATTATGGATTTTTCCGGGATTTCGGAAATGGAAATGCATGTCATTGACCATATTTTTAAAATCATTGACGGCAATTCAATGATGAGCTGCAAAATGGTCATTACCGGATTGCGCCCGGAAATTGTGCAATAAATGGTTATGAGGGAGCTTTCCTTTGATAACAGGGCTGAAATGAAGGGAACTTTGCAGCAGGCATAAAAGACTATTTCAAATATGATGAATTAAAGAAGGAAATCCAACTGTTATAAGATATATATATTATAGAAGAAACTGGGTATTAAAACCCCCGCGGCCATTTTGGAGTGGCCCGGGGGTTTTAAAATTCTATAAATGCAGCAGCCGTTTGCGGCATGTTACAAGCTTTGTTCCGTTGCTTTTGAATGGACCGGCTGTGCCTCGGGTGCATGGTGCCCCAGCCTGCTTAGCAGAAGCCCGGCGGCAGCTCCAATAAGTGCCGGTACGACCCATTCCAACCCAGCAGAGGCAAGCGGAAGTTTTTGCGCGAAAGCCTGTACAAAGCCAAGCGGGATACCGAACCCTTCCAGCCCTTCGATGACGGCAAAGACGCCAGTAAATAACAATGTGCAGCCGTACACTTTTTTCGAACCGTGGAAAAGCTTATGGAAAAACGTCAGGACAACAAGCACGATCGTCATCGGATAGGCCATTTCCAAAAAAGGTACGGAAAATTTTAAAATCAAATTCAGGCCTAAATTCGAGAGTGTAAAACCAACAAGGGTGACGGCAATGACCACCTGATGATAGCTGAGTTTCGGCATTAAATTTGAAAAATACTCCCCGCATGCTGTTGTTAATCCAACTACTGTTGTGAAGCAGGCCAGCATAAAGATAAATCCGAGCAGCGCTTTTCCGGCTTCCCCGAAAAGCAGTGTGGAAACTGCGGTTAATACGTCCGTGCCGTTTTGAAAAGTGCCGGCGGATGCCATTTTTGCCCCGATAAATCCAAGGGCGACATACACTAAAGCAAGGATTGCGCCGGCGATAAACCCGGCTTTTAATGTATAAGCTGTCATCTGTTTTCTATTGGACACACCACGGTGTTTGACCGCTGTTAAAATGACGATGCCGAAGGCCAGAGAAGCCAGTGCATCCATCGTGGAGTACCCGTTAATAAACCCTTTAAAGAAAGAACCAGTTTGATAATCCACAGCCGGTGCCTGGAGTGGGTGCCCCGCGAGTTTAAAGAAGCCGACAGCGCAAAGGACCACCATGGCTACAAGCAATACCGGCGTAATCCAGCGTCCGAGGTATTTTGACATTTTTTCCGGATTTAAACTGACCAGGTAGACAAGCAGGAAAAATACTACGCTGAACAACAGCAAAGCAACAGGCGAACTTTGGACGGAAGCGGGAAGGAACGGTTTAACACCCATTTCGTAAGCAACGTTTGCATTGCGCGGGATCGCCAAAAACGGCCCGATGCATAAATAGACAATGACAGTAAAAACGGTACTGAAAAGCGGGTGGACACGGTTCCCGATCGCCTGGATGCCGCCGTCAACAACCGATACCGTAGCGATAACCAGAACCGGAAGCCCGACGCCGGTTACAATAAAGCCCGCCATCGCCGGCCAATAGGATGTTCCCGACTGGACGCCGAGAAATGGAGGGAAGATTAAATTCCCGGCCCCGAAAAACATGGAAAATAACATAAAGCCGATAAATAATGTTTCGTTTCGTTTCATATCTGTCTACTCCTTTTGATGTGAAATGTATTGGAAAATAAAAAAACCCGCCCCGATAAAGGGACGAGTTTACTCGCGTTACCACCCTCATTCCGCATTACAATATGCGGCACCTCATCAACGTACAATCATACGTGTTCCTCAACTAACGGGGGAATTGCCGTCAAAGCTTACTGCAATTTCAGCTTTGCATCTCGGGGATGATCTTCGGAATGGGCTTGAACATTGGCTTTCAGCAATATGCCAACTCTCTGGGGAACAAGTCCCAAACTTACTCTTCCCGTCCTCGACTTTGTTTTTTGTATTGTTTGAAAATAAGATTATCACTGAACATTCCTTCTGTCAACAGCGTAAGAGAAATTTTTTCTGTTAAATTTTTTTGGTTGATCGCGCCATTTGCCGGGCGTAAGCGGGAGAGCGGTGGCGCGGGATCTCTCGGGCAGGAGTGGATTTCATGCTCATCAATATTTAATGGGAAAATGCTTTTAAAATCCAATAAAAAGAAAAATGTCATTTCGAAAAAACATAAAAAATTTAAAATGATAAAAATACTATCGTGAAAATGATGGAAGCGTTTACAAATAGATTTTTAAATCAAAATTGTCAAAAAAGTTCACGGAAAAGGGTTGACCTCTGCGCCTAAAAGTCGTATGATTGACAACAATTAAAGAATATTAAAAATTCGCTCAAGCACAATATCGCAGAAACTTGGCGCAGCGGGCGGAAAAAAGCCCCCTGAAGGTGATGGAATGGGAGTGATGGAATGCGAAGCGACATGATCAAAAAAGGGATCGACCGGGCCCCGCATCGCAGTTTGCTGTATGCGGCAGGACTGAAAACGGAAGATTTTGATAAACCTTTCATCGGGGTGTGCAATTCCTATATTGATATTATCCCGGGGCATAAGCATCTAAACAAGTTTGCAGAAGTCGTAAAAGAGGCGATCAGGGAAGCGGGTGGCGTCCCGTTTGAATTCAACACAATCGGGGTTGATGACGGCATTGCGATGGGGCATATCGGGATGCGGTATTCGCTGCCAAGCCGCGAGTTGATTGCCGACAGTGCCGAAACAGTCATCAACGCGCACTGGTTTGACGGGGTATTTTTTATTCCAAACTGCGATAAAATTACGCCGGGTATGTTGATGGCGGCAGTAAGGACGAATGTTCCCGCGGTATTTGTCTCGGGAGGCCCGATGGAAGCGGGGGTCTCACCGGATGGAAGACAGCTTTCCCTGACGTCGGTTTTCGAAGGCGTCGGTGCCCATAAATCCGGAAAAATCAGTTACGATGAATTGAGAATGCTGGAAACGAGCGCCTGCCCGACTTGCGGGTCGTGTTCAGGGATGTTCACGGCAAACTCAATGAATTCTTTAATGGAAATGCTTGGGCTTACTCCACCGGGCAATGCAACGATCGTTGCCACGTCGGAAGAACGGCACCGCATCATCCGGGAAGCTGTCCAGTATTTAATGAATTGCATTAAAAATGATATCCGCCCGCGCGATATTGTGACAGAAGAAGCAATTGACGATGCGTTCGCGCTTGATATGGCGATGGGCGGTTCAACCAATACAGTGCTACATACGCTGGCAATTGCCCATGAAGCAGGGATTGACTATGATTTGGAACGCATCAACGAAGTGGCCAAAAGGGTACCGTACCTGGCAAAAATTATGCCGGCCTCGGATTATTCGATGCATGACGTGCATCTCGCAGGCGGCATTAGCGCCATTATCCATGAACTTTGCAAAATTGAAGGCGCCATTCATCCGGATCGGCTGACCATTACGGGAAAATCCATCTATGAAAATGTGAAAGATGCGAAAATTTTAAACTTGGAAGTGATCAGGCCAAAAGAAAATCCGTACAGCCCTGTCGGCGGCTTGTCTATCCTGTACGGAAACTTGGCTCCGGATGGAGCAGTTATCAAAGTTGGTGCCGTTGATCCGTCCATTAAAACCTTTACCGGGGAGGCGATTGTATTCGACTCCCAGGAAGAAGCCCAGGCCGGGATCGACAGCGGGATGGTCCGTGAAGGGCATGTCGTTGTCATCCGTTATGAAGGGCCTAAAGGCGGGCCGGGTATGCCGGAAATGCTTGCGCCAACTTCATCCATTATGGGCCGGGGACTTGGTAAGACAGTTGCTTTGATTACGGACGGGAGATTTTCCGGGGCGACGCGCGGAATCTGCGTCGGGCATATTTCTCCGGAAGCGGCAGAAGGCGGCCCGATCGCTTATGTCGAAAACGGCGACCAAATCACCATTGATTTAATCAACAGAAGCATTGAACTGCATGTGCCTGAAGAAGTGCTACAGCGGAGAAGACAAAATTGGGTGCAGCCGGATCCGAAAATTACTCGCGGATATTTGGCTAGGTATTCTGCATTGGTTACTTCCGCCAATACGGGCGGGGTTTTGAAAATTGGATTACCGCAAAAAACGTTGACGGGGACAAAGTGATTGGATCAGGTATTTTCAGAGAGCCGGGGATGCTGGGAGCCCGGCAATACCCCAATCATGACATCGCCTCTGAGTGCGGATCTGAACGGCTTTTTGCCTATTAGGGTTTGCCGAGTCGGCTGCCGGGTGTGGGCGACTTGTTACAAAAAGCAACATTCTGTAAGGAATGCTGCATGAGGCGGCGTTTGCAAGAACGCCGTGAAGTTGGGTGGTACCATGAAAAGTTGCCTTTTCATCCCTGCAAAACCGGCAAAATCCGATTTGCCGGTTTCAAGGAGAAAAGGCATTTTTTATTGGGATAGATCACAGTAAAGCGAATGAGCCTGCGTATTTCAGAATAGGAGGTTAAATTGTGTGTGCGAAAGCAAGAATGGATGGCAATGTGAAAACAGCGGAATGTAGTGGTGCTGAAGCGCTTGTCCAGTTACTGATCAATGAAGGGGTCGAAGTGATGTTCGGTTATCCGGGGGGTGCGGTATTGCCGATCTACGATGCGCTTTACGATAAACCGATCAGGCATATCCTTACCCGGCACGAGCAGGGCGCCATTCATGCGGCGGAAGGCTACGCGCGTGTTACCGGAAAACCGGGTGTCGTCATTGCAACGTCAGGGCCGGGGGCAACAAACTTAATTACCGGCATTGCGGATGCCATGATGGATTCGCTTCCGCTTGTTGTATTTACTGGACAGGTTGCAACTTCCGTTATCGGATCCGACGCTTTCCAGGAAGCCGATGTCATCGGCATGACGGCGCCGATTACAAAACATAATTACCAGGTGCGCGATTTGCGGGATTTGCCCCGTGTCGTGAAAGAAGCTTTTCATATTGCGAAATCCGGAAGGCCGGGCCCGGTTGTCGTCGATATTCCGAAAAATATCCAGCAGGGAACGGTGGAATTAGGCGAAGGCCCGGAAGTCTACTTGCCGGGATACCAGCCGAATTTTTACCCGAATCCGCTCCAAATTAAAAAGCTGATGGAAGCCGTCTCTTATTCCAGCAAACCGGTCATTTTGGCAGGCGCGGGAATCCTGCATGCGAAGGCGTCCGATCTTTTAATCAAATTTGCGGAAAAATGCCATATTCCGGTTGTCAATACGCTGCTCGGCCTTGGAAGTTTTCCGTTTAGCCATCCGCTCTTTCTCGGAATGGGCGGCATGCACGGGACATACGCGGCAAATATGGCGATATGCGAATGCGACCTCTTGATTAATATCGGGGCCAGATTCGATGACAGGCTTACCGGTAATTTAGCCCATTTTGCCCCGAATGCAAGGGTGGTCCACATTGATATCGACCCGGCTGAAATCGGCAAAAACGTAAAAACAGACATCCCGATCGTATCGGATGCAAAAGAAGCACTACTGAAAATTTGTGCTGAAGATCTGCAAAACAACGGCACAGATGAATGGGTCCAACATGTGAAGGAATACGCCGAAAATTACCCGCTTTGGTATGAAGATAACGATGAGGAGCTGTCCCCACAACATGTCATTAAAAGAATCCATCATTATACAAACGGAGATGCGATTGTTTCCACTGATGTCGGCCAGCACCAAATGTGGGCAGCGCAATACTACGGTTTTGAAAAGCCGCACAAATGGATTACATCAGGCGGGCTCGGCACGATGGGATTCGGGTTCCCGGCAGCGATCGGCGCACAAATTGCCTGTCCGGACGAAAAAGTTGTTGCAATTGTCGGAGACGGCGGTTTCCAAATGACGCTGCAGGAGCTTGCGGTTGTAAAAGAATTGAATCTGCCGCTTAAAATTTTCATTGTCAACAATCAATATCTCGGGATGGTGCGCCAATGGCAGGAATCGTTTTATGAAGAACGGTATTCATACTCGACCATTCCGGTACAGCCCGACTTTGTAAAGCTTGCAGAAAGTTACGGCATCGGGGGCATCCGCGCCACAAACAATGAAGAACTTGAGCTTGCGCTTAAAAAGGTGCTGCAGGATGATGAAGCCGTACTTGTCGACTGCCGGGTGAAAAGGCTTGAAGCAGTGTTTCCGATGGTGGCGCCGGGCAAAGGGCTGCATGAAATGATGGGGGTGAAGCCATGAAAAGAATTGTTGTAGCCACCGTGTTAAACCAGAGCGGCGTGCTGAATAAAATTACAGGTGTGCTCGCAAAGCGGCAGTTTAACATCGACAGCATCACGGTGGGCCGCACTGAAATGGAAGGCATTTCCCGGATGACAATCGTCGTCAATGTTGAAGACGACAGGCAGGCTGAACAGCTGACAAAACAGCTGAACAAGCTCATTGATGTCATCAAGGTTCAGGATATTACGGACCAGGCGATTGTCTCGCGGGAGCTTGCCCTCATTAAAGTATTAAGCACCGCACAGACAAGAAGCGAAATCGGCGGACTGGTCGAACCTTTCCGGGCATCGATCATTGATGTGAGCCGTGAAAGCGTCACGATCCAGGTGACCGGAGACAGCGAAAAAGTGGAGGCGCTTGTTGATTTATTGAAACCATACGGCATCAAGGAAATGGTCCGCACCGGCCTGACCGCATTCCTACGTGGCTCGCAAAAACAAGTAACAGATCTCAGCTCTTATTCACTATTAAAATAAAAAATTTTCAAAAAGGAGAGATTCACAATGGCAAAAGTTTATTACGACAAAGATATCCAGGAAGCCGTTTTAAAGGGAAAGAAAATCGCGGTTATCGGCTATGGTTCGCAAGGCCATGCCCATGCGCAAAACCTGCGTGATAACGGCTTTGATGTTGTAGTGGGCGTAAGACCTGGCAGATCATTTGAACGTGCCGCACAGGATGGTTTTTCCGTAAAATCTGTTAAAGAAGCAGCTAAAGAAGCAGATGTGATCATGATGCTCTTGCCGGATGAGCAGCAAACGAAAGTGTATAAAGAAGAGGTGGAAGTAGGACTTGAGGCGGGCAATGCACTGGCATTCGCACACGGATTCAATATCCATTTTACCCAAATTATCCCTCCTGAAAATGTAGATGTCTTTATGGTTGCGCCTAAAGGACCGGGGCATCTGGTCAGGCGTACATTTGAAGAAGGGGCCGGGGTGCCTGCGCTTGTCGCTGTCCATCAGGATGTAACCGGTGATGCAAAAGACCTGGCATTTGCTTATTCAAAAGGGATCGGGTCTGCCCGTGCCGGTGTGCTTGAAACAACCTTCAAAGAAGAAACGGAAACCGATTTGTTTGGCGAACAGGCTGTGCTGTGCGGCGGTTTGACCTCATTGATCAAAGCCGGCTTTGAAACGTTAACAGAAGCCGGATATCAGCCGGAACTTGCCTATTTTGAAGTCTGCCATGAAATGAAGCTGATTGTCGATCTGATCTACGAAGGCGGCTTAAAAAACATGCGCTATTCCATCTCCGACACGGCGCAGTGGGGCGATTTTGTCTCCGGGCCAAGGGTCGTAAACGAAGAAACGAAACAGCGCATGAAAGAAGTATTGAAAGATATCCAGAATGGCACGTTTGCAAAGGGTTGGCTCCTTGAAAACCAGGCGAACAGGCCGATGTTCAATGCCGTCAATGCCCGCGAGCAAAATCATCCGCTCGAAAAAGTAGGCGAAGAACTGCGTGAATTAATGCCTTTTGTCAAAAATCCGATTAAGCAAAAGGAAGTGGTCGTGAATGCGAAAGGTTAATATTTTTGACACGACTTTAAGGGATGGGGAACAATCCGCAGGCGTCAATCTGAATATGGCGGAAAAGCTCGAAATCGCAAAGCAGTTGGAAAGGCTTGGAGTAGACATTATTGAGGCGGGGTTTCCTGCCTCTTCCAAAGGGGATTTCCAAGCGGTTGAAGCGATCGCAAAAACGGTGAAAAACAGCTCTGTTACGGGATTGGCAAGGGCAAACCAACGCGATATTGATGCGGCCTGGGACGCTTTAAAGCACTCTGCTGAACCGAGAATCCATGTCTTTTTGGCAACTTCGCCCATCCATATGACGTACAAACTGAGAAAAACCCCGGATGAAGTCGTTTACGATTCAGTCGAAGCCGTAAAATATGCAAAACAAAAATTTCCGGTTGTGCAATGGTCGGCGGAAGATGCAACGAGGTCTGATAAAGATTTTCTCGTCCGCATCATTACGGAAGTGATCAATGCCGGCGCAAATGTTATCAATCTTCCGGATACAGTCGGCTATACGACGCCGAAAGAGTATGGCGCGCTGTACGACTATGTGCGCGAGCATGTCCCGAATATTGACAAAGTCATTTTATCGGCCCATTGCCATGACGATCTTGGGATGGCCACAGCCAATACGCTTTCGGCAGTAGAACACGGCGTCCTCCAGGTGGAAGGGACAATCAACGGCATCGGTGAACGGGCCGGTAATGTGGCGCTCGAAGAAGTCGCAGTTGCCCTTCACATCCGCCAAGACTATTACAAGGCAACAACCGGCCTGAAATTAAACGAAATCAAACGCACGAGCCAGCTGGTCAGCAAATTAACGGGTATGGTCGTTCCGGGCAATAAAGCGGTTGTCGGAGCCAATGCATTTGCCCACGAATCCGGTATTCACCAGGACGGCGTGTTAAAAGAAGCTTCGACTTATGAAATCATTACGCCGGAACTGGTCGGTTTCTCCAGCAACAGGCTAGTGCTCGGCAAGCATTCCGGCCGCCATGCCTTCAAAGAACGGGCGACGGAGCTCGGCTTTGACCTTGACCAGGAAAAACTGAACGAAGCGTTTAAAGCTTTCAAAGCGTTAACGGACAAGAAAAAAGAAGTCACCGACGATGATTTGTTTGCGATTTTAGCCGATAAACAAACCGATGTGGCGGATACGCCGCAATATGAACTGGAAAACGTGCAGGTACAGTACGGCACGCTGAACATCCCGACGGCAACTGTCCGGATCAAAACGCCTGAAGGGGAACTGGCAGAAGAAGCCGGAACAGGATCGGGCAGCGTTGAAGCCATTTACCACACAATCAGCAAGATGTTTGAAGGCCCGATCGAATTGAAGGACTATAAACTGCAGTCGGTCGGCTCCGGGCAGGATGCGCTGGCTGACGCATTTGTCAAAGTCAAATACGGGCAGTTTGAATCCGGAGGCCGCGGATCTGCCCAGGACGTTTTGGAAGCTTCGGCAAAAGCTTTCTTAAATGCGATTAATCGGGCGATTGCCATGGAACAGCAAACGAGAAACAAAGTACAGGTATGATCACACGGGGAGGAAATACAATGGAAATGAAAATGGCTGTTCTGCCCGGCGATGGAATCGGGCCGGAAGTCATGGACGCAGCGATCCGCGTTTTAAAAAATGTGTTGGGCCGTTACGGCCATGAAGCTGTTTTTGAAAAAGGGCTGATCGGCGGCGCGGCAATTGATGAAACGGGCACGCCCCTCCCTGAAGAAACACTTGAAATTTGCCGCAGGAGCGATGCGATTCTGCTCGGTGCGGTAGGCGGGCCGAAGTGGGACCATAATCCGGCCTCCCTCCGCCCGGAAAAAGGGCTGCTCGGTCTCCGAAAAGAAATGGGGCTGTTTGCAAATTTGCGCCCGGTAAAAGCATACGCGCCTCTCCTTTCGGCATCGCCGTTAAAACGGGAATTTGTGGAAAATGTGGATCTTGTCATTGTCAGGGAACTGACCGGCGGCTTATATTTCGGGCGCCCTAGCGAAAGGCGCGGCCCGGCACAGCATGAGGTTGTGGATACGCTGCAATATACGAGAGAAGAGATTGAAAGGATCGTAGACAAAGCATTTCAGCTTGCGCGCATCAGAAGAAAAAAACTGGCATCTGTAGATAAGGCAAATGTGCTGGAATCGAGCAGAATGTGGCGGGAAATTGTTGAGGAGACGTCAGCGAAATATCCGGATGTGGAAGTACGCAATATGCTTGTTGACTCAACGTCGATGCAGCTCATTGCAAATCCGGGCCAATTCGATGTCATTGTCACTGAAAATATGTTTGGCGATATTTTAAGCGATGAAGCTTCAATGATTACCGGCAGCCTTGGCATGCTTCCTTCAGCAAGCCTCCGTTCCGACCGGTTCGGCATGTATGAACCGGTCCACGGTTCGGCGCCGGATATTGCCGGCCAGGGAAAAGCCAACCCGCTTGGCACAGTGTTATCGGCCGCGATGATGCTGCGTTACTCGTTCGGGCTTGAAAAAGAAGCCGAGGCAATTGAAAAAGCGGTGGATGGCGTGCTTAGAGCCGGATATTGTACAGGTGACCTGCAAGTTCCGAACGGCAAAATCGTCGGCACGGATGAACTGGCCGGCAGGCTGATAGAAAAATTGGGCGAAAGTGAAGCCGCGTCCAGCGTTTCCAATTGATTTCCGGAGTTTAATGGGGCGTCATCCGCGGATGACATATGGAGACAATAAAAAGCAACGGATGGGAGTGATACGATGGCACCGAAAACGATTATCGACAAAATTTGGGAAAACCATTTGGTCCACCGAGAAGAAGGGAAGCCGGACCTCCTCTATATCGACCTTCATTTGGTCCATGAGGTTACTTCCCCGCAGGCGTTCGAAGGGCTGAGAATGAATAACCGCAAAGTGAGAAGGCCGGATTTGACGTTTGCAACGGTTGACCACAATGTTGCCACAACAAGGGGCAGGATCTCAAAAGACCCGATTTCGAAAAAACAAATGTCAACTTTGGAAAAAAACTGCCAGGAATTTGGCATTCCTCTCGCTGGGATCAATCATCCGGATCAGGGGATTGTCCATGTCATCGGGCCTGAACTCGGGCTGACACAGCCGGGGAAAACGATTGTATGCGGGGACAGCCATACATCAACGCACGGCGCGTTTGGCGCGATCGCGTTCGGCATAGGTACAAGCGAAGTCGAGCATGTTTTGGCGACACAGACACTTTGGCAAAAGCGGCCGAAAACGATGCAAATTAAAATCAACGGCAAGCTCGGTCCGGGCGTCACGGCAAAAGACTTAATCCTCGCCATTATTGCAAAATTCGGCATCGGCGTCGGAACCGGTTATATTGTCGAATACACCGGGGAGGCAATCCGTAATTTATCAATGGAAGAGCGGATGACCGTCTGCAATATGTCGATTGAAGCCGGTGCCAGGGCAGGTCTCATCAGCCCGGATGAAACGACCATTTCGTTTTTGCGAGGGAGAAAATACGCGCCGAAAGAAGATTTTGAAGAAAAAGCGGCTTACTGGCTTTCGCTTGCATCGGATGAAGGGGCGGTTTACGACCGCACGCTTGAAATGGATGCAAGCGAAATCGAACCGCAAGTGACATGGGGAACGAACCCGTCGATGTGCCTGCCGGTCAGCGAAAAACTGCCGGATCCGGCGGAAATCGATGATCCGGGTGAACGCCAGGCGGTTGAAAAAGCATTGCGCTATATGGGCCTCGAACCGGGGACAAAAATTACCGATATTCCCGTCCAGCATGTGTTTATCGGATCGTGCACAAACTCACGCCTTGCCGATTTGAGGGCGGCTGCAGAAATTGTAAAGGGCCGGCACGTCAGAGAAGGGGTCCGCGCTTTAGTTGTACCTGGTTCGCAAAGCGTGAAAGCCCGAGCGGAAGAAGAAGGGCTGGATAAAATTTTTATAGAAGCCGGGTTTGAATGGCGCGAATCCGGATGCAGCATGTGCCTGGCCATGAATGATGATATCGTTCCGGCCGGGGAAAGATGCGCCTCCACATCGAACCGGAATTTTGAAGGCAGGCAGGGGGCCGGCGCAAGAACGCATCTCGTTAGCCCGGCCATGGCAGCGGCTGCTGCGATTTACGGCAAATTTGTCGATGTCAGGAAACTGGATCAAGCCGGCGCATTAATCATGTAAAGGGGGCAAAAGCAAATGGAGCCATTTCAAACTTTTTCTGGCCTCGTATTCCCTTTGGACAGGAAAAATGTTGATACCGACCAAATTATCCCAAAACAATTTTTAAAAAGAATTGAGCGGCAAGGGTTCGGGAAATGCTTGTTTTATAATTGGCGCTTTGATGAGAACGGGGAAAAACGGGGTGATTTTCCTTTAAACGACCCGAAATACACCGGCGCATCTATTCTGATTGCGGGAGAAAATTTCGGATGCGGGTCCTCGCGCGAGCATGCGCCGTGGGCCCTGCAGGACTACGGATTTAAAGTGATCATCGCGCCGAGTTTTGCCGATATTTTTTACAACAACTGCCTGAAAAACGGGATATTAACGGTTATGCTACCGGAAGAAGAAGTTAAGCAGCTGATGGAGGCTGCAGAGGCGCAATCGCTGTATGTGACGGTGGATCTTGAAAAACAAGTGGTATTAAATGGGGAAAAAGCCATTCATTTTGACATTGATCCGTACCAGAAGAATATGCTGTTAAAGGGACTGGATGAAATCGGGCTGACATTGCTGCTTGAAGATGAAATTTCAAAATATGAAGCGTCAGCACAAGTAGGAGTGTGAAAAGGACAATGGGGATTTTTTACAAACGAAAGACGTTATAGAAGCGTTTGAAAATTTATTGCCGATCGTGCACCGGACGCCGTTGAACCAATCGGCGACATTCAATGAAATGGCGGGAACGAGATTATATTTTAAAATGGAAAACTTGCAGCGCACCGGTTCTTTTAAGATCAGGGGCGCGCTGAATAAGATTACGAACCTGTCCGGTGCGGCGAGGAAAAACGGCGTGATTGCTGCGTCCGCCGGCAACCATGCGCAGGGGGTGGCTTTTTCGGCAACGAAGCAGGGTATTAAAGCGAAAATTTATATGCCAGAAAAAACGCCGCTCGCGAAAGTCATGGCGACAAAAGCGTATGGCGCGGAAGTCGTGTTGACCGGCGAATCTTTTCAAGAAGCTTATGAAGCTGCTGTTTTAGACCAGCAAATCAGCGGTGCAACGTTTATTCACCCTTTTGACGATTATGAAGTGATGGCCGGCCAGGGTACGATTGCACTTGAAATGATCCAGCAGTGCGCCGACCTCGACACCGTGGTCATTCCTGTCGGTGGTGGTGGTTTGATTGCCGGCATGGCCTGCATGCTGAAAAATTATGATTCAAAAATCCGGGTCATCGGGGTGCAATCGGAAGGGGCTCCGTCTGCCTACAACCTTTTTAAAGGAATGGGAAGCGGGCGGCTTGCCCATGTCTCGGGCATCGCGGACGGCATACTCGTCAAAGAAACTGGGGAGCTTACTTTTCCGCTGATCAGCCGGTATGTGGATGATATTGTCATCGTAAGCGACGAAGAGATTGCCACAGCCATTATTTATATGCTAGAGCGCGAGAAGATGTTTGTCGAGGGTGCAGGTGCCGCGGCATTTGCGGCCGTATTGAGCGGCAAACTGGGCGTGCCCGGCAGGCATATCGGCATCGTGGTCAGCGGCGGAAATGCCGATCTGGATAAAATTTCCTACTTCAAACGGCTGGCAATGGCAGGCAAAAAAAAACATAAGCTTGTTTCACTATAGAAAGCGGGGCGCCGAACCGGTGCAATATATTAAGGCGACATTCACCTTTATATTGCCCAAGGCGCCTTTTCTTTGCGCATTTCCCAGTTTTGCTAACAAAGTCTTCAAAAAATATATGAAAAAACGCAATATTTTGTTACACTAATGTTGGAAAGAGGTGAAGAGATGATTCGAACGGTATTATTTGATGTGGACGGTGTTTTGCTAAGCGAAGAGCGCTATTTTGACGCTTCGGGCTTAACCGTTTGGGAAATGATACATAGCAGCCATTATTTAGGGCTTGCACCGGAAAAATTTAAAACCACATTATCGGATGAAGAAATTACACGCATCCGGGCTGAAGTTTTCCGAAACGACCAGGTGCTCCGGCATCTAAAATCACAAGGCATGAACGCCAATTGGGACATGATCTATTTAACGTTCACTTGCCAGCTATTGCACTTGCTTTCGCAGATTAAGGAAAAAGAGGCCGGCAAAATCCGGGAGTGGCTGACGCACGAGATCGATTACGAGGTGCTAGGCGATATCCGCGGAATACTTGCAAACTATCAAGTATCCACGGATTTTGGGGTATTTTTAAAAGATTTTGCGGGAAGGCCGGAAACAAAACAGGATTTGCTGAAGGTATTGGATCAGCTTGCTTTTGAAAAATTCGGCATCACCGGCACAGCGCTTGGGAGAAAGGGTGCGCTCTGGTCTGTGTGTGAACATGCTTCCCAAGAATGGTATGTTGGTGACCAACATATTCTTGCTTCCACCGGGAAACCAAGCGTTCAAACCGGGAAAAAAGGATTTTTGGAAGAAGAAATTCCGCTTGCCGGGCCGGAAGAGATTGCTGATTTATTTTCTTATCTGTCGGAAAAAGGATTGAACCTCGGCGTCGGGACGGGGAGGCCGCAGCTGGAAACGTACGGGCCGTTCCGCGCGCTGGGTTGGCTGCCTTTATTTGATGAAAACCATATTGTGACCGCGGACGAAGTTTTAAAGGCGGAAGGGGAACTGGGCAGCGCCACCCCGCTTGCAAAACCGAATCCTTTCACCTATTTGTTCGCTTTAGAAGGAAAGCAGACCTCTGTCCGTGATTGTGTGAACACCCCGCTTCCGCTTAAAAACGGAAAAGAAGTTTTAATCGTCGGCGATTCACTTGCTGATCTTTTGGCAGCACAAAAAATGGGCTGCGTTTTTGCCGGGATTTTAACCGGCTTATCCGGCAAAGAGGCAAGGGTTGAATTTGAAGCCCATGGCGCCGATTATATTTTTGAAAATGTGACAGATCTCAAAACTATTTTTATGTAAGCAAAAAAGGCATGCACCGCCATGCCTTTTTTGTATGGCATATTTTATCACATACGAAAAATGAATTTTCAAAAAATGGCGCTTGCATTAGGTTAAGTGAAAACTTTACAAGAAATTTTTGGTGAGAAAAACGAACAAGCTTACTTTGTTGAAATAGTTTATATTAAACGGAACAAGAGCGCAAACCGTTACGAGTAGGATAAAAAATGTTAAAAAATAATATTTTTAAATAAAATATAAGATTGACTTTATTTTTTAATTGATGTAATATTTCAACATCAAAGCAAAAAGGGGCAGACCTGGATGATATATTTTCTTAAATCTGAAATTTTGCACATCATTCTCTTATACTGAAGCGGTGTTGACATATTCACACAATTAGATTTGTTTTAGTCCGCCAACCATCCAAAAATGAGGCGCCCAAACAGATAAAAAGCGCCTATTGCAGTTGGTTTTTTATTCGGGTAACGATTACAGAATATTATAACAACAATATGGGAGTGGGGAAGATGAAACAGGCTACAAAAGATTACATCATTGATCGAAGTTATAAGGCGTCTGCAGGGATTGCGAACGCAGTACTGGTGACTTTGGGGCTTGGTCTATTATTTGAAACATTTGGCAAATTTTTAGGCTGGGACGGATTTCTTACGATCGGTGTCGCTACGAAATCGCTGCTCGCTCCGGCGATTGGTGCAGGTGTCGCATACCAGCTCGGCGGCAATACTTTGGTTATTTTCAGCGCAATGGCCTGCGCGGCGGTTGGCGGTAATGCAATTCACACGACATCGGATGGTTTAATTACGATCGCAACGGGCCAGCCTGTCAGCGCGGTGCTGGCTGCTGTTGTTGCAACCTGGGTTGGGAAACGTATTACAGGAAAAACGAAGCTGGATATGATGGCTATTCCGTTTGCGTCTATTCTTGTCGGCGGAGTTGCCGGAGCCGGGCTGGCTGCTGTGACAACACCGTTTTTGCAATGGCTGAGCGGGGAAATCACTACATCTGTACAAGGTTCACCACTTTTAGGTTCGATGGTTGTATCGCTTGTTTGGAGCATTCTCTTGATGTCGCCGGCATCTTCGGCTGCACTTGCGATTGCGTTGCAGCTTGACCCGGTTTCGAGCGCAGCCGCTCTGATCGGATGTACAGTGCAATTTGTTGGTTTCACGGCAATGTCGTTGAAGCAGAATGACTGGGGCGGAAACATTGCCCAATCGTTGATTACACCAAAAGTACAGTTCCCGAATTTGATCAAAAATCCGCGCCTTGTCATTCCACCATTTATTTCGTCGCTCATTTGCGCACCGGTTGCGACGATGGCGTTCCATTTGAAAGTACCGTATGAACTCGGCGGGCTTGGCTTGAATTCTTTGATCGCTCCACTGAATATCTTGGCGAACCAGGGCGTCGGTGTGTTGCTTGCCTTTGTGGCATCGGGCATTATCTTGCCGATTTTTACGACACTTGGCATTTACCATTTCCTGAAAGTACTTGGATGGACGAAAGCCGGCGATCTGCGAATGGAAGTACAGTAAGCAGAGACAGAAAAGCGGGCTGGACTTTTGTCGTATTCAAATGTGTCCATTCCCATTCAAAAAAAAGCGTTCACGCTGTACTGCGTGAATGCTTTTTTCCCATTACACCTCTACAAAGGGCTCTTCCTGAAAGGTATATCCTGTTGTCAGTTCTAAAATTTGGACATCTTTCATGCCGATCAGACCTCTTAGTTGATCCAGCACTTTGCGGCTGACGGTTTTATCTAAAGTCAGCACCATGATGGCTTCACCGCCGATTTCTTTCCGGCCGACCTGCATTGTGCCGATATTCGTGTCATTATCGCCGAGGATTGAGCCGACCTGGCCGATCATGCCCGGAATATCAAGATGCCGGATATAAAGCAGATGCTGTTCCGGCCGGATATCGACACGGTAATCGTTTAATTTGACGATGCGGCCGCCGAATCCGTTGATGATCGAAGCACCGATATTGACTTGCTTGCCTTCTTTGTAAAGCGAAAGTTCCAAATAATTGGAGAAGCCCTTGAACGAAGCATTCCGCTGGATGTTGTAAGTCAGCCCCTGCTCTTTCAACAGATGGAGGGCGTTGACAAGATTGACCGTGCTGCCGAGATGGTGGCTGAGAATGCCTTTAATGATTGTTCTCGTCAACAGCTTCGTATCTTCTTCGAGCAAGTCGCCGGCATACGTAATTTCAATTTTTTCCGGCGCTTCACGAAGCAATTGGATGCCGAGTTGTGCCACCTGTTCGCCGAGGAGCAGGTACGGTTCCATCCGTTCCCAGTTTTCCCCGGAAGTCTGCGGCATATTGATGGCGTTTCGGATTGTCTGTGATTCAAAAATATTGATGATTTCTTCGCTGACATCGACGGCCACCCGGATTTGCGCTTCCTGGGTCGATGCGCCCAGATGCGGCGTGACAATCACATTCGGCAGTTCTAAAAGCCCCGGCGTGATTTCCGGCTCTTTCTCAAATACGTCCAAAGCGGCGCCGGCGACACGGCCTTCCTTCAGCGCCTTAAGGAGCGCCTGCTCGTCGACAAGCCCGCCGCGCGCGCAGTTGATGATGCGTACGCCTTTTTTCGTTTTCGCCAAAAATGTTTCATCGATCATGTGCCTTGTTTCTTTCATGAGCGGCGTATGGAGGGTAATAAAATCGGATTGCGCGGCAATTTCATCAAGCGTCGCTTTCTTAATGCCGAGCTTGCTAGCACGTTCTTCCGTTAAGTACGGGTCATAACCGAGTACCGTCATTTCAAATGCTTTTGCCCGTTTTGTAACCTCTGTGCCGATTTTCCCTGTTCCGATGATGCCGAGCGTTTTCTTGAAAAGCTCGACGCCTTTAAATTTTTCGCGTTCCCATTTTCCCCTGGAAGCGGATCGGTGGGCCTGAGGAATATTGCGGGAGAGGGAAAGCATCATGGCCAAAGTGTGTTCTGTTGCTGAAATGGTATTTCCGCCCGGCGAATTGACGACAATGATTCCTTTTCTGGTGGCTGCATCGACATCAATATTGTCGACGCCGACGCCGGCACGGGCAATGACGCGCAAATTGCCGGCCGCTTCAATAATGTCTTTTGTGACTTTTGTCTGGTTGCGCACGATCAGGCCGTCATACTGTCCGATCACTGCCTTCAGATCCTGCGGCGCGATCCCGGGTTTATGTTCGACGATAAAATCTTTGTGTGCATATAATTTTTTCAGGCCTTCTTCGCTGACTTTATCCGTGACCAAAATTTTAAACATGTGCTTTCCATACCTCCTCTGCTTTTTTCACCGCAATGCCAAATGTATCTCTTCCTTCCAATTCGTGTACAACCATTTCCAATGCTGTTAAAACGTTTAAAACATCAAATGGGGTGCTGTAGCCCATATGGCCGATGCGGAAAATTTTCCCTTTCAGCTGCTTCTGCCCGCTTGCGATGGCCATAGAAAAATGTTCCTGTAAGTATTTTTTGATCACGTTTGCTTTGCCGTCAGCCGGTTTGACGGCGGTAACCGTAGGTGAGGCATCCGCATCATTTTCCACTAAAAGCGGAAGACCAAGGGCTTTCACGCCGGCACGGGTCATATCCCTTAAAATTTCATGCCGCTTAATGACATTGCCAAAACCTTCCTCTTCAATCATTTGGCATACTTCGTTGGCGCCGTAAACCATTGAGACAGGCGGGGTAAACGGCGTTGTCGTCCCTTCATCATATGATTGGATATAACGGTTTAAGTCGAGGTAAAACCGTTTTTTCGGCCCGTTTTTGATTTCTTCTTTGGCACGCTTGTTCACTGCGACAAAGGCAAGTCCCGGCGGCAGCATCAGCGCTTTTTGCGAACCGGAAACAAGAATATCGATCTGGTATTCTTCCATATCCACCGGCACGCCGCCGATACAGCTGACACCATCGACGATGTACAGCGCGTCCGTCAGCCGTTTTACGACCGCCCCAAGATCCTTGACCGGGTTTAAAACTGATGTCGATGTTTCACAATAAGTGGCAAAAACGGCTTTGACCGGGTGTTCCAGGCCTTTTAAGAAAGTTTCAAGCTGTTCCGGGCGGCAGGCGGTTCCCCATTCTATATCGAGGCGGTGTACATTGACACCGTATGACTCGCAAATGGAGGCAAAACGTTCCCCAAATACCCCGGTTACAACCACAACGACATGGTCGCCTTCATGGACTACGTTGCAGACGGCGCTTTCCAATGCGGATGTCCCGCTGCCGGCTATGACGATGACCGGTTCTTTGCTTCCGAAAACCGGCATCAATCTGGTTGCAACCTGCTTGAGATTATTGGAAAAAACTTCGCTGCGGTGGGCCACCATGGGCTGGTTCATTGCTTGTTTCACTCGATCCGGTACAGGTGTCGGGCCGGGTGTGAATAAAGATTCCTTGCAAAAAAGCATGTGTGCGTCAATCCTCCATTTTTAAAGATTAAAAATAAAACGCCCTCATAACAAGGTGATCCTTGTTATGAGGGACGTGATATACCGTGGTGCCACCCTCTTTTGCTGCGAAAAAGCAGCCTCTGGGCAAAATAACGGCGTGTGCCGGGTCCAGCCTACTCCAATTTCAGCCGGCCAGTTCAGAAGCGCTGGGCATTGTATTGGCAAAAGCATCGGTTCACAGCAACCACCGACTCTCTGTGGCTTTTTGCAAATACGCCTTCTTCATCATTACTTTTTCCAATGGGGTTAACTTTCTCTGTGTAAAATATTCTAACAGGTGTTTTTATTTATGTAAAGGGAAAAATTAAATAATTTTAAAATCGCCGTATTTTTTGACGAAGTAAGCGTTTTAATCCTCTTTCCGGTAATCGACAAGATTGGCAGCCGGCTTTTTCCCTGCCAAGTCCAGCCTTAAATTCGAGATGAAAATATGTTCATAAAATCCTCACATTTGAAAAGAAAAAGCGGTGTGATGGGAATGTAGGCCTTCTTCCCTCTTTTCACTTTTTGCAATATAGGGCAAAAGGACTATTTATGAACCATCATACTAAACGATAAAAAAATTAGGGGACTGCACAGACAGAAAAATCAGCCAAAGGAGTTGCACCAGATGGAAAACATTTTGAAAAAACATGTACGGTGGAATATGAAGGTGAAATTGATTATATCCATTTTATCCATTTTGCTTATTCCATCTGTACTGATCGGATATTTTTCAGAACAGTCTGCAAAAATACAGGTTGAAAAGCAGATGCTCAGTGATGCAGAAGAAAATGTAAAACTCTTGCAGGGGATTATGCGCGACACGATTCAACCGCGGATGCAGGATGTAAGTTATTTTTCTAAAAAAATCTCATCCGCATCCTATAAAAAGCAATCCTTAATTACGAATATGTTCAGCCAATATGCCGATTTGAATGAGAATGTCCTGAATGTTTATGTCGGCACCGCATCCGGGAAGATGATTATCCGGCCGAAAAACGATTTGCCGTCGGGCTACGACCCGAGGCAAAGGCTATGGTACATGCAAGCTATGGATAATCCCGGAAAAGTGATTATTACTGCCCCTTATAAGGATGCAGTTACAGGAGAGACAGTAATTACGATTGCGGAAACGACAAAAGACCAATCCGGCGTTGTCGCTGTGGACATGAAAATGAGCGCTGTCCAGCGATTGGCAAAAAAAATTAAAATCGGGCAAAACGGCTATGCCGTTCTGGTTGACTCAGCCCGCCGATATGTTGTGATGCCGGGGAAAACACCGGGCACTTACGCGAAAGAAAAAGTATATGATACCGTATTCGGCAAAGTTTCCGGTCACACAACTTATACATATAAAGGCCAGGAAAGGCAAATGTTTTTTACAACCGACAGCCTTACGGGATGGAAAATTGCCGGGACGATGTATTCAAATGAAATTGATCACGCAGCGAAGCCGATTGTCCAAAAAACCATTCTTATCGTTTTCATATTTCTTGTCCTCGGCACTTTATTAACTTATTTTGTCATCCGTTCGGTAACAAAGCCGATCAGCCGCCTGAAAGAAGCTGCACTGAAGATTTCCGGGGGTAATTTAACGGAGAAAATTGATGTGCGGAGAAAAGATGAAGTCGGCGAACTGGCCGAAAGTTTTAAAAAGATGCAGGACAGCTTGCGTGATTTGCTTGACCAAGTCGATAAAAGCGCGGAGATGGTCGTATCCTCGTCTGATCAGCTGAAGGCCAACGCGGAAAATACGACATCGGTGAGCCATGAAATCAATACCGCAGCCGCCCAAATCGCCAGCGGCGCGGAAACGCAGACGAACGGGACGGAAAGCAGCGCCCAGGCAATGGGGGAAATTGCAAAAGCAATGGAAAAAGTGGCGGACAGCACGATGGTGATTTCAAACTTGTCAAATACGACATTGGAGCATGCTAAAGCCGGCGGGGAATCTGTGCGTGAGACGGTGGCGCAAATGAGATCCATTGCCGAATCTGTAACCCATTCCAATACGAAAATCCAGGCCCTTTACGAAAATTCGAAGCAGATCAGCCAAATTACTGAGGTGATTAAAGGAATTGCCGCCCAGACAAATTTGCTTGCCCTAAATGCTGCGATTGAGGCGGCAAGGGCCGGCGAACATGGGAAAGGGTTTGCGGTTGTAGCGGAAGAAATCAGAAAACTGGCAGACCAGTCGCAAAATTCCACAAAAGAAATTGAAAATTTGATTTCCAAAATCCAAAACGACACGGAAGATTCCGTGCGGGAAATGGAAAAGGTTTCAAAAAATGTAGAAGACGGCGTGGCCCGCTCGGAAGATACGATCGAAAAATTCGAAACGATCATGGATGGCATGAAAGAGATTACGCCGCAGGTTGAGGAAATGGCGGCTGTTTCTGAAGAAATTTCCGCATCCGTCCAGGAAGTTACGTCAACTGCGAATGAGCTTGCCCATATTGCCGAAGAAAACGCAGCGGCAACAGAAGAAATGGCCGCTTCTATTGAAAGCCATTTGAAGGCGATGGACGATATTGCCGATTCGGCAAGGGCGTTGTCCTACTTGGCAGAATACTTGCAGGATATTGTGAAAAAATATAAGTTTTAATTTAAATCCCCGGTTCTCTGCCTAGTGCGGAAGCCGGGTTTTTGTATTTTTTCGTCCCTTTGATTCATCAATGGGTCATTGCACCTGTATTTGATTTTTTTGCTTTTTAAGAAAGGAAAAAGGCCGCATCAGAGAAAATATGGCTTCTGGACAGATAAAAAAGGGAGTTTTGATGCCTTCTCACACTGGAAAGCATGCTGAAGCAGGCAACGGCTTTTGATATCTCGTTCCGCTATCCGAATGTAAAAACGGGCTAAAAAAATTTTTGAATAAGGGTTGACATATCCCCTTTTCAGTATTAATATAATAATCAATCAATTGAAAACTCCAGGTGATGAAGAAGAAGAGTAGCCTGTATGGATTCCGAAGAGAGCCGGTGGCTGGTGTAAACCGGTGATGATGTGCAGGTGAATGGGCTTCCGAGCTTCCAAACCGAAACGATTTTGGAGTAGGCTTTGGCGAATGCCTTATCGTTACAAAAGGCAGGTATTAAGGTTTTCCCTGATACCGTCAAAGCCGGGCTGAAGAAGCCAATAAAGGTGGCACCGCGGGTTCCCCGTCCTTTACATGGATCGGGAACCCTTTTTGCGTTTAAAGGAAAAAATAAAGCAATTTTTACGATAACCAACAATATATTTTTAATAGAAAAATCGTTGAGTAAGAGGAGTATGTAAGGAAGCAGCGTCCCAGAGAGCCGGCGCGGGTGGGAGTCCGGCACGTCTGCCTTTACAGAATGGGCTTACGAGAGGTTTCCTGAAACAACAAGTAGGGAAACACGGCTTCCCCCGTTACCGGGATAGGGTATAAAAGCGGCAAATCCGTTCCGTACCCGAATGAGCGGGAAGGTTAAAAGCCTTTCAAAAGAGGTGGCACCGCGTTGGAAAACGTCCTCTATCTTTGCAGCAATGCTTGCACGGATAGAGGACGTATTTTTATTTACTTCAAATATAAAGGGGGAGCGAATGATGGAACAGATAAACTTCCAGTACAAAATTATTAAACTGAATGGCGATATTTTAACGCCGGTTATGATTTTTAAAAGATTAAATGGCAGTCGTAAATTTTTGTTTGAAAGCTCGCTGCCGAATGACAGCAACGGCCGGTTTTCTTTTATTGGAGCGGATCCGGTGAAGGAATTCATTGGGACGGCGGATGAGCTGCAGGTGATTGACCATTTGTCAGGCCGGGACGAAAAGAAAAACGGTAAGCCGCTCGAACTTATCAAAAGGCTGCTGCCTAAGCTCGATCTTCCGCTTCCTTTCCCGTTTTACGGCGGGGCGGTCGGTTATATTGGATATGACGCAATCCGCCAGTACGAAGATATCGGTGAAGTGCCGGAAGATGAAATCGGCATCCCGGATTTACATTTGATGTTGTATCAAAATGTTGTGGTTTACGACCATAAAAGCCAGTCGGTTTACCTTGTCTCTACCGGTGAAGACGGGGAGGCCATTGACAATAATCTTGCTGCCATGAAGAAAGCGATTTTTACGCAGACGGAAACAGAGCCGTTCGTTGACTACGGTCCGATCAATTTTGTTCCGTCAATCGAAAAAACAGTGTATATGCGGATGGTGGAAAAAGCGAAAAAATATATTGAAAACGGCGATATTTTCCAGGTCGTTCCTTCGCAGCGCATGAAAGGGAAAATTGATCACGACCCGTTTTATTTTTACCGGAAATTAAGAAAGGCAAACCCGTCGCCTTATATGTTTTATCTCGATTTCGGCAGCTATGTCGTCCTCGGTGCGTCCCCGGAAAGCTTGATCAAAGCAAAAGGAAGGATGGTTTACACGAATCCGATTGCAGGCACACGGCCGCGGGGGGATTCGCCGGAAGAAGACCTATATTTGGAGAAAGACTTGCTCCAGGATGAAAAAGAACTCGCCGAACATAAAATGCTAGTTGACTTGAGCCGCAATGACCTCGGCCGCGTGTGCGTGCCCGGCAGCGTTCGTGTCCATAAATATATGGTCGTTGAACGGTTCCAGTATGTGATGCACATTGTCTCGGAAGTACAGGGGAAGTTGAAAGACGGGTTCAGCGGAATTGATGCGCTTGTGTCATGCATCCCGGCCGGCACGGTATCGGGCGCGCCGAAGATTCGAGCGATGCAGATAATCAATGAACTGGAAAAGCAAAAGCGAGGCATGTACGCTGGCGCGGTTGGCTACATCAACTTTAACGGTGATATCGACTTCGCGCTCGCGATCCGCTCGCTTCTCATCAAAGACAACACCGCCTACCTGCAGTCAGGAGGAGGTATTGTGTACGATTCTGATCCGGCAAAAGAATATGATGAAACGCTAAATAAAGCAAGATCGATTTTGGAGGTGCAGACGAATGATTTTATTGCTCGATAACTATGATTCTTTCACTTACAACCTGTACCAGTATTTGTGCGAGCTTGGGGAAGAAGTGGAGGTTTTCCGGAATGATCGGATCACCATAGAAGAAATCGAGGCGCTCGCGCCGGAAGCTATTGTTTTATCGCCGGGTCCGGGTATGCCGGAAGACGCCGGGATTTCGGTCGAAGTTGTCCGGAAGCTTTACCGGAAAATCCCGATCCTCGGCGTCTGCCTTGGCCATCAGGCAATCGGCGCAGCTTTCGGGGCAAGAATCACAAAAGCAAAAGAAATCAAGCACGGCAAAACTTCGTTCATTCAGCATAACGGAAAAGGCGTGTTTGCCGGCCAGCCTGAACCGGTTGAAGTGATGCGCTACCACTCGCTTGTGATTGATAAAAAAACCGTGCCGGAAGAGCTGGAAGTTATTGCGGAATCTTTGGATGACGGCGAAATCATGGCAGTCAGACATAAAAGCGCCCCGTGCTGCGGCGTTCAGTTCCATCCCGAGTCGATCGGAACGGAAACCGGCAAACAAATGCTGAAAAACTTTTTACACGAACTTAGAAAGGATGAGCAATATGAAACCATATCTTGAAAAAATTTTATCCCAAAAAGGCCTCACGTTTGAAGAAATGCGGGAAGCATCGCGGGCGCTGTTCTCGGATGAAGTGACAGAAGGGGAAAAGGGCGCATTTTTGGCGACCTTGAGGTTTAAAGGCGAAACAGCGGAAGAAATTGCCGGGCTGGTCGAAGTGATCCGCGAAAAAGCGGTGTCGATCCCCTGCAATGTCTCCGGGCTTATGGACAACTGTGGCACTGGCGGAGACGGCAGCCACAGCTTTAACATCAGCTCGACTTCCGCATTTGTGCTTGCCGGAGCCGGGATTAAAGTCGCTAAACACGGCAACCGTAGCGTCTCCAGCCAGACCGGCAGCGCGGATGTGTTGGAGAAACTCGGCATTTCGCTGTCTTTTCCGGCTGAAGAAATTGAAAGCCTGTTAGAAAAAATCGGCATCGTCTTCCTGTTTGCGCCGAATGTCCATCCAGCCCTGAAGAAAATTATGAAAATCCGGAAAGATTTGCGGATACCGACGATTTTTAACCTGATCGGGCCACTTACGAATCCGATGAATCTGGAAACGCAACTGCTCGGCCTTTACCGCCGCGACAAGCTTGTCACGATGGCGGAAGTGCTCGGTCATCTGGGAAGGAAACGGGCACTTGTCGTAAACGGCGCTGGTTATCTCGATGAAGCTTCTTTGTCCGGTGAAAACCATTTAGCGCTTTTGGACGGAGGTAGGATCACAACATTTACGCTGTTGCCTGAAGATGTGGGGCTTCCATATTATTCAAACGAAGCAATCCGTGGCGGCGATGCACAAAAGAACAGTGAAATATTGTTGTCGGTATTAAAAGGTGAAAAAGGCCCTTACCGTGATACGGTGCTTTTCAATGCCGGGCTTGCCATATTTGCATCAGGAAAAGCGGAGACGGTGAAAGAAGGGATTAAGATAGCACAAGAAAGCATCGATTCAGGGGCAGCGCTTGAAAAGCTGCGCGCGCTCAGGAAAGCCAGCAGCAATGTGGCACGGGAGGCGATTTGATTTGACATTTTTGGAAAAAATTTTAGCCGAAAAAGAGAAAGAAGTGTCCCGCCTGAAAACATCCGGAGAAAGGTACGTGCCGGCAAACCGGGAAGCCCCTTCCCTGTATGAAACGTTTATGCAGGCGGAAAAAACAAGCATCATCGCCGAAATCAAACGGGCTTCCCCTTCAAAAGGCGATATCAAAACGGTCGTCGATCCGGTTCAGCAGGCACTTGCTTACGAAAAAGCGGGTGCCGGAGCGATTTCTGTATTAACGGACGAAACCTTTTTTAATGGTACGATCAAAGATTTGAAAGAAGTAAGCGATGCGGTCCGGCTACCGGTCCTTTGCAAAGATTTTATTATTGATGAAATCCAGATCGACCGGGCAAGAGCAAACGGCGCAAGCGTCATTCTCCTGATTGTTGCGGCACTTAATCCGGAACGCCTGGAACAGCTTTATCGTTACGCGCGCGGCCAGGGGCTTGAAGTGTTGCTTGAAGTGCATACCGAACAGGAGCTAGGGACGGCGCTCCAAGTGGGTCCGGACATTATCGGCATAAATAACCGCAACTTAAAGACGTTTGAAGTGGATCTCGGCGTTGTTGAACGGCTCGCACGGAAAATCGATGATCCGGAAATCCTCATCATCAGCGAAAGCGGCATCCGCACCCGGAAAGACGTTGTTCGAGTAGAAAGAGCCGGTGCAAAAGGAATTTTAGTCGGTGAAACGCTCATGCGCTCAGGAGACCTGCTGGCAGCGGTCAAACGGCTCACCGGTGTGCCGGAAAAACGAAAAGTGAAAATCTGCGGGATTCAAACGCTTGAGGCGGCACAGGCGGCTGTTGCGGCGGGCGCCGATATGGTCGGGTTCGTTTTTGCCGAAAGCAAACGGAAAATTGAGCCAGATGAGGCGGTGCTGATTGCAAAACAATTGCCGGAAAACGTGGAAAAAGTCGGCGTGTTCGTCAATGAAACCCCTGAAAGAATGGCGGAGATTGCAGAAAGGACCTGCCTTGATTATCTCCAGCTCCACGGTGATGAAACAACGGAACAAGCGGCCCAAATCCCTTATCCGGTGATCAAAGCTTTTCCGGTTCAAACGCTTTCAGATATTGACGCATTAAAAGCTTACCGCTGCGATATTGTGCTCTTGGACAGTCCGGGTGGAAAATATCGCGGCGGAAGTGGAACAGCTTTTGAATGGGAATTGGCAAAAGATTTATCGAATGAGCGGACGGTCATGCTGGCAGGGGGGCTCTCGCCTGATAACGTTGAAACAGCGATTCTCACTGTCAGGCCGCATATCGTCGATGTTTCAAGCGGCGTGGAAACAAACGGGAAAAAAGATCCCGAAAAAATCAAAGCTTTTGTGGCAGCAGCCAAACAAGCTTTTCAAAAATTAGAGGAGCGTGACAGCTATGTTAGCATACAAACAACCCGATAAAACCGGGCACTTTGGGACATTCGGCGGAAGATTCGTGCCGGAAACACTGATGCCGGCAGTTCATGAATTGGAGAAGGCCTATCATGAAGCAATAAAAGACCCGGCCTTCCATCAGAAGTTGAATGAATTGTTGAAGCAATATGTTGGCCGCGAAACCCCGCTTTATTATGCGGAAAACTTAACAAAGCTCGGCGGAGGTCCGAAAATTTTCTTAAAACGCGAAGACTTGAACCATACAGGGGCGCATAAAATCAACAACACAGTCGGGCAGGCACTTCTGACGCTCCGGATGGGGAAAAAGAAAGTCGTTGCCGAAACAGGCGCCGGGCAGCACGGGGTAGCGACCGCCACCGTTTGCGCGCTGCTTGGACTCGAATGTTTCATTTTTATGGGTGAAGAAGATATCCGACGGCAAAAATTAAATGTCTTCCGGATGGAACTGCTGGGAGCAAAGGTTAAAAGTGTTACGCAGGGGAGCGGCACGCTTAAAGACGCGGTCAATGAAGCGCTGCGCTACTGGGTCAGCCATGTAGAAGACACCCATTATATTATGGGATCGGCAGTCGGACCGCATCCATTCCCGCAAATTGTCCGCGACTTCCAAAGCGTGATCGGGAAAGAAACGAAAAAACAGATCGTTGAACAGACCGGCAGACTTCCCGATGCGGTTGTCGCCTGTGTCGGCGGCGGCAGCAACTCGATCGGCATGTTTTATCCGTTTGTCCAGGATGAAATGGTAAAATTGTACGGCGTGGAAGCGGGGGGAGCCGGCTTTGAAACCGGGAAACACGCGGCCTCTTTAAGCGATGGCAGGCTCGGCGTTCTGCATGGCATGAAAACGTATTTGCTTCAAGATGACGACGGGCAGATCCAGGAAGCTTACTCTGTATCCGCTGGGCTCGATTACCCGGGTGTTGGCCCTGAGCATAGCTATTTAAAAGAAATCGGCCGCGTCACTTATACATCAATTAACGACGAAGAAGCGCTGGAAGCCTTCCAGCTGCTTTCCAAAACGGAAGGCATCATTCCGGCTTTGGAAAGCGCCCATGCTGTCAGCTTTGCGCTGAAACTGGCCAAAGAAATGGGAAAAGATAACTCCATTGTGATTTGCCTGTCGGGGCGCGGCGATAAAGATGTTGAAGCGGTCAGCCGCTTGCTGGGAGGGAAAAAGAATGGGTAAACAAAAATTGGAAGCGGCATTTGCAGATGTTTTAGCCCGTAATGAAAAAGCGTTTGTCCCTTATATTATGGCCGGGGACGGCGGTTTAGCGGAGACCGAAAAAAAGCTGCGGTTTTTAGAAAGCTGCGGCGCAACGGCGATTGAGCTCGGTATCCCGTTTTCCGACCCGGTCGCAGACGGCCCGACAATCCAGGCTGCCGGCCTCCGCGCGTTTAAACAAGGCACAACGGTCAAAAAAGTGCTGGACCACTTAAAAGCCCATCCGAGGCAGGTTCCGATTATTTTGATGACTTATTTTAACCCGATTTTTGCGTTCGGGATGGAAAAATTTGCAGATTCCTGCGTAGAAGCGGGCGTTGCCGGTCTGATCATTCCTGATTTGCCGCTTGAAGAAGAAGAGATCATTGCAGGGGAACTGAAAAAGCGTGGCCTTGCGCTGATCCGGCTTGCCGCGATTACAAGCCCGAAAGATCGGCTGAAAGAAATTGCCGCTCGTTCAGAAGGCTTCCTCTACGCAGTCACGGTCACCGGCACTACCGGCAGCCGCACGAGTTTCCACGACAATATCGAGGCTTATTTGGCTTACTTATCGGAAATCAGCCCGGTACCGGTGCTTGCCGGCTTCGGCGTTTCCAAACCGGAACATGTCCGCCATCTAACAAATTACTGTGCCGGCGTCGTTGCAGGCAGCAAAATTATCGAGCTTTTCAGGCAGGACGATACTGAAGCAATCCGAGAACTGATTGCAAGCGCTAAACAAACAATGGCTGATCAGAAGCTGTGACATTTTCCCACAGTTTTATACACATGAAAAACATAGGAAATTCAGGCTAATTTTAAGTTATAAACAATATCCACAATTCATACACAAAAAATGTGCACAATTTTATGCACAGACCACTGCTTTTGAAAATAGGGAAATTTAGGCATTATACACAATATCCACAAAAAGCGGGAGCCGGTCTCAGCCGGGCACCCGCTTTTGCTCCGTCAACTTCTGTTTTTTGCCCTTTTTTTCGCCGCTTCCGAACGGGCTTGCGCCTCTAAATCGTCCTGGTCGGCAAGTTCACGTGAAAATTCAATATCCTTCCCGTCGCTTTTCATGTTTTTCGGTACTTGCGGCAGTGTTGCTTTGTTTTTATCGCGCGTTTTCTGCTTATGCCCGCGGCCCATGCTGAAAACCCCTTTCAAGCATTTTGCGGAAGGCCCCGCAAGCATACTTTTTGCCCAAAAGGTTTTTCTTAAACAGGTAATTATTTGCGCCCCTTGTCCATATACCCTCCGGCACGGTCCGCTTTTTTAAATTCTCTCTGATAGGTTACTTCCTGCATGCTTCTTAGCGTGCTTTTTGTTTGGACTTTTTTGTCTTTCGGCAACTGCAAAAACCTCCTTTTTTCATTTAGTGTTCCCCGATTTAACGCTTCCTACACTTTGAATGGTAAAATAAAGAGACGAGGGAGGTATTGGTGTGCCGGTCATTACAAAAATTTCTGTTCAAAAAAACAATAAAGAACGTTACAATATTTTTCTGGACGGCCAGTACCGTTTCAGTGTTGATGAGGAAGTGCTGGCGCGGTTCCGACTTTTAAAGGGGAAAGAACTGAACGAACTCGATATCGAATCCATTCTGGCCCAGGATGAAGTCCGAAAAGGGGTCAACACTGCAATCCAGTTTTTGTCATACCGGATGCGGTCTGAAAAAGAAGTTCGCGATGATCTCAAGAAAAAGGATTTTGCACCTGAAGTCATTCAGGAAGTGATTTTAAAGCTTTATGAAATGCAGTACTTGGATGATGCGGAATTTGCCGCTAGTTATGTGCGCACACAAATGAATACGACGTATAAAGGCCCGGTTGTAATTGAAATGGAACTGCGGCAAAAAGGTATTGCGCCAGACCTTATTGAAAAAGCGCTTGAGGAATTTCATACGGAGAAACAAGTGAAGCAAGCCTATGCTTATGCGGAAAAACTGGCCAGGCAGCACGCCAGGCTTTCGGAGAAACTTTTAAAACAAAAAGTGGCGCAGGGGCTGGCAGGAAAAGGGTACCCGCCTGATATAATTGCATTGGCGATGGAAAGGCTCCATCTTGAGAAGGGGGAAAAAGAAGAGTGGGAAGCGCTTTTGGTGCAGGCGGAAAAAGCAAAGCGCAAATACCGGAATTTGTCAGGATATGAATACGGACAGAAAATAAAGCAGTTTTTATATCGGAGAGGGTTTCCGCTCGATATGATTGAACGTTATTTGCGGGAGCAGGAATAGGGGGATGGAACAAATGGAAAAAAGGTACAGCGAAATGAGCGAGTATGAACTGAAGCAGGAAATTGCACAATTGACGGAGAAAGCGCGGAAAGCGGAGCAGCTTGGCATCGTTAATGAATTTGCCGTTCTGGAGCGGAAAATTGCAATGGCCAGGTCTTATTTGCTCGATCCGGCTTCTTTTAAAAAAGGGGAAATTTACGAGATCGAAGGGGATCCTGGCGCTTATTTTAAAATCGACTACATTGAAGGCGTATTTGCCTGGGGTTACCGGATCAGCGGCGGTAAACCGATCGAAGCCCTGCCGATCTCGATGCTGAAAGAAGTGAAATGAGGTTTTAAGGAGTGGATGTAGGAAAGCGGGACGGCAGGAATAAGCATGGCGGGCGCTAAAGGACAAAATGAGGCGGAATTGATGCCGGAAGGACAAAACGAGTTGAACCGGCCTGAGAAATGTCTTTTATAAGGGCCTTAAGACAGTTTGAAAGTTTTAACATGAGCGAATTGGTCTTTTCGAGACCCTAATAAAAAATGAAAACTCCCAATCGGATCAGCAGCAGAACAGGGGCTGCCAAAAGCAATGATCCCTGCTTTTTAACAGCCCTTTTTGCCCTACTGCCCCCGGTGGCTTGAAGCGTGCATGCGTTCCTGCGGATGGGTGTTGGTTGTGCCGTCCGCGCGCTTTGAAGCATATTCAGCTTTTGCGCGCGGCTCACCTTCAAATTTATTGTCACGATGAAACGGGAATCCTTTTTCTTTATTGCGCATGTTACAGCCCTCCTATAATAATAACCGGTACGGGAAAAGCCCCCGCACCGGTTATTATGCGTATTTTGCAACATAAGGAAACGCACCTTATCTTGGCACGACATCAAGTTTTTTCTTCAATTTATCCTTATTGAAAATCCAGCCGGTATAGGAACCGGTAATTTCCAGATCCTGATTGAGCTTGACAACGGCAACGAACGGATAATGGCCGTTTGTCCGGTAACGCAGGTCGGTAAAACGGACCTGGTAGCCGCCCTCATACTCTTTTACCTGCCAGCTGTAAACAGGGGAAAAACTCAGGAAAGACGATAAGTTTTTATCCTGTTTTGCCGCCTGCAAAATGTCATTTTCCGGTACAGGCAGCCGTTTGAATTTATCCAGCACGGTAATATCTGATTTATATGCTTTTGCAACATAATAAGCATCTTTCGTTTTCACCGCAATTTTCCACTGGTTAAAACGGATTGTTGGTGAAATAATGATATTTTCCGCGTCCGGGATAATGGCCAAAACGGCTTTTTTTACATCGTGACGGGCCAGGAATTTGGCGATATAATATAGGAATATAATAAAATACATGGCCAGAAAAGTTGCGCCCGGCTGTGCCCCAAGCGCCCAAGCGACCAAGCCGATGACATGGATTGTGAAAATGAAAGGGTCAAACGTATTGATCACACCAAGAGCAACCCATTTATAAGTAAACGGGCGGAGTGCCTGCGTTCCGTACGCGTTGAAAATATCAACGAAAACGTGCAGGAAAACGGCTAAAAACGACCACAACCATAAATGGAGCGCGTCAGTTCCCGGGAAGAAGATGCTGAGTACAGCCGTAATGGCGAGCGGCCACAGCAAAACGGCGGGAACGGAGTGGGTAACGCCGCGGTGGTTGCGGATGTAAACCGCATTATTTTTAAACTTCAATACCGTATCAATATCCGGTGCCTGTGAACCTAAAACCGTGGCAATAAGTACGCTGTGAAAATGAACCGCATCTTGTGCAACTACAGGGTCTAATGTTGCCAAACCACCGAGTGCAAATCCCATTACAACATGGGTTCCTGTATCCAATCTTATTCCTCCTAAAAGTGGTTCTGGTCCTGTTGTAAAGCGCTAATTTCTTTCATTATGCCTTCATCATATGGTAAATTAAAAAGAATTGCAACAGTTATGAGTAATACAATACAGTATTTTCTCGTTTATATTTTTCCCATCAAAAAGCGGATGTAACAATCATTTGGAGGATGTAAAGTGGAGAAAAATTTACCAATCGATTTTACAGGTTTTGATATACATGCCTTTCAAAAGGATTTAATTTCCTGGTTTGAAAGGGAAATGCGGGATCTTCCATGGCGGCGCGACAGTGATCCTTATAAAATTTGGGTGTCGGAAATCATGCTGCAGCAAACAAGGGTGGATACTGTCATCCCTTATTTTCAGCGTTTTATGGAAAAATTTCCGACGCTAGAAGCGCTGGCGGATGCGGATGAAGATGAAGTGTTAAAAGAATGGGAAGGGCTTGGCTACTATTCACGTGTCCGAAACCTGCACACTGCCGTGAAAGAGGTACAGGAAAAATACGGCGGTACTGTGCCAAAAACGCCTAAAGAAGTGGCAAAGCTGAAAGGGGTGGGGCCTTATACTGCCGGCGCGATTTTAAGTATTGCGTACGGCCAGCCGGAACCGGCAGTGGATGGCAATGTCATGCGGGTGCTTTCAAGAATTTTATCCGTATGGGAAGACATAGCCAAGCCTTCATCACGGAAAATTTTTGAAGATGCCGTACGAAAACTGATTTCACATGAAAACCCGTCTTTTTTTAACCAGGCGTTAATGGAGCTGGGGGCGCTTGTTTGCACGTCAAAATCACCGTCATGTCTGCTTTGCCCCGTCCGCGACCATTGCCGGGCATTTGCTGAAGGAACAACAGAAGTGCTCCCTGTTAAATCAAAAGGAAAAAAACAAAAACAGATCCAGCTGGCTGCAGCGGTACTGGAGGATGGAGACGGCCGTATTGTGATTCATAAACGGCCGGGTAAAGGTCTGCTTGCAAACATGTGGGAATTTGTCCAAACGGAAGAAAGCTCCTTCTTGCCGGCAAGGCAGGTGCTGAAAGATTATCTTTCTGAGGAATTCGGAATAGAAGCTGAGCTTGAAACGGATTATTTTACAGAAATCCGCCATGTATTTACCCACTTAATTTGGGATATTCGTGTTTACCGCGGAAAGATAAAAAACCGGGTAGAGGGAACGGATGAGTTGAAATGCGTACCGGCGTGGGAAATTGAAAAGTACGCATTCCCGGTCTCACATCAAAAAATTTGGAAAGCTTACCGGGCGTTAAAATAACGCGGGATGGTCGAAAAAGGTTAGTCAGCGTGATGTAGAATAAATGTTGGAAAATTGGCATGCCATAAAACTGCTCAAATAGTGTACATTCATAACTTACCAATGAAGCAAAATACAATAGAACAAAAAATCAGTTATTTTTCGAAATTCAGCTTGGAAAACCTGCCTACGAAAGCCATTCATTAGGTTTTCGCCACGGATTCAGGAAAATATAAGGATGAGGGTTAATTTAAGTGTTTCCATTTATTCATATTTGTTTTCATACAAAAAAGGGGTTGCCTATAACCGTCTTACAGGCTATGGGCAACCTCTTTAATTTTAATGTTAAACAGACGGTAGCTGGGCGGCAGCGGTTTTTTGCGCAAGATACAATTCAATTTCTTTTGCTGCTTTTTTTCCTTCCTGCATTGCCCAGACGATGAGGCTTGCGCCGCGTTTCGCATCCCCTGCGGCAAAGACGCCTTCACGGTTCGTTTGAAAGCTTCCCGGGCGTGTTTGAATGCGCCCGTTTTGGAGTTCTGCGCCCGCCGCTTTGGTAGGATCAACACCCTCAAATCCGATTGCGATCAGGACAAGATCCGCTTTCCAAAGTTGCTTCTCCGCAACAGGCTCATCTGTGAAAGGAACGGTGAGGAGACCGGTGACTTCATCGTCTTCATTGCCGAGAAATTCTGTTGTTTGGATATAATATTTCCGCGGGTCTTCCCCGAACGCTTTAAACGTTTCTTCGTAAGCATAATCCAACGTAAACAGGGATGGGTTAACAGGCCACGGCTCATGTTCCGGGCGTTCTTTCGGTAGTTCGCCGTGTTTGCCAAATTGTACAACACTTTTACAGCCCTGGCGGATGGCTGTTGCCACGCAGTCCGCACCGGTGTCCCCGCCGCCGATCACAATCACTTTTTTGCCTTTCGCTGTAATGCGGGGTTCACCGTTGCCGCCGTTATCCAGCAGGTGTTTTGTGCTTGTTTTCAAATATTCCATCGCCGGATATATACCTTTCAACCCGCGTCCCGGAATGTCTATTTCACGCTGCTTTTCCGCGCCGATGCAGAGCAGGACAGCGTCATATGTTTCCTGAAGCTCTTCCAGGGTAATATCTTTTCCGATTTCCGTATTGGCTATAAATTCGATGCCTTCAGCCTGAAGTAGGTCAATTCTGCGCTGAACATACTGCTTTTCGATTTTCATGTTCGGAATTCCGTACATTAACAGCCCGCCAAAGCGATCTTCTTTTTCAAAAACTGTCACATCATAGCCGGCTTGGTTCAAATCATCGGCTGCCGCCATACCGGCAGGTCCGCTTCCGACAACAGCCACTTTTAAGCCATTCCGTTTCAGCGGGATTCTCGGCTTTACCCAACCTTCTTTATAGGCGCGGTCAATGATCGCTTTTTCAATGCTTTTAATGGTGACCGGCTCACTGACCAGCCCGGCTGTGCATGACCCTTCGCACGGGGCGGGGCAGGCGCGGGAAGTAAATTCAGGGAAATTATTAGTCAAAAGCAGGCGGTAGTATGCTTCTTCCCATTTTCCCTGAGCGGCAAGCGTGTTCCATTCCGGAATTAAATTGTAAAGAGGGCAGCCGCTCGTTTGCCGGCCGATTAATTCCCCCATCTGGCAAAACGGGGTGCCGCATTCCATACAGCGGGATGCCTGGATTTTCAGTTTCTCTTCCGGAAAAGGTTTTTGGTACTCTTTCCATGTTGCGATCCGTTCGAGTGCATCGATTTCTTTCGGCTTTTCACGTTTTTGGTCAATAAAGTCTGTCGTTCCGCGCATGTCTCACACTCCCAACAAATCCATCCGACGGCTGACGGATGAATATTGATTATCGTTATTTTGCTTTAGTCGGAAAAGCTGCTTCTTTTTCGATTGCCGGCAGGCTCTTCCCGGATTTTTTAAATTCAAATGCAGCCAGTTTTGCTTCGTCAAGCGGCATTTGCTGATCCTGGAAGTATTGGATCAGTTCCATCATCGCTTTATATTCGCGAGGCACAATCTTCACAAACTGATGCAGAGACCATTCCCAATTTTTCAAAATACGTTTTGCAATCGGGCTGCCGGTATATTGGTAATGTTTCTGGATCATATGGTAAAGTTCGCGCATGTCTTCATCGGCTTCGGCGTCTTCAACGCTGACAAGTTCCTGGTTAACTTGCGATAAAGCTTCATCTTCGCCCATAATGCCGGTGTAGATATAGGCGATTCCGCCGGACATTCCGGCAGCAAAGTTTTTGCCGATGGAACCGAGCACGACAACGCGTCCTCCTGTCATGTATTCACAGCCGTGGTCGCCGATTCCTTCTACGACGGCATGCACACCGCTGTTGCGGACACAGAACCGCTGGCCGGCTGTTCCGCGGATGTATGCTTCACCGGAGGTGGCACCGAAGAAAGCGGTATTCCCTATAATGGCCTGTTCTTCATTATGCAGCCATCCGTTTCCTGGTTTAACAATGATTTTTCCGCCGGATAACCCTTTGCCGACATAATCGTTTGCGTCGCCTTCAAGATATAAGGTGAGGCCTTTTGGAATAAACGCTCCAAAGCTTTGGCCGGCGGAACCGTTCAGGTTAATTTGGATAAAATCTTCCGGCAGCCCGCGGTCACCGTATTCTTTTGTAATGATATGGCCCAAAGTGGTGCCAATTGCCCGGTCTGTATTGCGTACAGGCAGGGTAATGGCTGTCTTTTGCTTGTTCCGTACGGATATGGAAAGATGTTGCAATTCACGGCTGTCAAAACGTTCTTCCATTTTATGGTTTTGGGTGGTTTTTCCTTGTACGGAAAGCGGTGTTTCGTTTGCTTTAAACAATAGTTTATCGAAATTGAGCTGTTTTGCTTTCCAATGGTTTTTCACTTCGTCTTTCATTTTTAACAGGCCCGTTTCGCCGACAAGTTCATCGAGACTGCGGTAGCCGCATTCAGCCAAAATTTCACGGACTTCTTCTGCGATAAAGCGCATATAATTGACGACATGTTCCGGTTTGCCCATAAAATTGGCACGCAGTTTCGGATTTTGCGTGGCAACCCCGACCGGGCATGTATCAAGATGGCAGGCGCGCATCATGATGCAGCCGAGCACGACAAGCGGTGCGCTGGAGAAGCCGAATTCTTCGGCACCGAGGCAGGCGGCAATGACAACATCCCTTCCGGTCATCAGCTTACCATCCGTTTCCAGCACCACGCGGTTGCGCAAGCCATTCAGCGTTAATGTTTGATGGGTTTCAGCGAGGCCGAGTTCCCAAGGCATGCCGGCATGTTTGATGCTTGTTTGCGGGCTGGCTCCGGTGCCGCCGTCATGTCCGCTGATCAAAATCGTATCGGCGAGGCCTTTTGCCACGCCTGCCGCAATCGTTCCGACACCTGCTTTTGACACGAGTTTTACGGAAATGCGGGCGCTCGGGTTTGCGCTCTTCAAATCATAAATGAGCTGTGCCAGATCCTCAATCGAATATATATCATGATGAGGAGGAGGCGAGATTAAACCGACGCCCGGCGTGGAGCCGCGCACTTCCGCGATCCATGGATATACTTTTGAGCCCGGCAGCTGTCCGCCTTCGCCCGGCTTAGCGCCCTGGGCCATTTTAATTTGGATTTCATCCGCTTCGGTCAAATAAAGACTTGTGACGCCAAATCGGCCGGAAGCAACTTGTTTGATGGCGCTCCGCCTGAAATCCCCGTTGGCATCGCGCACGTAGCGTTCTTTTTCCTCTCCACCCTCGCCGCTGTTGCTCTTTCCGCCGATGCGGTTCATAGCAATGGCGAGCGCTTCGTGGGCTTCTTTGCTCAATGCACCGTAAGACATTGCACCTGTCTTAAATCTTTTCCAAATGGATTCCACCGGTTCCACCTCATCAATTGGGATCGGTTTCCGGTTGCTTTTGATCGTTAGCAGGCTCCGGATCGTCGCGTAAGGCCCGTGGTGGTACATTTCGGAAAACCGGCGGTACAATTCTTTATTGTTCGTCCGTGCCGCCTGCTGGAGCGTGTACATCATTTGCGGGTTAAATAAATGGTACTCGCCGTCTTTCCGCCACTGCAGTTCGCTGCCCGGATCGAGCGCTTTATTGTAATGGAAAAGGATTTCCTGGGCTTTTTCATAACGTTTATAAGACTCCATGCCGATTTCTTCAAGCCCGATGCCGCCGATTTGCGATACGGTACCGGTGAAGTAGCGGTCCACAACACTTTCTGCGATGCCGAGCGCTTCGAATGTTTGCGCGCCACGATAGCTTTGCAGCGTCGTAATCCCGACTTTTGTCATGATTTTGACGACGCTTTTCTTGATAACTTTCAAGTAATTTTCGCTTGCTTTTTTAAATGGCAGGCTGATATGCCCTTCTTCGATTAAGCCTCTAATCGTTTCAAGCGCAAGATATGGATGGATGGCATCCGCGCCGTACCCGAGCAAGGCGGCCATATGGTGCGCATCCCTGGGTTCCCCGGAATCGAGGACAAGGCTTGCTTTCGGCCTTGTGCCGCGGCGAATCATATGCTGGTGCACGGCCGACACGGCAAGCAAGGACGGGATCGGAACGGCGCTTTGGCCGACTGCACGGTCGGAAAGGATTAGGATTTCCGACCCTTCTTCAATTTTTTCGTCCACCAGCTTAAGCAACTGTTTCAGTGCCTGTTCAAGGCTTGTATCAGGCGAATGGTAAGCAGGGAGGACAGCAGCTTTCAGACCCTGGTTTTGTATGGCATGAAATTTTGCCGTGCTTAAAAACGGATGTTCCAATTGGATTTTTTTATGGGTGGTATCATCGTGCCCGTCAAGAGAGACTTGCGGACCTAGCCATGTGACCGTTGAAAGGACGCAGGCTTCGCGGATGGAATCGATCGGGGGATTCGTGACCTGCGAGAAACTTTGTTTGAAATAATGGAACAAAAGCTGCGGGCGTTCCGACAGTACCGCGATCGGCGTATCAACCCCCATCGCCCCGATCGGTTCCTTCATTTCCTGCGCCATTGGCACTATTGATTTCGTTAATTCTTCGTAAGTGTAGCCGAATAAAGTTTGCAAATAAGAAAGTTCATTTTTTTCCAGCTGGGATGCGGCCGGTATTAAATGTTTGTCTGCCGGCAGTTTGATCACGGATTCTTCGAGATGGTCCGCATATGGTTTTTCCAGGCTGATCTGCGCTTTTAATTCATCACTCGGGATCAGCATGCCTTTTTCAAGATCCACAAACAAAAGCTGTCCCGGTTTTAAATGGCGGCGTTCTTTTACATTTTCCGGTTCAACGTCAACAACGCCGACTTCAGAAGCAAAAATGATCTTATCGTCATTTGTAATATAGTAACGGGCAGGGCGCAATCCGTTCCGGTCAAGCACCGCCCCGATTTGTTTTCCGTTTGTAAATTCCAGCGCCATCGGGCCGTCCCATGGTTCCATGATCTGGCTGTGGTATTCATAAAATGATCTTAAATATGGCGGAAGGTCTTCGCTGCTTTCCCACGGCTCCGGCACCATCATCATAATGGCGTGCGGAAGGGAGATGCCGTTCATCGTCAAAAATTCAAGCACATTGTCAAAGATCGCGGAGTCCGATCCGCTCGCGTTGATCACGGGTTGGACTTTTTCCAGTGCTTCAAGATCCAGCTGATTAGCGAATAATGGGATTTTCGCGTTAAACCAGTTGACATTGCCTTTAATCGTATTGATTTCGCCGTTATGGGCGATCATCCGGTTTGGATGGGCCCTTTCCCAGCTCGGGAAAGTATTGGTGCTGAAACGGGAGTGGATCAGCGCCAACGCCGATTTGAATCGCCCATCCTGCAGGTCAACGTAAAATAAAGGAAGCTGATCTGCAGAAAGCATGCCTTTATAAACAATTGTTTGATTGGAAAAACTGGCGGCATAAAAAGAAGAACTAAATTTGTTCTCCACCAGTTTCCGCAAAATATAGACATTTCTTTGAAAAACCGATTCTTTCGTGTTATCGTTTGAAGAAGAGACGAAAATCTGAACGATGTGCGGCCGTGATTCTTCCGCCTGCCGGCCAAGTATACCCGGATTTACAGGCACATCGCGCACACCGAGGACGGAAAGGCCGAGAGAAGAAGCCTGCGTTTTAAATTCGACCAGTATTTCGTTTCGGGCGTGCGGATCATGTGGTAGGAAGAGCATTCCTACAGCATACTCCCCTTTTTTCGGAAGGGTGAAGGAACATACGGCTTCAAAGAACTCATGCGGAATTTGCATTGAAATGCCGGCGCCGTCGCTCGTTGTTTCATCTGCATTTTTACCGGCACGGTGATCCAGCCTTCTCAGCATTTCCAGAGCGGTTGTGATAATCTCATGAGACGCGCGGCCTTTAATATCCGCGTAAAAGCCGATGCCGCATGCATCATGCTCATATTCTGATCGGTAAAGTCCATAATGTTGATTATTCATTGCTTCACATTCCTTCCATTAATCAGCTCGAGTCCGAAAAGTAAGATTATTTTAAATTTTACCCTCTTGTTATTCTTTCTTACAATATATTATTAAGATGAAATTAATCTCATTTTGAGAATGGTGTGATGGCGAATGGAATTAAGGCAGTTAATTTACTTTATTGAAGTTGCAAAAAGGGAGCATGTGACAAGGGCGGCAGAAGACCTTCATGTCGCCCAGTCGGCGATCAGCAGGCAAATCTCTTTGCTGGAAGCGGAGCTCGGCGTCACCCTGTTTTTGCGTGAGGGAAGAAATGTCAAGCTGACGCCGATCGGCAAAGTATTCCTGGAACATGCCGAAAAAGTTGTGAATGAAATCAATAAAGCAAAGCAAAGAATGAATGAATTTTTGGATCCAGATACGGGCCATGTCCGTCTCGGCTTTTCTACCGGCCTGTCGGTGCAGCCGTTTTCGGCGCTGCTCGCGCAGTTCCGGAAAATGCATCCGAATTTGCAGTACCAGTTCGTGCAGGGCACCCCAAACTATTTAACCCGGTTAATCGAAAACGGGGAGCTTGATTTGGCCATCTCTTCCCCTGTTCCCGATAATCATCCGGCTGTGGCCGGAGAAATTTTATATATGGAAAAGCTGATGCTACTTTTCCGCCGCGACCATTGGCTTTCGGGCCAGGAGTTGATCCGGCTCTCCCAGCTGAAATCCGAACATTTTATTACGTTCCGGTCCGGGTTTTTAATCCGGGAAATGCTCGTGTCCGCATGCCAGCAGGCCGGTTTTGAACCTGCAATTGCTTTTGAAGGCGAGGATATGGAGACCATTAAAGGGCTCGTAGCAAGCGGAACGGGTGTTGCAATACTTCCGGAGCCTGCGCTATTATTTAATTTGTCTAAAGAAATCGTAACGGCTGAAATCAGCGATACCCAATTTATGCGCCCGGTTGGCGTGATGGTTCCGAAAAAAAGGGAAATTGCGCCGTCTGAAAAAAAGTTATATGAATTTTTAAAATCATTTTACGACAGGCTGAACCGGTTTCAAAGATAATTTTTTTAATAAAACTGTTCAATTGGTTGCGGATGTGCGGTGCCCCCGGAAAAAAAGCCGATTTTCGGGGAAATCAACTGCAGCCTTTGAAAATACGTAGGGAAGGTGTAATCCATGGCAAATAAAGTGGCACTTGTAACAGGGGCAAGCCGCGGCCTCGGCGGAGCAATCGCGCTTGATCTTGCAGAGATGGGCTATGATCTTGTGATAAATTATGCCCGGAGCCGGTCTAAGGCGATGGAAGTTGCCGAAGAAATTGAAAAACGGGGGCAAAAGGCGCTGCTCGTGAAAGCGAATGTCGGTGATGTGGAAAAAATTAAAGAGATGTTTGCGCAAATTCAGGATACATACGGCAGGCTTGATGTGTTGGTGAATAATGCCGCGTCCGGTGTCCTGCGCCCGGCGATGGAACTGGAAGAGCGGCACTGGGACTGGACGATGGATATCAACAGCAAAGCTTTTTTATTCTGCGCCAGGGAAGCCTCCAAATTGATGGAAAAAAACGGCGGCGGCAAAATCGTAAGCATAAGCTCATTAGGTTCAATCCGCTATATAGAAAATTATACGGCTGTCGGCGTCTCGAAAGCGGCGATCGAAGCGTTGACGCGCTATTTGGCGGTTGAACTGGCCCCGAAAAATATTTGCGTAAATGCCGTATCGGGCGGCGTTTTGGATACCGATGCACTCAGCCATTTTCCAAACCGCGAAGAGATGCTAGAAGATGCGCGGAAAAACACGCCGGCGGGGCGGATGGTTGAAATCGGGGATATGGTCAAAGCGGTGCGGTTTTTCATTTCGGATGATGCGTTCATGATCCGCGGGCAGACGATTATTGTTGACGGGGGCCGGTCGTTGCTGTTGAATTAAGTACATTTCCTTTTTTTGTAATGTTTGATTGAAAGGATAATTCGTTTCGCCTCTGGTTACATTATACTCGTGGAGGTGATAACGATGGCAAAAAACTTCAACAAAGCTGCCAAAGGAAATTTCGGTTCTGAATTTGCCAGCGAAACAAATGCGCAGGAAGTAAAAAAGCAAAATGCGCAATCTGCTTCCGGCCAAGGATCTTTCGGTTCTGAATTCGCAAGCGAAACTGACGCTCAGGAAGTAAGAAAGCAAAACCAGCAATCTGAAGCGAAAAAATCGCAAAATGCTGGACAATTCGGCCAGCAATAACGCGATACAAAGGGGCATCCGGTTCGGGTGCCCCTTTTTTGCATTTGTCGCCCCGGCATTCGACAAAAGCAGTCAAAGGAGTTTTACCCGACGTCCAGAATATGTGTTATTGAAAAGTTAAATTTGTCCTTTTGGGGGGAATCGTATGATGGGAGAATTTAATCGGCTTGTGGTGCAGCAAATGGATACGATGGACAAACTGCTGTATTTGCAATCGGAAATAGAAAGATGCAGGAAAATCGAATCGGAACTGCTGAAACTTGAGGAAGAAGCTAAAGCGGACGACTTACTCGCGGAAATTAAAAGGATGAATGAAGAATTGCACGAAATCCAAAAAGTTTTTGAAACGCAGACGGCGGAATTGATCCGCGTTTACCGGAGCTCGAAAATCTGCACTTAAACAATCCTATTCAAAATAGGGTTGTTTTGTTTTAAAAATTTCCAATAACCGTTATAATAAATAAAAAATAACCTGTTCCGTTCCATAATATACATAAGAGCTTGCCCCGGCCGTTTCCGGAGTGGATGCTGTCGGCCATTTGTTCCAAAACCCCTGTACGGGCGGGGGTTTACATAAACAATCATGAAAGTAGGCATGAGATTATGGGGATTCCGTCTGAAGGTGATAAAATACAAATACAAAGCTATAAGCATAACGGCCATATTCACCGTATATGGGAAGAAACAACCGTTTTGAAAAGCACAAAGACATTGGTGATTGGCGCGAACGACAGGACGCTTGTGACCGAGTCGGACGGAAGGACATGGATAACGAGGGAACCTGCGATCTGCTACTTTCACGCGGACCATTGGTTCAATATTATTGGAATGATTCGCGCAGACGGGGTCTATTATTACTGTAATTTGGGTTCCCCGTTTGTTTACGACAGCGAAGCGCTGAAATATATCGATTATGATTTGGATATTAAAGTATATCCGGACATGACGTTTACCCTGCTGGATGAGGATGAATATGAGTACCACCGCAAAAAAATGGGCTATCCAGATGTTATAGACCATATTTTAAAGCGGAATGTGGACATCCTCATTCACTGGATCCGTCAGCGGAAAGGCCCGTTCAGCCCGGACTTTATCGACATATGGTATGAGCGCTATTTGACCTATTTGCGTTAAAGTAAATTACCTGTTGACATCCAACAGGTTTTTTATATGTATCCATTTGGAATTGATTTTTAAAAAAAGAGGAAAAAACATGGTACGTTTTGTCCGTTCGGGGGTTTGTTGCGTGGATAGTGTAAAAAGATATATGAAGTTTGTAAAGCCTTACTGGATACAGATTATTGCAACCATTATTATCGGTATCATCAAGTTTGCGATTCCGCTTTTGATTCCGCTCTTGATTAAATATGTGATCGATGATATTATCGGCAGCCACAGTTTAACGGCTGAGGAGAAACTTCATAAGCTCGTCTGGATCATGGCAATGATGCTCGGCATTTTTGTCATCATCCGGCCTCCAATCGAATATTACCGGCAATATTTTGCGCAGTGGACTGCAAGCAAAATTTTGTACGATATCCGTGACCGCTTTTTTACGCATCTGCAAAAATTAAGTTTTAAATTTTATGCAAATACGCGCGGCGGGGAAGTCATTTCCCGGGTGATTAATGATGTCGAACAGACGAAGGATTTTGTCATTACAGGCCTGATGAACGTATGGCTGGATATGACAACGGTTCTTATTGCGATTGTGATGATGTTTATGATGGATGCCCGGCTGACGCTTATTTCGCTAGTTGTTTTTCCGTTTTATATTTTTTCGGTCAAATATTTTTTCGGAAATTTGCGGTTTTTAACGAGGAGACGTTCGCAGGCGCTGGCCGAGGTGCAAGGATATTTGCATGAGCGGGTGCAGGGCATGGCCGTCATTAAAAGCTTTGCGATAGAGGATCATGAGCAAAAACAATTTGACAGACATAATCAAAATTTTCTGAAAAAAGCACTCACCCATACAAGCTGGACTGCGAAATCGTTTGCCGTTGTCAATACGATTACCGATATTGCACCGCTGTTAATTATTTTTGTGTCAGGCTACCTCGTCATTAAAGGCAACCTCACGGTAGGGACGCTTGCCGCTTTTATCGCCTATATCGATAATTTATACAGTCCGCTGAGGAGGCTCGTCAACTCGGGCACAACGCTTACGCAGGCGTTTGCGTCAATGGACCGCGTGTTTGAATTGCTCGATGAAAAATACGACATCGATGACCGGCCGGATGCGGTAGAATGCCGGAATGTGCATGGCGATATCCGGTTTGAAGGTGTGGAATTCAAATATGCAGATAAGCAGGAGCCGGTGTTGAAGAATATCAATCTTCATATTAAAGCAGGGGAAACGGTTGCGCTTGTCGGCATGAGCGGCGGGGGGAAATCTTCGCTCGTGAGCCTTATTCCCCGGTTTTATGATGTCACGAAGGGTGCCATTTATTTGGACGGCCGGGATATCCGCGAGTTTAAAGTAAGAAGTCTCCGCGATAAGATCGGGGTGGTGCTGCAGGATAATATTTTGTTCAGCGAGTCGGTGAAGTCGAATATTTTACTCGGCAATCCGCACGCAACGGATGAGGAAGTGGTGCAGGCGGCCATTGCGGCCAAAGCCCATGACTTTATTATGAATTTGGCTGACGGGTATGATACGACTGTCGGCGAGCGGGGCGTTAAATTGTCCGGCGGGCAGAAGCAGCGGATTGCGATTGCGCGCGTGTTTTTGAAAAATCCGCCGATTCTGATCCTTGATGAGGCAACATCTGCACTTGACCTGGAAAGCGAGCATCTCATACAGGAAGCGATCGAGAAACTGGCGCGAAACCGGACGACTTTGATTGTGGCCCACAGGCTGTCGACCATTACCCATGCAGACCGCATTATTCTAATTGAAGACGGCGAGATCAAAGAAATGGGCACACACGAACAGCTTATGGAAAAACAAGGGCTGTACTACAACTTATTCCAAATCCAGCAATTGGACGACTAGAGAAAGCGGAGGCGACTGATTATCGGCGTATGAGCCTCACGTTCTCGAACTGAGATAAAGGAAACACGGCGAGGAAATGAGCCGATGTTGGTTTACGCAAAAAGAGGGGGGCCAGAAGTTCACTAACCGATAGGAGCCGGAGCTGGGCAATAGAAAAGCGGAGGGCGCATATATGCCCTCTGTTTTTGTTTAGGCTCTGTTAAATTTTATTGTTGATGATCGCTAATTTCTTATACTCCTGAAGGATAAGCGAGCTCTCGTGCTGAGGTATTGAGTGAGGAGGCTCGTGGCGCAGGGGTGTAGCGGATTGCGCGATCATCAATAATAACCTTTGTTAAAAGTGAAACGCTATTTCTTTTTTGATTATAATTTTTGAATAATATTGTAATTTTATTTCAAATCAGAATATAATGAAATTAAAAAGGGGGTGAATACTTGTTTGGGTTTTCAATTTATTTAAATGAAGACTGGTCTGATGCGAAAGAAGCCTATATAGCGGAAATGGCAGATATCGGGTTTAAAGGCATTTTTACATCCCTGCATCTTCCGGAAGACGATGTATTGCAATACGGTGGAAGGTTGAAACAGCTTGTGAATGCCGCAAGAAGCAGGGGTCTCAGGCTCATGGCCGATATTTCGGGAAATGCGCTTGAAGCAGTAGGCCTCTCCATCCGCCGCCCCAAACAAATCAAGGAAAGCGGGATCACAGGGCTCCGCGTGGATGACGGAATTGATTTAAAAGATATCGCCGCACTTTCAAACTTCATTATAGTCGGAGTAAATGCGGACACTCTTACTGAAAGTGATTATGAAAATTTGGAAAAGTACGGTGCCAATTTCAGTCGGATGGAAGCCTGGCACAATTATTATCCACGCCTCGAAACCGGCCTTGATGAAAAATGGTTTGGCGAAAAAAACAAGTGGCTGAAAAGCAAAGGGCTTTCCGTAGCCGCCTTTGCCCCTGGGGACGGCGAGCTGCGCCATCCTTTGTACGAAACCCTTCCTACTTTGGAAATGCACAGGCATGAAAATCCGCTCGCTGCTTCATTGTCGCTTTTGCAACATTACGCTGTGGATCATGTATACATCGGTGATCCTGGCTTAACGGTTGAATCCTGCAGCCAATTCAGACAATGGATCCGATGCGAAACGATTCTCCTGCATGCTGCCGCGAAAGAAGAAAAATGGCAACCGTATATTTTTAAAAAACATCAAAACCGGATCGATCCGGCAAGGGATGTCATCCGGAGCATCTATTCCCGGAGAGAAAATAAAGATGCGGATATTCCGCCCGAAAATAACGGGCTGCGCACTGCCGGCAGCATTACATTGGATAATCAACTTTACAAAAGATATAAAGGGGAACTGCAAATTGTAAGGCGCGCCCTGCCTCCCGACCCGAAAGTCAATGTAATCGGCCGGATTGCAGCGCGCGATTTGCCGCTCCTACCCTTTATACAATCAGGAACAAAGTTTGAGATTACAGCGAGTGAGGGAGGAAAATAATGGAGCTGCAAAAACTCACCACGGAACAGCGCAACAAACGCTCTATGGATTTGGACATACTGCCTTCCATTGATATTTTGCGTTTAATGAATAGTGAAGACCAAACAGTGCCTTTGGTCGTTGGAAAAGAGCTGGGGCAAATTGAAAAAGTGGTAAAAGCAGCCGTCCGGTCTTTTCAACTTGGCGGACGCCTGATTTATATCGGTGCGGGAACGAGCGGGCGGTTAGGGGTTCTGGATGCGGTCGAATGTGTGCCAACTTTTAGCGCGGATCCTTCCATGGTACAGGGGGTGATTGCAGGGGGCGAGGCAGCCATGACGTCGGCTGTTGAAGGTGCGGAAGATTCCCCGGAGCTTGGGAAAGCAGATTTGAAAAGAATCCGTTTATCCGAAAACGATACGGTGCTTGGCATTGCGGCAAGCGGCAGAACCCCGTATGTGATCGGTGCGTTGGATTATGCGAAACGGACAGGTGCGCTCACCGCAAGCCTTGCCTGCAATAAAGGGGCAAAAATCAGCAGGCACGCCGATATCGCGATAGAGGTGGATGTTGGGCCTGAGGTGTTAACCGGATCAACGCGTTTAAAATCGGGCACGGCGCAAAAACTCGTGTTAAACATGATTTCCACCGCAACAATGGTCGGAATCGGCAAGGTTTATAAAAATTTGATGGTGGATGTCAAACCGACAAATGAAAAGCTGGTAGAACGCGCAAAAAATATCATCATGCAGGCGGCGGGCTGCAGTTATGAAACGGCTGAACAGTTTTTACGCGAATCGGGTGGAAATGCAAAAGTAGCCATCGTGATGCTGTTAACCGGCCTCTCAAAAGAAGAAGCATGTCGGAGATTAGAGGCCGCAAACGGTTTCGTCCGGAAAATCATGTAATCTCAGGGGGGAGAAAAATGGCGGAAACAAAGGAACAACGTTTGGCGGATAAAATCTACGAAAATGTCGGTGGTATAGGAAACGTTGATAAAATCATCCACTGTATGACGAGGGTCCGAATTACCATTAAAGATTACAGCAAAATCAACATGGAAGGATTGAAAGCAGTTGACGGCGTTTTGGGCGTGGTGGAAGATGAATCGCTGCAAGTCGTTTTAGGGCCCGGCATTGTGAACAAAGTGGCGGGCATCATGGTGGCGCAGGCAGGAGTGAAATTGGGAGAAAGATTTCCAAAACACCCGGATAAAAATGAATCCGGCCTGACAAACCGTGAATTGGCAGAAGCAAAAGCCGCCGAGGTGAAAGCGAAGGAAAAAGCGAAGCGCAACGACAACACTACTTTTAAAAGAGTTTTGAAATCGATTTCAAACATCTTCGTTCCGCTGATTCCGGCATTTGTCGGCGCGGGGATGATTGCCGGGATTGCAGCGATTTTTTCTAACATGATGACTGCAGGCGACCTCGGGCATAACTGGGCACCGTTTATTACAACCTTAAACGTTATTAAAAACGGGCTTTATACTTATTTGGCCATTTACGTCGGCATTAATAGCGCGAATGAATTTGGCGCCACACCAGGACTTGGGGGCATCATTGGTGCGGCCATTTTGTTAACAGGGATGTACCCGAATGCGCCGCTTTCGAATATTTTCAACGGAGATGCGCTTGCGGTCGGGCAGGGCGGCATTATCGGTGTCATATTTGCAGTATGGATTTTGTCTTTTGTTGAAAAATGGCTGCACAAGATTGTCCCAAATGCGGTGGATATCATTGTAACACCTACGATTGCACTATTGGTTGTCGGGCTTTTTACGATTTTTATCGTGATGCCTGCCGCGGGTGTTGTTTCTAGCGCCCTTGTCGGTTCGGTAAACTGGCTGCTTGATGCCGGCGGCGTGTTTTCAGGATTCATATTGGGCCTCTTTTTTCTGCCGATGGTCATGTTCGGCCTTCACCAGATTTTAACCCCGATCCATATTGAAATGATCAATAAAACAGGCGTGACGCCGCTGCTGCCGATCCTAGCAATGGCCGGCGCGGGGCAGGTCGGTGCGGCGCTGGCGTTATGGGTGAGATGCAGAAAAAACAAAAAATTGGTACGGCTGATCAAAGGCGCCTTGCCGGTCGGCATCATGGGCATCGGCGAACCTTTGATTTACGGCGTGACCCTTCCTTTAGGGCGCCCGTTTATTACGGCGTGCATCGGCGGGGGCATTGGCGGTGCGGTGATCGCCGAAATCGGCAATATCGGGGCCATCGCGGTCGGCACAAGCGGCATTGATTTAATCCCTTTAATCGCAAATGGGCACTGGCTCGGATATGTTGCGGGGCTCGTCTCTGGGTATATTGGCGGTTTTGTTGTGACCTATTTCTTCGGTGTTCCAAAAGAAGCGATGGAGGAAGCAAATACAAAATAAGTGAGTGACGGCCTTGGAAGAAAGTATCATTTTAAAGATCAAATCGAAATTAGAAGAGCTTTCAAAAATGGAAAGGAGACTGGGGGAGTATATACTCAGCCATGCAGAAGAAATTGTGGATGAGAATACGGGAAGCTTGGCGAAAAAAGCAGGGATAAGCCCGGCAACGGTTGTGCGGTTTTGCAAATCAATCGGTTTGCAGGGATTTGCTCAGCTGAAAATCAAGTTGTATGCAGATGTTTCGGGGGAAAACGGAAAAATTTACACCGATATTTCCCCAAATGAAGATGTGCCGTTAATTGCTGAAAAACTGGCCATCAGGTTTAACCAGTCAATTTCGCAAACCGCCAACAAGCTGGATGCGGAAGCCGTGGATCAAGTGGCCGGAATGCTCGATGCCTGTCCCGTCATTTACGTCTACGGCCTGGGCGCTTCACATGTCGCGGCCGAAGATTTTACGCAAAAATTTTCAAGGATCGGCAAAGCCGTAGTCCATATGCAGGACCATCACCTGCTTGCCTCTTCGTTGGCCAATGCGGATCAGAATAGCTTGTTTATTGCGGTCTCCAATTCGGGAGAAACGATTGAAACGGTGAAGTTAATGAAAATAGCAAAGCAGAGAGGACTTCGAACGGTTGCCATCACGCAAAAGCAGGATAGCACGCTTACGGAAATGGTTGATTTCGCGGTTTTCCACCATGGCGGGGAGGCAGTCATGCTCAGAAGCGCCGCAACAACCTCACTGGCTGCGCAGTTGTTTACGATTGATGTTTTATATTTTGCCTATGTCAGCAAGCATTACAGTGAAGCTGTCGGCCGGCTGAAAACTTCAAAGAGCCGGATTCAAACTTTTTTCCGGAAAGATTAGGGCCGGCTTGCAATATTGCAAAGCCGACCCAGATGATTACTGGTCTTCCAATTCATTGATGTTTAATTCTGTTTTATCTTTATGGTATTTTTGGTAGACTTCAATCAATGCTTCCAAATGTTCGAGTTGTTCCTGGTAGTCGACCAACAGCGCAAGCAGGTTCATGATATGGTATGACTGGAGATCGGCGCGGAACGTCTTGTCTTTTAATTTTTGCAGGAAAAGATCCATCAATACATTCCGCTGTTTATCGCCCGTATTTTGCTTTTGCGCATGCGCCTTTACTTTTCCGAGGAACATGAGCAGCAGTTTTTCGTGTTCATTCACAAGATATTCTAGCTGTTCCCGGATCATCATCTGGAACGTTTCCGGCAAATGGGCAATATCCGACTTGTATTGGTACAGCCTTTTTAAAATGGTGTAGCTCAAGTTTAAGATTGAGACCATTTCTTTATATAAAACCACTTTCCGCTGCCGCTCAATTTTGCTGTTTTTCCCGTAGCTTTTTTCCTCTTTGAACAACGTGTAAAGCTGCTCCACTTTATAGACGCGTTCTTTGATGGTGGGCAGCTCTTCTTTTAACAAATGGTAATCCGCTTCCTGCCGGGATGTGATCCGGATAAATTTCAGCAGTTCTTCTGTCGCATGGGTGAGCCGTACATACAGCCTTGCTTCGTATTTAGGCGGCAGAAAAATTAAATTCACCAAAAATGAGCTGAAAATCCCGATAAACAAAGTGGCAAACCGGACCCCGGCCGCCTGCAGGAAATTGTTGTTCGGTGCTTCCATAATGACGATCATCGTAACAAGTGCAAGCCCGACTGTATCATCGAGCTTCAGTTTCAGCATTAAAATAATGATGAGCACCGACCCGAGACCGACAATCAAAAAATGGTTGCCAAAGGCCATGACGAAAATAACGGCCAGTACGGCGCCGATAATATTGCCTTGTATTTGTTCTATGATGGACCGGTAAGACCGGTAAATGGTGGGTTTGATAGCGAAAGTGGCAGCAATCCCGGCAAAAACCGGTGATGGCATTTTTAGCAATTGTGCCAAAAACAGGGCAATGGTAATTGCAATTCCTGTTTTGATGATGCGGGCTCCAACCCTCATAACGAAAATTTCCTTTCTAAAAAAAGTATTGCCTGGCGATTTATTTCTTGATCCTGTAAAAATGCGGTTTAAACAGGAATGTTCCTGCTTTTATTCTAAAAGAGGGGACTTTATGGTGCAAAAAGATGGCACAGGAACGGCAATTGAACCGCACTGCCGGGCAGGTGTCAGCGGGATAAGCTGAATGCATTGAGAAAAGCGGTGAATTGGCGCCGGATTTCGGACAGATCCGGCATTTTCGCATGCATTGTTTCTTCATTTTGTATATAAGTGCCTGTCAATTGAAGATCCTCTTTTGCATGGATAAGGAAATTTTGGAAAATTTTCTCTGTTACTTCCGGATGAAACTGAAACGCTACGATATTCGTGCCATATAAAAAGGCCTGGTTTTTGCATGCTTCGGAACTTGCCAAGACGACCGCCCCGTCCGGAATCGTAAATGTATCCCCGTGCCAGTGCAAAACATCAGGTGATGCCTGAAATGTTTTAAAATAAGGATGGTGGAGTGATTCTTCAGTAAAACGGACGGGAAACCAGCCGATTTCCGTTTCTATATTTATTTTTACGGACTACTTCGCCTAGGCAGTCCGCAATAAGCTGTGCCCCGAGGCAGATCCCCAGCACTTTTTCCCCGAGCGGATCGTTTCGTGGATAAAAGTTTTTTCTGCATTTAGCATTTAGCCATGGGAAAGCTTCTTCCTCATAAATATTCATATATTCGCCCATAATGACACACATGTCAAAATCTTCTTGTGCAGGGAATGGTTCGTTTTCATACAGAAAAGTGTGAAAGCACATGCCCGTTTTCTTTAGCCCAGTCAAGAATGGTCCCGGAGCCTTCATAAGGGACGTGCTGAATATAATGGATACGCATTGTATTCTCCCCTCCCCCCGAACTTGATTTTACTATGAACTGAATTATAACATGTTTGCCGGCAGGATAGTAGTGAAAGAATTCACAGATGATGGGAAGGCTGTTGTGTAACTCCATTTCTAACCCATATAAAAAACCTTGGCATATTGGTTGCCAAGGTTTTTTATAAATTATTTGCCCAGCTGCGAAAAAGCGTAGTCTACGGCTTTAATTGTTTCCTGGGCATCTTCTTCTGTATGTTCGGTCGTCAGGAACCATGCTTCGTATTTCGAAGGAGCAAGATTGATGCCCCGGTTAAGCATCAATTTAAAGAATTTCGCGAACATCTCGCCGTCCGATGCTTCAGCTTGTTTGTAGTTCTCAACTTTTTCATCCGTAAAGTAAACGGTGAACGCGCCGACCAAGCGGTTAATCGTAATCGTAACACCGTGCTTTTTGGCCGCTTCCATTATGCCTTTTTCAAGCATTGCGCCGAGGCGGTCCAATTTTTCATATACGCCTTCCTCTTGCAGCACTTCAAGGCAGGCAATTCCGGCCAGCATCGAAGCCGGGTTTCCGGCCATTGTTCCCGCCTGGTACGCCGGGCCGAGTGGTGCAACTTCTTCCATGATGTCTTTTCGTCCTCCGTATGCGCCAATCGGGAGTCCACCGCCAATGATTTTGCCCATCGCCGTTAAATCCGGCGTCACGCCCAGCAGGTTTTGCGCGCCGCCGTACATGAACCGGAAAGCCGTAATGACTTCATCATAAATAACGAGCGCGCCGGCCTTGTGCGCCAGTTCGTTGATCGCTTCCAAAAATCCAGGCTTCGGCGGGACAATCCCAAAATTGCCGACAATCGGTTCGACAAGTACGGCTGCCACTTCATCGCCCCATTTTTCAAGCGCCTGCTTAAACGGTTCAACATCATTGTACGGCACGGTAATCACTTCGTTTGCGATCGCCCGAGTGACCCCCGCCGAATCCGGCATACCGAGCTGCGAAGGGCCTGAACCGGCGGCAACGAGCACCAAATCAGAATGCCCGTGGTAGCACCCTTCAAACTTAATAATTTTATCGCGTCCGGTATATGCGCGCGCCACGCGGATCGTGGTCATCACTGCTTCCGTTCCAGAGTTGACAAAACGGACTTTGTCCAATGACGGGATTGCCTCTTTTAGCATTTTTGCAAATTTTACTTCATACGGGGTTGGTGTGCCGAATAAAACGCCGTTATCGGCAGCTTTTTTGATCGCAGCGCTGATATGCGGATGGGCAAAACCGGTAATGATCGGGCCGTATGCCGCCAAATAATCGATATAGCGGTTGCCGTCCACATCCCAAAAATAAGCGCCTTTACCTCTTTCCATCGCGACCGGTGCGCCGCCGCCTACCGCTTTGTACGAGCGGGACGGGCTGTTGACGCCTCCTACGATATGCTGCAGTGCTTCTTTATATAGTTTTTCGGAATTTGTAAAATCCATTTAGATTCCCTCCTCATTGGCATTGCCAATTTGCACCATATCCATTGTAGCCTTCCAATTTCTTACCGTCCAGAGGGGGATGTCATATTGGGGAAGGGAAGGGCGTACAATGTAGGGATAAACGATGAAAAGCTGGGGTATCAGGCATGTTCTATTTTCTCGGCGTACTGGTTGTCCTTTGCATCGCAATGAGTTTGCGCACCTTGTTTTATCCGTCGTCCTGGCGCACCAAACAGCTTTCTTTCGACAACTTTCTTTTTCTAGCGTTCACATACAGCAATATTGTGATCGGCTTTGGCTTGTTGTATTTGATTCTTGATATAATGGGCTTCCGCATTGCACTGAATCACGGCAGGCAATTGGAAGGACATGATTTCCGCACTTTAATGGATTATATGTATTTGAGCGCGGTTACGTTGTTTTCCGTCGGCTACGGGGATATTGTTCCGATCGGAGCAGCCCGCATCCTTATCGTGATTGAAGCGCTCATCGGCTATACAATTCCCGCAGCTTTTGTCGTAAAATCGGTTCTCGATTCGGAGAAAAAGTAATCATTTGCAATTTCCCCCAAAAGCAGGTAGGCTAAAAGAAAAAGTTAGAAAAAGGATGATGGGTAAATGGCACCGGATTTTACACTGCCTGAAACAAACGGGAAACTAATTACGTTATCGGATTTCCGCGGTAAAAAACATGTTGTGCTCTATTTTTACCCGAAAGATATGACGCCAGGTTGTACAACAGAAGCGTGCGATTTCCGCGACCATTATAAAGATTTTTCCGATCTGGATGCGGTGATTATCGGGATCAGTCCGGATCCTGTTGAGAGACACCAAAAATTTACGGAAAAGCACGGGCTCCCGTTTTATCTGCTTTCGGACGAAGACCATAAAGTGGCGGAGAAGTACGGCGTCTGGAAGAAGAAAAAGACGTTCGGGAAAGAATATATGGGCATTGAACGATCCACTTTTATCATAGACAAAAACGGGGAGATTGTAAAAGAATGGAGGAAAGTGAGGGTAAACGGCCATGCTGAAGAAGCGCTGGCTTATATAAAAGAAAATCTCGCATAACTGCCTATTTTTGTGGGCCAGTGGCTTTTGTCCATGCCAAAACGGTCCGAAAACATATTTTAATAATACCTCCTCAGAAATAATTATATAAATGGGAACCGGCTGGTCCGGTTTCTTTTTTATGGCATTTTTTGCGGATTCATGTCATTTTTCGGTTCAGGTGATTTCACGAGGAAAAGGTAGTCCGTTGTTGCTTCTGCGGCCTACCGTTCAGGGGAACGTCTGAAAGATGAGCAGATAGGAGAAACGAAATTCTACAAACGAAACGTCAAACCGGAAACCATGATTTTAGCCCCTTCCAACGCTCCAAAATGGGTCTATGACCGCCAGTAGCTTTGGAATAAAGTCGAAGAATCGGAAAACCGCAAAAACTCCCGGTTGGCAAGGGAATTCAACGTGGCTTTGCCAAAAGAACTGAATCATGGCCAACAGCGTAAACTCCTGACAAACTTTGTCCAGGAACAATTCGTTGACCGGGGGATGATTGCGAATATTGCCATTCACCGGGATGATGAAAACGATCCTCATGCTCATGTATTGTTGACGACAAGGGAGATCTCCGAAAAAGGTTTTGAGGGGAAAAACCGGGACTGGGATAAAAAAGAATTGCTTGAACAGTGGCGTGAGCAATGGTCCGAACATGCCAACCGGGCGCTTGAAAAAGCCGGCACAAAAGACCGGATTACCCACCTTTCCCATAAAGACAGGGGGCTTGAGATCCTGCCGACCGTCCATCTTGGACATGTTGCCCATGAAATGGAATCGAAAGGCAAGGGAAGTTCACGGGGCACCATTAATGCCGAACTGAAGGCCTATAATGCCGTTGTCATTGACCTTCAAAAGTATCGGGAAGAGAAGGAAGCCTTACAGCACCGGATTGTTCAGCAGTATCGGTTAAACAGCCTTTCAACACCTGAGAAGAATGGGTTTCCCTAAAGACTGCGCAGAACCTCATTGGCGCTGAACCTACGGTTGAAAATATCCGGGCTGCCCTACAGGAAACGGAAAAACAGGAAGCGCAGTTGCGGCAGCAACAAACCCAATTGCTCGATATGCAGGCCGAATTCAACGCCATCAACGACTTGTACGAAAGCATGCACAACACCGAAATCCGTATTCTCATAGAGGAAAACGGCTTGAAACGTATGAATCCTTTTCAAGCCTATTTACACCGGGATTTAAAGAGGGAAAAGTAAGCGCAAATCCGCATCTTAAAACGTGATTTAGACCGGAGAAACGAACTGCTTAAAACGTACCAAAACAAGCTTCATTTCAGTGACAAAGACGAATTTGAGCGCCTGAAAAAGATTACGATGAAATTGCCGAATTTTTATTTCGCGGGAAAAACTTAGAAAACAGGGGTAGTGATAATAATGAAAAAGGGAAAATTCCTTCCAAAAGCTTTATCTATTGCTTTAGTTTTGGCTTAATAGCACCTGCTCTACCGAATGCAATAGCCCATGCTGAAACTTCAGATGACACTCAAGTTCAATCAAATTCACAATCTGCTTCTAGCGATATCCTCTATGAAGATAGCACATTTAAAATAACTCAAACTGACACCGCTCGCTAGAACAGTTCTGAACAAAGAAACTAATCAGGTCACCACTTTAACCTTCACCAATTGTAAGCTTAGTAGCTTCATCTTCCGGATATACTAATCCAGTTCATTTCACACATAATGGCCGTACTTACTATTACGTTACTACTTACAAATACAATACTAAAACCGCAGGAGATGAAGAAAACACCGCATGGGGATTTTATCATGTATGAGTAAAATGTTTACGAGGAGTAGATAAGTTTAGGAATATTCTAACAAAAGAAAGAACAAAGAAAGGAACTCTCACCTCTGATAAAATGATTTTTGGTAGAAAATCAAAATAAGGTCACTCGGCGATCTGTCTGACGGTCCTTATATTTTCTTCGTTTAAAAGTCAAAGGACCAAAAAGGGTTTCCAGTGTATAAGACTGTCTTTCTCGATATTCAAACCGTTTAAAATCCGATTTTCCATAAACCAGACATCAAGTTCTTCAAAAATGTGCGATAGAATGACTCGGAAGTATGTTTTAGCTGTTTGAATTAAGCCATCCGTGTTGCGGGCTTCAAGGGCGAGCATGCGAGGGCGAAGCCTTTACCCTTGAAGAGCCGAAACAGATGGCTAAAATTAAAAAAGACGAAAATCGAATATCGAAGGTTGAGAGGGACCTCCCGCAAAAACTTGACTCACTCATTAAAATATCTTAGCCAAGAATATTACAAAAGCAGTATACTATTTAAAAAATGGGGAAGAAAAACAATGAAAATTGTCTTCACTTTTCAGCCTGGAAAAACTTTGTTGGCTGATTTAAATACAAATTTTCCGGGAATAGATTTTCTTGCTTTCCGAGGAATTGAAACGGCACAAGAAGCGCTCGGGGATGCGGAAGTGATCGCCACGTATGGCGAGGATCTGACAGAAGAAATCGTCATGCCGCTTCCCCGTTTGAAATGGGTGATGGTTTTTTCGGCCGGAATTGAAAAAATGCCGTTAGACGCACTAAGGAAAAAAGGCGTGTTTGTTACCAATGCGCGGGGCATCCATAAAATCCCGATGGCGGAATATACTTTTGGCTGTTTGCTCCGTCACGCAAAGTCTTTTGACCTGTTCCGTATCCGGCAGGAAAAACATGAATGGGTCCCCGATGCGCCTTTAAGCGAGATCAGCGGCCGCTGTATCATGATTGTCGGTATGGGCGCAATCGGAAGCGAAATTGCCCGCCTTGCGAAGGCGTTCGGCATGAAGGTGATCGGTGTGAATACGAACGGTAGAAAAACGGAGAATGCGGATGAAATGTATACGCCGGATACGATGGTAAGCGCCTTAAATGAGGCGGATTACGTGGTTTCCGTGTTGCCGAGTACGAAGACAACCCGCCATTTTTATACGAAAACGCATTTCGAGGCAATGAAGCCGTCTGCGGTTTGGATTAATATCGGGCGCGGGGACGCAGTGGAGCCACAGGTGCTGATCGATGCGCTGCAATCCGGAAAGATCGCGCATGCGTATTTGGATGTGTTCGATGAGGAGCCGCTGCCGCCGGAACACCCGTTTTGGAAAATAGAAAATATCACGATCACACCGCACATCTCCAGCCATTCGGAACATTATTTGCCGCGTGCGATGGAAATCTTCCGGCACAATTTACATACTTATTTAACCAAAGGAAGAGATTATATTAATACCGTTGATTTAGAAAAGGGGTATTAACATGAGGATTTATACGCGATCGGGGGATAAAGGGACGACATCCCTCGTTTACGGGGCAAGGGTGCCGAAAAATGATCCGCGTGTTGAAGCGTATGGCACATGCGATGAAGCGAATTCGATGATCGGGCTTGCGCTCGCGTTTCTACATTCGGAACATTTTCCAGAAAAAGAAGAGGTAGAACAAATTTTCAGCCGCGTCCAAACGATGTTATTCCATGCAGGGGCGGAACTTTCCACGCCCCCGGGGAAAGAAGTGCAATGGAAATTAAAACAGGAGTATATTGACGAGCTTGAGACGGTGATTGACAAATGGGACGCGCAGCTTGAACTGTTAAAAATGTTCATTTTGCCTGGGGGCCATCCGGCGGCGGCAGCCATGCACGCGGCGCGGACGGTTGTCAGGAGAGCGGAACGATGCAGTGTTTCGGTGGGAGGCGTGAATCCGCTAGTACTGCCGTTTTTAAACCGCCTGTCCGATTTCCTGTTTGTGGCGGCAAGATTCATCAACCACTGCTTAGGGATAAAAGACCAGCCGCTTCATCCGCTTGGGGATTAATTGAGAAAAACGAAACGTTTTCACATCATCCTGCATAAAAAAAGAAAACCTGAAATAAATGAATTTCTTCATTTTATTTGACAAAACCGCACTTTTTTTTGTAAACTTTTTATAAAGATTATAAATTAAGAATGATAATCGTTAGAAAAGAGGTGCATGACGGTGTCAGAGCAGCAGTTGAACAAAGCACTGGAAACATTAAAGCAGTCGGGTGTCCGTATTACCCCTCAACGTCATGCGATACTGGAATATTTGATTGAGTCCATGTCACATCCAACGGCCGATGAAATTTATAAGGCACTTGAGGGTAAATTCCCGAATATGAGTGTGGCCACCGTTTACAATAACTTGCGTGTTTTTAAGGAAATCGGATTAGTAAAAGAGCTGACTTACGGCGATGCTTCAAGCCGTTTCGATTTTGTTACTTCGAATCATTACCACATTATTTGCGAAGATTGCGGAAAAATTGTGGATTTCCACTATCCTGGCTTGGATGAAGTGGAACAGCTCGCCTCACAGGTGACCGGTTTTAAAGTGAGCCACCATCGTATGGAAATTTACGGTACATGCCCGGAATGTAGCAAAAAGCACAGTTATGTCAAAAGTTGAATAATGCTCTCATACCGGTTGAACTGGTCCATTCCAGTTCTTTTTTTATTGCTGTGGATCTGCTTTTAAGGATCCGGCTCGACCGTTTTTTCCGTAGTTTTCGCGTCTGAAACATTTTGTCCAGTTCATAACCCGGAAAGTACTGCAGTTCAAACGTGCAGCCCGCGATAAAAATCCAAAAAATTTTTTTCTCAGAATTCCCACGGATTTATTCACCAATATACATTCCAAAATTGGTGTGGAATCTTAATGAAACAACAAACATCGAGTAATCATGCAAACGTTTTCATAAATAAAAGCGATTCTGTGATGTATTCCACACAAAGCCTGCTGTAATTTCCACAATGCCCAAACCGAAGATCCCCTATGATAAAGATGTACCGATGATCAACCTTCATGAAGGAAATCAAAAAGGAAATATGCCAGGAGGAGGTACAAAAATGAGACAGTCATCCAACACGACATTGGAAATATCGAAAACGAAGATGAAGTACCCGCTGCATATCACATCGGAAATCGGCGAATTAAAAACCGTATTACTGCACCGACCCGGAAAAGAACTTGAAAATTTAATCCCGGAATATTTGGAACGGCTTCTTTTTGATGATATTCCTTATTTGCCGACCGTGCAAAAAGAACATGATTATTTTGCCGGTATCTTGAAAAACCGCGGTATTGAAGTCCTTTATCTCGATAAGCTCGCGGCTGAAACACTTGAAGATGAAAAAGTGCGCCGGCAGTTTATCGATCAGATACTGTCAGAAAGCGGAGCCAATCCGAACGGCACCTATAACATTCTGAAGGATTACCTGCTGTCATTTCCGGTTGAAGAAATAGTGCACAAGGTGATGGCCGGGGTGTTGAAGACAGAAATTGCGGAGGAAAAGAAAACGCATCTGTATGAACTAATGGCAGGCCACTACCCGTTCTATCTCGATCCGATGCCGAACCTATATTTTACCCGCGATCCTGCAGCTGTGATCGGTGAAGGCCTGACGATCAATCGTATGCGAGAGGAAGCAAGACGGCGCGAATCGCTATTTATGCAGTATATCATCAAATACCATCCGCGTTTTGCAAAATTTGACATCCCGGTATGGCTCGGCAGGGGTGAACGCTTCCCGATCGAAGGCGGGGACGAGCTCATTTTAAGCAAAGACACGATTGCGATCGGGGTCAGTTCCAGGACTTCCGCGAAAGCAATTGAAAATTTGGCGGTCCAGCTATTTCAAAGACAGGGAGAAATCCAAAGGGTCGTCGCGGTTGAAATCCCGAAATCGAGGGCATTTATGCATCTTGATACAGTGTTTACAATGGTCGACTTTGACAAATTTACGATTCATCCTGCTATCCAGGGACCTGACGGAAATATGCGGATATACATTTTGGAAAAATCGGAGGATCCGGATCAGGTCAATATCCGGGAAAGGAACAACTTGCCGGCTGTTTTAAAAGAAGTGCTCCATTTGCCGGAAATTGATTTCATTCCTTGCGGCGGCGGTGATATTATTGCATCGGCCCGCGAACAGTGGAACGACGGATCAAATACACTTTCGATTGCCCCCGGGGTGGTGGTAACGTACGACCGCAACTATGTTTCCAACGAAATGCTTAGAAATCACGGCATCGAAGTCATTGAAATTCCAAGTTCGGAATTGTCGCGGGGACGTGGGGGCCCGCGCTGTATGAGCATGCCGATTTTGCGCGAAGATATTTAAAGGAGGAGAAAGATATGGCTGTTTATGCTGAAAACAAAGTCAATCTGAAAGGAAGAAACCTGCTAACCTTATCCGATTACACGGAAGAAGAAATCCTTTATTTGCTTGATCTCGCGGCGGATTTAAAAGCGAAGAAAAAAGCGGGCATTCCACATCGTTATTTGGAAGGGCAAAATATCGCGCTATTGTTTGAAAAGCCTTCCACACGGACAAGATGCGCGTTTACAGTTGCGGCTGTTGATTTAGGGGCGCACCCGGAATATTTGGGCAAAAACGATATTCAGTTTGGCAAAAAAGAATCTACTGAAGATACAGCAAAAGTGCTAGGCAGGATGTTTGACGGCATTGAGTTCAGGGGATTTTCCCATGAAACGGTTGAGCTGCTTGCAAAATATTCCGGCGTGCCGGTATGGAACGGGCTGACCGATTTATTCCACCCGACCCAGGTGCTGGCGGATTTCTTAACGATCAAAGAACAGATCGGCCACTTAAAAGGCGTTAAGTTTGTGTATGCCGGCGACGGCCGCAACAATATGGCGAATAGCCTGCTCGTCAGCTGTGCCAAAGTCGGCATGGATGTCAGAATTTGTGCGCCGAAATCGTTATTTCCGGCGGTATCGCTTGTGAAGGAAGCTGAAGCATTTGCCAAAGCTTCGCACGGCAGGGTGCTGATTACGGATAACATCGAAGAAGCAGTTGACGGCGCGGATGTTATTTATACGGATGTTTGGGTATCAATGGGCGAAGAATCGCAGTTTGAAGAAAGGATCAGACTCTTAAAACCGTATCAGGTCAATATGGAAATGATCCGGAAAACAGGCAATCAAGATGTCATGTTCCTGCACTGCCTGCCTTCTTTCCATGACCTGGAAACGGAGATTGGACAGGGCATCTACGAAAAATTCGGTCTGAAAGAAATGGAAGTGACGGATGAAGTGTTCCGCAGCAGCCATTCGTACGTATTTGACGAAGCCGAAAACAGAATGCATACGATTAAAGCCGTCATGGTTGCCACCAATCGGAGGGATTAAGAAAGCCGGTTGATCTTCAAATTAAACACTTGAGGTGAGAAAAATGGGAGACCAAAAAAAGCTCAGTTTGTTGTCGCTTATTGCCATTGTCATTGGTTCGATGATCGGCGGCGGGGCATTTAATCTGGCAAGCGATATATCGAACGGGGCGCATGCCGGCGCAATCATCATCGGATGGGTCATTACCGGGATAGGTATCATAGCCCTCGGCCTCTGTTTTCAAAACTTGTCAATGCGCCGCCCGGATTTAGACGGCGGCATCTATAGCTATGCCAAAGCAGGGTTTGGAAGTTTCATGGGTTTTAACAGCGCCTTCGGATACTGGTTGTCGGCTTGGCTTGGAAACGTTGCATACGCCACTTTGTTGTTCAGTTCTATCGGCTATTTTATCCCGGGGTTTGACGGCGGGCAAAACGTTGCTTCGATTATTGGCGCCTCCATCATGCTTTGGATCGTACATGCACTCGTGTTAAGAGGGGTACATTCCGCTGCACTTGTGAATCTTGTCACAACGATTACAAAACTTGTTCCGGTTTTCCTGTTCATTGTCATAATGATCTTCGCTTTCCATGCCAAAACCTTTACGGCGGATTTCTGGGGTCCGCATGGCACAGCGTTCCACTTTGGAAATGTGGCGGCTCAAGTGAAAAGCACAATGCTTGTAACGCTTTGGGTATTCATCGGTGTGGAAGGCGCGGTCGTCCTTTCCGGGCGTGCCCAAAACCGGAAAGATATTGGGAAAGCAACGGTTATTGGGCTGATCGGCACATTGGTCATTTATATCTTGATTTCGCTGCTCTCTCTTGGTGTTATGGCTCAAGGGGAACTGGTCGGCCTGCCAAATCCGTCGATGGCTTATCTGCTTGAACATGTTGTCGGCAAGTGGGGTGCCGTAATCATCAACCTCGGCCTGATTATTTCGGTATTAGGCGCCTGGCTCGGCTGGACGATCCTCGCCGCCGAAATTCCTTTTGTTGCCGGTAAAGACGATGTTTTCCCGGCATGGTTTGCAAAAGAAAATAAAAATCATGCCCCGGTAAATTCGCTGTGGCTGACAAATGGTTTAATCCAGCTGTTTTTGATCACGCTGCTGTTCACGGACAGAGCATACCAATTTGCTTATTCGATGGCTTCCTCGGCCATTTTAATCCCGTATTTGTTTTCGGCGCTTTACCAGTTAAAACTGGCAACGACAGGACAATATTATGAAGCCGGCGAGAAACGTGCAAAAGACATCGTGCTTGGTATCATAGCCACCGTTTATGCCGTATGGCTTGTATATGCGGCAGGGCTGGACTATCTGCTTCTGACAATGATTTTATACGCCCCGGGCATCCTCATTTTCGTCGGGGTGCAAAAAGAGCATCATATTAGGAAATTTTTCAACAGGGCCGAATTGCTTGAAGCATGTTTGATTGTCTTTCTGGCTTTATGGGCGCTCGTTTCGCTCATCACAGGTTCGATTAAGATTTAAGTATTATTCCTAAAAAATCGCGCAATTCGCGGCGGCCTCCCCATACGAAAAAAACAGTCGGATTGCGCGATGATCAGCACTCTGGGATTACAGAGCGATTTTTAAGGAGAGAGATTGAGAGATGAAAAAGAAAAAAGTCGTCATTGCGCTCGGCGGCAATGCTATCCAAGCCAAGGATGCAACAGCCGAAGCCCAGCAGCAGGCATTGAAGGAAACAGCAAGGCAACTGTTAAAAATTATGAAAGCCGGATATGATATGATCATCACGCACGGAAACGGCCCACAAGTCGGGAATATCGTGCTCCAGCAGCAGGCTTCCAATTCCGAAAAAACACCGGCCATGCCGCTTGATACATGCGGTGCCATGAGCCAGGGAATGATCGGCTATTGGATGGAAAACGCCCTTGAAGATGCGATGGAAGAAGCTGGCATCAAAAAAAATGTAGCAACGGTCGTAACGCGTGTTGAAGTTTCGCCGGATGATCCTGCTTTTCAACATCCTTCCAAGCCGATCGGCCCGTTTTATACGGGAGAAGAAGCAAGGAAAATGATGAAAGAACAAAATATCACCATGATAGAAGATGCCGGTAGGGGCTGGCGGCGGGTTGTCCCTTCGCCGCAGCCGGTCAATATTCTGGAACACAAAATGATTAACCAGCTGATGGAAGGCGGGAATGTCGTCATTGCGGTCGGCGGGGGCGGCATTCCGGTGATACGTAAAAACCACAGCCATATCGGGGTGGAAGCGGTCATTGATAAAGATTTTGCAGCCCAAAAGCTTGCCGAACTGGTCAATGCCGACATCCTGCTTATTTTAACGGCTGTCGGCCATGTATGCATCCATTACATGCAGCCGGATGAAAAGATTTTAACCGATATTTCCATTGAGGAACTAAAAAAATATCTTGAAAATGGTGAATTTCAGCCGGGAAGCATGAAGCCAAAAGTGGAAGCGGCGATCCTGTTTGTGGAATCCAATCCTTCAAGGAAAGCGATTATTACTTCATTGGATCATGCGTTTGATGCCCTCGAAGGAAAAATAGGGACGCAAATCATGGTTGAACAAGTCCCTGTATAACGATATGATGAAAAAGGAGGAATGTGTGCGTTGCCTCCTTTTCTCTGTTTTTTCAGAAAAAGGAAACGCTTTCCAAAGGCTGGTACTACATTAAAATAATATAAACGTATTGGGTGATTTTTGTGAAAGTGGACAAATCACATGAAATTAGAAGCATATTGAAAAGATTTGATGTGTTTAAAGATGTTCCTGAAAAGATTTTTATAGAACTTGAAATGAATTTATACCACCGGACTTACCGGAAAGGACAGCAGCTGTTTATGGAAGGTGACCCGCGCGAAAGAATTTACTTGCTGGTGGACGGTTATATCAAAATTGACAGGATGGACGAGAACGCCTCCTCCTTTTACGGGGATTATATCAAACCGTATGAGCTTTTTCCTTACGGCGGCCTGTTCAAAGATAAAGAATACCACTATTCTGCATATGCAGTGACCGATATCGAACTGTTTTATATTCCGGCGGTCCTGTTCGAAGAGATTGCCAAATCGAATAACACTTTGCTGCTACATATAGTTGAACATCTTTCCGATATTTTAGTTTTGCACGAATCGAGGCTGCAGCTTATCACAAACAGCAATGCTTCCGAACGTGTCCGCCATGTACTCTCCATTTTGCTTGAAGATTTAGGCATCCGTGCGGGAAAGGAAATCAAAATCCTCTGCCCCATTACGGTGGTTGACATCGCAAAGCTTGCGGGAACCTCCAGAGAAACAGCCAGCCATGTTTTAAACGAATTTAAGCGGGACCATACCATCTCTTTTGAAAGGCAGACCATCACATTCCACAAACTGGAAGTTTTCAAAATGGATAAATGATAAAATCATTTAAAGCGGGGATTCAAATATGGATAAAATGCAAAGGCAGCCGAAAATATGTGAATTGATCCAGTCGCAGCCCATTCACAGCCAAAATGAGCTGGTCCAAAAACTTGAGCAAGAGGGGATTCATGCGACGCAGGCAACCATATCAAGGGATCTTCAAGAATTGCATGTCTCCAAAATCATTGATGGCAATACATACCGGTATGCACTCTCACCAAGCAAAACGGATACTCAATGCCGCCTCGCCCATTGCATGCACATGTGGCTGAAAACCATGGTTACGGCTGACAATTTAATCGTCCTGAAAACAGACCCCGGTTGTGCCCATGTGCTCGGCGTTCTTTTGGACCAATTGGACGACAGGGATAAAATCGGTACGGTCTGCGGCAATGATACTTGCCTTGTGATTTGCCGGAACGGAAAAGCCGCCGGACATTTTCTTAACCGTATTTTGGAAAAGTATTGATAGGGTTTCAATTTTCCGGGAGTTCCCCATATTACTAAAATCCCGCTGTGACCCGGTCCGATATTTTTAAAAAATTGGCAAGGGCCGGGTTTTGGTCATCTTTTCTGTAAGCAATCGAAAGCACCGCATTTAAAGGATGCCCGTCAATTTCCCTGTACACAATATCCAAATTAAATAATTTTTCTGCTGTCCTTGGCAGTACCCCGATCCCGATACCCGCCGTAACAAGCCCTACAACCATTTGGTATTCTGTCGCTTCCTGGACAATTTTCGGGCTGAAATCGGCATCTTGGAACAAGGAAAGAAATTCATCATATAACCCCGGCCATATGTCGCGGGACACGACAACAAACGGGACATCCGCTAAATCCTCGATTCGGATCGTTTCTTTTTGTGCGAGCGGATGGTTTTTCGGCATTGACAATGCAGCTGCCCCATTTTGGATCACTTTCGTTTCGATCAGCAGATCATGGATCGGCGGATGGAGCAGGCCGACGTCGATTTCCTTCCGGTGCAACGCTTTAATTTGGTCCGGCGTCGACAGTTCGTGCAAGGAAACGGCTGTTTTTGGATATTTTAAGCGGAATTCTCGGACCACTGCCGGCAAAATATCGTAAGTTGCAGAGCCGACAAAGCCGACAACGACGTTCCCGAATTCTCCCCTGCCGGCACGCCGTGTATTTTCAACAGCCTGGTCCAGCTGTTCAAGCACCTGTTTTACTTCCCTTAAAAACACTTTTCCCGGAATCGTCAATTCAACATGCCGTTTGCTGCGGATAAAAAGATCGACCCCGATTTCTTCTTCCAGCTGACGGATCTGCTGGGAAAGCGGCGGCTGGGTCATTTGCAGCCGCTCAGCCGCTTTTCCAAAATGGAGTTCTTCCGCGACGGTCAAAAAATAATGGAGATGGCGCAATTCCATCGGCAATCTTCCTCCTTATCGACAGATGATTAATATTTTTTGTGTATTATTCATATGGCAATAATATATTTTAAACATTTCCAAAAGTAGTGTAAAGTATAGATAGAAAAAAGATCGCCCAGCCTATAAATGAACGTTTTCCCCTATAAGAAGCGGGCGAATGTTCAAAATACGGCTGCCCTTATAAGGAACAACTTTTGGGAGTGTGAGCATTCGTGGATAAAACGCAATCGATTGATACAAAGAAAAAAACAGCTGCTGACCTTGTTGTCGACTGCCTGATTAAACAGGAAGTGCCGTATGTTTTCGGAATTCCGGGTGCAAAAATTGATGCAGTGTATGATGTGCTGCAGGAACGCGGCCCTGAATTGATTGTTTGCCGCCATGAACAAAATGCGGCCTTTATGGCTGCCGCAGTTGGCCGCTTAACGGGAAAACCGGGCGTCTGCCTTGTGACAAGCGGTCCGGGGGCTTCGAATCTTGCGACCGGGATTGTGACTGCGAATACAGAATGCGATCCGGTCGTTGCCATTGCCGGTGCGGTGCCGCGGGCGGACAGGCTGAAGAAAACGCACCAGTCGATGGATAATGTTGCACTGTTCCAGCCGATTACGAAATATGCGGCAGAAGTCGTTCACCCGGACACGGTGCCGGAAGTGATGACAAACGCATTCCGTTCCGCTGCATCCGCACAGGCCGGAGCCGCTTTCATCAGCTTCCCGCAGGACGTGCTCTCAGAGCCGGCGTCGGTTAAAGCTTTGGGCCCGCTGAAAAGCCCAAAACTCGGCAAAGCAGATGAAGAAGCGGTGAAAAAAGCCGTTGAGGCGATCCAAAACGCGAAACTGCCGGTCATTTTGGTCGGGATGCGGGCAAGCCGCCCGAAAGTCGTAAAAGCGGTGCGTTCTTTGCTGAAGAAAATCGCATTGCCGGTTGTTGAAACGTTCCAGGCGGCCGGTTTAATTTCAAGGGATTTGGAAGAACATTTCTTCGGACGGATCGGCCTGTTCCGCAACCAGCCTGGCGACATTTTGCTTGAACATGCCGACGTCGTTTTGACAATCGGTTATGATTCTGTGGAATACGATCCGAAGTTTTGGAACGGCCATGGTGAAAGAAAGATTATCCATTTGGACGAAATACAGGCCGATATTGATCACGATTACCAGCCGGAAATAGAACTGGTTGGCGATATTGCCGCAAGTGTCGACAGCATTAAGGACCAGCTGACACACTTGAATATGAGCGGAAAATCGATGGAATTGCTCGAACATCTCCGCAACCAGCTGAATTTGCGCGATGAACCATCCGATAATGCGAATTCCAATCTCGTCCATCCGCTCCAGTTGATCCGGGATTTACGTTCATTGATTGACGACAATGTTACGGTAACGTGTGATGTTGGTTCTCATTATATTTGGATGGCACGCCATTTCCGCGTTTACGAGCCAAACCGCCTGCTGTTCTCAAACGGCATGCAGACGTTGGGGGTTGCGCTTCCTTGGGCGATCGCGGCAACGCTTGTCAACCCGAATGAAAAAGTGGTCTCTATTTCCGGGGACGGTGGTTTCTTATTCTCGGCGATGGAACTTGAAACGGCCGTGCGTTTAAAATCCCCGATTGTGCACATTGTTTGGAGCGACGGAGCATACGACATGGTTGCATTCCAGCAACAAATGAAATATGGCCGCACATCGGGAGCGGATTTCGGCCCTGTCGATATTGTGAAGCACGCTGAAAGTTATGGTGCAAAAGGTTTGCGGGTGAACTCTCCTGACGAGCTTGTTTCCGTTCTGCAGGAAGGGCTAAATTCCGAAGGCCCTGTTGTGATCGATGTTCCTGTTGATTACAGCGACAACCTCGAACTGGCGAAAAAACTGCTGCCAAACCAATTGGTTTAAGGTTTGAACCGCCGTCGTACCTGCTTTTTGCATGCCAAACTTTTGGAAAGAAGGGGTTTTACATGAACACAGCTGCGAAAAATTCGAGCGTGGAACAAACTTTAACACGTCCGATGGATGAAGTTTACCAATTGTCGACGATGACTTCCCTACTTGACGGGGTTTACGAAAGCGATATGACGTTTGCCGAACTGAAAAAATTCGGGAATTTCGGCATTGGCACATTCAATCATTTGGACGGGGAATTAATCGCGTTTGACAACGAGTTTTATCAGCTCAAGGACGGTACAGCGCGCCGCGTCCGGCCTGAAGACAGCTCGCCGTTCTGCTCGTTGACGCATTTTACAACAGACATTACTTATAAAGTAGACGGGCCGCTTACCCGCCCGGAATTGGAAGAATTGATCAAAGATCTTGTTCGCAGCGAAAATTTATTTTACGCAATCCGCGTGGATGGCGTGTTTAAACAAATGAATACAAGAACCGTTTCGTACCAGGAAAAACCTGTTCCGATGACGGAAGCCGTAAAATCTCAGCCAGTTTATTCCTTTGAGGATATTAAAGGGACACTCGCCGGCTTCTGGACGCCGATTTACGCGCAAGGAATTGCAGTTGCCGGGTTCCATTTCCATTTCATTGATGACGGACGCACCGGCGGAGGGCATGTATTTGATTATGTGCTTGACTATGGCACGATCCAAATCAGCAAAAAAACGCATTTGAATCTGCAACTTCCGGAAACAGAAGGATTTTTAAACGCGAACCTCTCCCGTGCCAATCTTGCGGACGAACTGGAAAAAACGGAAGGATAATGAGCCTGTCCACTTTCGGCTGATTTGCCGGAAGCGGGCGGCTTTTTTATTGCTGTGATTTTACGAGGCTCATTGGAGGAAACGGGCAGATTTGCAGGGGCGTTTGCATAAAAAAACCGCCTGCACCGGCGGCGGGAATCATTTTTTTTGTAACTTTTTACGGTTATAAGCTTTGTTGAACGCTTTTCCTTCAAGCTCCGAATCCAATGTCAGCGGCTCGTTGCAGTGCATGCATATATCCACCCGTCCTAGCATTTTTGTCGGCTTACCGCAGCCCGGGCAAACAACCTGCACTGCTTTTGTCGAGAGCATGCCAATCCAAAAATAAACCATTGTGCTGAATAAAATAAAAAGGATCCCGAGTACCATAAAAACGGAAACAACGATCGGGTGTGCACGGAAAAACAGCCCGATATACATGACAATAAATCCAATGAAAATCAAGCTTAATGCAAATGTCCGGATTTTATTGATTTTGCTCGAATATTTCGTCAACTCCACCCCCTCATTTTAAATATAACATAACTAGCGAAAATGGAAGGAATGCAATATACTGAAATTTGTTGCTAAAATTTGCAGGGGATTTCCCGCAAATTGTTGAAATATGCAAGTATGGAGAAAATGATGGAGGAATGACGCATGAGAGACATTTTGAGGCCGATTTACCAGGAAAGGGCGAGCCAGCCAAATACGCTATCTGTCTTATATATTGAAAAAAAACCGGATGAAGAAGCCGCAACAAATCTGTTTGACGCCATTCTCTTCATCATTGTGAAAGAACAGGAACAGCCTCTGTACGTGAAGCATTACCGTTATGAGGGTAAAAAAGCCGCTTTGTATATTGTTGCTGAAAACCAAATGAAAGAGTGGCTGCTGTACGGTACGAACAGCAAGATGATCGAGTGGATTGCAGAAGGCCAAATTTTATTTGACCGCAATGAATATATGGCGCAGTTAAAAAACGAAGTGCGCGATTTCCCTTTCCAAGAGCGCAAAGTGAAAATCGGGGCGGAATTTTCGAAACTGATACGGAGATATTTGGCCGGAAAAGACTTTTTCAAGCAGGGCCAGTATTTGGATGCATACAACCACATGATCCACGCTTTGCACCATTTGGCCCGGCTTGCGGTAATTGAAAATGGCTTCCATCCGGAAATTACCGTCTGGAACCAGGTAAAGCAAATTGATTTGCAAATTTTCAAGTTGTACGAAGAACTTGTAACGAGTGAAGAATCGCTGGAAAAGCGGCTGGAACTACTCTTTCTTGCGAGTGAATTTCTCATTTATTCAAGAACGCCGCTTGGCACGCAGCATTTACTGGAGATCATGGAACAAAAAGAAGATTGGACAATTGACGAGCTGCTCTCCCATCCCTGCCTTAAGCCGTACAGCATCGATTTAACGGTTTTGCTTGAGTTTTTAATTGAAAAAAATATGATAGAAGAAGTTGCTGTGCCGACAAAAGGGCCTGAAATTTACCATCGCCATTACCGTGCCGTAAAAAAACATTAAAAAATTTTATTTTAGTATTGACGAATAATAAATAGCTTGGTATATTAATATACGTCGCTGATGAACACGAAAAAAACGATGTAAAACAAAAAATATTGACATCGACTTGTTATAGTGATATAATAACAAAGTATTTATCACAAAAAAGTGATTGAGATTGATCCTTGAAAACTGAACAAAACGAAACGTCAATTTTCTAACGAGCTTTTATCAAACATCTTTTATCGAGAGTTTGATCCTGGCTCAGGACGAACGCTGGCGGCGTGCCTAATACATGCAAGTCGGGCGGGGTTTTTAAAA